>Ga0131853_10001111_pt1 | contig 48889 bp, 62 predicted proteins | sample TergutLab28metaG_FD_92764 | JGI IMG/M metagenome (GOLD analysis project Ga0131853, IMG submission 92764) | Labiotermes labralis P1 segment gut microbial communities from Petit-Saut dam, French Guiana - Lab288 P1 (version 2) (version 2) | ecosystem: Host-associated > Arthropoda: Insects >... | reverse complement strand
TATACTCTGTTGGCAATTTGCCAAGTTCGCTAAACGCTTCAGCAGTTTTGAGTTTATCTACCATCATAAATAACGAAAGCGTGTCACCAAATTTAGCCAAGTCTGCAAAACTGTAATCCTTTAGGCTCACCAGTTCATACTCGAATTTTGGAATGTACTTTGCGAAAATTTCGCTCATTTCTGTGCGGTTTAGGAAATTTGTCTCTGCTGTCCATTCGCTTTCGCCGTCATAAAAAATTATGGGCAGTATTGGTGGGTACTTAAAATCCTTTGCATGTGTGATTTTCGTGTTCTACGATTGCGATAACGAAAAGCGATTTTCCGTCATTTAGGTTTACACGTTTTATTGTGTCCCCATCTTTTTGCTCTGATGCCAAAGAAATTAACCGCTCTGATATGTCTTCTATATCTGTTGGTGCAACGTCTTTCAGATTCCGTATGCAGTTTCTTTCTATTTTTATTATAAACTACTGCCATTGCAGTTTCAAGAATCATATGGCCGCTATAGCGAATGTTCAAAAAAACTTTACAATGACTTCATGTGAACTTCATATAGGTATCCTATACTCCTCATTGTTGTAGAAAACCTCTGCAGCACTAATACCAATATCAATTTGAAACCTTACAATGGACTGGAGCAGCTTCGCCGAAAAGAGGCGAAGCGTCGCATAGGGAACATTGGAAGGATTGAAAATGATATTGGTATAACAAACAAATCAGGAGGATATGAAGTTTATGAAGAAATTTTTAGCATTTGCAACCACAATGATAATGACCCTTGGGCTGGCAGCCTGCGCAGGCCCTGCCGGTAATGCTACCGAAAACGGAACTCAGGAGGCAGAGAGGGCCGGTAACACTGCAGTCACCGGCCAGCCGGCAGCTGCGGCAGCCGCGCCCGTTGCTGATTTCAGCGGCGAAATAGGCGGAGAAATTACCGTATCCACTTTTGACAGTATGCTCACCGGCCCTTTTTTGGAAGAAGCCGCACAGCTTTTTATGGATAAGCATCCGGGTACCACCGTTATTGTAGAATCATTTTCCGCAATGCCCGAAGTCCGCAGGACCGAAGGGGCCGGTGGCACCACGATGATGGTGACCGCCCGAACAGACAATGCTCAAGAACGCCGTGACTACATTAATATGGTCAACACGGAGCTTATGAGCGGCCGAGGCCCGGATATTTTGGCTATGGATATACTGCCTTTTCACGAGTACGCCAGAACCGGTCAATTGGTAAACCTGCGCAGTTTTATGGACGCAGATACTTATTTTGACATCAACGATTACCGGGTCAATATTTTTGACGCCCTGACAACGGAAATGGGACAGTTTGTATTTCCTGTTGATTATGCCTTCCGTTACGTGGCTTTTGACAGTTATTTGTTCACTGAAGATCAGCAGGCACCTCTGCTATCCGGTGATGTGTTTTCCTTTGAAAGCCTGATCGAAATCGGTCAGCAACCTTTTGAATCAATAAACGCCGGCGCGGAAGAACCGACCATGATGTTTGGTATGACTGCGGGGCCACGCCCGGGATTATTTGGAGAGATATTTTCGCAAAATTACAGCCGATTTGTAGATATACATAATCGGACGGCTCATTTTGACGACGGTGCTTTTGTGGATTTACTCAACAATTTGATAGCCTTTGAAGAGGCCGGATATCTGCGGCCCCGCGCGGACCTCCTAACGGCGGAAAGTGTCATGCGTTCTCCGGATATGCTGGAACAGATGATGAGCGAGCGGTTCTTTTTTAAACCCCGGCCCGGTGCTATGCTGCTTAACGAATTTACACAGGGCCTTGGCCAGCGGGGCGGCATGATGATGATAGGTGCCGGCATAGGTCATATGGAAGATGATGTGATTGCGGGGCTGATGGGTAATGACCGGGGCGAAGTGCCTTTTACGGTGAACCAGGGCTTTGGTATTAATTCAAACTCGGATAATCAGCAAACCGCATGGGAATTTATTAAATTTTTAAGCTCCGAAGCCGTGCGTGTTTCCATGCGTATGGCCGGGCTGCCTACCCATATAGGTGCATTTGAAGAAAGAACAGAACTGAGCATTATCGGCGCGCTGTTTGATCCCGGTCAAGCCGTCGAGGAAATGGACAGCCAGCAACGGGAAGTTTTTGACGCCTATGTGGCTCAGGTCAATTATTTTACCAATCGATTGAATACATTCTTTACTACCGATGCCATTGTAGAAGATATCGTCATGACAGAGGTACAGGAGTTTTTTGACGGTTCGCGGTCTGCGGAAGAAGTGGCGCAAACATTGCAAAGCCGTATCAATCTGTTTCTGAACGAGTAAAATATTATGCGCGGAGTTAGAATTCAAAATGCGGCCGGTTTTCTGTTCATCCTGCCCGGCTTACTGGGATTTACCATTTTTTATCTATGGCCTTTTATCATCTCCGTGGGCTACTCTTTTATGAGCAGGCCCGTAGGCGGCAGCTTTGTAGGACTGCAAAATTATATACAGCTCCTGCAAAGCCCCGCTTACCGGCTGGGGTTGTGGAATACCATTCTTTTTATCGGTCTGTCTGTGCCGTTTAATATGGTTCTGTCTTTAATGATTGCCATGATGATTAACAAGACCGGTGCGTACAGACCCCTCTTTATTCTCATTTTTTTGATCCCCTTGGTGATCCCCTCGGGTTCTATGGTCTTTTTTTGGCAGCAGTTATTTGCCAACCACGGCATTATTAACGGCTTACTCGTCGGGATGGGCTTTGGGCGTATTAATTGGCTCAACTCCGGTTATGCCCGGCTGGTAATCCTGGTCATTTTTGTGTGGAAAAATCTAGGCTTTAACATGGTGCTGTTTTTGGCGGGCTTAAGCAATATCCCCAAAGAATATTACGAAGCCGCCTATGTGGACGGTGCCGGAGCAAGGGTGACCCTTTTGCGGATTACCTTACCCTGTCTGCTTCCTACGACCATCATTGTGCTTTTGATGTCTGTTATCAATTCTTTTAAAGTGTTTAGGGAAGTGTACTTGCTTATGGGAGGTTATCCTCACGAAAGTGTGTATATGCTCCAGCATTTTATGAACAACAATTTCTTTTCTCTCAACTACCAGCGCCTGACCACCGCCACTACTTTGCTGGCTCTGGTCATGGCGGCTTTAACTTTGGGATTGTTTAAGCTGGAAAGGAAAGTGCTTCATGTCTAGTCGGTCTCATCCCATATCCGGTTGGATATATCAATTGAATCTGGCCGCTTTGATCCTTATCGGCATAGGCTTTTTGCTTCCCCTGATGATTACATTTACAAACTCATTTATGTCGGAACAGGAAATCGCCCTTCATCACACGACCACTCTATCGTTGTTTGATATCTTGGAAGGGGTTTATCAGCGATTTGTCCCAATCCGGCTGATCCCCAGAGAAATAACTTTTGGACAGTATCGGGCAGTATTGATCGATCAGCCTTCCTTTTTGATGCTGCTTGTAAATTCTATCCGCATCACCGCACCGGTTGTCCTTGGCAATCTGGTTATTTCATTACTGACCGCTTACGGCTTTACCTGCTGGCGTTGGAAGTACAAAGAGATTTTGTTTTTCATTTATATTGTAGTGATGCTGATGCCACTGCAAGCGGTATTGGTGCCTAATTTCATCATAGCGGATCAGCTGGGGATTACCCAAAGCTATTGGGCGATTATCTGGCCCGGTATATTTGCGCCCTTTGGCACATTTTTGCTGCGCCAAAGCATGAAGGCGATCCCGGAAGCAAACTACGAAGCCGCACGGATAGACGGGGCCAGAGATTTATATATCTTTTTGTTTATAGTCATGCCTCAGATGAAAGCCGGTATTGCCGCCCTTACCATGCTGGTGTTTATCGAGTACTGGAACGTGGTGGAACAAGCGGTTATTTTCATCCGAGACTATACACGAGAGCCCTTGTCCGTTTTCTTGTCGCGTTTAAGCGAGGGACATATTGGATTAATTTTTGCCGCTTCCTGTGTATACATGTTTTTTCCGTTTTTGTGGCTGATTTTCGGGCAGGAGCATTTGCAAAAGGGTATAGAGTTATCGGGAGTGAAATGATATGGAAAATAAAAAACGTTCTTGGTTTAATATAAAATCTGTGTCTGCCATTGCTTTGGCCGGGCTGTTGCTGCTGATATTTTTGTCGGGCACGATATACAATCATAATTTGCCTACAGTGACAGCCGCCGTACCCAGAAGAGGCCATCTCAATAAGGTGGAACTGACTACGGGGATTGTGCAATATGCAGATACCGTAGAGCTTCATTCGGATATGAGCGGTACTGTCAGCGCGATTTTGGTACGCGAAGGGGATACGGTGACCCGAGGTCAGCCCATTATGGAAATGGATTTTCGCGGAGCGGACGAAGACATTGCGGAGCGGATAGAAGAAGCCCAAGCCCAGCTGGAAGATCAGCAAAGCAATCTGCGCATCAATCGTTCCCGTCTGCAGGTGGATATTGAGCGGGGTACTTCCAATATCGGCAATACCCAGCGTCAAATCGACGAGCTGCGCCGGGAAGTGGACCGGTCGGATATGGTCTCGGATTTTGAGCTAAGGCAGACAGAGGCAGATATCGAAAGAGCCGAAGATGACCTGCTGCGTATTAGGCAGCTGGCCGATGCAGGTATTGCCACAATGCAAGAGTTGCGACATGCCGAAAATCATCTGTCTACCTTGCAGGATCGGCGGGATCATCAGCAGCGTTTGTACGACGAAAATGTAGAGCGTAATCGGGAACAGTTGGCAGATCGCGGGGAAAATCGGGAAAGGCAGATCCGCAGTCTGGAACATCAATTGGATATGCTTAGGCAGGATCAACGGGCCCGTAGCTTGGATATGGAAGCCATTGCCCTTCAGGAGGAGATACTGCAAAGGGATTTTGAAATCCGGATAGAGGGTTATCAAAGCCGCCTGGATGATTACAACCGGCACAGTGTAGTGACCGCTCCCGTGGATGGGGTAGTAATCAATTTATCGATCAGCCAGGGCCAGCATATTCAGGGTCATCAGCGGCTGGCGAGTTTTGGCCTGACAGACAATTTTATTGTAGAGTGCGAAATTCCCCTGAGCAATAACTTTGTAAGGGCCGGAAGCACAGCGGTTTTATACAATGCATCTCATGTACTGGAAGGCATAGTGACCATGGTAAACCCTCATGAACATGCCAAACGGGTGACCCTATCTATCGAGTCTGACACCGTAACAGCCGGTGAGACTTTTACCATTCAATTTGAAGAGGTCAGCGGCGAAAGTTTTGTACTGGTACCCAACGGAGCGGTTAACCGGGACGGAAGCGGTTATTTTGTCAATCAAATCCGTCGGCGCAGAGGTATTTTAGGTACAGAATTTTACACAACGCGACTGAGAATATACATAGGAGATTCTGACGGAGAAAATACGGCAGTGATTGGGGGCATAACCTTTTTTGAGCCAATTGCCCTGGTCAGTGACAGATCTTTTAATGAGCGGGAAACCATCAGGCTGCGGAACGAGAGTGATTTTTTTGAAAATTAAAATGTTGTTGGGCTCGATTGTGCTACTGGTTTTTATGCTGGCAGGATTGGGCTTTGCAAGGGATCAAGTCGGCAGACAGGAACGGCTGCTGATAGCGATCCCGCGTATCGGAGGGGCCACCATACATGTGAGCGCGGTGGAAGCGTTAAATGACCGAGTGGTTTTGATCAGCGACCAGCAGCAGGTGCGGAGGGTAGGTCAAAGCCGTGTTATGCTAACCTATGCGGAGCGGAGTATGGCCGGTATCAGTGCTTTACAAGCCAATCATGATGTGGTTTTGGTTGGAACCAATCATACATTTCCTTTTGTGACCAACCACCCGATGATTTACGGGAGATTTTTTGGACGGGATGCAGTGGCGTACGGGCATCGTGTGGTTGTGGTCAATAAGCAGGCGGCCTTTGATCTGTTTGGAACTTATGAGCCAACAGGAAATACGCTGCAAATAAGTGGAATGCCCTATAGGATACTCGGTGTAATTGACGATGGGGATACTGACAACCGCAATATTTATGCGCCGATATCCACCCGCGGAAATGCAGTGGAAGCGATTGCCGCTAACCTAGCAACAGGAGCTTACGAGCCTTTGTCTGCAGAATATATCCTGAATGAATGGCAGCAGATCGGTGTGACAGAAGCCGGATATTATTTTGTAAACTTTGATATTTTACGCACAGTGATACAGGATCGGTTTATTTTGGCTTTGTATTTATTGCTGGCCGGGTTACTGTTGATTGGGATAAAAAATGCTATTAATATGGCCATAGCAAAATGGCAGGCACTTAAAGATCTCAGGTGTGAGATGTATGCGCTCGAGTTACTAAAGAGCCACACCACTTGGAAATTGGCAGGATCCTGGGGTATCATGACGGTGATAATCTGCTTGATAGGCGTTATTGGCTTAGACGGATTTAGCCGGGTGCTCATTGCTTCTGATGCCGGAGGGATGCTTGCAAACATACGAACAGATGCCTTTGCCATGCAGCTTGTTCAGATGGCAGAGTGGTATCATTGGTCTCGCTTGCTTTTTTGGGGATTTGCGACAGCGCTGTGTGTTGCTGTCGGCATCTCCTTATCCTTTCGTTCCCAAAGCTAGAAGGAATGTTGTATGCATTTGATTCTCTGTGGTATAGTGAATTAACTATAATCGTAAAAAAATACGAGGGAGGATCACAATGAAAAAAATCAATGTCGGGCTACTGGGCTACAAGTTCATGGGCAAAGCCCATTCCAATGCTTACAGCAAATTAGGGATGTTTTTTGATCTGGATGCGGAAATCGTAAAAAAAGCCATATGCGGCCGAGACGAAGCGTGGGTAGCCCAGGCCAGTAAAAAATTTGGCTGGCAATCCTACGAAACTTCCTGGGAACGCTTTGTAGCCCGGGAAGATTTGGATGTCATCGATATAACCGCCCCCAGCAACTTTCACAAAGAAGCCGCTATTGCCGCGGCGGAACATAAAAAGCATGTCTTTTGCGAAAAGCCCCTGGCCCTTAATGTCAATGACGCCCGGGAGATACTTGCTGCGGTAAAACTCCATGGTGTAAAGCATCAAATCGGCTTTAATTACCGGTTTGCCCCGGCAATCCAATTGGCTAAAAAGCTGATCGATAAAGGAAAAATCGGGCAGATATTTCACTTTAGAGGCAGTTATCTGCAGGACTTTATCGTAGATCCGTCCTTCCCCCTGGTGTGGCGCCTGGACAAGACTGTGGCCGGTTCCGGTTCTCATGGGGATTTAGGTGCCCATGTGATTGATCTTGCGCGGTTTTTGGTGGGGGATTTTAGCCGGGTCATGGGCATACAAAAAACATTTATCAAAAAGCGTCCGATCGTGGAGCGGATGACGGGCCTCAGCGGCAGCGCCTCGGAAAACGCCGAATACGGTGATGTCACCGTAGATGATGCAACCCTGTTTGTATCGGAATTTGAAAACGGGGCTTTAGGTTCATTTGAAGCCACCCGCTTTGCCAGCGGGCATAAAAACGATATGTCTTTTGAGATAAACGGAAGCAAGGGCAGCATTAAATTTGATCTGCTGCGGATCAATGAACTTGAATATTTTTCCCGAGACGACGAAAGCGGCGTACAGGGATTTAGAAATATACAAGTCACCCAGGATATGCACCCTTATGGGTCAAACTGGTGGCCCGCAGGCCACGTGATAGGGTATGAACATACCTTTGTCCATGAGTTTTACGAGTTTTTTAAGGCTATATTACAGGATAAGCCTACGTTCCCGGATTTTTACGACGGCATGAAGTGCTGTCAGGTGTTGGAAGCCGTGGAAAGGTCTGCGGAAGAAGGGGCCTTTGTGGATGTTAATGAAGTGTAACGAATAGTGTATTGAATACCAAATTAACTTGACAACAGGCTGATACACATGTATTTTATGAACTACAAAAGCAATGGGGCGGCAAAAAAAGCCGCCCATTATATTGCGAATTAATTCGCACATTGCATATTTTTTTCAGGGGGCAGGATGTCCATGCTTGCTATAATAGAAACGGCGCATAACAATACTTGGCTGCAGGAGAAGTTCTTAAAAAAGCCTTATAGGGTCCATGGAGTGATGTATTTAATCTTCATACTTCAAGGTTTTTTTTATGCCACGCCCAGAGAACTTGCCCAAGGACTTTGGAATATATTCACCTTACCGGACATTTTAATGACGGATTATATAGTGATCGGCGGCCTTGGCGCGGCTTTGGTCAATATAGGTTTGGCGGGGCTGCTTGCCCTGGCTCCCCTCGTCATTTCAAAACACGAAGCCACAGGCTTGACCATGGGTACCTTAGGCGTGGTCATCGGCATGGCTTTCTTTGGAAAAAACCCTTTAAATATGCTGCCTATCATACTCGGAGGTTATCTCTACAGTAAGTATACGGGTATCCCTTATAAAAATTGTGTGTTGCCTTCTATCTTAGCCACATGTCTTGCCCCGGCCGTTACGCAATTATCCTTTATAGACCATATCCCCTTGGAACTGGGTATCACCTTTGGTGTGATTATCGGATTATTTATAGGCTTCATCATGGCACCGCTTTCCGCCGCTATGCGAAAAGCTCACGAAGGCTATAATATCTACAATGTGGGTTTTACAGCCGGGCTTCTTGGTCTTGTCCTTTTTGCGCTGTTTAGACACTTAAGTGTAGATTTTCATCTTCTCTATTTTTGGAGCAGCGGACATAATACGGAGTTGGCCATATTTCTCGTCATAATGTCCGTTTACCTGATTCTCTGCGGGGTGCTTTATAAAGGAGAAAACTTGTCCATCCTTGGTTTCATGTGTATTGAGGCCGATGACAATGATTTTTACAGTAAATATCGTGAAAAAACCTATATCTCGATGGGGATTTTGGGGCTTGCCTGTTTTGCTTTAATGACGGTTATCAGAGGAGATTATTCGGGTCCCGTACTGGGCGGGATTGTGTCGGTCATTGGATTTGGAGCCTTTGGAAAATCCCTGAACAATGCGGCAACGATCGCCGCGGGGGCTATATTGGCGGCGATGACCAGTATGGCACTAACGGGGACGCCGTTTAATCATCGCCGATTCCTTTTGGCTATATTTTTCTCTACCTGCTTATCCCCTATGGCCAAGCGATTTGGCGTAAAGTGGGGACTGGTGGCCGGTTTTGTACATTTGGCCTTAGCCACCAATGTAGGGATTTTTCATGGAGGCATGAATTTGTACAACAATGGATTTGCCGGTGGGCTTACGGCAATGGTATTGGTGCCTATCATCAAGTTTTTTGAGGAACAAAAAGCAAAAAAATCCGAGCCGCAGGGCGCTAGCTCGGATTGATAAAACATAATTGACATAGTAGTTTTACATAACAACCGGATTGACATGAACCATACAATGTTTGACTTTGGGAAACTCTCTTTCTATCCCATCGTGTACAAGCTGAGCTATATCGTGGGCTTTTCCCAATATAGTTGAAGCGTCTACGCAAATTTCCACATCTACATAAATTTTATCTCCAAAAAGACGTGTTTTAAGCTGATCAATCCCTAACACCGCGTCCTGGTCAAGGATGACCCGGCGCATTTTTTCAACGGTTTCGTCGTCACACGCTTTATCCGTCATTTTTCCAACAGCGTCCCTAAAAATACTGATGGCTGTTTTTAGGATAAACAGACAAATGACGATAGCCGCGATAGAATCAAATATAGGAAACCCAAGCCTTGCACCCAAAATACCAATAAAGCTGCCGATAGACGACAATCCGTCGGCACGGCTATGCCATGCGTCGGCCATAAGCACGCTGGAATCAATTTTTTTTGCGGCGGCCCGCACATACCAAAACAAAGCTTCTTTTACAACAATGGACACGACTGCGGCAATAAGGGCCAACAGCCCCGGTATGGTTAAATAGCCATAATCGGAGGCGATTATATTTTGTATCCCTGCCCAACCAATCCCCAGACCCACCGACAATATAAGTGCTGCCAGAATAATGGCGGCGACACATTCGAAACGCTCGTGGCCGTAAGGATGCTCCTTATCGGCTTTTTTATTTGCAAGCTTGATACCGACGATGGCTATAGCCGTGCTAAACAGGTCGGCGATAGAATGCACCGCGTCGGAAACCATTGCGGTAGAATTGGCAACGATGCCGGCAAATAGCTTGAAGGCCGCCAAAAGTACGTTGACGATAATGCTGTTACGTGCGGCGGTCATGGCGATTTGTTCATTTGATTTCATGGTGGTACCCCTCTCTACAGTGAATTGATTTTAAATCGGTCTCATCTATCGCCGAAAACACGTTGATGCATTCGCGATTTTCGGCTCTGCTGAGGACCGTTTAAAATTCAATTCACTTTAAAAGCATTTTTAATAGAAAAAAACGCACCTACGGAACATGTCACTGTCCCGCAGATGCGTTTATAATTATCATCTGCTGCCGCGTCTGCCGCGGCCCGGCCCCACAAACCCGAGGGTTTATCGCCTGCTCAGTTTTAAAGATCACCCGTAGTATAATATATGCGGCGGGTGGTGTCAATGATAGCTTAACTAACTATTACCGTGTACCTTTTTATACTTCTCAAGAGCCTTTTGTTCCTCTGGATCTAAAACAGTCACATCTATCCTACGGGCAAGCGTCCCCTTGGTAATGTTAGTTATATCTTCAGGGCTGTAGTGTTCGGTGATAGAAAAGCCATGCTTCATTATCCTTTCGTAAAATGGATTTTTTCGAGCTTTTACTTTGCCTGTAACTTCAGGAATATCGCTTAAATCAATATTTGTGTTATCATTCATTAAAAGACACCTCCATATAATTCTTCTTCATGCTTTGTGGCTTTTCTTGCAGAAATAATGCGTGTGACAGACTCGTCTTCACCACGATAGCAATGACATACGGTTAGAAGACGCTCATTTTCATTCATTCCAATCAGTACGAATCGTTCTTCATCATGAAAATATCCTTCGTCTTCATACAATTCAGCGTGAGGATCAAAAAATGTCGTAGCTGCCATCTTAAAGGTTATTCCGTGCTTTTCGATGTTAGAAAGATTCTTTCCTCTATCCCATTCAAATTTCTGTTCTCTAATTTCGTATGTTTCAGTCGGCATTTAGTAGCCCCCTTGCTCTTGCATAGCTCCACCCTAAGTTATTTCTAATATAACATCTTGCGCTTCTCTATTTTAACATTTTTTAAATAGCTATGAAAGCGTTGTACTTTGGTCACCGAAAAAATCAAAATACCAACGATTTCACTTTTAATCATACCCTTACTTATTATTAACTTGAAGTTAAGTTTCCAGCAAAAAACACAACCCACATTGTATGGTAAAGCCATTTTATTTTTGCTAATATTTACTTGTTCGTAAGCACTAAAGAGAAATGCAGGAGGGCTTTATGTTGGATAATACTCGAGTAGGTAACCAAATTATGTTGTTACGTAAACGAAATGGCTTTACACAAGATGAGTTGGCTGAAAAATTAGGTATCAGCGCCCAAGCAATCAGCAAATGGGAAAATGGTCATGCTTTGCCGGAAACGGCGATGCTTCCATTATTGTCGAAGCTCTTAAACAGCCCCATCGATTCAATATTGATGCCCGTTATAATAAAAGAAGGCGTAATAATTCCTTTTGGCAAGCATCAATGGCGCGTACTAAAAGTAGACGGTAACAGTGCATTGATTATAACTGAGCGTGTCATTGAGCAACGCGCCTATCATGAAGAATTTACAGAAATCACATGGGAACATTGTGATTTACGCAAATACTTAAACAAACAATTCTACGACACGTTTGACCCGTCGGACAGGACACGAATCCTTGAAACACGAATAACCGATTGCGATAATCCGTGGTACGGTACAAAATGGGGCAATCCTACTATTGACAGAATCTTTCTGTTAAGCACAAGCGAAGTGGTGCAATACTTTGGTGACAGCGGCGATTTAAAAAGCAACAAAAGATGGCATTGGAAAAGTGATGATAGCGAAGAACTTGTATTAAGTGACGGGCCGCATTGTATAGAAATGGGCGAGTGTATAAACGACCAATACAACGGCGCAAGAAAAGCGATTTACAAAAAGGTATATAACGCGGGTTGGGACGAGAAATGGTGGTGGTTACGTTCACCCGGCATACATTTACGGCATACTGCCGTGGTTGTAGGCAAGCAAGGCGCTTTATTCGTTTGCGGCTGTGATGTATATTCGATTGACATGGGCGTTCGACCGGCTTTGTGGTTGAGTCTATAATGGGGAGGCATGAGAATGAATAAACAATGGATTTTACAGCTTGCTGGCGACATTGAAGCGAAATATGGCAAAGAAAAACGTGATCGTATCTTCGGTAGCATTGACGATATTCAAGGCAATCCTCAATTTTTGTCGGCTTGGTTTGAAAATTTTACAACCGCAATGGACGAGCTTGGTGATAGAACATTTTTACAGCAGATGATGGCTAACCGTTGCCCCTGTGGCGGGGATTACGAAAAAGACGGCAAGGCGATGAAAGATTTTTATGACAAGAGTGACACCTTAATTGAATTTGTCGATGATTACAAGATGTGGTTACTTGATAAATACAGCGATATTGATGAAATGGAGCTTTGCGATAATGTACTATACATGACAAAGCCGTTAGGAGGGTGTACGGACACAGGAAGTTACGGTAAGGGCTGCCATTGTTGGCTTGCAATGCACACAAATAATGTGGTATCCGACATATTTTGCCATTGCTGTACTGTTGGACATACAGGCAGACCGTTCCAAGTTGCGTTTGGCGATGACATTAAAATGGAACTTGTTGAGAGTATTATTTGTGGTGGTAATAAATGTATAATGGCGGTGCATTTGCCTGAGAAGGCTCAAATCTAGGCAAAAGCTCATTATTTATTATGGTGCCTAGAATTACACATTCCCAATATAACATTCTGTAAACTGCGGAAAATAAATCAATCCATTAACACTATATTTGTCAAAAAGCGAATGGAGTTCCTTTACCATGCCTTGATACTTCTCAGGGTCTTTATCCTTTTTCGGAGCATATGACCTCGATAGATTCATACCAATATAAGTTTCACAATCTAAAGATAAATCGTTTTTAAAAATGAGCTTCTCAAAAACGCCATCCGCATAAAAACTAGTCAAATCACTTGACGATCCACTGACACCCAGTCCTTTTGTATCAATACAATATTTTTTGCGAATATCAAAATCACTTTTTATTATTTCACTTTCGTAGTCCCTTGTATTCCACACAAGAATAACTTTTCCATTATTTCTCAATATACGGTTACACTCCAGTTTAAACGCCTCTTCGTCGAACCAATGAAATGCCTGTGCAACTGTAATAAAATCAATGCTCTCTTTTTCCAGTCCTGTATTTTCAGCAGAAGCATTTACCGAAATAAAATTTTTGAAGCCTGAAACACATCCCAAATCGTTTTCGGCAAGCTTTCGCATATCGTCATTTGGCTCAACGCAATAAACTACATTTCCTCTTTCCAATAATAGTCGGCTGAGTATCCCTGTTCCCGAACCAATATCAGCAATAACACTACCTTTAGAAAATCCATCAAGCGAACAAATATGATCTATGAGCTCGCTTGTATACGATGACCTAAACTTCCCGTAAATGTCTGCTTTACCTGTAAATCGTTCTTCGTTTTTAATCACTATATCCCTCCTAAAAATCCTTCAATTTCAGTGTTCGCTACAAATTCATTGAGTTTGCTGATTAAATCCATGGCCGCTGTCCTTTCGACTTTTAAGCATGTTATACATCATCTAAATTGACGCTCAAATAAAATGCTATTATCTTATCTGGCGTTGAGCTATAATTACACAGTAGGAGAAGCTCAACTGAATATTTGAGAAAACCGAAGGGAGTATATCATGGAAATAAGAAATTTCTTAAAAATGGAGCCAAAACTGTCTGTGTGCCATGACGGAGAAGGATTAATAAAAATTGTCAGTATATTTGATAAGCAGGATTTAAATACGACCCTGCAGTTTATCCATTTCACTACACTGCCGCCTAAAACATCTATAGGATTGCATAAACATGGGAATGACGAAGAGGTGTATGTCATATTGGAAGGGTCTGGTGTAATGGAGGTAGACGGACAGAAAACCCATGTGAGTCAGGGGGATACTATTCTAAATAAGCCTTACGGATCGCATGCTCTCTACAATACATCGGATACCGATGAGTTGAAGATATTGGTGTTTGAAGTTAAAAATTAAATTTAGGATTTGTAAGTATCGATATGAATTTTTATCTTGGTATCAGGCATCTACTAAGATTACATTAATTTAAAGCCCGCAGTGATTGAGGTTTTTAACGCCAAGCCAATCCTACGGGCTATTTTTGTGTGTTGATACTTTGCAATTATATTGCTGCTGTATTATTTAGTTCGAATAAGCCTCCGTACTATCAGGTCTCACCATGCCAAGTTCTTCGTAGGTTATTGTGCCGTTGGCTAAGGCTTTATTCTTTAACTCCAGATAAAATCCGGCATCAGCACTGTAAAAGTACGGTCCAACATAAACCACATATAATATACCGCATGTTAATGCGGAAAGTATAAACCATCCGATAAAGCTAAGGATAAATACAAACACGTCCATCTTATGGCCTTGTGTAATCTTCATGGAAATTTTAATGGCATCAGTTGCTTTTACTTCCGGGCAGTCCGCAAGAATATTTTGAGTAAAATAATATGACATCATCTTTACGACACCAGGTATTATAAATAAAAGTGACCAGAGGAAGTAAAATAACATCATCCATAAAGAGCCGCCCAACTTTCTGAGAAAGTTAACCCTTAACTCGGTAAATAAAGCTCCAACATCGGCTTTCTCTCTTTTAAAAATTTTAATGTACTCACCAAGCAAATTGACGCCCATTACATAGATAATAAGCAGACCTGCCCAAAAGACTAACCAGTAAAGTACGCCCATGCCTCCTGTCGCAAATAATACGATTTGGTCAAGTATTGATGATACAATTACTGCCACTACCAATACTAAACAAAGTAAAATAGCGGTACCACGCTGTTCGGCCATGGCTATCTTTGCTTCTGCCTTGAGTTCTTGTCTTGATTTCATTTTTTTATTTCCTCCCCTAAGTGTTTTATTCTTCAGCAGCTCGGTATACAAGACTTTTTATGAGCCGCTTCCATATGAATGTAGTTTACCATATGCTGGCCTAGAGGTACAAGTATTAGATGTTAGTATTTGTTATCATTGGTCTATATATTGCCTATCTCCCAGCTTTTACGCTCCGTAACATAGTGCCATTGGAATAATACTCAAGCGGCGATTGAGTTATTTAACCGATAACACATTAATATATCGTTGCACAACCGAAAAACTGCTGTCATATTCCCCATCACTGGGTTTGATTTCCCCTAGCGTGTTGAACGCCGTGACCAAGTTACGTTCATCTTCCCAAATATATTTGATTTGAAAGCCGGCTTCCGTAAGTTTGCAAAAAATATCAATGAACAAATGGCGAAACTCTCCGTCTACTTCGCCGGAAACCATGTTTTCGTTGCCCTTTTCGTCTATCCGTAACGAGCCACCGACATAGGGGGAGGCGATTCTAAAACCTACGCCGTCCCAGCCATCACCCATATCGTTTTCGAAAGATACTGGATGCGTTGCGGGGTTTATATGGTCTACATGGTACTTCCCGCCTGTTTTAAGAACACGGAATACTTCCTTGTACACCAAGGCAACATCGGGAACAAAGCAAATGGAAATCGGCTGATGAACAATATCGAAGTAATCATCTTCAAAAGCAGACAAATCGGTCATACTGCAAAGAATGATTTTTACCGTGTAGCCGTAATGGTTTGCCGCTTTTATGTCTGCGTCTAACTGCCCCTGCGAAATATCAACGACAGTAACATCTGCGCCAAGTAATGAGAACATCGCCGATTGTTGTCCGCCGCCCGAAGCCAAACACAACACCTTTTTACCTTTGATGTTGGCATATTCGTACTGGCGGATTTTTTTCAACAACGGATTATTGTTCTTACCCTTTTTTTCACTCCAGCCCAATAACTCACCGTCTGCAAATTGTTTTAATAAATCCACATCCAAGTCAAAATCGGGAATAGAGTAATGCTCTCCAGCTTCTACTTTTTCTTCCCACATCTGCTGATTCTTCTTTATTATATCTTGTAATTCGTTCATTTTTTATACCTCCGACATTTGCCGTCCAGTTTGTCGAAATGATTATACAAACTAACTGAAATCAATGGAAATCAACTGCAATCATTTGCCATATTTGCTTTTCGCCTCATACTGTAGAAGTTAGTAAAATAGCGGATTCTAGCCAAGATGTCAAGACAAGGGGCGGCGGTTTTCAAGAAGCCCAAGACCGATTGCAAAACCCGACAAATCTGGGATTGTTTGAAATCCTTGCAACCGACGATTTGCCGACCGGCATATCTGGAAAGATGTTTGGAGTGCTTCATCAAGGCGCCCAAGTTATACTATATAAAAGTATTGCTTGCTGAACATACAGCAATGAAGCCTTGAATCCATAGCCTACAAAAAATTCACTATCAATTACAGCTTCGTCAACTTCTTCTCCGCAGGTAAAAGGGGGGCATGGATTTAACATTGCACCTCGCCGTGCCATTCGCATCAAATCAATAGTTATCTGATATTCCTTAAATTCATTTACGTACTCCGAAAAGGAATCTGTTAATATAATATCACTTTGCTTTACAGCTTTTTCGATGTCATACTCAATAGCCATATTTTGAATTTCATGTCCTTTAGGGCAACATTGAATAAACGAAAACCCGAATGCTGTTGAAGCCTCAGCCCATGCTCTTCCAATATTGCCATTTGTACCAATGTAAGTATATTGCAATTCCATGAAATCCTTTCTTCTTTGCGAAAATGAATAAAGGTCTGATAAAACCTCACACGGATGATTTTCATTGGTCATAGCATTAACAACAGGTACAGCACTATATTTTGAAAATTTATCAATCAGTTTAATATTACTGTGTCGCATAACAAGACAATCAGCCCAATTATTCAAATAACCTGCGACATCTTCTATTCTCTCCTTTTTATCAAGGGTGTCACTCGGAAACAATACTGATTGTCCACCCATGTTGAAAATTCCTTTTTCGAAGGTTATCCTTGTACGGATACTAGAGTTCGGAAAGAAAAGGACAATCGTTTTACCGATAAAATCGCTTTGGTGCTTCCCTTGTTTTAGTTCATCGGCAAGCCTGAAAATATTATTCATATCTTCAATGGTATAATCGCCCGTTCTAACAAGGTGCTTCATTATCGACAACTCCTCCATCACGCGGAATTAGTGTAGCCGCCTGAAAAGACGGCGTAATAACGAAAAATAACTGAAACTACTTGAAAATAATCGCAAGAAAGGCAACTGCTCAACCTATCAACATATGTGAGTGAAGACCAAAAAATTAAATCCCTAAAAAGCCATCAAACCCCGTATGCAAACGGTTTACGGCATATGTTTCCCGCTCACCTATCCTGTCAAAATAATCGTCACCAAGCAACATTAAAACACAGCCCTATTCGGTTTTCAAGAAATACGAACCCCTTTTCGACCTCCGAGAAAAACCAACAAACCTGAGCTGTCCAAGACTTGTCTTGCCGACGTTTCGCCGACTGGTGCGTCTGGAAAGATGCATAAATTTTTGACACAAGACCAGCCATACAGGATAGACAACTCTAAAATCTGACTAATTTAACAACTTCCTTAATATTGCCGTTTAGTATTTGAGAACCCCATGCCATTAACTCATCTTTGTATGGCTGATATATGTCATTCAAAATATAAATATCCTTCCCAAAGTAGAAAGCTAACGCAATTTCCGCAAACGTGTTTGCCCCAATGTAATTATCTTTACCGTTCTTACTCTCGTTTATCACGAAAATGGCGTGCGTGTTCTTGTCTGCTATTTTATTAAAATGGTCACGAGACACTTTTCTTTTGTGTTCGGTTATGTCTTCATCGCGAATCTCGCTCCACCTATCCTCTTCTGGAATTATCGGAACAAACCCCATTTCTGACAGTATCGTAGAAAAACCTTTCATTTTGTCAATAAAGGTCATGCTACCACACAGTACAATATTCTTCATCCATTAGCCCTCCTTAGTCATTGTTGTGCGTTTTTTATATTTTTCCAGAGCCGCCTGTTCTTCTGGGTCAAGAATAGTCACATCTATTCTACGCGCAAGCGAACCTTTAGTGATGTTAGCTACATCTTCAGGAGTGTAATGCTCCGTGATGGAAAACCCATTTTTCATAATCCTTTCGTAAAAAGGATTTTTGCGAGCTTTCTTTTTGCCTGTAACTTCAGGAATATCACTCAAATCAATGTTTGTGTACTCATTCATCAAAATACACCTCCATATAATTTTTCCTCATGTCTTGTTGCTTTCCTTGCGGAAATAATGCGTGTGATGGACTCATCTTCCCCTCTATAACATCCAATAAGTACGAATCTTTCTTCGTCTTGGGAATGTTCCTCATCTTCATATATTTCTGCATGAGGGTCAAAAAATGCAATAGCTGCAATTTTGAAAGTTATCCCATGTTTTTCGATATTGGCAAGATTTTTGCCCCTGTCCCATTCAAATTTTTGTCCTCTGATTTCATATGTTTCTGTACTCATTTAATCCCCCTCAAATTTCTTGCCGTCCATCTTGCTGGCATAACAATGCGAATTAATTGAAAGCTATGGAAACTAACTACAATTACCTACCTTTACAGCACTCCCCGGCAATCTAGTAGCCACACCTAAAATAGCGTATTCATGCCATTTTACCACATATCTGCTATCGGTTTTCAAGACCACCGTATTGTAACTGATGGGTGGGTAGGATTTTAAACGTGGGTTAGTGTGAGTCTTACGGAATGCCAACAACTTCTGCCACAACATATTTAGGAAGACTTATTAAAACCCTGTAAAAAGAGGATGCCAAAATTCACAGACTGGCATCCTCTCTCCTTTTCACACAAATATTTTACAATGACAATTTGTTACAGCATTCACGCCAACCCATTAACCAATGATACTCCCTGTCTGCCAACCATGTTGCATATCCTTTATTATACATTTTAGCGTCTAGACTCAGGGCCTCAAAATGAATAATAGCGACGCAATGGATGGCGGCTTTAATTTCACTTTCGGTCATCGTCCGTTCCACACTGTAGCCTGCGTACACCTCATCAAGTAATCGGAGGGATCGTTCCAAAGATTTCTCCTGGTTTTCGTAAGATACCCAATCCGTCTGCAGCAGCCAGCCAAAATCCATTACATTGTAGGACATACACACCTTGTCAAAATCCATCCAAGTGAAAGCACATTTGCGGTATTTGGTATTACCGGCGTGTATATCGGCAATGAAAAGCCAACCGAGATGCATGGGCGGGCGGCAAACGTCAGTGTTTGCAACCAGCCCGGATTGTCAGCGACAGAGTCTACTCCATATAATCGTCGCTAACAAACATACGATTGGCTTTGCATGGAGTGTAGCTTCATGAGCATTTTTTTGTGGTTTTCGACTTGAAAAATATTAGGCAATTTTTATTCCCCCGTCTTCTGCATCCTTTAACACTTCGTCATAAGGCTCATGAACAGTGCTTTTATCGCTGTGCCTGGATATGGCATCAGCGATTGATGTAATTTCAGCCTCAGCAATCCCTCTTGCTTTGTATTAACCCAAGCATCTTACATGCTTCCATTAGCTCAGCTGTGCTAATCGTTGTAACTCTCCCGGTTTTGTACTGAGCGTCAACCCATTCTTTAAGTTTTAATGTGCGTGAATCTGCTTTATCAATTTGTTGGTCAGTGAATACATACCGACTAAGCCACATGGCAATTCCCGCTGTTCCGGATGTTGAGGTAATGGCAACCCCAGGTGGACTTTTAAGCAGAGTTTCGGTGTCAAATATATTGTATATCTCCTCATCCTTTAATAAACCATCTGCATGGATACCGGCCTGAGTCATGTTAAAATCACTTCCTATAAACGGAGTTCTGGCAGGAATCTCGTAGTCTAAATGGCTTTCATAATAGTCAGCAATTTCACGAATTACTGAAATATTCATACCGTCAAGCGTACCTCTTAACTGTGCATACTCAATAACCATTGCTTCTAATGGTGTATTGCCTGTGCGTTCACCTATACCCAATAAGGAGCAGTTCACGCCGGAGGCACCGTACAACCATGCAGTTGCGGAATTAACTACCGCCTTATAAAAATCATTATGACCATGCCATTCTAACTGAGCATGATCAAAATTAGCATAGGTGCGAAGTCCGTAAATAATCCCGGGAATACTACGGGGTAATGAAGCACCAGGGTAGGGGACACCATATCCAAGAGTATCACAAATGCGAATTTTTATCGGAATGCCACTTTCTTTAGATAAATCATGAAGTTCGCACGCAAAGGGCAAGACAAAACCGTAAAAATCAGCTCTGGTGATATCCTCAAAATGGCATCTCGGGCGTATACCGATAGAGAGCGCTTCTTTAATGATTCCAAGATAATTATCCATTGCTTGGCGCCGGGTTACCTTTAGCTTATTATAAATATGGTAATCAGAGCAGCTTACTAAAATCCCACATTCATTTAACCCCATGGTTTTTGCCAGTTCAAAATCTTTTTTGTTGGCACGGATCCATCCCGTAATTTCTGGAAACTCGTAGTTTAATTCTCTGCATTTATAAATCGCTTGTTTATCAGATTCACTATATAAAAAAAACTCTGACTGACGTATTTTGCCTTTATCGCCTCCGAGCCTATGCAATAACTTGTATAGTGTCACAATTTGCTCAGTCGTATAAGGTGCACGACTTTGTTGACCATCTCGAAAGGTGGTATCCGTAATCCATATTTCTTCCGGCGGATCCATAGGGCTTAAGCGATTATTAAATGTACATTTGGGGATTTCTGTGTACGGAAACATCTTTCGGTAGAGGTTTGGCTCGTCACGATCCTGGAGTAAATATTGATACTCAGACTCCATAAGCAGCCTCTTTTTTTCATCATAATAGATCATAGTTACATTCCTCTCTAGCGACATCTCTTAAAATTTGTTTTACTAAATATCTAACGATCAACCTTCCATTCTTGAAAATAGCAGTAGAATAGCGCGTTTCAACCAGTTTATCACCTAGGTGTAAGCGGTTTTCAAGAAATCCGAGCCCATGTTCGGGACTCGAAAAAACCAACAAATGCGGGTTGTTCGAAACTTCCCTTACCGACGGGCGTTTTTGAAATGTTACGTGGCTGTTTTTTATCCTGCCATCAATTCCCAACGAACACCATACATATCTATTAAAGAAGCAAAGCAGGCGCAATATGTTTGGCTTTCCATTGGACTAACAATTATAGCCCCTTCTTCAGCCATGATTCTATATGCTTCTTTACATTCGTCCTCTGTATCAAAATGCACTAACAAAGACAATGAATTCCCTATTTGAAAATCGTCATCGTCCTCTGTCGTATCGTTAAGCATTAACCGATGGTTTCCAATAACAATTTCAGAATGATATATCAAGTCCCCCTGATTCTCATCTTTCATTACAAAATCTTGAGGGTTGGCTTCGGCGTAACGCAACAATACCTTTACTTCTGCGCCATACGCTTTTTTATATAACTCAATAGCATGTTTGCAATTACCTTTGAAGTGTAAATTTGGCATTACCTGAATCACTTCATTTCATCCTTTCGAATAATATATTTTCTTCGTTGCTGCCCTTGCCGCCCGTTTTGGCGGCATAATCATGCAAACTTACTGATAGCTATCGCAAGCAACTGAAACTACCTGTCACTACCACTCAACTCCCTAATCTTACAGATGCCGTAAAACAGCGGATACTCGCCATTTTATTCAATATCCTTTACTGTTTTTCAAGAAACTCGAATATTTATTTGAAACTCGAGCAGAATCAAGGAGTTGCGGGTAGTTCTGGAATCGTCATGACGACGATTTGTCGACTGACGGTTGTGGAAAAATGCTCGGACATTTGACAAAGATAGGTAACACTCTTATAAATGTTCGCACTCCGCCCAAAAAGAGGGTATAAAAATCCCTGTATCAATATATTTCAATAATGGGGCGCATACTTTAGGTACAATATTAACTTTATCAAGGTCAGATAAAGACACCCATTTTGCTTCAGATGTAATAGACGGGTCATCAGGATTTACATCCGTATGGTAAGCCGATTGCGCTGGCACATCATGATTAAGATAACATCTAAAGAAAAAACTTATGTGGTGCGTACCATCACTAAAATAATTGCAACTTTTCGGTTCATATTCAAGAGAAAAAACCAAGTCGCCAATCTTAACCGTCAAGCCTGTTTCCTCCATAACTTCCCTAGCAACTGCTTGTTTAGCCGTTTCGTTTTCTTCTATGCCGCCTCCTGGAAAATTATAGTACAATCCATTTCCAAAGCAGATTAATAATATTTTATCTTCGTTAACTATAACCGCTCTTGAGCTTACCCGTATTTTATAACGCATAAAACATTTTCCTCCTGCCCCTTGCCGCCCAATTTGTCGGCGTAGTAAAATGCTCTAATCGAAATTTCAGAACCAAGTAAAACAGCGGATTTCTGCCAAGATGCCAAGGCAACCCGTACCGTTTTTCACAAGCCAGAACATGGGTTCAAAAATGGAATGAAATCAAGGGGTTGTGAGCTACCCAATGCCTTCCACGCCGACGGTTTGCCTAAGCCGACGTTTTCAGAAATGTTGCAGGGGGGCTTTCGGCAAAGCAATCCACTATACATATTTCTATCTGTCTCATCTCTTGTTAACACTGATTTTGCTTCGTAGGGATAACTGCATAATACACTATCCAATAATTGTACCCCGCAAAAATATTTGCATATTGAAATATTTTTAACCGCACATTTATGCGCATTTGCACCCTCTGCAACATTCCATGGGCATTGGGAATCACCGAATTTTACATCGCTAATAAAATCAATATCCATATTAGAACCCATTAACTTCTTTACTCTGCTGTCCATAATAAAAGCTCCTTCGATGAACATAGTTTTTTTGTAGAGTGCCAAAAAACCGACTTACACATTGTCAGTATTTTCGCACTAAAATGTAATTCAAGTTCTCACCAGGTGAGAACTTGAATTTCAACAGAGTGCGAAAAAACCGACTTGCACATTGTCGGTATTTTCGCACTAAAATGTAATTCAAGTTCTCACCAATGGAGAAGTAAAATTTAAGTGGAGTGTTTCGGCAAGACAGTCAACGAAGTGAAGTTGTTCTTTATAATAGATTTTGCTCAATCCATTTAGCCACACCATCACGATCGTTGATATCACAAAAATGATCAGCAACATCTTTCACTGCATCGATGGCATTATCAACTGCAATACCTACACCGCACTTGCGTAACATCTCGACGTCACTAAAATCATCCCCAAAAGCCGCAACATCTTTCAAATCAATATTGAAATTTGCGGCTAATTGCTTTATGCCATCACATTTATTGACAGAGTTAACTCCAAAGCTAAACCAAGGTTCACCAGAAAATCGGATGACATCAATCGCTGGGAAAGAAGCGGCAATAATGTCAGCTGTTACATCATCGAAAATTTCCACAGAGATTTTATACGCGTCACAGTCTAATCCTTGTGAAAAATCCGTATATCTATCTGGATTGTATTTGCCCCAATTGGGGTCATGTTCAGAAGCAGGTATGTTTACAAAATATCCTTTGTCGGTGAAAACCGTTATGTATCTAATGCTTGGCTGCTCTAAACACGATAACAATATCTGATTTGTTGTTTCAGCATCAATAGTGATGCGGCTTATTGTATTATTGCCAATACGAACAAGGGCTCCACGGTTGGAAATTATCGCATTAGGATTTATCACATCCGTATATGACTTGCAGTCACATTCAGAACGTGCTGTTGCGAATACAATAATAATTCCCTGTTGCTTGCAGGCTTTTAGTATTTTTGCCGTATAATCGGAAATGCTTTTGTCTGACTTAAGCAACGTTTGGTCTAAATCTGTGACAATCATTTTTATATTCACGTGCTCTCACTGCTCCTCTCTTGCCAGCCATATGCAGTTGTTAATGAATTTTCCTGAATTATTTCATAATATCTGTACAACCCTTATCGGTTTTCAACAAGCCAGAACATGGGTTCAAAAATGGAATGAAATCAAGGAGATGTGAGCTACCCTCGAATTCCGACATCGCCGACTCGATGACCGACTGATATGGGAAATTGCTTGAGCGAAAAAGCTAATTTTAATTCTCCAAATACCATGATGGAACTATAGTTCGCATCGAATCATACCACTGTATTACATCGGACGCTGCCTGTTTGCTTTCATCTAAATGCCTGGGCGATATGTAGGCAGCCCAAGTAACTAAAAGTAGCGCACCAATGGAAAGGTAAAATTTAAGTATCGGCCAAAATTCCTCTGGCGGTTCGCCATCAAAATAGCCTCGCAGTAATCCTGTTGTATAGTGCGGGAATACAGTCGCATTTAAAATTCTTCCAAACTCATTCCACGGGTCGCCATAGATGTTATCATCGAACAAATCCCAATCTACCACTGATATTTCCAAATCATTTCCAATTAATAGATTCTCCAAGTGATAGTCGCCGTGGGTAAAAGTTTGCGGACGACTGCGAAGCAGATGCTTATTATGCTCATAGTAGGAGAATAACATGTCACTGCCCTTAATTTCTACACCGCAAGTCGAAAAGCCTTTTACTCGTTCTTCCTGTACGCCAAAAAAGCGATCGTACCAAGGTGGTAGATTATCAGGTGAGGGGATGCTTTGAATAGTTTGCAGTATCTTGCCTGCTTTAAGGCCAATTTTATATTGCTCAGCTTCGGATAATGTCGGCAATATTACTTCCGCTGTATCGCCGTTGCACCATGATAGTAATTGAAATACATCTTTCCCATCGCATGAGATACCAAAGTAATGGGACGTGACATTGGTATTCCAAGTGCGGCAACGCGTTTCATGTAGTCGAACATAGTTTTTTTTCGCTTGTAGTTGCTGATATCTGATAATCTTAGTAGCATAACACATCCATCAGCTATCCTAACTCGGTATTTTTTGTCGTCGGATACACCTTTCTCAATCAGCTTAACATCGGTAAATGTATATTTGGGGATAGCAATCATAAAGCATTCCTCTCGTAGTCTTAAGCCGTTCGTATACTCTTTGCTGCCCGATTTGACGGCATAGCAGTACAAGCTAGATGGAACTTATGAAAAACAATCGCAAAACTGTAACTGCACAGGCTGTCAATTATTAAATGCGGATCGCAATGGAGTCAAGGTTCTAAAAACTACTCAAATCCAGTGTTTTAGAGATCTAATTCCTATGCCTTTCGCCTCGTTTCCATTAAAATAATCGCACCTATCAAGATTAAAACACAGTCTTATCAAGAAGAGGAGTTTTCAAAGTCGTGAAGAGCTTTTTTCCACCATGTAGAAGTAGAGTTAGGACGGAATCCAATATTAAAATAAAATTGTATGGATGAATATACAACAGCAGATGTAGCACCTAGTTTAGCACAACGACTTAATGTTTCATAAACAACCGCTTTTCCTAATCCTCTCTTTTGATAAGTGGGGTCAGTGACAACGGGTTCGATACATACCATCGGAGACTCTTTTGTATGCCAAATTCCACAAAAAGCCGCAAAGGAATTATCCGGTGCGGTTATGGCTATTTGCAAATCAAGGTTTACAAATGGACGTTTAAATTTACGGTCAATATTTGAAATTTCGGATAGGGGAAGAACACGTTCATCCCTATCCTCTGTAAATCCTCGGCGCATAATTCTTTCATATTGTACAGCATTATAATTATCTGCCATACTTGTAACATGAAACCCTTCTGGCAAACTATAATTCAATTTATTTTGACTTATTACTATGATAGATTCTGTATCACGTTCTTGTGTGAGGACGAACCCTGCTTTGGCTACTGCGTCTTGATATTCTTTATCTAAATCAGGAACTAGCAATGAGAGTCTTCCCTTATCATGCAAATGTTTCTGAGCATAGTCTACCATCTCAGCGATGAGAAAACGTTTGTCGTTTTTAACACATAAAAGCCCTGTCCCAAGGCAGCTGTCTTCTGTCCATGCAACGGCTATTAGTTGATTATCTTCAAACCAAAGGCCAAATTCACTCAAATGCGCAACATCAGACGAACCTGTTATCTTACAGTCCCACCATCCAACTGAATAAGTCGGATTATTTAACATGATCAAAAAATCACGAACCAAAAGAAAATCGCCTTCAAAGAGATTTTCTGCATGTTGATATTGCCTAAAATGAATCATAATGACAATTCCCCTTTAACCCAACCCCCAGCCGCCTATTTCGGCGGCGTAATAAGTGCAATTAGTGGTTAACAATAAAGTTTTTTCTCATTAATATCAACTTTTTCACACATTCTAATGTTTCAGCGTCAGGATTTGTAAACATAAACGTCATATTGACATTATCGGCGTTACAAATATTTGTAAACTCTTTCCCGAATATTATTTTTTCTTTCCCACTACAATCGACATCATTGCAGTTTCCGCATTTCATGACATTTGCCCAAGCGATTTCTTTCGTGCGTTCATCTATCGGAAAGCCCTCGCATTCGTTGCTATAATCGCCTTCGGTCCAAACAATCCACGAATGACGCTCGTTTCTCGTATCTATATAGCACACACATCCGTCTTTGTAGTACCACTCGTGCTGTCCTGTTTGCGTTACTTCGTTTGCACCTAAAAATTCCATAAAATCTAGTGCGTTTTTCAAGACATCGCCAGTAAGCACTTCACCGAAGATATCTTCAATGCTTCTGTAAGACATTCGTTTTTCCTCCTAATGTATATCGCTATATTATGCGCATAGTGTTTTCGTCTAACAATTTTTGGATTGACTGAGCGGTTTCTTCAATGCTTTGATGCGTTGTGTCTATTGCATGGGGCTCATATACCCCTAAATCAGAAAAGCACTGCCACATATGTTTTACAGCATCAACGTCGGTTAACGCTACGTTTTTATCACGGGCAGTCCCACGCAAAATCGTGGTCTCTTCAGAAGGACGCAAAATAACATAACGTACATCAAATCCGTTTTGCGCCAGTGTCAGCCAAGGTTCGAGAAACCAGGGCCCCAGGACTCCGTCTACAAAGACCTCGTATCCTCCGGAGGCTAATCTTGCCACGCTTGCCGCAAAGGACTCGATGATCACGGTATTTTGCTCATAGGCTTCGGGTAGCCAAGGTGCGATATATCCTTTGCATATATAATCATAGAAATCGTCTGTATGCATACGCACGGCCCGTTCATATGCAGAAGTTTCGGCTAGTCTCTGTGAAACACTGCTTTTACCGGAACCGGGCGGGCCGGATATAAGTATTATTCGATTAGCGTTCATGAGATAAACGTCACCTGCCTCATTTTAAAAGTTCTTTCGCAATAAAATTAACCTTGATAAAACCTGCTTGCCTCAAAAATCTGTTTGGCCGGAATGTTCAATAGTTCTGAAAATGGCATAGCATGTTTTTGTAAATAGTCCGAGACGATCATCCTTCCGAAAACATATCCGATGCACCAAGGCAAGCCTTTTTCTTCATCACCAAACATATAAGCATGATGTGTTTCAGGGTCTTTGCTATAAAGCATATGCATAATTCGCTTCCAGAGGATTTTTTCTGTTTCGGTATCAAAAGGCTTGTTCCACTCAGGGGCTAAACCGGGAAACAGACTCATTGCAAACAAATCGGCCTGCCCCTCCGTAATCAGGTATTCAAGAAAAGTGCCCTCGAGGTCTTTTCCACCGTGTAATACATACCAGTTATGTCCCCATATATTGTGATGGTATTCATGGGCAAATACAAAGGGAACCCATTTTTCCCAGCAATCGGCCAGTGGGTTGATGTTTATGATCATGTTGCCGAATACGGATGCGCCAACGACACCGTTTTGTTGTTTCTTAACGATTTTATTGCTGTCGCATAAAGGATACAGGGCAACAAGCATTGGGTCATCGTCATCTGAGGGCAAAGCCTTGGCTATATCCGTAAATTTTAGTTTCAAAGCATCTGTGTCAAATTTTGATAATATCGACAGTTGAATTTCCAACTTCTCAAGCTTTTTTATACAGGGCGGTTGTTTGAAGCTTTGGTCAAATGGAGCGTATGCCGCTATCTCTTTCCAAAAGGGTTCTATCATATACTTTTGCCATAAAATACTGACTTTGCAATCACCATTTTTGGCATTGAGCAGATACTCCATCGCATTGTCAAATGTAGTGATTATTTTAATTTCTATCGGAATCTCCCTCTCTATCATAATCGGTTTTCATGTTCAGACTCCTTTCAGTTCGTAAATCTTCTGAAGGGTTTTGAGACAAAGATCCTTTTCTGCGGATGTTTCGGCAAATCTATATCCCTCAACAGTCCTGTAACCGTACATTAACAGAATTATCTCGTAGATACAATTATCCGTTATATAAGACACGTCCACATATTCCGAAAATCCCTTGTAATATGCGGGGATGCAATTCTTAAAATTTTCTACCATGTGGATAATATCCGCGTCATCTGCAATGAGGCTTGCAATATCTTCGCCCAAATAGCCCCAGCCTGTGGTGTCCCAGTCAATGAGTACGACTTTATCGGAAGCGCAAAATATATTTGTTACCCAAAAATCTCGGTGGCATAACACGATGGGCAATTTTTCAACGCGAAGGAATATGTCATCTGCGTGTTCATCAATTTCAATAAGCATTTTACATAATTCCTTTGGGAGTTGGCAATCGCTGTTGCGGATATAATCATATACTTCAGGCCATAGCCTATACTTCATGTAAAAGCCTTTCAAGTAATCGGTATTGCTTAAATTTGTAAGGCGCTGCAATATGCTTGGTTGCTCGGCGTACAGCCTACCTTGGAACCGGCCAAGCGCCTCCGCCGCGTGTACATACATTGGGGGCGTCATTTTTAAGCCCGTTGTCCACGGTGCATGGGAGTGTAGTTCGCCATCAAGCAAACGGTCAGCCACATCTATATACTCCATCCATAAATGATGTTCCTTTTCGTTTATTTCTGCATAATAGCACTCTGGCCATCGGAGCGAATCCGTAAAGACCGTACTAAAATCCGACGTATACAAGTCATATTCCCTGCGCCATGATCCCGGGTCGTTATGGCGCTCAAATTTACCGGTCTTTTTATACACCACATTATATGGCAGTTTCCTGCCGTCAGCAGTATCAGCTACGCCTGTGACAAGTAGTACATCACCTATTGTGCCGCCTTCCAAATCTTTAGTTTGATAATCGGCATGGGTAATTTTCGTGTTTAACATCTTGCTTAGGACGCTGATTAATGTTCCTGTATTTATTTTGCAATTGTTCATTTTTTAGGTCCTCTCTTGTTCATGACGATAGACGTGTAGATATACATGGCAACAGCATCATTGTGTCCGACACTCATAATCCAGTCAAGATAAAAAACGATTATAGGCATTCTTAGGCGAGTTAAGGGGATTTTTTCCAGAAACTTGCAGAGTGTTGATTTCTTTGACACCGTATTATTTGACTGATAGTTTGGATATGAGTAATTCCATTACAAAACGTTTGACACATGAAGTATAACCAGCATATAATATAGACAGAATAAAAGAGAGAACGTTGGCCAACGTCCTCTCCGTTTGGTCACAAGCGCTCCGGCGGTGGTGACTGGACACGCTAAAATGAATTATCAAGTGTCGCAAATAAGCCTTACCTTGCCGGGGGGCTTATTTTTTTGTGTTTCTTGAAAGGCAAACCATATTCTGGCATCGGTTGGCTTGCCCCTAACTTCTTCCCTTTATTTTATCATTCACGTAAGAAAAAATTTTATTGCATAATACTGTTGTTTGAGCTATATCCAAGCAAGATTCCTCAATAATCAAATCACATTCCATTAAAGCCGAATCATATTGCTCTTTCGATAATTCGCCGGAATGAAAAGCTTCGTCAAGTTCATCGCGATCATCAATGATCACATCGCCTTGTGGAGTAAAGACTACATCAAGATATTTATCAATGAAAACAGCCACACCGTCTTCATCATATTCAATATTTTCAATGATATCCACATACCATATAGAGATTGAATCATCAGGCAGATATTTAGCGGTCATTACACGCTTTTTCCCATCAGGTATTAATTGAAGCCAAGACATACCTTCCCCTATTATGGCTACTTTTCCGGCGATAGGTAAGTTCCAATAATGTGTTGGCCCGTCAATTGACTGTAAAAAGCAGGCTAATCCATTAAAACCCTCGATATCAACACGCAGTTGGTAGTATCTGGGAAATTTCATCTTATTATGTATCCACCATGCATCACGATCGAGTCGTTTTCGTTTCACTATATGCCCTCCCATATATAACTTTGCTACGATGATGCCATTATCAATTGCGAAGGGATAATCATTTCAATGCCTTTCGCACAACGGCTCTGCCGGCTTTGAAAAATTGGAGGGCTTGATCCCGATTTTGGTCCCTTTGGGAAAAAGCGGTTGGGGTTGCTATACTACAGGCTTACCGTCAGCTGGTGCCGAACGATGGCACATTAATGCGAGCAATATCAGTTTTCCGACAACGATAATAGAAGCAAACAATATGTTGTACCATAACATTTCACCAGTAACGGGGATATAGCCGAAGAGCATACCTGCCCAAACAGCCAGTACAATGAGCGGAACCAGCGCAAACCATAAATCTTTCACATTTTCCCCGCCGTCCCGCAAACGACGAGCAGCCATTGCCATAAGCGGAGTGATTACGGCAATAAAGAAAAGCCCAAAAACAATCCACCAGAATGTTCCCCAAATCAGGCCTAACACAGCTAAGCATAAGAATTTGAGGTCGATAAGCAGATATGCTGTCCAAAAGCCTCTTGCGGTGGTTCTTGCGGAAAAATTAAAATAGTTTTTCCAAAAGCTAAAATATGCCTTCATTTCATCATCACCTCTCTGTACTAATATGTGTGAGTAGTATTGCTTCATTTGGGTTTTCGGTTTTGTCATCGTGAGCATAGAGCGGTCATAGAAGTTTACCATATCTTCAGCAGCTCTATAGTAGCCGCGCGAAAAGTGTCCGCAGCGGCGATTAACGCCGACTTTCCGTTGGACTTTAAGCGGTTGGCCGCTTATCGTGCGTTATGTCTGGAAAAGGTGTTGGAGCATTTTATGCAAGGCCACGAAGATTTTTCAGTTTTTCATAAATATCCTTGTCAATAAAAAAATCTGGATCTCCGTTTTCTTGAACCTTAAAAAGAATCATCCCTGATTTTGATAACACTTTGAAGGAAGAAATATTATCTTTGTCACAGCCACCGAATACTCGCTCAATTTTAGCGACTTCAAAAGCATATTCAAGTAACTTCAAAGCGCATTGGGTAGCATATCCTTTGCTACGATATGCGCTGTCAATCAAATAAAATATTTCCATTCTATCTGGATTTTCTGGTTCAGGTTTTCCATCAAGCCCGCACCAACCTATAATGCTGTTTTTGCCTTTTTCATATATGGCAAAACAGAGGTGGTATATAAAACCGGTGTGGTTTTTCTTGTGGTTGTTCTGCATATACTCAATAGCTTCTTTTGCCTCAGTTAATGAGATGCTGCCTTGTTCAAATTTCCACATACGTGCCACTTCGTTTATATTATCATCTGTTACGGTTTTTAACAATAAGGCGTCTGTATATAATTCCAATTGATACACTCCTTTAATTTATTGCCGTTTTTGCCAGTTAACCTTATGAAGTGATAATTATAGTTTTCTCATAATTCCAGCCCCGTGAATTTTTACATCAGCTTTGTTAAACTTAAAATCCCATTGAACAGTATTTGGAATATACTTTATGATAATCAAAGGCTCGTCACCGGTGTATACTACCTCTCTGTCTGGATTATTCGTAGCAAACAAGGATAATTTATTTTTCACGTTGCTTATGTCAATTACATGGATATGTCCACTTGATTGCCCCTCGAATGCTTCATTTTCAAGCTCTACTATGTTATGAAATGCATTTACTACTTTAAGCGGTTCTGCTAATAAATCGTTTGAGTAGTTCCATTGACGATATGAAATATTACAGTTATAACTATAGCCCTTAGGGAATTGGGCAAATAAATCGTCTGTGTTTATAATGAAGCAAGACGCTATACCAATATGCGGAGTTAGGAAAATTTTGCCTTTTAACTCGCGTATTTGCTTTGAAGCACCAAAATACATGATATCAGGTAAATTTTCGTAATTTATCATCTAGTATCCCCCTAGTCATCACATGAGCATCGTCGATGGAATTAATTTAATCCTTGCCGTCCAATTTGATGGCATTATTAAGGATATAGTTTTTTCTTGCCTCAAAAACTTTTTTCATACACTCCACAGCCGTTGCGTCTGGGTTTGTAAATTTTATTGTGACGGGACAGACATTATCAAATTCTTTACCAAATATTGTTTTGCGCGACATCTTTCCCGGATTGCCACACGAACGGCAAGCATTGTAATCTTTACAAATGTCTATGCTTTGCCATGCAATTTCTTTTATGCGTTCGTCCAGAATAGCGTCCTCATACCAAGTATCCCCGCTATCATCACCCGTGACATACCATGTGTTATCTTCATGTTCGTTGATTGAAACGTAGCACACGCTTTGGTCTTTATGGTTACAGATAAAATAGATCTTATCTGCCCAATAGCCGGTATCTGGGCGCACATACACAATTTCGTTTGCTCTCAAAAAGGCAGCAAATTCTAATGCGTTACTTCGCATGTCTCCTGTTAGAACATCGTTGATGATATGTTCCATTGTCTGTTCGCGCATGGTTAACCTCCAATAATGTAAACTTTACACTATGCTGCCCAAATTGGTGGCGTAATTATAGAAACTAACTGAAACTACTTAAATATAATTGGTAGAATCACAACTTGCAAGAATACAATGATATGGAGAACAAGGGAGTTATTTCAATAATCAAATAGCATTTAAGCCCAGTATATAGGCGGTCTACGACGTATGTTCTCCGCTCTCCCAAATCTACGAAGATAACTGTTGCCAAAGAAGATAAAAACACAGTTCTTAACGTTTTCAAGAAACCCTAATATTCGTTCGGGAATCGAGTGAAATCAAGGAGTTGTGGGCTGTCTACGGTTCTGCACGCCGACGATTTGCCGACCGTCTCTTGTAGAAAGGTGCTTGGGTGTTTCAGCATGATAGCCAAGCTATTAGCAGCGGAAAAGTGAATTGTTTATTTTGCAATCTGCAAATAAAATGTCGTTCTCTATATTGCGTATTCTCTCTTTTTGATGGTTATCCACATTATCAGAGTTGTAAAACCAACTAAATTTACATATCTGTCGAAATTTCATGAAAAGTGGTATCTTTGAAATCCAAAAATCACTTAGATGGTTAACAGTAAGATGCAATTAGAATGTCTGCATCCCCGATTAACTGTCCTTTGCTTTGGAGTGCGATATACAGTTCTATAGCTTTTTTCCGAACATTAAAGGGCATGTCTGCTTTGTCTTCTACACTCTGATACATAATGTCAAATCTTTGGTTGTATTCTTTTAGCACCTTTGTTGGCTTGTAAAATAGCCAACGCTTCACCTCATAAAATACAGCAAATGGTATTGAATACGAATTACCACACTCTGATATTTCTCGTTTTATATTTTCGCGTACATTTCCTTCACCACGTAGAAAATAAGACACAGTATTAGTGTCAAGAACATAGGTTATCATGGTAATCGCTCCTCAAATTTTAGTTCGAAGCCGCCACGCTCTAACCGTTCAAAAGATTCCAAGTCTTCTGGGGTGAAATCTTCCTTACTTATGCTCTCAAGAGACTCCAAGACATCCAACACAGTCTGTTGCTGCGACGTGGTTTTTTTATCTGGGACTATCTCTTCCTCCCATAAAACTGTAACCTTTTTGTTTTTAGGCGGCTCAACAAACGTATTGCTGAAAATTAACCGCCCATCTGACTGAAAATACCCTTGATGTGCTTGTATTTGCACCACTTGGAATTGCTCCTTTCATTAAGAATTTATCAGCTATTTAACTTGCATAAAGCTATGATTTCCGAAGCAATGTCATCTGCACTTTTGCGATGAACCACTATTTTTATCAAGATATAAAATGAAATGCCGTACATCATTGCCTTCAGCAGTTAGCCTCCCGATTATATCATAATAATTATTCAGGGTTGAGAATATAGCTGCTATAATGCGTGCTACGAAGGGTTGGAATAACACTATTTATGTTTTTTCAATTTCGTCTTAGATTTTCTTCCCTGTCACAATGTAATTAAAACCAGCGCGCCATTCATAACTTTTATCTTTTTCAAAATGATTTGAGAGGTATTCAATTTTTCGCTCCAATAAACTGATGAGTTCATGTTGGTTATCCAATGTAAAGCCTTGTTCGTTATATTTCTCTTCGTTTTCATCGTAGCGACCCTTTGCCATCCGAAGTTCGTCAGAAGTTTCGCTTATGGCCAATGTTTTTCTGTATTCGATTGGCAAACCTGCATTGTTGTAACACATCAAATGCGCGAAAGGGTAGATATTGATTTCGCTTAAACCACAAGATTCAAACAGGACAGGCTCACTTAACTGTGCAGGCGAGCCTTTGCCAAGTAAATCATTAAAAATTTCATAGGACTTGTCTAAGAGCATGATTAAACGTTCTGCACCGTCAAAAGGATAATTGCCTGTAAAGCCTCCTCCAGCCCCTCTATTTGTCGAGCCAAAAGTAGAAACCACGCCGCCTTTTTTACAAACCCTAATAAGTTCTTTTAGACCGACTTCTTGATTCTCTAATAATCCCAAGTAAGTATAATTTGTAACTGCGTCAAAATGATTATCGGTATAGTGCAAGTTATGCCCATCAGCTATTTCTAATGTCGTTTTATGCTCTATTCCAAGTTCTTTTAATTTATTATTGCCGAAATCAATAAATGCTCGGCTAATGTCAAAACCTGTAATATGACCTGTAGTTAAACCTTTTGCCAAATATCTTGTGAAGACCCCGGTGCCGCATCCGCCGTCCAATACGAGTGATTGCTCCGATATACCTAACCATTTGAAAAGTACAGGTAGCATATCATCTTGAAAACGGTGTGACCGCAACTCCAAGCTAGTGTAGCTTGTTGCGTTTTTCCAATACTCGGTACTGTTATAATTAACCATACTCGCACTCCTTGTTTTTTATTTTAAGATGATATAGATTTTACGCACGTACCCCGAACTTGCTTCGTGGTACATAAGTGCGCCTTTGCTTTGAAGAAAAGTCACATTGCTACTTTACAGCCTGTGGCGTTATTTCCACCCTTCACAGCGCACATCATATTCGTTCTTTGTATCGCTCTGAATAGATTTCAATTTTCAAAAATTCATAGACCATTTCATCCTCATTTGAAGGTTTTATTTTTTTCATAATCGCTCCCACACCTTGCCATAATCATTTTAAGTTCTTGCCGTCCAATTTGCCGACATATTAAAGCACTCTAACAGAATCTAACGGCAATTAACTGAAACTAACTGATCAGAAATCCGAGAAAAACCAACAAATGCGGACGCTTCGAGACTTGCCTTGCCGACTGGCGGTTGTGAGAAAATGCATAAGTAAGCGTATTAATTACAATATATTCCATGGTATGACGCTGCTCTTTCATGCCTTGATTTGCCCAAAAATCATATGCTTCTTTATTGAAAGCCCAAACATTAAGCTCTATTCGTGAGCATCCATTATCCTTCGCAAATTTCTTTGCAAAATCCACAAGCATTTTTCCATATCCTTTTTTTCTATAGCTTTCACTTACACAAGTATCTTCGACCCAAAGTGTCTTGGAATCCAGCAAAACATCATGATTATGCTCTATTTTTATTTTGCATAGAAGCACACCTGTAATTTCATTTGTTTCACTTGTAGATACAAATACGTTTAACTTTCCATTTTCTACAAATGATTTTATTTCACTTTCAGAGTAGTGTAATGTTGGGTTGCGAAAATGTCTTTTCGGTTATCACCGTGTAATTGAGCAACAGACGACAATAAAGGCATTATCTTTACAACATCATCTATAGCAGCACGTCTAATCTCTTTTTCCATGATAAGCCTCCCACTTGCCTAATTTGCCGACTGGTAGTTTTGGAAAGATATTTATAAATTTTGCTCTTTATCATCACTTCCATATGCCAGTTCTATTATCAATTCAGCTATTTGCTTTAATGTCCCTTCAATTAGATTTATGCAGACACTTCGTCCTTTTTCTCCCGACATAAGCGTAACGTGACATTCATGTATTAACCAGTCTATCAAAAGCATTTTGCTTTTGACTTCTCTGCAGCCGGGCCATTTTTGTATAAAATGTTCAAATATTGGGTAAGCACGACCTCCGGGCATATTAACGGCATTACAACTTCGACGATACTCGCGATATGTATACGAATATCCACATTCGCAATTAATTATCGAAGAATCGGAAACAAGGACAGACCCTGTTGGAGAAACACGCCCAGCGGTTAGTATACATCTACAATGATGACAAATAATTTGTCCTTTATCCATACACGCCCGTGTTTCCTTTGCCTGCTTGCATCGTGTATAAAATGTCAATCCAATATCTTCAAGTAAATCTTCATCAAGTAAGCCCTTTGCTTCACCTTTGTACAGCCGGTACAGGTCGCGGCGGGAAACTTTTTTGCACCATTTGAATTTATTGAATTTGTTCATATCAACATTCTCGGTCAGTTCTGCCATTTGCTTTTTTTCACGTTCAGTCCGTAATTTTGTACGTGCAATCTGCTCTTCACGTCGTCTGGTGCAAATGGCAGAATAATTCTCTTCAAAACCATCGTCATATTGCTTTTTTACTTTTGTCAGAGCCTTCTGTAGGGAATCATCATCCCTAACGCTGATTCCCAAAACATTAAAGCAGTCGCTTTCTACTGAAACAGAAAGAAGCTCACAATTATAACTGCGACCATAACCGTAAACCCAGCCGGTGACATTAGAGAAGCGATGATATTTATTGTGGACTTTGTATCGCTCGCGCATTTCTTGGTCAAAGGATAAAAATAAACTTCTGATGTGAACTTGTAGAAAAGCCAACAAATCGTTATATGCAGGGCGTTTATTTTGCGGGTATGAGGTTATCCAGGTCATGTCACATGCTCTCCTCACTATATTCATTAGGCTGTTTGCGCCCGTCTTGGCGGCATAGTGACACAAACTAACCGAAACCAACTGAAACTTCTTGCTATTTTTGCTTTTCGCTAATCGTGCTTAACTCGTAAAAAGCGACTCACATCCGAACTGCCAAGGTAAGGGACAACGGTTTTCAAGAAAGGCGAACGTTTGCATGGGAATCCAATGAAACCAAGGACTGGCGGGGCTTCTACGACTGCACACGCAGACGATTTGCCGACTGACGTTTTTGGAAATATTGTGGGGGCTTTCGGCAAAGTTATTTGAATGTGGAAAATGCTTATTTTGCACGAACTCTCTCAATAATTTCATTTGCCACCATATCAATAGACAAGTCGCTTGTATCAATAAATATACAATCCATGCGTTTATTGAACTCGCTTAATATTTCTATAGACAAGTTCAAATTTTCATCGGTTCGCCAGTCGGCGGCATTATCACTATGCCATCTTTTGGTTAAGACTTCTGTACTACATGTTAAAATGAAATGATATATCTGGAAATTCAACTTAGAAATTTCCGAAATAATCATATTTGTTCCTACTTCTCCCATAATCCAACTTAAAACAACCACATCGCATTTTTCAAAATTATTGTAGTTTTTTGATATGTGAAGAATATTATCTCTTTGCATGGGCTTGGTTTCTTTTTCATCTATGTGCGGGTGCATCTCAATAACAAAATCACCGTCAATAAACGCCGCACGTCCAAGCAGTTCAGCTATTCGTCTGCCTATAGTAGTTTTGCCTGCACCCATTGTGCCGTTTATGATGATATACTTTTTCATCCGTGACCTCATCTTGTATAAATTTTCTACAGTGATGCCCTTGCCGCCGAATTGACGGCATAACAACGCAAACTTATTGAATCCAGCTGAAAACAACTGTAACTACTTGAAAATTCATTTTTTTAGCTAGTCTTGAAAAATCTAGTAAAACAGCGTGTTTCACCCAAACTACCAAGGCAAGCGTCACCGTTTTTCAAGAAGTCCGAACCAATTCTTGACACTCGAATGGAATTAAGGACTGGTGGGGCTTCTGCGGCTTCTTCGCGCCGACGGTTTGCCGACACATGTAGAAAGGTGTATGAATCTTTCGAGAAAGATGGCATAAATTATTCCTTCTTTAGAAATATTGCTCGGCGTTCTTCAATTATTTCAAAACCTAGCTTTTCCGCCAATTCTTTTGAACCTTCTCTAAAATCCCAACAGCACCAAACAGGAATCAAGCCTTTTGATAGGCAATCATCTATAAAAGCAGTTGCAGTTAGTGCTGCGTAGCCTTTTCTTCTGTGTGGTTCTTTTGTTTCAATACCTATTTCGACACAGCCCGTTTCAACTCCAACTGTTTCAACCCATACGGATGTACACTCACTCACCACTTCGCCATCTTTTAGAAGAAAGTATCCAAATTTATTGGACTCCGGTTTCCAATGAAAATTTGGATAATGACACATAGTGGAGTCATATGATGATGTATTCACTTTTATCATTGTATAGCCGTTTGGAATTTTATCTTGCCATCCCATCCATCATGTTGCGGGTACAGAAAGTTTCTTGGTTTAAGCGATGGATTAGGCGGTACGCTTTCCATGATGGAGAACCGTCAAACAGTGTATCAATCACTAATTCCCAACCTGGTGAATACAGCGACAACCAAATTTCTTTTCCTTCTTCATCGAAACAATCTGAAATTAGCCTTTTGATTGTTTGGTTACTGCCATCATTGTTTGTGTCGCCATACAGAGCCGTTCCTGCAAAACCGTCTATTAGAAGTAATGTATTCGGTTTTGAGATATTATCCGTATATACCCCTATTTTTACCTCGCCAAAGGGTGCTTCTCTTCTGTATGCGTATTCAAGTTCTTGACCTATATGACAGTTGTATAAAGGAATCAAATCTCTTACTTGTTCCTGATTTAATTTTATCATCACAACATTTCCTTCCCTTGCCGCCCGATTTGACGGCATAATAACACAAACTAACTGAAATTAGTCGAAATCAACGGCAACTACTTACCACTTTTGCTTTTTAGTCAATCTTCCAAAAGCCCGAAAATAGTGGGTTTTACTCAAACTGCCAAGGCAAGCGACAACGGTTTTCAAGAACAAGAAAGACGAATACCCATTCGAAAGTCGAAAAAAACCAACAAACGCGAACTTCCCAAGGCCTGTAGCGCCATCGAACTTCTGACGGGCGTTGCCTGAAAGGGCTTGGGGCATTTGGGCAAGGAGCCATGCAAGATGTTTTTATTTTGTATCTACATCATTAATTTAGCTTTTGTTGTTGGTAATAATCATAATTTTCAAGATTTTCAACCGACTCCGAGGTAGTCCAATGATATGGTTGAAGCTCTGATAGGGGAGAAAATTTTAGAGAGTTGTCTGGTGTTGTTACACCAACCATTACCTTGTCACCCCAAAACCTTAGGCGTTCTTGGCATATCCCACATGGAGATAGAATTTCATACCTGCTGTTTTCGTCGTTACGCACAACGCAGAGGCTATGTGTCACACGGCTATCATGTTTGTATGCCTCACACATAGCTCCCGTTTCAATACAAATGGATACTGAATCGTTTATTGTATCTAACCAAATACTTGTAAAGTACATATCATCTTCGGTACGTATAACGCCTGCACCACCCCAGCCTTTTGGGTATCGTTTATTGATAAGTTCAACCGCTATATCAAACATTTTTTGCTCAATGTTGTTTTTATCCATTTAACTTTATCCCCCTTCTTTGCGACCACGTACACCGACGTTTTATCACCTGGCTGTCGCGGGAAAGTGCCTCGGTCTTTATTAGGTGTTCAAGTCCATACGTTTTAGCGTTTTCCCATTTTTTAGAATCCACATAGGGTCGTATTTATTCGCGCGTGTGAATTGCTCGTTGTACAAAATATAGGGGTCGATTTGATTTCTCAACGCTATTTCTACCATGCAACCTCCAGCTCAATCCACTTTGTTAACATCTCAAAGTCCGTGGTTTCATTCAAATCAAAATTCCATCCATAATGCGGGCATCTAAAAGATTTTTGTCCATTATATTCAAATACTTCGGCATTGCCATGTACACAGTAATTGTCCTGATTTACGCTGTAATCAAAATTCAGGCAATGTCCCGGTCCGCAACCCGCACCTTTTATTACGAAATCAAACATAGCTTTCGGAAGCTCATCCAGTATATTTCCTTTGCCGTCCGAATGAATAAAATGATTGCCTCGCATTGAAATATAATTACCGGACGTTCCAATGTTGATAATGCAAACTGTTTTTTTAGTTTTCTTCGATGCATATGAAAATTTGCCGTCTGTACGCTTTTTATTGCTTACAACAGAACTAACAACACGGCAGTTACCATCAATCATAAGTTTGTCAATTGTTGCAATCCACTTCCTTACTGCTAGTGGTTGGTTACTTGCGTATTCGTTTATATCCACTTTTATTTTTGCCATTGTTGTTTCTCCTGTCAAAATATATGTTTTGACGGTTTACCGCCTGGCGGTGGGTTTTTCGGCGCAACCATTCGACCTTAAGATAACGCGAGGTAATTAGTTGTACGAATGATATTGTTGGACATATGGTTTTTCCCTTTTTCGGTATTCAATTAGTTTTTTTATATATCCCACTTCGCGTGAATCAGGATTCACAAATGGTCCCGAATGCTGGGAGCACACGCTTTTGAACTCTTTTCCGAAAACATTTACATCTTTAGCCCGCCAGCATTGTTCATGGCAGGGAGTATCGCAAATATGAACGCGCTTATGCACAGCCTCAACAAAATCAGCGTCATCATCCACGTAACCATTAACTGCATAATAGTGCAGGGAAGAAAATACTTCAAAACACCAGCTACCCTTGCCCTCGATTCCCATCCTGCCGATGTTATATTCGTTATTGTATCGCACTTTACCCCAGCTAGACATATTTGGACTCATATTGTTTTCTTTCAAATAAGAGGCGAGGTCTAAAGCATTTTCTTTGTATCGGCCGTCGAGCAAGTCGTTTATGGCTTCCTCGATAGTGGCATAATTTCTTTGTTCAGACATTTTGATGTCCCCCTGTTTGAAATATTTTTTTCCGGACTCCTCTACACCTTCCCCAAAATTCGATCACAAACCCAAGCCGTGCGGGCGGCTGATTCCAGCGTGCTTGGGCAAATATCCTGTCCGTTTAGCTCGTCAATAATGGATTGCACCAAGCCCATATGCACGTGCTCAAATACCTCCGGCTCAAATGTTTTGGTGGTATCTCCCACTTGAAGCAATATGGGTTTTGTGCCAAAGCAGTCAAATGTAATTTTACCAAGGCTGCCTACGATCTCAATGAGATCTTCGCGGACACCGGCGGTAAAACACCAGTCGCCGCTTGCCTGTACGCCGTTTTCAAACGTAAAGCAGCAGTTGAGTATATCTTCCGGCTCGTAGTATCCACCTTGATTTGAGAAAAACCCCTTAGCATCGCTTATCTTGCCAATAAGAAAATCAAGGGCATCCAATTGATGCACGGCAATATCCATAAAAATGCCGCCGCCGGAGATTTTTGGCTGTACATGCCAGTAGCCTTGTTTTTCGCCTTCAGAAACCGGGCGATAGTATGTAATATGCGCAAAACGGACATCGCCAATGGCACCGCTGTCCAACAGGGTTTTTACTTTTAAAAAGCGGGGCTGCCTGCGCCGGTAGTATGCAACAAAGGCTTTGGTGTCCGTTGATTTAAAGGCCTGTATCATGTCCAGACATTCGGCATAATTGAGGGCCATGGGTTTTTCGATATAGCAGGGCTTTTTGGCTAATGCGCATTGGATGGCGTAGTCTTTGTGTGCATCCGGAGGTGTGGCGATGTATACGGCATCGATGTCGGGATCTGCAAGCATTTCGTCAATATTTTCGTACACGATGGCTACGCTATGCCTTTGGGCGTAGTCTTCTGCTTTTGCTCTTGTGCGGTTGGTGACCGCGCGCAGCTCGGAATGTCTGGCTTTATAGAAGCAAGGGCCGCTCTTTACTTCGGTGACATTTCCGCAACCGACCATTCCCCATCTTATTGTTTTCATGTTGTCCACCCTTTCTAAAGTTGTTGTTTTTTAAAGGTGTTTATTCTCCATCGAGATAATTTACTTCCGATTCCATCTTGAAAGATTTATGAATTTTTCCTGCCATAACTCTGACCTTATTTGTATCGGGATAAAACACGACCTCCCGCGTATCAACTGTATCAACATCAAGGTAGACAAGTGGCTTATCGGAATGATTAGTTAGTTTATGCGCACCATTTTCATTTGGGGGCATAACAATGACATCCCCTTCAGAAACAATGACATCGCCCTTTGGCGTTTTAAGCGTGGCAGCACCAGAGATTATATAGAAAACTTCTTCTATACCTGTATGTTGATGATAGGGGTAATTACTTTTGCCTGGCATCAAGGTATAAAAATTTACAGCAAGTTTCCCTTCTCCACTTGCGTAAGGCGAAACAATATCACTGATTTGAAAGGCAAAGGATTGTTCATGTTTGCTTTCTGGGTCAAATATCGCGTTTAAATTAACTTCTCTGTATTGCGCCGTCTTTACATTTTTAATAACCAATTCTTGCATAGTGTCTCTCCTCCTGTTAGTTTCTGCCTCCATTTAACATGGAACAATAGTCATTTATATACCCCTATTTTTCCATCAAAAAAATCGTTTATTGCGTCCATATGCTGCTGTGTAAACAATGGCGGTAAGCGGTCTTTGGCAAAAAAGTTTAAATCAAATGTTTCTTTTCCGTCTATGTGTAATGCTCCACCTAGGATGGAACCCTTGAAAAAATAGCAAATAGACTGGGATTTATCTCCGTTTGGAAATTCAAAATGATATTTGGAGTAAACGCCGATTAGATACTCTATTTTTACGTCGAGGCCGGTTTCTTCTTTTGCTTCTCTTATCGCCGCTTCCTCTATCGATTCACCTATTTCGAGAGCTCCCCCCGGTAGGCCCCAAACATTATCTTTGCCGCTTCGTTTTTGAAGCAATAGCTCGCCTTTGTCGTTGGTTACGCAGATACCGGCGTAGTTTAAAATAATGGTGTCATGGCCTATCTTGTTTCGTATCCATTTAATGTAGTCGCTCATGCTTGTACCCCTTATATTTCTTCTTCGTTAATATCAGCGTATTGATAGATGTCAATACTATTCTTGCCTAATAGCTCAACAAAGTCATTTTTAGCACATAAAAAACTTCAATTGAGGAAGTGGTTTGAGCGCTTTTGTCGATTTGGTCAAAAGCGCTCAAATATGCTAAATTACTGGCGTCAGTTCGTTTTTAATCATTTGGATAAAAATACTTGGTGCCCACATAATCCTTTGCCAAAACAGCATCCATAGCCAGATCGCAAATCCCCTGATTATTTCTCCCGGCGTCTCGCATGACACCCTCGTGAATAAATCCGCACTTCTCCATCACCTTGCCCGACGCGGGATTTTTCAAATCATACACCGCTTCAACCCGGTTCACTTTTACTTCATTGAAAAAATAGGATACAAGCAGTTCCAAAGCCTCGGTAACGATTCCACGTCCCCACCAGCTTTTTCCTATACAGTATCCTATTTGAATCATCTCTATATCATTATCTTTTGCTACAACACTAATCCCGCCGATCGGCGTATCACCATTGTCCTTGAGCACAATAGCCCAATTATAAAATTCTACATCATCATACTGGGATATCCAGCCATTAAGTATTTCTTTGGTGACCTCAACACTGGTATGAAGAGGCCAGGTCAGAAATTTATTGACTTCGGGGTCACTGGCCCAATTATCATACATGGCTTGGGCATCATCTATGGTAAACCTCCGCAACAATAGCTTGCCGTTTTCAAGTGTGTTTGTTCCCAGATGCTTCATAAGGCGGCCTCCTCTTATTCCCCCACCAGGGCCTTTGCAAATACTTCCGCGTCAAAAGGCTGCAAATCATCGATCCCCTCACCGACGCCCACATATCTTACGGGAATATCCAGTTCATTTTTAATCGCCACAACCACCCCGCCTTTGGCGGTGCCGTCTAACTTTGTCAAAACAATACCGGTAATATCCGCCGTTTCTTTAAATAACTTGGCCTGCTGCACCGCGTTTTGGCCGGTAGTGGCGTCCAAAACCAAAAAAACTTCCCGCCTGGCATCGTCATATTGAGTGGATACGATGCGGAATATTTTGCGCAGCTCTTCCATCAGATTTTTTTTGTTATGCAGACGGCCCGCCGTATCTACAATCAGCACATCCACATTACGGGCTTTGGCCGCTTGTACCGCGTCGTATACTACCGCCGCTGGATCTGAGTTGCTTTCGTGCTTGATAATGGGCACATCCGAACGTTGGCACCATACCTCCAACTGCTCTATGGCCGCCGCGCGAAAAGTGTCCGCGGCGGCGATTAGTACCGATTTACCGTCGGACTTTAAACGGTTGGCCAGTTTGCCGATGGTCGTGGTTTTTCCGACACCGTTTACGCCGATAATTAAAATGACTGTCGGGCCTTTTAAATCAAGGGGGTTGGCCTCTGCATCCTGCACCAGCATCTCCTGTAAGCAGGCTGCCAGCAGATCTTTAATCTTGCTTGGGTCCGTCACTTTTTCTGATTTTACCCGGCTGCGCAGTGTCTCTACCAGTTCCATAGAAGTTTCGACACCCAGATCGGCTAAAATGAGGGTCTCTTCCAAAGCCTCAAAAAGCTCTTCATCTATGATGCCAAATTGCAGGGCCAGTTTATCCACACCGGCCATTAGGCTGTCTCTGGTTTTGGCAAGGCCGGTCTTCATTTTGTCAAAAAGGGTCATATATGGGCTCCTTTTAATGTCCATTTAAATGGGTATTGCAGACTTACGATTTATCCTGCCTCTATCATACCAAAAATCCCATGACGCGAAACAGGAAAATAAACAAAGTTAATGTAAAGGCAGAAAGGGTCATAGTAAGCATTAATACCGATGCGCCTATGTACGAACCAAAACCGCCGCTTAGCTCTGCCTGCATGACATACGCTCCAACCGCCATCGGCAATGCGTTTAACAGCATGATGATCGTTAAATCACTGCCTCTAAAACCAAATAAATACGCCACAATAACAGCGGCTATGGGCATAACAAAAAGTTTTACAAATACAGAAACCAAAACATATTTAAACTTAACATCAAATCCCTGGAACTTAAGATTTCCGCCGACACAGATCATAGCCAGCGGCATCACAAGTCCTGCGAGAGAATTGACTGTGGTTGCCGCAAACACGGGAAGCCGCCAGCCAAAAATGTTAAATACCAGTCCGATGACAACCCCGATCACAACTGGATTTTTTGCAATAGACATCAAAATTGTGGGGATACAGTTTTTTTCTGATTTTGTATCACATACCGCAAATAAAACGGAGGCTGTTGCGTAGGAGATGATCAACAAAACGGATACGGCCAAAATCCCTTTGGGTAGGATATGGGAGTCACTGGCGCCGTAAAACATGAGCACCAGCAAAGGCGGCCCAACTACGGACAGGCTGCTTCGATAGGCGCTGTTTACAAAAGACGATACAGATTCTTTATCCCGCATAAACTTAGCAGCCAGCCACCAGATGGCTAAAAAGAAAAATATAAGCCATGCAGAATTGAAAATCAAAAATGGCAAATCAAACACCGTAGACAAGTCAGCCACATGTATGTGATTGAAAATGGTTGCCGGTATGGCAAAATAAAATACCACTTTATTGCCTCGGGTGACAAAATTATCGGTGATCATCCCCAGGCGCTTCATTAACATACCCAGGGATGCAAGCAGGATAAAAGGCATCGTGATGTTGATGCTTAAAATCATATGTTCTAACACGCGGAGGCTCCTTTAAGCGCCTGATCTAAATCAGCAATAATATCATCAATATGCTCTGTTCCGATGGATAAACGGAGGGCGTTTGGCTTAATCCCCTGATCCAGCAGTTCCGTTTCGGAAAGTTGGGAATGGGTGGTGCTGGCAGGATGTATGACCAAGGATTTTGCATCTGCCACATTGGCCAGCAAGGAAAACAGCTTCAAGCTGTCCGCAACCCCTTTGGCTTTTTCTCTGTCGCCTTTGACTTCAAAGGAAAAGATAGAGCCGCCCCCATTGGGGAAGTAGCGCTTATACAGTCCATTGTTGGGATGCCCCGGAAGGGACGGATGGTTTATGCTTTCTACCAGTGGATGCTTGGACAAGAAATCAATTACTTTAAGGGCGTTTTCTACATGGCGCTCTACTCTGAGGGACAGAGTTTCCAGTCCTTGCAAAAACATAAATGAGTGGAAGGGGCTAAGTGTGGCGCCCGTATCTCTCATGATATGGCCCCGTACTTTAACGATAAAAGCAATATTGCCTACGGCTTCCGTAAGGGCTAATCCATGAAAGCTTGGGTTAGGCTGAGAAAGTCCCGGAAATTTGCCGCTGGCCGCCCAATCAAATTTACCGCTGTCTACGATCACGCCGCCGATGCAGGTGCCATGGCCGCCAATAAATTTGGTGGCGGAATGGACTACGATGTCCGCGCCGTATTCGATGGGCCTTAGCAGATAAGGGGTGGCAAAGGTATTGTCTGCGATCAGAGGGATCCCGTGCTTATGAGCTATGGCCGCTATGGCCTCTATATCAACGATGGTAGAGTTAGGGTTTCCTAAAGTTTCGATAAAGATGGCTTTTGTATTGGGCTGTACGGCCTTTTCAAAATTGGCCGGGTCGCTTCCGTCTACAAAGCTTGTGGTGATGCCCCATTCGGGGAGGGTATTGGCAAAAAGATTATAGGTGCCGCCGTATATAAATTTATCGCTGATGATATGGTCGCCGTTTTTAGCGATGTTTAGGATGGAGTAAGTAATCGCTGCGGATCCCGATGCCGTAGCCAGTGCCGCGGCGCCGCCTTCCAATGCTGCCATACGCTGTTCAAATACATCGGAAGTAGGGTTCATCAGACGGGTATAGATATTTCCCCCTTCTTGAAAAGAAAAGCGGGCCGCCGCCTGGTCGCAATTTTCAAAGACATAAGATGTGGTTGCGTAAATAGGGACCGCGCGAGAACCTGTTGCCGGATCGGGATGCTCTTGCCCTGCGTGTAACTGAAGTGTTTCAAATTTGTAGTCTGCCATTTTTATCTCCTCCTGGATTATCTAAATTTACTCTTCGCTAAATAATGTGGTAGATAGGTAACGCTCCCCTGTGTCGGGCAGCAACACTACTATGGTTTTGCCTTTGTTTTCGGGCCTGGAAGCTACTTCTGCAGCCCCATGTATCGCCGCGCCGGAAGATATGCCAACCAGTAAGCCCTCAGTTTTAGCCAGTTCTTTGGAACGGAAAAAGGCTTGTTCGTTCTGCACTTTGATGATTTCGTCGGCTATGTTGCGGTTATATATATCCGGCACAAAACCGGCGCCTATACCTTGGATTTTATGAGGACCGGGCATACCGCCGGATAACACGGGGGAATCCGCAGGTTCTACAGCGATAATTTGTACGCCGGGCTTTTTCTCCTTAAGGACTTCGCCTACGCCGGTGATTGTACCACCGGTGCCTACGCCGCCGATGAAAATGTCCACAGCACCATCGGTATCATTCCATATTTCCAAAGCGGTGGTACGCCGGTGCATGGCGGGATTGGCCGGGTTGGTAAACTGTCCTAAAATAATGCCGCCGGGTATGGTTTTTTGCAGCTCTTCGGCTTTGGCGATGGTACCTTTCATGCCTTTGGCGCCTTCGGTTAAAACCAATTCCGCCCCCAGGGCCTTTAGCATGCTGCGCCGCTCTTCGCTCATGGTTTCCGGCATGGTTAAAATCAGCCGATACCCTTTGGCGGCGGCTACAAAAGCCAGTGCAATGCCTGTATTGCCGCTGGTGGGTTCAATAATGACGCTGTCCGGGGTAAGCAATCCCCGTTCTTCAGCGTCTGCGATCATGGCATAACCTATCCGGTCTTTGACGCTGCCCAGAGGGTTAAAATACTCAAGCTTAGCGATGAGGCGTGCCTCAATGCTGTTTTTTCTGCTGAAATTAGAGAGTTCTAAAAGTGGTGTGCTTCCGATTAAATCGGTTAGACTCTTTGCAATCTTCATCATGTCCCCTCCCGGATTTTATGCGCTTAAATTTTTACCGTTCATTATATGACTAAACGGGCTGTATGTCAAAACAATTCAGAAGTTTTGGCTCCTGCAAAACCGGCTTACGCCGCCCGACATCTTTCGGGTTCATGCAGAACACTTCCACAGAAATATTCTTTGTAATTTTGTCATAAACATGATAAATTTAAAAGAAAGGGGGATTTGTATGAACAGATCACTAGCCGTAAACTTTACAGATATAAACGAGCGGCAACTGAATAAGATTATTGCCGCGGCTTCAGGGTTTAACGTGTTAACGGGAGATCAGGCCAAATCCGGTCTTGGTGAATGCGAAATCATATTTGGTCATGTGAATGGGGATCAATTGCGGGACACGTGAATCTAATTTACATTCCGGAGGAGAACTGCTAAACTCGCCAAGAGGTGAGACAAATAGATATATTAATGAGTTTGCAAGAAGCGATGAAGGAATTGGAACAAGAATCATGCCACG
>Ga0131853_10001110_pt1 | contig 48967 bp, 45 predicted proteins | sample TergutLab28metaG_FD_92764 | JGI IMG/M metagenome (GOLD analysis project Ga0131853, IMG submission 92764) | Labiotermes labralis P1 segment gut microbial communities from Petit-Saut dam, French Guiana - Lab288 P1 (version 2) (version 2) | ecosystem: Host-associated > Arthropoda: Insects >... | reverse complement strand
TCTTTCTCCAATAATTCTATTCTTTTACTATACTTCTTCATAATCAAACCTCCGGAGATTTTAATTTGATTATATCACATCATCTGCTGTTTGGATAGTTATTTCGTTTACGCTATACTAGTTATTTTAAGAAGTGGAGGAGATTCTTTCGGCTATTTGCCTGTAAACACAGGGCGTCCAAATGCTAGTGGAATTGATGCCGGACTCCACATAAACCTAATTCGATTTGAAAGATATACCGGAAATGTCTTGACGAAGGAGCAAGTATTTGATTATTTCTCTCAGGAGTTTGAAGATGACGGAGAGATTCGCATATTCACAAATGGGCGACATCCGGAAATAGCGGAATTTATTGAATGGACTGAAAGGAATGATCCAGAAATTCATGCCCACACTGTGAGGATAACAAACATATACTTTGACTATGTAGAGGCTCAAAGCAAGGATTTTCCACGATTTTTCGGTACCGGTATATTTTTCATGCCAACAGAGATGCTAGATGAGATACTTGAGAAGGATATAAACCCTGATCATGTACTGGACTTGACCAGTATTCAGAATAGGTACATGGAGGCAGGGCTAATATGGCTGGGCGAAGATGGAATAACTTTAGAGTTTAACGCTGCGAAAGGATAGTGGAAATTTGAGTCGGATGAGAAGGCTATACTTGCTTACAGGTGAACGCGGAGAGTATCGAGAATACTGTGTAGGAAGAATTGGAGGGTAGTATGAAGCAAAAGCATATATTGTTTGCCGTGACTGTGGTAATTGTAGCATTGGGGGTTGTGTGAAAACATCATCAAATCTGTTGCCACATAGTGAATAAATGCAACAACAATAAATTACCAAAGAGTTACTGTTGCTACAACAAGACGCCGAAAGACGCGGCTGGCGGTCGCGCCTTAACCGTAATCTTATTGTAGCAACAGTAACACCAAAGATTAACAAAATGAAAACATATAATTAAAGTATTGACAACAACTCCGTATAATGTTATCTTATATTAGCACTCGTCGACCGAGAGTGCTAACGGAGGGGTTAGGATGAACCTCAGCGATAGAAAAAAAAGAATATTAAAAACCGTTGTCGAACAATATGTTAAGACTGCGGAACCGGTGGGTTCAAAGACCGTAGCTTCGGAATTGGGCTCATCAATCTCGTCAGCCACAATACGCAATGAAATGGCAGAGTTGGAGTCCCTTGGTCTTTTGGAGCAACCACATACATCAGCAGGGCGTATACCGTCACATTCGGGATATCGGGTTTTTGTTAACGAACTGATGCGCAAGCAAAATATTTCGACGGATGATGCTCATGTAATAAACTCGGTGCTTAAAGGTCAAGCCGCAGAGCAAGTTAGGCTTATTGAAGAAGCCGGTAACCTGGCCTCAAGACTCACAACTTATCCGGCGTATGCGATGGCAACAGCGACCGGTGTCACAACGATCATAAGATTTGACCTTATATACATAGACCCATATTCATTTATAATAGTTACAATGCTCAGTAATGATTTGGTCAAAAACAAACTGGTCCGACTGACCATACCGGTACAGCAGCCAATGCTCAGTAAGCTAGAGATGGTTTTCAATGCGAGCTTCACGAACATTCCGGAAGAGCGCATAACCCCCACGCTTATAACATCGACAGAGAGGGCGGTTGGAGACACAATAGGAATCGTTGCCGTTATAGCGGGATTTACGATAGAACTTCTTAGCGAAGTGAAATCAGGAGACGCACGCGTTACAGGTACGATGAATCTGCTGAGTCACCCGGAATACAGAGATATAGACAAAGCCCAACGCCTCATATCCTACCTGTCTGATGACAAAGAATTAGCACGGCTTCCCTCACCAAATGCATCAGGCGAGATAAAAATAACCATTGGACCGGAAAACTTGGTTGATGAATTACGTGACTCAAGCGTGATTGCAGTAAGGTATGATATGGGAGATGATATGCAAGGGCTGATTGGCGTGGTAGGACCGACCAGAATGGAATATTCAAAAGTCGCAGCGAGACTATCATACATTGCCCAGGGTCTGAGCTGGTTGTTGACAGGCGGAAATCTGCTGCAATTGAATCCGGAAGAAAAAACAGAAAGTTAGGAGATGATGATATTGGGCAAGTCGAGCAAGGAAAAAATGCGAGATATGAAATCCGAGGCTAATGCAGGAACTAACAACGTGGCGGAAGCAGAGGAAAAGGAACAAAGCACAAAGGATAATGCACAAATGAAAGACGATGCAACAGTAGAAAGTGCGGAAACTATAAATAACGACAATACTCCGTGTCAGCAGTCTGCTCCCGATTCTCAAAGTGTTGATGATGCAGAAGCGGAAATAACACAAGCGGACACTTTAAATACAGAACTCGCGGTAGAGCGTGATCGATATATGAGACTTGCGGCGGAATATGATAATTTTCGAAAAAGGAGCATCAAGGAACGCGAAACAACTTACCGCGATGCCAGAACAGATGTTATTATTCGTATGTTGCCGGTTTATGACAATCTCGAACGAGCGCTGAAAATGGAATGTTCAGACGAAGCTTTTTACAAAGGCATCGAAATGACAATGACAGGGTTGACAGAAATATTAGAAAATATGGATGTAAAAGTCATCCCTTCAGTCGGAGAGCCATTTGACCCCAACCGCCACAACGCGGTGATGACGATAGAAGACCCCGAGTTGGGAAAGAAAATAGTTGCCGAAGAGTTTCAAAAAGGCTTTATGCTCGGTGACAAGGTAATCAGATTTTCTACAGTAGTGGTTGCCAATTAACTTGCAGGGATGCAAATAGCGAATAACCAGTTAAAACAAGTTTACATTTATATATAAAGGAGATTAAAAGCTATGGGAAAGATTATAGGAATTGACTTAGGGACAACCAATTCATGCGTAGCAGTAATAGAAGGCGGAGAGCCCGTTATAATAGCAAATGCAGAGGGTGATCGCACAACACCATCAGTAGTCGCTTTTTCAGCAGAAGGTGAAAGAATGGTTGGGCATGTCGCAAAGCGTCAAGCAATAACAAACCCCGACCGCACAATTTCATCAATAAAACGCGAAATGGGCAGTGCATTCAAGGTGAGCATTGATAATAAGCAGTATACGCCGCAGGAAATTTCAGCAATGATACTGCAAAAGCTTAAAGCGGATGCGGAGGCTTATCTTGGACAAAAGGTAAACGAGGCTGTTATCACAGTTCCCGCATACTTCACAGATGCACAACGTCAGGCAACTAAGGACGCCGGAAGGATAGCCGGTCTTGATGTCAAACGCATCATAAATGAGCCAACGGCAGCAGCGCTTGCATATGGACTCGATAAAGAGCAGGATCAGAAAATCATGGTCTATGACCTTGGCGGCGGCACATTCGACGTTTCGATCCTTGAAATTGGTGATGGTGTTATCGAAGTGCTGGCAACAGCAGGGAACAATCGTCTCGGCGGCGATGACTTCGATGAATGCATCGTAAACTACCTGCTATCCGAGTTTAAGAAGGACAATGGGATTGACCTCTCGGGCGACAAAATCGCAATGCAGCGCCTGCGTGAAGCTGCAGAAAAAGCAAAGACAGATCTTTCGGGCGTAACAACAACACAGATTAACCTGCCGTACATCACAGCAGATGCAACAGGACCAAAGCACCTTGACTGCACACTCACAAGAGCCAAATTCAATGAGCTCACAGCACATCTTGTTGAACAGACTCTTGGACCTGTCAATCAGGCGCTCACAGATTCCGGTCTGAGCGCAAACCAACTGTCAAAAGTTCTGCTTGTCGGCGGTTCCACACGTATTCCCGCTGTTCAGGATGCGGTTAAGAGAATTACAGGAAAAGACCCATTCCGCGGGATAAACCCTGACGAATGTGTTGCGGCAGGCGCTGCAATCCAGGGCGGCGTACTTGGAGGCGATGTCGAAGGTATTTTGCTTCTGGACGTAACTCCGTTGTCATTGGGCATCGAGACAATGGGTGGAGTTTTTACAAAGCTGATTGAGCGCAATACCACAATACCGACAAAGAAAAGCCAAGTGTTCTCAACTGCAGCTGACAACCAAACCTCGGTCGAAGTCAATGTACTTCAGGGTGAGCGTGAAATGGCGCAATATAATAAGTCGCTCGGCAAATTCCACCTCGACGGAATTGCCCCATCACGTAGGGGAGTTCCACAGATTGAAGTTTCATTTGACATAGACGCTAATGGTATAGTTAATGTCTCTGCAAAAGACCTCGGAACAGGCAGAGAGCAAAATATCACAATCACAGCTTCCGCGAATCTTTCTAAAGACGACATCGAAAAGGCAATCAAGGAAGCAGAGCAGTATGCGGCTGAAGACCACGCACGTAAAGAGGAAGCGGATGCCCGCAACCAAGCAGATCAAATGGTATATCAATGTGAGAAAACGCTCGACGACATGGGCGACAAGCTTGATGCAACGGATAAACAGACTATCGAAGAAGCAATGGGTAAGGTGAAAACAGCAATGGAAGGCACTGATATTCAGGCAATCAAAGATGCAGTTGCCGAGCTCGAAAAAACCTTCTACGCAGTGAGCGAAAAACTTTACGCACAAGCAGCGCCGCAAGAAGGCGCCCCGCATGCCGATACCGGCGCACATGACCATGGTAGCCCCGAGGGCGAAGTGTACGATGCAGACTATGAAGTAGTGGATGATGACGACAACAAATAGGGCAAGCGGTGACATGGGCGCCGCAACCCCTGCCCTGTAGGGCGGGGGCAAGCCCCCGCCGCATGGCGTTGTATTAAGATTTGTAATTGCTTGACTATCAAGCGGAGATGAAGATGGAAAAAAAAGATTTTTACGAAGCCCTAGGTTTGAGCAAGGGCGCTTCGGATGATGATATAAAAAAGGAATATCGTAAGCTTGCGAAAAAGTTCCACCCGGACATCAATCCGGGTAATAAACGCGCAGAGGAACGCTTCAAGGAAATAAATGAAGCGTATGAAATCCTCTCAGATTCCGAAAAAAAGGCTCGATATGATCAATTTGGTCACGCAGGAGTCGATCCGAACTTCGGTGCGGGTGGTCCAGGCGGTGGATTTGATGGCTTTGGCGGCTTTGGCGCGGGCATGGACTTTGACCTTGGAGATATACTAGGATCAATATTTGGCGGAGGCGGAGGATCGTCAAGTCGCAATCGTAATGCACCAAGAAAAGGTGAGCGCGTCCGTGCCGACATAACTATAACCTTTGAAGAAGCGGCGTTCGGATGTGAAAAAGAAGTAAATGTCATGCGCATAGAAAAATGTGATGACTGCCAAGGTTCGGGATGTAAGGCGGGGACGACGGCTGAAACATGCTCTGAATGTAACGGAAAAGGAACCATCACAGCTCAGCAACGTACCCCATTTGGCGTGATGCAAAGCACCACGGATTGTCCTAGATGTCAGGGCAGAGGTAAAATCATACATCAGCCCTGCGAAAAGTGCCGCGGTCTCGGTATGGTTCGTCGCAATCGGGCAATTAAGGTTAACATACCTGCCGGAATAGACGTTGGGCAAACGATATCTGTGCGAGGACAAGGTAATGCCGGGGCGAATAATGGCGAGGCGGGAGATTTGTTTGTAACCATCAACATTTTGCATCATGAGTACTTCGAGCGTGAAGGAACATCCGTACTTTTGAATATGCCGGTGACGTTTGTTCAAGCAGCGCTTGGTGCCGAGCTTGAAGTGCCGACACTTGATGGTAAAGTGAAATATTCAATGCCGGCAGGAACACAAACCGGTACAGTATTCCGTCTGCGCGGCAAAGGTATAACCAATTTGCGTGGTCTGGGAAGAGGCGACCAGTACATAACTGTGAAAGTGACAGTGCCGACAAGTCTTTCAAAAGAACAAAAAGACCTTCTTGAAAAATTCGCAGTGGCAAGCGGTGACGAGACCAATGGGAAAAAGAAGCGCAAGAAAAAGTAAAGGTGCGTTGCTCTCGCCGTGCCACAATGTATACCGATTAATTCGGGATGGGAAATAAAAGTAATGGATAAAATAGTAGTTGGTGGATACCTGATAAGTGATGATATATCTTTGATGCAGATAGACAGGGTATATGAAATGGTATCAAAAACATACTGGGCGCAGGGGCGATCTGTTGAGACAGTTGCGCAGTCGATAATGAACTCTCTCTGCTTTGGGATTTTTAAAGATGGTGTGCAGATAGGCTTTGCGCGTGTGTTGACAGATTATGCCACGCTATATTACTTGCTTGATGTGGTTATAGATGAAAATTTCAGAGGGTTGGGACTAGGCAAGGAGCTTATCAAATACATTACAGGTCATGAGGATCTTATAGGGCTTACAAGTTGGCTTGCGACAAGTGATGCACATGGTCTTTATGAACAATTCGGTTATGTGACTCAGCATGACAAAGGAATGAGAAGAGCAGCCACAGTGGAATAGATGTGAAAATTAATATTGTGAGACATGAAATATGTAGGGCGAACCTTCCTTGTGTTCGCCCTATTACTGTTCCGATAGGTATGCTGTTTGCTATGTGTGCGCTTTGCTCAGCGCCTGTATTTTTGCAATTTCGTCGCACAAACTCGCTTTGGAAATTGAAAAACACAGGCTCTTCGCCGCGCTGCAAGTCAGGGCGAAGCGGTCCACGCCTGTGCTATAGGTTAAAGAAAATAGAATTTCCTTCTTGACATAGGCAGGGAAACATGCTATGTTACTATAGTGGTTAATCACTATAGTAACATACCGATCAAGAAAGGAGACTATCTGATGCAACCCACCTTTGACACTCAAAAGCCAATATTCCTTAGCATTGCTGAATGGTTGGAGGATGCAATCCTATCCGGCATTTTCGATGAAGAAAACCAAGTACCATCCATAACAGAAATCTCAATACAGTATAATATTAATCCTGCCACGGCGCTAAAAGGCGTTAACATGCTTGTAGATGCAGGGTTACTATATAAGAAACGTGGTTTGGGAATGTTTGTTGCTAACGGAGCACGCAGCATTCTGATGGATAAGCGACAGCAGCAGTTCTTCGACGATTACATACAACCACTTATAAAAGAAGCGAAGCGGCTACAGATTCCAAGCGAAGATATACATGCCATGATAAATATAACATGATAGAAAGAAGGTGCAAATTATGACGATTAAAATAAAAAACATCAGTAAGCGTTTCGGACAAACTCAAGCACTTGAAAACGTGAGTCTTGAGTTCGGTGAAAAGAAAATATATGGTTTATTGGGAAATAATGGTGCTGGCAAAAGCACATTGCTTAATATTATAACCAGTCGCCTTACAGCCGATAGCGGTGAGTTGACGCTAAATGGTGAGGATATGTACGATAATGATGAAGCGTTGAGTCAAATTTTCATGCTTGGCGAAAAAAACTACTATCCTGAATCAATGCGGGTAAAGGAAGCATTTCGCAGGGCGGGAGCGTTCTATCCAAAATTTGATATTGAGGTTGCAGAAAAGATTGCGTCGCGATTTAAGCTGCCGATGAAAAAGAAAATTACAGCGCTCTCTACAGGGTATACGACCATCTTTAAGATAGTTATGGCGCTCTCAGTAAACACACCTTTTCTGTTACTGGACGAGCCTGTCTTGGGGTTGGATGCTCAGCACAGGGATATCTTTTATAAGCTCCTGCTGGAGCGATACAGTGAAAATCCTTGCACCGTAGTAATATCAACACATTTGATTTCTGAAGCGGCGGGACTTATCGAGCATTGTATGATAATAAAAGATGGGCATATAATTAAGGATGCGCCGTGCGAAGAACTGCTGCAAGACGGATATAGTATTTCAGGACCTGCGGCGTTGGTTGATGAGCACTTAGTTGGAAAAAAAGTTCTGTCGTCTAGCAATCTTGGAGGTCTGAAAACCGTGGGAATTAGCGGAGAAATCCCTGATGCAAGTAATTTGCCGCCGGGATTGGTGGTTGGCAGGATGGATTTACAAGAGTACTTCGTTCAGCTCATGAATGATGAATCAAACGATGCGATACTGATTAAGAAGGAGGGAGTATAATGACAAACATGCGTTTAATGCCGACATTACGTTACCAACTGGAATATTCCGCGAAATCCTTGCTCACAATGCTTGGGATATCGGTTGCGGTACTAATACTGCTTTCTGTGTTAATAACTACATTTGTTACAAGTGATTATGTTGTAGCACAAGATGAGCAAGTTTTGAGTACATTTCTTATTCTCCGCGTAGATGGTGCAGGTCAGATTTTCTCATATAATGTTGCGGCGATCGCAACGGTTATGTTCTTTGTAATCGGGGTAAGTGTAGTCCGCGAAGATCTGCGATTCTTTATCCAAAATGGAGTTGGCCGAAGAACCACATTTGTCAGCACCGTATTGGCAGGTCTGGTTGTAGGTGTTGTTTGGGGGCTATTTTGCGAAATCATGAATCTTCTTTTTGGAAACTTTAATTTTTTCCCAGGGTTTGGGATGATAATGCAATCGACAGGTTTTATCACCGGTTGGGCGCTCAATGGTCTTTCCATCTTCTTTGTCTGGCAGCTTGGTGCAATGATCAGTCTTATTTATTTCCGCTTGGGAAAAACGCAGAAAGTTGTGTTTACTGTAGCTGCTATCGCGCTGCTCATATTCATAGTGCCTAATGTCATTGGGCATGTAGTAGGCTTTGTTCTGCCGGGTGGCATGGATGCAGAGGCTCTGGTAAGATTCTTTGGAAATCCGCTTAATATTGTATTCGTTGCGCTTGGGGCGAGTGTTATAACAGCGATAATAAACTTCTTGCTCATCCGCCGCGTTCAGATTACAGTGTAGCAAAATCAATGTGGTAGTCCTTGTCTTTTCGCATATGCCACAATAAAAAATGTTTCGTAAAAAATGGAACAATATATATGTTATTTCGTCAAATTAGGAGCGTTTGGATAACGCTCCTATGTAATTATAAACACTTGTTACCACATTGAGACTCTTTAGTTGCAACTTTGATGCAAATGTATATAAAATAGAATTGTAATAATTATTTAACAATTATGAAACAATTAATTAAAATAATTATAACAAAAAACAAATGGAGGAAGAAGAAATGAAACGGTTTATCTCATTGATCTCGCTATTACTTGTTCTGGTAATTATAGGCGCAGGCTGCGCTGCGGCCGATATATCATTTTCGCCGGAGGCTCCCGCCAGCGATGTAAGCGGTGCAGCGGTAGAGTCTGCAATGCGGCGGGAGACCACAGCTCCTGCTATCATGCCGGATAGCGCACCCGCACCAGAAATGTCTGCCGAATTTGCACCGGAGACTATGGAACGTGACATTGCTATTGAAGATAGCGCAACTCCTCTTCCATTATTGACTCCCTCCGCATCAAGAGGCAGGCGGGTTGTATACACAGTTGATCTGTATCTACAGACAACAGAGTTCATGCCTGGGATACGCACCTTGATAAACACGGTGGCGAATATGGATGGATTTGTTGAAAGAGCATTAGTCGAGGGGCGTGACATGCGCTTCCCATGGCATGAGCGAAGTGCACAGTACACAGTTCGCATTCACTCTGATCGGCTTTCAGAATTTCTTGTGATTGTTGAGGATAATTTTAACCTATTATTGCTCCGTCAAGAATCCGATGATGTAACTGTGACATATGAGCATTCCGAATCGACATTAGACGATCTCAGGGCGCAGGAACAACGCTTATTCAGCACGCTGGAAGACCCCGATCTCTCAGCATCAGACAGGCGCTCAATAGAAAGAACCCTCGTTGATGTACAGTCTTCAATAAGAACCCACGAGAGACGATTGAGCACATTTGATGACTTTGTTCTTTACTCGACAGTCAATATACGTTTGTTTGAGGTTATATTCCCCGAATACTTGCCGGAAGAGGTTATTGAAGAGCGCACATTCGGTGAAAGATTCGCCGATGCGGTCAACAGGAGCGGTGCAGCATTTGTGGCGTTTTTCCAAGGACTTCTCATAGTCATCATCAGAATTCTGCCGACGCTTGTGGTGCTTGTAATTATTGCAGCTATCGTACTGTTAATACGACGCAAAGTTAAAAAATCATGGGCAAACCGAAAGCCTGCTGCGAATGCAAATAAACATGTTGCAGGACCCATGCGCCCTGAAGAATATAATGGATATGTACCTCCCACGTATAAAAGTGACCAAGTACATGAGTATAGAGACAACTCGGCACAGGTGCAAAAAGACAACACTGATGAAAAAAGTGAGTAATTGAAACACACGACCACACGACGAAGACGCCCCGGCACTCCACATGTTTGCGGAGTACCGGGGCATTATCATCGTTATAACATATGGAAAGGTGGGATCAAACCAGTCGGTTATCCAGCATTTGCCCCTATGTTCCCTGATTTTTGTTTGATGCTGTCAAAGTTTCAATAGCGACTTCCTTGAAAAGGTGACATGCAGTTGTGCTCTGTTCATGTTTCCAAGCGAAGACATTGTCGATGTTTGCATCGTCACCAGGTATAGGGAATGTTACTACATCGGGCAGCAAGTAAAGCCGGTAAGGTGCTCTGGGCAAAATAGCTATTCCTATACAGGCATTGACGGAAACAATCGCTGCTTCCGCTCGGTTGTAATAATTAATTATATTTGGGGTAATGCCCCTGTTTTTACATATACGTGCGATACGCCCGGTAAGCCAAGCATCTGATCGCGATATAGACACGAGTGGATAATCTATCAGCGTAGACCAGTCATTTATATCGATCTTATCAGCGATTGCCTTATTTACGAAAAGCTCCAACCGACCATTGCCAATGTGGGTAAATGTGTAGCTGGTGGCACCTGCAAGCATTTCGCTGTTTGAAAAATAAAAGTCATAAGAACTTTTGCGCACAGAATTGACAAGTTCGGTTCCTTCAAGCAGGTCTATATCGACCTGTATAGAGGGATACTTCTTGTGTAAAGCCACGAGACAATCACTTAAATGATAAATGAGTGATGAAAGCGCGGCGATGCGAATGTGACCGGTTCTGCCCTGCGCCATGTTTTGCAGGCGCATTTCCGCACTGCTGAGGGTTTCAAGCGCTCTGACAGCGTATGGCAAGAACTCCAATCCTTCTGCTGTTAAGGTGATCCGTCTGCTGGTTCTGTTAAAAAGTTTTACACCAAGTGATGTCTCCAGGATTTTTATGCTGTGTGTGACAGCGGGCTGAGATATAAAGAACTGTTCTGCAGTTCTTGAGAAGTTGAGCGTGTTTGCTGCCGATACAAACAGCCTGAGTTGCATTGTATCCATTGAGTTGCCCTCCAATGTACCTTGTTACTCGCGTCACTTATGTTATGGTATCATAATGGTTAGGCAAATACAATTATCAATTAGGTTGAATTTGTGTTAGAATGGTGCAATAGTTATTGTTTACACGGCTGTGTGCGCGCTTGCGCTCGGAACGCGTGTTTATGCAGGTAAGAAGAAATAGAAAGGATGTACATGTGTGGAAAATAAAACAGCAGAGAAGATGCTTGCGGACTTTGAGAAAGCGCTGCAAAACGGAGAAATCTTTGCCATAGATATTTTACTCAGCGAGCTGGCGGTGTTGTCTTCTGAGTTTAGAAAAGAGATGATGTCATTTGATACGACAGTGTTATTGAAGTTAAGCGATGGTAGCCGGGGGCAGCATATGACATTCAAAGGCGGCAGCATATCTGCAGAAAGCGGAATCCATAAAAGCGCAGAGATAGAGATGATATTCAAAGATGAGGAAATCGCAGCCAATGTTATGAATGCCTTGATGCAATTCAAAATGGATGTTGTAGTCAGCGCGGTAAAAAACGGTGCGATGGTACTTGCTGGTTCGGATGAGAAAGCAATGTGGTTTTTTGCGTTGATTCGTAAGGCGTTCTCATTTGACGTGCTTTACGGAAAAAACTTCGGAATGCAGATGGCAAATGGTGAAAAACGTTATGTGACCGGAACAAATGGAGGTCCGTTATTTGTGTACGTCAAGGATGGCAAAATCGTCAGGGTTACACCGATAGACTTTGATGATAAAGATGCCGACCCTTGGACGATAACCGCAAGAGGGAAACAGTTCTCGCCTCCTAAGCGAGCAACAGTCACACCCTATACAATAGGGTGGAAATCGTTGGTCTATTCGCCAGATCGTATCCTATATCCGATGAAGCGAATAGACTTTGATCCGAAAGGTGAACGAAATTCTGAAAACCGAGGTACCTCCGGATACGAGCGGATATCCTGGGACGAAGCGCTGGATATCGTTGCGGGCGAAATTATCCGTGTCAGACAGGCGCACGGACCCGGTGCGGTTTTTGGAGTAAACTCATCACATCATAATTGGGGCAATATAGGCTACTACCATAGTGCTTTAAAACGCTTTTTTAATTTACTTGGAGTGACAGAAATGCTGGCAAATCCTGATAGTTGGGAGGGCTTTGCTTGGGGTGCGGTTCATCATTACGGTGGTAGTGGACGGCGCGGAGCGACAGAACCTTTCTCGACCGTTGAGGATTGCATGAAAAACGCTGAGATGATTGTGTTTTGGTCAGCGGATCCGGAGTCAACTTCGGGAAACTATGCAGGTCAAGAAGGTACGATACGCCGTGAGTGGGTCAAACAGCTTAATATTCCTGTAGTTCATATTGACCCATACTTAAACAGTACTGCTGCGTTTATGGGTGGTCGGTGGATCACGCCTAAGCCGGGAACAGATGTTGCGATGGCACTTGCGATTGCCTATACCTGGTTAACACAAGGCATGTATGATAAAGAATATGTTGAAAAACGCACAACTGGGCTTGATAAATGGCAAGAATATATTTTTGGAGAAACTGACGGCATACCAAAGACGCCGGAATGGCAGGAAAGCAAAACAGGTGTTCCGGCAAGAACGGTCCGTGCTCTTGCAGAAGCATGGGGAAGTCGCAAGACATACCTCGCATGTGGCGGCATACATTCATTTGGCGGTGCGTGCCGTGGTTCATATGGAACGGAATGGGCGCGTGCGATGGTATGTTTGATGGCGCTTCAAGGGTTGGGTAAAGAGGGTGTTAACTTCGGGGGATTACAGATGGGGACACCTCTTGACACGCGTTTCTGGTTTCCGGGGTATGCCGACGGCGGATTTTCAGGAGACTATATGGGCACAGGTGCCGGATGGCAAATGTATAACCGTATGCCGATGTCATCAACAGTCAACTCCGAATATCAAAAAATTCCAAGACTGCGAATCCCGGAAGCGATCCTAAATGGGAGCGCGGTCGCTAATAATTATAGCAATTCATCGGTGCATGGACAGTTTCTCGAAGTGAAATACCCTGCACCTGGACATGAGCTTGTGAGAATGCTATATAAATACGGAGGTTCGTACTTTGGTACTCAGCCCGAATCAAATAGGTTTGCGAAAATGTACCGCAGTGACAAGCTTGATATAGTTGTCAGCCAGTCGATTTGGATGGAGGGAGAAACACGCTTTGCGGATATAATTTTACCGGCTTGCACGAATTTTGAACGTTGGGATATTGGTGAATTCGCAAGCTGTGCAGGCTATATTGATAAATCATATTTGCAAAATAATCACCGTGTTATACATATGGAGCATAAGTGTATTGACCCTCTGGGCGAATCAAAGTCTGATTTTGACATTTTTCTTGCGATTTGCAGTAAACTCGGGATGGGACAAGCCTTTTCTGAAGGATGCAGTGACTTTGATTGGGTGAAAAGGTACTTTTACAGTACAGATTTGGCATCTAAAGTTACATGGGAACAGTTTCTTGATAAAGGCTATTACGTAGTTCCGCCGCTACCGGAAGACAGGCGAGACCCACTGGCGATGAGCTGGTTTGTAAAAGGAGAAAAGATGGATACGCCGGAGCAGACGACCGCGCCGTCGGAGTATTACGGCAAGTTTGCCGAAGGCTTGCAAACACCATCTGGGAAATTCGAATTTGAGTCGCAGACACTTAAACGTTTTGACCCGCATGATCCTGAGCGCCTGCCTATTTGCACATGGATTCCTTCATGGGAGGGACCTGAGTCAAAGTGCTATGAAAAATACAAACTGCAACTGATTTCTCCTCATCCAAAATATAGTTACCATACAATGGGTGATGGAAAGGATTCGACGATTAATGATATAAGTGAGCACCGGGTGCTTATAAATGGTTATAGGTATTGGATTTTCAGAATGAATCCTGAGGATGCAGTAGCACGTGGCTTGGAACACGGAGAGATAATTGAGGTATACAATGATAGGGGAAGCGTTTTGTGCGCTTTGGAGGTAACAAACCGGCTTCCGGCAGGTGTTGTGCATTCATACGAATCATGTTCAGATTACACACCGGTGGGAATACCCGGGGCATCTCCCGAAAAAAGCGGCTGTATAAATATTTTGACACCAAGTCGATTTATCACTAAACGCTCGCATGGACTTTCGGTAAATGCCTGTCTTGTAGAAGTTAGAAAATGGAAGGGTGAGGAATAAGTATGTCGGTAAATATGGTTGTAGATATAGCAAAATGCGTTGGATGCTTTAATTGCATGATAGCCTGCAAGGACGAGCATGTCGGAAATAGTTGGCTGCCGTATACCGATGAGCAGCAGAAGCATGAGCAGAAATGGACAAAGCTTGTCAAATGCGAACGTGGAACAGTTCCGTTTACTGAAATTTGCTTTGTTAATAAACTCTGCCAACATTGCAAAAATGCACCCTGCGAAAAATTCGCGCCAAATGATGTTATCAGACGAAATGATGGTATTGTCATGCTTGATATGGACAAAGCGAAAGGCAATATGGCGTTGGTAGATGCCTGTCCATTCGGAATGATATCATGGAACGAAGAGTTAGATGTTGCTCAAAAATGTACGATGTGCGCACATCTACTTGATAGTGGATGGAATGAGCCGCGTTGTGTTCAGGCCTGTCCGCTTAGGGCACTGAGTATTTTCGACTGCGATGATGAGGAGTTTGAAAAGAAGGTGCGGGACATGGAGCTAGAACCATTGGACGAAGGGGATAATGAACCGAGAGTTATGTATCGCAATTTATATAGGTTCAATACATGCTTCATAGCGGGAGCAGTGGCATATTTGGATGGTGATGTAGAGCGGGCGGCGGTGGATGCGGAAATTAGATTATTCAAGGATGGTAGGCTAGTCACAATGGCTGCAACAAACTTTTTTGGAGAGTTCAAAATTGACCGGCTGCAAAAAAACAGCGGCAAATACATGCTTGAATATATGGTGGAAGGCTATGAGCCAGTCAAACGTGAAGTAACTATAAATGAAGATAGTCCATGTCTTGATGTTGTAATAGTGGGATAGAGCAAAACAAAAAATGCGCAACCGATGCAATAGCAACGGTTGCGCATTTTTTTCAATTAGCCCAGACTCGCAAGCTCGACACATATTTTGTCGGCGATTTCCTTTACTACCCCTGCGATTTCACGGCGCACTTTATCATTAATTCGAAGTGTTGGACCGGAAACACTTATCGCAGCTATCGGATTATTTCTTCTGTAGCACAGTGGTGCGGAAATACATATCAGTCCAGGTTGAAACTCTTCAAAGTCATACGCAACACCTTCGCGCCGTACCGTTTCCAAAGCAGTAAGAAGCTGCTCTTTATCCTTGAGCGTGTTTTCGGTAAAAGGAATAAAGTCAATCATTTCAACAAGCGCTTCAGCTTCGGATCTGTGCATGGATGCTAAGATAGACTTGCCTATGGCAGTGCAATAAAGCGGTAAATGCTTTCCTACACTTGTGCTGATTCGAACCGAGTGATTGCTTTCTTTTTTTGCGATGTAAACAATCTCTGTTTTGTCAAGGACTGCCAAATTAACAGTCTCGCCGGTAAGGTTTAATAGCGTGTTCAAATGGGGTTCGCAAATTTCTACAATTCCACGCCGTGCCTGAACGGCTAGTGAAAACAAAGCAAGTCCGAGCCGCAATTTCCCTGTACTCTCATCCTGATCCAAAAAGCCCTCTGCCTTTAATGTGTTAATTATACCTGCAGTTGTGCTTTTGTGAAGCCCGACCATGCGGCTGATCTCAGATAAACTAAAGTGAGCATCACCATCAAAGCAACGCAATATTGATATTGCCCGGGAGACAGATTGGATAACGGGTTGTCGTACTGTGTCTGACATTATCACACATCCCTTCAATGGGCTACGATAGCACACATAATGCATTATAGCAAGAGCTTGAAAATATGAAAAATACAGGCTTTGAGCAAAAGGTAACCGCTGATTAAATCGCGCACCTCGTCTTTGCGGGTCTTTTTCCGTCTGTTTTCCGCATTTTTCAGTTAAATACTGCTAGTATTCGCCCTCAAAATCCAAAAAACAGGCGAAAAAATACCTCGCAATTACTTTGGGCGGATTTAATCAGCGCTTACCAAGCGCAAACACAGCTGCGTGAACAGTAACCAACGATGCAGGGAAATTTGGCATGTTAAACAATTTGACGCTAAATAAATTGTACAAATTGCGAATGGAATTCTTATTAGACCTCTGGTAATATTGACTGATCAAAACGACAGTACAGTACGACGTACGATAATGTAACACAAAACGCGAATGTTAAGGGAGAACGGCAATGAAAAAAACGATTTTGGATTTTAACAGGATGATTGAAGAAGGAGAGAAAATTACATACCTGACAGCCTATGACTATCTGACAGCAAAATACCAGGAGCGAGCGGGCGTCGATATGATATTGGTTGGTGATTCAATGGGCATGGTTTCACTGGGGTATGATACGACTTTTCCGGTAACGATGGACGATATGATTCGTGCATGCCAAGCCGTGAGACGAGGTGCGCCTAATACGTTTATCATCGGAGACATGCCATATCTTTCATATCAAATATCGGATGAGCAGGCAGTCGAAAATGCGGGTCGCTTTGTTAAAGAGGCAGGTTGCGACGCAATTAAGCTTGAAGGATGTACACCAGCAATAACCAGCAGAGTTCGTGCGATTTCGGAAGCAGGGATACTTGCATCCGGACATTTGGGACTGACGCCGCAATTCGCAGGTCAATTGGGTGGATATAAGGCGCAAGGGAAAACCGCCGACACTGCGCTCAAGCTTCTTGCACAGGCTGCCGAGATTGAGCAAGCGGGTGCGGCGATGATTTTAGTCGAAGGTGTGCCGTCCATTGTAGGCAAAGCGATGACTGAGAGAGCAGGTATACCGATTCTGGGAATAGGTGCAGGTTCGCACACGCACGGTCAATTGCTGATTTATGCAGATATGGTAGGAATGTATGATAACTTCACACCAAAATTTGTCAAGAAATATGCAAATGTTGGTGCCGAACTCCTGCGCGGTTTCGAAGACTATATCAAGGATGTCCGCAGTGGTAGCTTCCCGGATGATGTTGAACACACCTACTCTATTTCGGACAGTGAAGCAAAGAAACTGAAGGAACTTTTAGAGAAAAACAAATAAAGTCTGGGTGAACACTGATTAATTCAGCACGAATTAATCAGCATCACCTATAGGAGGGATTTAATGAAAATTGTTGATTACAAGACATATGCGGTACATGCCGGGTATCGCAACTACATTTTCGTAAAGGTCTTTACGGATGAGGGTGTATATGGTGTTGGTGAAGCTACGATCGAGTGGAAGACAAACGCGACAATGGGAGCGCTTGAAGATATCCGACCATATGTTATTGGCGCTGACCCACGCAGGATAGAGTATGTATTTTTCGAATGCTTCCGGCAAACTTACTGGCATACTGATCCATGCACGCTTTCCGCAATTGCTGCTATAGAGATGGCATGTGTTGATATTACCGGAAAGTGCTATAATATGCCCGCTTATCAACTTTTCGGAGGCAAGCTTAACGATAAACTAAGGGTATATATGAATGGATGGGCGCGGGATTCAAAAAATCCGGAGGATTTTGCCCGATGTGCGCAAATAGCTGTGAATAACGGCGCAAAAGCGCTGAAATGGGATATGTTTGGAACGAGTTGGGTCACTATTAGCAATGAAGCCATGGAGAGAGCGGTTAAAACGGTCGGTGCAGTGAGGGATGCTGTCGGACCTGAAATTGACTTGCTCATTGAAGTGCATGGAAGATTCAATCTTCATACGGCGTTGCTTATTGCAAACGAACTGGCTCCATTTAGACCGAAGTTTATGGAAGAACCTGTGTTTACCGATATAGTTTTGGACACGGTTGAATTTCATAAACGAAGCCCGGTTCCAACAGCTACAGGTGAGCGATTGTTTGGCAAAACAATGTTTCGCGAGTTAATAGCAAATTACGGAGCGGATTACATCCAGCCGGATTTATTGCATTGCGGAGGCATGAATGAGCTCAAGAAAATCAGCGTGATGGCTGAGACATACAGTATTCAGGTTGCTCCTCACAATCCTAATGGACCAATTGGTACTGCCGCGACAATGCATGTGTGCGCCACGATGCCAAATTTTGAATTCCTAGAAATGATGAATGATGTACCATATCGCACTGAAGTATCTACAGAAAAACTGGAAATCAATGACGGATATCTCACAGTTCCGGATGCTCCCGGTCTTGGTATTGACTTTGATCCGGAGGAATGTGGAAAATATCCGGCTAGAGAAACGCCGCAGATACTATTTTGTGAAGGTTATTTTTAAGCGTCCGGGAATGTGTGGGGCTTTTGTCTTGGGCTCCCGGTTAATTTCCGAGACAGCGAACAAACAAAATATGAACATGAAAAACTGTGAAGAGGAGAAAAGGGATGAAAAAAATACTTTGCATACTAATGGTAATGGCTATGATACTGGCTTTGGTTGCCGCATGCGGTCCTTCAACTGATCAACCGGGTCAAGCGGGCGGGCAGCAATCCGGCGCAGAAGGCAATCAACCACCTGCAACTACAGGTGGTGACCCAGCAGAAGGTGGAATCATGAGGTTTGTGACAACCGCGGAGGGCGCAAACCCCATAGGAGTGCCATGGGAAGTATTTGGGGTTGATAATGCACTTTTGATCCCGACTATTGAAACACTTGTACAAGAGTCCACAACAGGAGAACTGATCCCATGGCTCGCGGAATCTTGGGAAGCCAGTGAATCGGAAATTGTATGGACGCTTAGACGTGGAATAACATTTTCAGACGGAACTCCTTTTAATGCGGAAAGCGCGGTCTGGAATCTCCGGAAAAACCTAGAGCACAATAATTTGGCTGCCGCAGTGACAGCTGTGGAGATTCGTGGCGATTATGAATTTGCATTTATTCTTGACTTTTTCACGATTACTGCAATATCTGGTGTCGCATCCCGTGTCAATGGATTCATTTCACCAACTGCTTTTGAGGCAAATGGCATTGAATGGGCTCGGGATAACCCGGTCGGAACGGGACCATTTATGGTAACAGAATTTGTCCGGGGCTCACACGTTGCCTTTGAGAGAAATCCGAACTACTGGGATGATGGACCTCTGCTTGATGGGATGGTCATCAAGTTCATCAGAGATATAATGACACAAAATGTTGCGTTGCAGGCAACTGGCGATCAAAGTATTGATGTATTGAATACTACAAATGGTGAACAGGTTGCAATGTTCAGAGACATGGGTGGATATAATATAAGCACAGTGCCGATTGGACCGATGGTGCTTGCACCCAGTAGCCTTAATCCGGATTCCCCATTTGCCATAAAAGAAGTCAGGCAGGCATTATCTTATGCAATTGACCGTGAATCTATTGTCGCGGCAAGAGGTTTTGGTGTTCTGACTCCCGCAACACAGTCAATCCCAGCGCAATTCCCCCACGCACGTCTGCCGGATTCATATAACCTCAGCTTTAATCTTGAAAGAGCAAGAGAACTAATGGCGGAAGCCGGATTCGCAGATGGATTTACGACAAGACTCATAGCGCAGCCGGGTCTGGCTGACAGGGATGCTGCTGTTGCGATCCAGAGTATGCTCGCTGAAATCAATATCACTGCAGAGCTTGAATTCCCCGATGGCGGTGGATACTCAGCGATCAGATCCGGAGGCTGGGATGGATTGCTGATTCAACATGGAAGAACGCTGACGCAGGTTGTAAGCTCATTTAACTTCTACTTTGGCAATACTATCAATCTTCTCACAAGCATGTGGTGGCCGGATGAAATGGAAGGCATAATTGAAAGGGCGATGGGGGAAGTTGATAACTCAGAATACCTCAGAGAAATGTCGAGAATAGTTTCAGAAAATATGTTATGGGTTCCGCTATATAACCTCTATGACAACTGGATTTCCAAAGAATATGTACAAGGTGCTGAGTTTGGACAATGGGGCTCAGCAACATTCTTCAAAGTGAACAAGGTTCACTTTGCACAGTAAAATAGATAATCAAAGCGACTTGGTTGAGGGGAAATGCCTTCAAATTTCCCCTCAACTTAAATAACCTCTTCTGTGATTGTATTGTATGTAAAGGGGGAACGTGATTCTGCAATGATAAACTATATTATTCGCCGAATATTACTTGCGCTGTTGATAATACTTTTAGTTAGCTTTGCGGTTTTTGTTTTGGTAAGGTTACTCCCAGGGGATCCAATTGAAATGATACTTTCTCAAAACATGCTCATTGAGATGACTCCGGAAATGATAGAGGAAGCCAGAGCCGCGAGAGGACTGAACTTACCTGTGCCAGTACAGTTTGCACGGTGGCTTGTCAGGCTCGTACAGGGAGATTTTGGGATTTCTATTCTGCATAATTATAATATCGGAAGCGAGCTAGGAGGTCGTGTTGTCGTATCGCTTCTGATTGGAGTACCCGCATTCATTATAGCCATGATAATTGGTTCGCTGCTTGGTGTAATTAGCGCGGTTCGTCGAGGTAAGATAATAGATACCGTGGTCACTACTATTGCAAATGTAGGAATTACAGCACCGACTTTCTGGATAGGAATATTGCTGATTTTTTTCTTCGGAGTTACCTTGAATTGGTTGCCAAACTTTGGCTATACATTACCATGGGTCAATTTCGGTCAAAGCGTCCGGCAGAGTGTGATGCCAGTGTTTGTGACTGCCTTGGCTCCAATAGCATCTGCTGCTCGCCAGACTCGTGCAGCGGTGCTTGAAACCCTCGGAGAAGACTATACAAGAACAGCGTGGGCAAAGGGACTAAATGAGAGGAAAGTTATTATCAGACATGTGCTGAAAAATTCTATGCTGCCGGTTGTGATTTTGATGGGGTCTATGTTCCGCATAATTATAGGTGGAGCGGTTATCGTTGAAACAGTGTTTGTCATTCCGGGAATGGGGATGCTTATGGTGGACTCGGTACTTGCGCGGGATTACCCGGTAGTGCAGGCGGTTATTGTTGTTATGACAGTTATTGTAGTCCTTTCAAATTTGATTGTTGACTTGGTTCAAGGCTGGCTTGACCCAAGAATTCAATATGAATAGGAGGCGAAATGACTGTGGATAATGAAAATGTCAGGGGACTGACAGATTACGAGTCGGAAGAGCTGGACGAAGAGCTGGAAGTGCTCGACGAAGAGCTACTGCCGCCGGTAAATGAGCTTAAAAGATTCTTTAGAGTGTTTTTTCGAAGAAAAATAGTTTTAGTAAGCTTTATAGTGGTTGTGGTTGCGATGCTCGTCGCGGTTTTCGCCGACTTTGTTGCGCCATTCGGACCTTATGAGCAAAACCTGCATAATGTTTTAGCGCCTCCGGATAGCACATATTTGCTTGGCACAGATGCACTGGGACGATGCCTGCTCAGCAGGATAATATATGGCTCAAGAGTTGCATTCAGCGCAGGTATAAGCACCGTTTTGGTTTCTGCGGCAGTTGGAACTCTGATTGGACTGATCGCCGGATATTCTAAAGGCATTGTGCAAACCGTGATTATGAGACTCACTGATGCACTTATGTCCTTTCCACCTATTATTCTGGCGCTCCTTATAGCTTCTATTCTTAGAATGGGCGTAACCGGTGTTGTTTTGGCGATTGCAATCACACTTTTTCCGGGCTATATCAGATTGATTTGTGGGCAGGTGATGTCAGTTAAACAAAATGACTATGTAGTCGCGGCCAAAGTGGCAGGAATCAAGACGACACATATATTATTACGCCATGTTATGCCGAACTGTCTCTCCCCGCTTATTGTGCAAATGACAATGATGATGGGTGTGGCAATTATGGCAGAAGCGGGTCTGAGTTTTCTTGGGATTGGCATACTTCCACCGACGCCGGCATGGGGTAGTTTAACATTTGATGGGTATAGATTCCTGATGACCAGACCTTTGTTATCGATAGCTCCGGGGTTAGCGATAATGATTTTAGTGTTTTCGTTTAACATGGTTGGTGATGGTCTTAGGGATGCTCTTGACCCTAAATTGCGCGGCTCGCTTGATTAAAAGGTGGTGAAAAATTATGGAAAAATTACTCGAAGTTGCAGGGCTTACAACTGAGTTTAGAACTGAACGAGGTACTGTCCGTGCTGTAAATAATATTTCATACCACCTGAATGAAGGCGAGATTGTTGGGGTTGTAGGTGAATCCGGTTGCGGAAAATCAGTAAGCCAACTTTCGGTTATGCAGCTTATACCATCACCACCGGGCAAGATAGCTTCAGGCACGGTGAAATTTGAGGGCGTTGATTTGCTCAAATTTGGAAAGAACAGCCGTGAAATGTGTGATGTACGCGGGAATAAGATTTCTATGGTGTTTCAGGAGCCGATGACTTCGCTTAACCCCGCGATGACCATTTGTAAGCAAATGTCTGAGGTTCTGCGGGAGCATAGGGGATTAGGTAAAAAAGAAGCGCGTGAAAGATGTATAGACATGCTCTCACAGGTAGGAATAGCAGATTCATCCAGACGAGTTGATGATTACCCACATCATCTCTCGGGAGGCATGCGACAGCGTGTTATGGTTGCAATGGCAATGCTCTGCAATCCTAAACTAATAATTGCAGATGAGGCGACAACTGCGCTGGATGCAACGATCCAGGCACAGCTTCTGGAACTAATGTATGAAATCGTGATTAAGCACAACACGGCGCTTGTGATGGTCACACATAACCTAGGTGTCGTTGCAAGATATGCAAATCGCATCAACGTGATGTATGCCGGTCGAATAGTAGAATCAGGGACAGTGAAGGAAATTTGGGCGAATCCAATGCACCCATATACCGAGGGGTTGTTGCATTGCGTTCCGAGGTTGGGTGAAAAACTCGTAGCAATTAAAGGCATGCCGCCATCACTTATCAACAGATCTAGTACTTGTCCATTCTTACCCCGATGTAAGTATCGGGAAAAACGCTGCTTTGACAATCCGATACCTGAACCGACTTTTGTTGAGGGCAGTCATCAAACTTCATGTATGGTAAGATTGGAGGGGCGTATATGAGCCAGGCTATTGTTGATGTGGTTGATCTCAAAATGCACTTTCCTGTTAAAAGAGGTTTTTTTAGAAGAAAAGTGGGTGAGGTAAAGGCCATAGATGGCGTAAGCTTTTCAATTCAACCGGGAGAGACTCTCGGTCTTGTAGGGGAGAGTGGTTGTGGAAAGACCACAGTTGGACGTTGCATAACAAGATTGTACAGACCATCAAATGGGAATATAATATTTGAAGGTGCAGACATATCTCATATGCCTGAGAATGAAATTCGCAAGCATAGAAGAAGGATGTCATTGGTGTTCCAAGATCCATATAGTGCGCTTAATCCTCGTATGCACTCTCGAGATATAGTTGGGGAGACTTTAAAAACACACAAGCTTGTAAGCGGCAAGAAAGAGTATGAAGAAAGAATTGCTGAGCTCTTTGTGATGTCTGGTTTAAGTCCCGATATGATGGATCGGTATCCACACGAGTTCTCGGGAGGGCAAAGGCAGCGACTATCAATTGCACGATCTCTTGCATGCGACCCAACCTTGATAGTATGTGATGAGCCGATTTCAGCGCTTGATGTTTCAATGCAAGCACAGATACTGAATCTACTGCAAGATCTTCAAAATAAGAATCCAAACTTGAGCTACCTTTTTATTTCACATGATCTATTGGCAGTGCAATATATAAGCCATCGTGTGGCAGTGATGTACTTGGGCAGGATCGTGGAAATGGCATCATCTGCTCAGCTCTACTCAAATACGCTGCATCCATATTCACAGGCGCTGCTTTCGGCGCAACCTTTACCGGATCCGGTTGCTGAGGAAACTCGCAACAGAATTATACTGACCGGAGATGTACCAACACCGCTAAACCCGCCATCCGGCTGCACATTTCACCCGCGCTGCCCGGCAGCAAAGCCGGAATGTTCACAGGCACAACCACAGCTAAAAGATACAGGCAACGGACACTTTGTGGCTTGTCATCATATATGAAATGAGAGGGCCTTACATGATGCATAAAATAAAAGATATTGAGGTATTTGCACCGGTATTCAGAGCGCATAATCCACCTTATGATTCAAGTTTCATTCTCAGAAATATGGGGAATATCGTGGTGCGTGTAATAACGGAGGACGGCTTAGATGGGTTTGGGATGACTTTCGGAGAGCCGGTCGCGGAATACATACAGAAAAACTTAGTAGAAGAGGTCATAGGAAAAGACCCACTGGCGAATGAAGATATATGGAATGATATGTTTAGACAGATAAGATCTTCGGGTCGAAAAGGTGCTGCACTTCTTGCCATGAGCGCGATTGACATTGCAATTTGGGATTTGCGGGGGAAAATCTTGGGGCAGCCGATATATAAACTGCTTGGCGGGTCAAACAGAAAAATACCTTGTTATGCCAGTGTGGGATTTTTATCAATGCCAGAAGACGAGGTTTTAGAAAAATCGCTGGAATACGTAGCCGATGGCTACAAGACGCTGAAAATAAAAGTTGGATACAATAATGGTGGAAATATTAAAGCAGACATAGCACGAGTGGAGAAAGTTCGCAAGGCTGTCGGAACTGAAATAGACCTGATAGTCGATGCCAACGGAATATATGATTGTGCGGCGGCAATCCGCTTTCTCCGTGCGGCAGCAGGGCTGGATATCTGTTTATTCGAAGAGCCGGTGCATGCTGATGATATACTAGGGCTTAGGAGGATTAGGGACGCTGCTCTTGTGCCTGTAGCATCAGGAGAAAATGAGTATACAAAATATGGCTGCCGCGATCTTCTGCTTGCCGAAGCAGTTGATGTTCTGCAGTTCGACATAACAAGGGTCGGCGGATTTACAGAAATGGTTAAAGTTTCAGCCATGGTTCAGGCTTGGAACTTGAAAATAGCTCCGCATTTTTGGCCTCAATTCACAGCGCATGTGATGAGCGCAGCTCCGCATGGGTTATATCTCGAGGTGTTTCCGCCAGCCGATGAAGCAAGACCGGGTGGGAATATCATAATAAATCAGCCACCAATTATTGACGGCTTTTACGAAATACCACAAGCGCCGGGTCTTGGGCTTGAGTTTGATATGGAGTTTCTATCAAAACACATAGTAAAATGATCACTTTAAATAAAGGCGCACAAGATGCATAAGGGCGAGCATATTATCTATGCTCGCCCATATAATGTCTGCAAGATATGGCTAGTTATTTCCGAATCGATGCATTAAACCCCGATTTCGTATCTTTCGATATAATTGTCTTGGACCTCATGCGGCAGATGAGTAAAATATGCCGAAAATCCTGCTATGCGCACTACCAAGTCTTGATAGTCTTGTGGGTTTTTCTGTGCCGCACGCATGACGGAGGTATCCGCAACAGTGAAGTGGAACTGGATTCCGCCTAAGTTGAAATACGTCTCGATTAGCTGTCTGACCTTGGACTCAGCATCATCGCTACTAACCGAATTCGCATCAAGACGCAGGTTGATCGCACCGCCAAATCTCATCTTCTCCCAAGGCATTTTTGCAACACTTTTTACATAAGCGAGAGGACCGTTTTTCACGGCACTCTGGTTAGGGTCGCTTGAGTGTGACAGTGGTTCTCCGGCTTTTCTGCCATCCGGCGTCGCCCAAAAACGCTTGCCTCCGGCAACCCAGAAAAGATCGAGTGAACCAGGATTTAATGTGCCATTATGCGGAGCAGGCTGCTGACTGAAATAGTCCGCATAATAGTTTGTAAACCATTTAACCAATTCATCGGGTTCGTCAAGGTCATTTCCATAGAAAGGCGTTTCATTCATTATTTTCTGACGAAGAAGCTCATGCCCCTCCCAATTGGCGCAGACAGCATCATATAGTTCACGTGTTGTTACGACTTTGTCATCAAAGCAAAGTTTTTTAATGACTATCAAACTGTCAGCGATAGTTCCGATTGCATTAATGAAGAAACCATGACCATTATACTTTGCCCCGCCCCAAGTTACATCTTTACCGGATTCGATGCATCCATCCATCATGATAGAAGCAGACAGGATTGGCCACTCTGCCTCAAAAACAAATGCGGAATACTGATTCTGCCTTACCATCGTATCAACAGCATGTTTTATTTGACGCTCATATTCTGCTTTTAGCTCATCAAAGGTTTCATACTCGTATAATTTCTTGCAAGTCAATTGACCGGGCATTCCACTCATGGGGTCTACGCCGCCATGGATAATATTATTAAGCAGCCCCAGCATACTAAACCCACCGCCAAAAGCACCGCAGTTTGACGGCAAGGACCACTCTTTACCGGCGATTGCAGGTTCAACGCATCCAAAGACGCCGTATCTTCTCGCATCTTCCAATGGGATACCTCTGCCTTGCATTGCCGGGACAATTACATCATCGTTATTAAATTGCGGCATACCGCCCAATCTCTTACTGCAAGCAACACCAAGTTCCCAGATGCGGTCGGGTGTGTGTTCATTGACACGAAGCGCAATGCTGGGTTCAGCTACGCGCAGACGGTAGTAGGCAAGCAGCATCATCTCGGTTGCCAGATTATAATCTCCGGTTCCATCAGACTTTAATCCACCGACCGTAATTAGGCTACCGGCTGCGAGGTTTTGCCAGCCGCCTTGCAAATCAAAGAATGTCCTTCCATTTTGATGAGCTTCGATAAGCTGATCATTGGTGGGCTTTGGAAACATGATTATTTGATTGCCTATTTGAAGAAGAAATGCATCAAAGAACTCTTGAGCTTGCTCTTGGGTTAAAGCTCCTGTCTTGATGTCATTTTCAGCTAACGGACCAAGGAAGGAGTCAATCAGAGCCGGAGAATCTGCCCAATGTGTTCCGTCAACTGTAAGAAGGTTTTGATAGAATAGGATAGTTTGCAGACCTTCCCAAAGATTTCGTGCAGGATTTTCAATAATCCACTCGCAAGAATCAGCCATCTTGAGTAGCTCTGCACGGCGCTCCGGTGAAGCATTAGCTGCTTTTTCACGGCAACCCTCGGCATAACGCTTACTAAGCAGTATCATACCGTCACAGACCTTGACTATCCCGCGGTAGAAAAGCTCTTTGCGGATATCATCATACTTTGTATGTTTTTTGATTTCATCTAACTTTTCTAATACGGTTTTGCGCACCGCACCAAAGCCCACAGTTACAGCTCTTTCGTAGTTAGGGCAGAAGTGACCCGGATAACTTCCTGGGAGATCAGCGATATCCGTTCCCTCCGGGAACTTGGCAAACCACTCAGGAGGCATTAATCCGCGACCGGTAGCTGCAATATTTTTGCCAACCCAGTAATCGGCAGCTTGCAGGATATACTCGCGCTCCTCGTCACTGACCCATACACTTCCCGGAACTTGCCATGCAGCGCGGAATCTTTCATCGGTATCCCCAAAGCAATTTTTAAACCATGAATAAGGGGTTACTTCAATATCGAAATGGACAGAACGAGTGTTAGGACCTGAATCACCGAGAAAAATATCGTCATCGTCTATGGTTATTTTGCGTGTTGCACACCACTGATGAAGGAATCCCCCGCGTTTTAGCGTTGGAAACTCTTTTTCATGAGCTTTATAGTACTCGGTGATAATACGATTGCGCTCAAAGTTTAGGCGCATATCCTTGTTAATACGTTCCCTCTTTTCCTTTAATTCTTTTATGCGGCTTGATAAAGGAATATCAAATTTAGTTTCTGCTGTTGTCATATTTTCCTCCTGTAGCTTAAATCGTTTAGGTAAGCGCGATTTAAATCAGCGGTTACTTAAGCATATTAATGTAATTGACTATTGAGACCATAGCTTTTAAAAAGCTCTAAAGTTTTATTTAGAAAGTCATTGTCGGGTGGTTCGAGTTTTGATAGTTTATACGGCAATCCCAAGCGATCGTACTTCATTTTTCCACTTATATGGTAAGGAAGTAATTGCACAAGTGTTACAGCATCGCCTAGTGATGCACAAAACTCAGCCGTTTGTCGAAGGTTTATATCCGTGTCGCTTAGTTTTGGTATGATAGGTACACGTATTTGCAATGCGGCATCCTTGCCAGCCAGAAACCTAGCATTGCTGAGAATTCGATCATTTTTAACTCCGGTTAGTTTTTGATGCATCTCAGAATTCATATGCTTTATATCATATAGATAAAGGTCGATATATGGAAGGACTCTCTCCATTACTTCCTGTTCGCAATATCCTGTTGTATCAAGACAGACATGAAGTCCGCTATCTTTTAATCTTCTGGCAAGATTTACAGTAAAGTCAATCTGCGCCAGAGGTTCACCGCCACATATTGAGACTCCGCCATTACTACCAAAAAAATCACGGTCTTTATTCAATCGCTCAAATACCTCATCCACAGTTGTGTCCCAACCGGAGGCAAAAAGAGCTTTTGTAACACATGAATTTGAGCATTTTGTGCAGTTGGTGCATGTCGATCTATCAATAACTGCTTTTGAGATAACTCCTGATTTGTCAAGCGCTTCCTCCGGTGCGCCCTTTGATATTGCACCTTCCGGACATGCATTTAGACAGGCATTTTGACATATATCCAACCCGATACACTTTATGGGCAAGTAAGCAAGCTCAAGCTTATGGTGCATCGATTCGGGGCTGTGACACCAAAGACAACGGAGGGGGCAACCCTTTGTATATACTGTGGTACGAATACCCGGACCATCATGGACCGAGTAACTTTGAATATCGTAGATTCGTCCTGATACATTTTCATAAGCCATATTACAGATTGCCCTTACTCTCCTGTATTCCCACTTCGGAAGATGCCTGAATGCCTCGAAAACCCCAATTTTCCAAGGGAGGTTCGTTCATTATAATAAAAACATCAATGGGCTTTATAACAAGTCGCTCGCCAAGTACACGAGTGAGGTTCTCTATGAGGCGCCTTTTCACGGTTGCACCTCTGCCGGGAATCATGGTTATCTCAATCAGCGTGAATTTTTCAGTTCTACCGGGAGATAATTGGCAAAACTCCATGTCGAACTCAAAAAGTCGTTGAATGACTTTATCATCTGAAGTCGATAGAGCATCAACAAGAACGTCATTTACAGCCTGTAACAGCGTGTTTTTGTACTCTCCTGACTGACCTCTTATGACCTCGATTCTTACAAGTGGCATAATAAGTTCCTCCTTAGTACTTCATTCTAAAAATAACTATACAAATCTTGCGGCATCTTTTTCCGCCTGACTTCGTTAAAAAGCCTTGTAACCATTTGGGTTGTTTTCTTGCCATCGCCAAGTATCTGAACAAGCGTCGGATACAGTCTTCGTAGCCTCCCATTTTAGCTCACATTTTGCCTTTTCCGTCGAAGCATAACAAATCGCTAAATCACCCGGACGCCTGCCGACGATCTCCCTCGGAATGCTTATTCCGGTTGCCTTTTCAAATGCAGTAACCAGCTCAAGAACACTGACACCATGGCCGGTGCCGAGATTAAAAACATTGACGCCGGGCTGCTCCTCAATAAATCTTAGAGCAGCGACATGTCCTGCAGCCAAATCAACAACATGTATATAGTCACGTATGCCAGTGCCGTCGGGAGTCTCATAGTCGCCGCCGAAAATGCTCAGGTGAGAGTGCCGCCCTACGGCTGTTTGTGCAATATATGGCATTAGATTATTTGGTATATTCTGCGGATCTTCGCCGATTCGTCCGCTTGGATGAGCACCGATGGGATTAAAGTACCTGAGCAGAGCAACCGACCAATTATCACTGGCATTTACAGTATCACGCAATATCTGCTCACACATATATTTTGTCCAGCCATAGGGATTAGTGCATCCGCCTATTAGAGAATCCTCAGTCAACGGCATTTTTTCAGTTGCATTATATACGGTTGCGCTTGAGGAAAAGATTAACTTGCGTATGCCATGGCGTTGCATTGCGCTGCAAAGTGATATCGTAGAGTCAAGATTATTCGAATAATATTCCAAAGGTATGCTGACCGACTCACCTACCGCCTTTAATCCTGCAAAATGAATAACACAGGTTATTGTATGTTCGGTAAAAATCTTGTCAAGTGCCGCACCGTCCCGAGTGTCCATATCATAAAAAGCAAAATCCCGCCCTGCCAGATCTTTTACGCGGGAAATAGCTTCAGGTTTACTGTTTACAAAGTTATCAGCCGCAACTACATCATAACCTTGCTCCAGAAGTTCAAGAATCACATGTGTTCCGATGTATCCTGCTCCGCCGGGAACAAAAACCGTCAACTCGCTCACCTCCGCCGTTATTACACACATCGAAGAAATAACAACAATTTTCTCCGAATACCGATTGCATTCGGGCTTGGTAAACCTCTTTCAAATCATCTGGCACGAACGCCAATATTGTACCGGCAAATCCGCCGCCATGTACACGCCAAGCACCCCTGTCGGCAAGTATCATTTCCGAAAGAGCCAACGCCAAACTAATCCCCTGACTGGAAGGATTTGTGGGACTATAAATATTTTGCAAAAGTGCGAGTGATGAGCGTCCTGACTCTATAACTAAGTTTAAAAAAGCACACATATCGCCGTTGTTTAATGCGGCAGCCTGCTTCACGACACGCTCGTTTTCTTTGAAAAAATGCATAGCCCGCAGAACAGCCCGGTCTCCCAAATATCGAATATCTTTAATCGAATCGAAAAACTCATCCGCGCTGACATCACGTAAAACATCCTTGCCAAAATGTGCAGCTACAGATTTCATTTCATTTGTACATGAAGCGTAGTCCTCTATCAAGTCAGCATGTGAACCTCCAGTGTTTGTAATACAAATCGAGTAGCCCGGAAAATCTGCATTAACAGGAGACAGCGTTGGAGTTGACGGATTTTTAAAATCAATAATATTGAGCCCGCCATAGCTGGAGACCATCTGATCCATTAAGCCGCAAGGCTTGTCAAAGTATAATTCTTCAGCAAGCTGACCGGCATGTGCGATGTCAGTTTTTGAAATATCCGCACCAAAGAGAGCTTTTAAAATATTTCCGATAAGCACAGAATACGCCGCGGAACTGGAAAGACCGACACCTACAGGAATATCAGAGTATATTTCCGCGTCAAAGCCACCAACGGGGTGTCCATAACAAAGAAACCAAATGATAACACCTCTTGCCAAAGACCTCCTCGGAATACGTTTTTCAGCTAGGTGAGGCACAAGTGCGTATAGATCTATTAATTCTGAGCCAAAAAGTTTGTTTTCAAGCCGGATTTTTTTTGAATAATTATTCAGCACAAGAGCTCTGACCTTGAGATCTACAGCAGCGGCGAGTACCAGCCCATGCTGGTGGTCAGTGTGGTTTCCACCTATTTCAACTCGTCCCGGTGCGTGAAAATGGCGCATGTAACTATTAGTCATAAAGTAACCTTCAAATGGAATTTTTCCAGATATCAACTGAGCCGACACAAAGTGCTACTTTCCAGATATCCAATCCTCGCCTTTCTTATACAAAGCATCAAGTGAAGAACCACCGCTCAATCTGGGACAATCCCTATTGACATTGTACCCAGCTTTAGTTTGAAGATAAGCCAAGTGGCAATATTCGGTCGGAAATTCATCAAGAAGCGATTTGTCCAGCGCTACGGACTCGGTGTTATCAACCGGGTCAATGCGATCCTTGTCGGCAATAGTCCCCCGGTATACCAAACCCCATCTATTATCGCGTCTTTCCCATAAATCAAAATGCCTCGCTATGCAAGTCACATCACATAAAGCACCTTCAACAACAGCACGCTGCAAAATCATGAATTTTGTCATTGACGTGGCGCGATCGTCAACCACGTCAATCGCACTGCCGCCAAGAATATGCAAAATATTCAGTCCGCGCTTGACGCCCTCAGTGTTCATTTTGATAAAATCTTCGAAAGGACCCTCGGTCCAAGTTGCGGTCATAATACCATCAGGATGCCATATCGTGCGGAACTTATCCCAGAGCAAGGCGTCACGATAAACAGCCCAACGCTCGATCAAATCTCTGATTTGCATGGTATCAATAAAAACCTGATTCATAATGACCTCAATTATCCACCATATTCTATCATTTTGTCAATACAGACCTTTGCATCCGCGATAGTCTTATCGTCAAGAACTATTTCCACACCGCCAGCACCGCTGACGCAGTTTAAAACATCAACAAGAGTTGTTATCTTCATATTCGGGCAAAGCAGCTTATGTGACAAAGAATAAAAATTCTTATTAGGGCAGCGATATTGCAGATGTTCCGCAATGCTCATTTCTGTGCCTATGACAAACTCTTTATTGTTCGATTTTATTGCATAGTCCATAATCCCGGAAGTCGAACCGACATAATCAGCAAGAGCCGTAACATCCGGCACACATTCAGGATGAACCAGAAGCAGTGCATCCGGATGAGAGGATTTAGCCTTTTTTACATCGTCAGTATTGACAATCGCATGAATCGGGCAACCGCCTTGCAGCAGCTTGAAATTCTTGTTTGGAAGCTGTGACTGAACATAAGCGCCCAAATTGCAGTCCGGCAAGAAAAGAATATTATTATTAGGGATTTTGTCAACAATCTTAACAGCGGAGGACGAAGTAACACACACATCGCAAATCGTCTTGAGTTCAGCTGTCGTGTTTATGTAAGCAACGACAGTATATTCCGGATGTTGCTTTTTTACAGCCGAAATCAGCGCTTTATCCATCTGCTCTGCCATGGGACACCCTGCATCGGGATTGGCAAGAAATACATTTTTATCAGGGGAAAGGATTTTTACAGTTTCAGCCATGAAACGCACACCGCACATAAGCGCATTCTTATGGCTAAGTTTTGTTGCAGCTACACTGAGCATATATGAATCGCCGGTAACATCGGCGATCTCGATGATCTCCCTCGCCTGATAACTATGCGCAAGAATGCAAATATCATTTTTCTCTTTTAAATGGATAATTTTATCCTGCACATCTTTTATTGTCATGATGCTGAGCTTTCTTTATAATTCTTTATAGCCTCTCTTATTGCCTCTTCAGCCAAAACCGAGCAGTGCATCTTTTCGGGAGGAAGTCCGTCCAACGCTTCGGCAACAGCCTTGTTTGTAATCTCAAGAGCCTCATCAATGTTTTTACCCTTGACCAGCTCCGTAGCCATTGAAGAGGTTGCCACAGCAGCACCGCACCCAAAGGTTTTAAACTTAATGTCGGTTATTACATCATCATCGATTTTCATCCACAGCTTCATAATGTCGCCACATTTTGCATTTCCTACTTGTCCGATTCCATTAGCATCAGCAATTTCACCTACATTACGCGGATTGCTGAAATGCTCCATTACTTTCTCTGAATACATTGGGTTCTCCTTTAAAATTACGATTCATCCCATAGCGGGGACATGGCGCGCAAGCCGGAAATGATATCCGGCATTTTTTCTATAACATAATCAATATCTTCGTCGGTGTTCTCCTCGCCTATCGAAAGCCGCAGTGAACCGTGTGCTATCTCATGCGGCAAGCCAATTGCCATGAGAACATGTGAAGGATCGAGCGAGCCGGATGAACACGCCGAACCGGAAGATGCGCAGATTCCGTTAATGTCCAACTTGAGAAGCATGGATTCACCCTCCACACATTCAAATACAAACGATGCGATACCGGGAAGCCTGTTTATAGGATCGCCGGTCAGGTGTGAGCGAGGTATTTTCAGAAGCGCCCTAATTAATTTATCTCGCATCTCTGTGACCTTTGTAAGCGGAAGATGTGAAACCATTTCACCTACGGCAGCTCCGAGTGCGGCGATACCGGCGACATTCTCGGTGCCGGAGCGTTCACCGCGCTCTTGTCCACCACCATGTATCAGTGGAGGTAGTTTAAGCCCTTTTTTTATATACAACGCACCGACGCCCTTTAAGCCGCCGAGCTTATGACCGGAAAAGGACAGCATGTCAACATTAAGTCCTTTTACATCAATGGGGATATGACCTACCGCCTGAACGGCGTCAGTATGGAATAAAATGCCATGCTCTTGTGCGATTTTTCCGACTTCCGCAACAGGCAAAATGGTGCCGATTTCATTATTGGCGGTCATGATGGATATTAGTATGGTGTCGTCACGAATCGCTGATTTAAGCTCATCAAGCGAAATTTGCCCGACTTTATCAACACCTAGAAAAGTTGCTTCATAACCTTGCTTTTCAAGATACTTAACGGTGTTGATAACAGCGGGGTGCTCAATGGCAGAAGTAATGATATGCCTGCCTTTATTCTTCTTTAACTCCGCAGTTGACTTAATAGCCCAATTTGCGGACTCGGTTCCGCTGCCGGTAAAATATACCTCGCTTGATTCGGCGCCTATCGCATCAGCGACTATGCCCCTTGCATTTTCGACCGTTTTTTTTGCATCCTGACCAACGGAATAAACAGACGATGGATTACCATAGGCATCGTGCAAATGCGGGAGCATTGCATCAAGAGCAGCTTTAGAGACCTTTGTGGTCGCTGCATTATCTAAATAAACAACCCTTTTCACAGTTATTCTCCAAATCCTATATGAATAGTGTGGAATTAGTATATACACCAGAAATTCTATTGTCAAGTGGCAACTTGTTGTTTTAGGAAATCTTTTAGAGTATAGGAATCAACATATTCGTCGATAACAGAATAAAGTCCTTCCCAGAAGCCAAGCGTCTGACAAAATCCGCTGCGTTCACATTGATTTATTTCATCCTGCAAACAAGTTACCGGAACCAGTTTGCCCTCAATAGCACGCAAAATTTCACCGACAGTGTACTGGTCAGGCGGCTTTGTAAGGCTATAGCCACCACCCTGCCCACGACCACTGCTAAGCAATCCGGCTCTAGCAAGCTGTGTTGCGATTTGCTCGAGGTATTTTACCGAAATGCCCTCGCGCTCAGAGATATCCTTGATAGGGATTCTATCCTCGGTAGCTTGCCCCGCAATGTCGAGCATCATTCTTAACGCATATCTGCCCTTGGATGAAACGATCATGATCTGTAACTCCTTATATACCACATATACCATTATGCAAAATCAATGGCAACAACCCCCGACGACTACAACCCCAACATAACACGAGCTTCTGCCGGAGTGGCAACCTCGCATGTAAACTCCTCGATGATGCGCCTTGCTCTTGCCACAAACTGCATATTATTATCAGCAAGCTGACCTTTTTTGTAAAGGATATTGTCTTCCATGCCGACGCGGATATTTCCACCCATGGCTATCGCAGCATAAAGAATCTCCATAGCACCTTTGCCAACGCCGAACGCCGACCATGGGCTTCCGGGCGCAACTTCATCCATAACATCCTTCATAAATACAAGGTTCTTAGTAGTTGCCGCTATACCACCGGCTACACCCATGCAAAATTGGAAGTAACACGGAGATTTAAGAAAACCCTTCTTGATATAGTGCGCCGCATTGTAAATCATACCGGGATCAAAAACCTCTATTTCCGGCTTTACACCTGCGTCCAAAGTCATCCGACCGAGCTTTTCAAGAAATTGTGGACTGTTTTCAAAAATGGCATTATGTTGCCAATTCATTGTCCCGCAATCATAGGAGCACATTTCAGGTTTAAGCTCATGAAACGGACGCAGACGATCCTCTTCCTTCAGATTGACTCCACCGGAGGTTGTGATATTTAAAATTATATCACAATCCTTGCGCTCACGGATAAGGCGGATAGTTTCCTCGAATTTCTCAAAAACCATCGCAGCTTTTCCCTCGTCATTACGGCAGTGGATGTGCGCAATTGCCGCGCCTTCTTTCCAGCAATTATAAACCTCTTCGGCAATCTCATGTGGCTCGATGGGCACATTCGGAGTGTTCTCCTTAGTAGGCCATGCGCCGGTTGTAGCGACAGTTATTATTCGCTTGTTCGATAAATCTGCCATTAAAAAATCCTCCGATTCCGACATCTATTTCCGACAGTTATTTTTTTCGATTAAAGAGCCGCTTCATATAATCAATGCCACTTGCGCCGCCGCCCTCTTCGCCTGCATAACCTGTGCCACCGTATTCATAAATGCGATCCGGCACATCATTTAGTTCATCTTCATCTATCTCAGCGACGCAACGCGCCATTGAACCGTCACCCATGTACCAGCGAAGCGGGAAACAGAAGAATTTGAAGCGCTTACCGGAAACTTTTGCCAAATCGCCGCCTAAATTTTCAACGCCGACAATCCCATTGCCCAGCATCAATTTATGGCAAGGCTCCCAAGTACCCCAGTTTCCGTACTCCTCAAGATCACCGAACTTTTTATCGTAAGCCTGTTGCCCATGAATACGGATATACTCAAATTTATCAAACTCAGCATTGGCAGCCTCTCCAAAAAGCGAAATATACTCATCATGTAAGGGATTACCGGTTGCACCAAGCAAATTCATGCGAGTCATACCGTTATTACCCATAGCCGTATGCAGAGGATGGTCAAGCGCCTGCGAGTCCATGGCGACACATTTGACCTTATGCTCGACAAACCATCTGCCTGCTTCAACACCGGCACCCGCGGCATAATGGTAGTATGCTTTACTATCATCGAAGAGCTTATGCATTCCTGTGTCGATGCAAACAACCATGCCCTCCAACTCCTTTGGTTTGATGCCCATTTTGGCACAAGCCGCGTCAAGATGCTCGCCTGTGAACAGCCCCCAAGGCTCGATATCAACTTGAAGACAAACAGCATCGCCAGTATAAGCGTCGATTGGCATTTCATGAGTATATCTTGCACGGCGACCATCAAATTCATATTCCATGACATGTCTTGGGGCGTCACAATGTGTTCCGGTATGCATTGTGCAGGTAAGCTTTTGGGTCAGGACGCCGCCCTTAGCCATAGTGTGTGTATTGTCTATATTTGGCTTATCGAAATAAGGCCAACGTGGGATTTCCGCTCCCAGCGGATGTGTGAGATCAACAAAAACCCTTTTACCCATGATCATTCTCCTTCAAGTAATTTTCAACTAAATACTCCCGCAACCCGGTAGTCAGTGCCTCAATCCGCTCCGACGACCATTGCTGCCAACCTTTGCCTGATTTCATGCCAATATCCCCGCGGGAGAGCATTTCCTGCAATAAATATGATGGCTCGTGATTGTCCGCAAGCGATTTTAACACGTAATCGTGAATATTATATGTCAGTTCAATGCCGACAAGGTCAGAGTTCTCCATAGGACCCAGAACAGGCCAGCGCAGACCGGGACCGTACTTGCACGCATCATCAACAGTCTTTGCATCTGCAATGCCATTTTCGACCATGTAGATTGCTTCACGCCAGAGCGCGTGTTGGAGGCGATTTGCGACGAATCCCGGAACATCTTTTTTGCAGAGTACAGGTTTCTTACCAACTTTGGCAAGAATATCCATCAAAGTCTCGGCAACTTCGATGCTCGTGTAATCTGACATTACAACCTCAACAAGCGGAATCAAATGCGCGGGATTCCAGAAATGCGTTGCGGCAAAACGCTCGCGATACTTGAGGTTCTTACTTATTTCGGATGGACTCATAACCGACGTGTTGGTACAGAAAATACAATCCGGACGGCAAATTCCCTCAAGCTCGTTAAAGAGCTTCTGTTTTAGCCCCATATCCTCAAAAACAGCCTCGATCAAAATATCCGACTCGGATATGAGTTTATCATCCATACGTTCGGTGAAGCTGATGCGGGAAAGACGGTCTTCAAGTTCACACGAAGACAAGATTCCTGTCTCAACCAGCTCCTTTGTCGATTCGCGGATACTGCCGACAATATCCTGCGGCAATATATCATATAAAGTGACATTATATTTGGATGAGAAAACAAATGCAACCATCTTTCCCATCATGCCCGCGCCGATTATCGAGATATTATTGATGTTCATTTAAAACCTCCAAACATGGAGCATCCCTCGACCAAAAATGGCTGAAATTCATGCCTGACAGTAAACCTGCCACTGCTTCTGTTCAGGCATGAACTGTTAACCCTACTTAGGCACTAACATGCCCAGTAACCACCGGTCGCATCGTAATTGCCACCGGTTAAAAAGTCCGATGCAGGACTTGCCAAAAACGTAGCAAGACCAACAAAATCCTGCGGCTCGCCCAGACGTCCGACAGGCAGACGTTTAAGGAAATTCTGATAGACTGCGCTTTCCTTATCAAACATCCACTCCGTCAAATCAGAACGGAACACAGTTGGATTGAGGCTGTTGACATTGATACCATGCAAGGCAGTTAGCTCACAAGCAAGGCTCTGAACCATAAGGTCAACGCCGCCCTTTGCCGTGCAATATCCGGTATATCCCGCCATGCCTGCTTTTGAGCGGGCGGACGAAGTGATGACCATCTTGCCGCCCTTGCCCTGAGCGATCATCTGCTCAGCTACATACTTGGCGAGGATATAAACACTCTTGCAGTCGGCGTCCATTATAGTCTGCCACTCATCAACACTCTGCTCGACTATTGGTTTAGGAGCATTAAAGCCGTGACACGCAACAAGGATATTAAGTTCACCGTATGAATCGACAGCATAGCGCACGAGCTTTTTAACATCATCCTCAACAGCGGGATCGCTGACAAGAGATACGCAATCACAGCCCTTTGCGCTCATATCGGCGCATACCATCTCAAGTTTCTCTTTGCTTCTTCCGCTCAAAACGACTTTAGCGCCCTGCAATCCGTACCCAACAGCAACTGCACTGCCAAGCGCTCCGGTCGCGCCAGTAACGATTGCAACCTTGCCCTCAATGCTAAACATATTGCGTACAAAATCAGTATTCATAACTCGCACTCCTGTAAAAATTTATTCGCCGCCGAAGAGAATCTGCAACGGAAGTCTAGTGATATCGTCTTTTTTGACACCGAAAACTTCCATGCTGTATGCATCAATTTCTTCTACCAAAGCGTCATATGCACCTTTATACAATGATCCCGGTCCACCTTGAGTGATACAAGGAATGAAGTATTTATTGCCGCAAGCATCAAGGGTCTCTCTGACAACCTTGCGTACATCGTCCTGCGTCCAGCCGGTGAAGTCCACATCCTTATTATCAATGCCGCCCATGAAGGCTATCTGTCCGCCATATTTCTTTATGAGCTCAGGTATATTGTTTGACCTCATGCAGCCTTGCCAGACATCAATGCCCATTTCTATCATATATGGAACAAGGGTTGCGCTGTAGCTGTCATTATGGTGAATAACCAGTTCGACGCCATGGTCATGATAGTAACCATATATTTGCTTGTAAGGCTCTACGAAAAACTCAGCAAACATATCAGGGTTGAGGAATGTGCTCATCTCGCTGCCCCAGTCGTCGTGATGGAAAACAGCGTCCGGCTTGAGATGCTTGCAAATGCCTTCTGCGAGTTCAAGCTCCCACTGTGTTAGATATTTTATCATGTCGTGCATCTCGTCAGGATCGGTCATATAATATGTAAGTGCCTCGGTAATTTCACAAAGATGATGAGTTTGCTCGAAAAGACCGGGTGCAACAAAAGCAGCCTTGTAAGTCTGTGTGCCGTCGATAGCGTCAAACTGCTCTTTCATAATAGCCCATTGCTCATCGGTAAATTTAAGCGGCGGAGCTTTTACATATTCGCGCCAGTTTTCGATATCCTTTACGACGATTGTTTCTGGGGTATGAAGAGGGAAGGGACCGGGAACATGTGCGGGATAAGAATTAGTGACGCCCCATGCATTTACGACGTCCGGTCCGCCCTTTTGCACCGAATCAGTGCCAAAGGCAAGATAGGGGTGAAATAGTAGGCGCACAGCCTCATACTGATTCACGAAACGCTCCGGAGTACCACCGCGAATGACTTCCTGCATATTTTGTTTTGCTGTTAACATAAAACATCCTCCAATAAATTATAGTGTTTATTTCAACTCGTACCCCATAAGGTGGTACTACAGCCCGCATACATACTTAATAAAAAATCTCATAAACGGACCGCGATAGTTGCAAACTTTGCTTGCGTAACCAACCGAGTATGCAACGATCGCCGTTCGCTCTTCCTCGGGGATGGTATTTTTGGAAAATCTTGCCTTAAAGGCAATATCTGATATCCCTTCCGGCAGTTCTTCCCATTGTCTGAAACGATGCAAACGATTAAGATATCTCCATGTGTGAATCGCAGCAACATCAGTATCTTCTTGAGCAAAACGCTTGCCCCTGATATTGACGGCTATTAATCTATGGATAAATGGAGAAGCAATAATAACCGCTATAAGGCAACCGATTAACACACTTCGTAGCACAGTAGTTTGATCAGATGGCGATGCATTTTGTGCTACCGTCCTAACGCTCTCGCCAGGGGTAGAACCATGCATCAAATCATAATACCAATACCATTCGGGAATGATAGGCTCATCATAATCAAATCCCAATCCGGGGGATATAGTCGTTCCCTGACCGATGAGGATGGGTCTGCCGTCCCACTCACCAAAACCGGTTGCGGGCGGAGTTACCTCAAGAGGCAGCCAGCCGACATCGTTAAAGTAAACCTCAACCCAGGCATGTGCATTTCGGTCAGTTACATTGATAGGCTCGCCTATGTTTTCAGGGCTGACAGCTACAACAAATCCGCTGGTGAAACGCGCCGGAACACCGAGTGCGCGGAGCATCATAGTTGCGACAGTGGCATAATGGATACAATAACCTTGCCTAGAAACCTCGAGGAAATACATTACAAAATCCTCATCCATCGGGATAATGAATGGAGAGAGTGTATAGACACCGAATGATGTCATGAACTGTGCTACCTGATCTGCAATCACAGCTCTCGAAGCACTTGCATCAATGCCAATGTCAGCGGCAAACATGCGCAAGCCCTCTGCCGTCGAATCGGCGATCTGTAAGTATGTGTCCGATCTGCTTACAATAACATTATAACTAGCGAGACTGAAATGGGCAAGATCCTCAGCTGGCAGTGCGGCATGAAGATTTAAAAGACCATCCTCGACATAGAAAAACTCAAAGCTGTACGGCGAACCGTAGAATCTGGAAGGAAAGGAGAAATATGGAGTATAGACAACATTTCGTGTTGCATCGCCAGTAATATATATTGTCATTTCAACACCGCGTGGAGCTCTGTCCGGAAAGCGCGATGCAAAATGTCGGGCAATAAGTGCAGGGAAGCCCCGCGCCAGCGGTCCTTCAGCAAGCAAGGGTATATCTTCCGAGTTAGTCGTCCATGAGTGTCCGTCAAAATGCTGCATTGAATAGCCTCTCAGATAGAAGACTCCTTCGCTGCTTGATGTGACTTCTAGAATGCTGATGTCATGAATGACCCGAGTGCCGGCTTCGGAAATTCCGACATTGCCGGTATTAAATCCCCAACGGTCGCCATAAAGCATAGGCCAGCCCACTCCTGTTTTGACTCTTGAGATACCCAACCTCGATGCAATGACCCTCATTTGTGAGTCTATCGCGCTGACAGTAGCTCCCCGGGCGTATCCTTCGGGGGGCGCTGCCAGATAGGTAAAACCCATAAGAAGAGCAACAAGAATAAAAGCCGGGAAAACTGCCAAGCCTCTTTTGACGTAGTTATCAGGAGAAAGCCCATTGCTTATGAGCAATGTCAAATAAACAGCGAGTAAGCCCATCAAAAAAACAGGTGCTGATCGGTTGAATATGAGCACAAATGTCAAAGCAACAATAGGAACTGTAAAAACAACAGTCAGGACGGTGCTGTGCCGGACGGAAGTCGCATAACTCACAAGAAATGACAACAACGCACCGGCAGCCGAGAAGAATAATGTCAGTTCATTAACACAGGGCTCAGCCTCCGGAAAAAGCACAGGAACAAAGAGCCATGTATAGTACTCATTGGTAATATAGTGAGCAACCCACTGAGCACCGCTCAGAATCTCCGGCAACCGCCAGATGAGCAGTGCTAGTGCCGGAATTAGCAGAATGAGCAAACCCTTTAATCGCCAAAAAGCAAAATTAAATGATATAGCCAAAGTCGAAATGAGCCAGACCAATATAGCGGTAGTGTTGTTTAACTCAAAAGAAAACGCGGATGTTATAGCACCTATAGTACAAGCTACGGCGACAAAAGTGAGAATAAAATTACTGAAAATAGTAAGGAGGTTTTTCATAAAAATCACAAATCACAAACTAAATATTACTAGTGCAACGTATTCGAAATAGCTGGACTATTATTGCGTTGGATTTTTTCGTCAGGCGAGGCGAAAAGCCGCAGTAATACATCCGTATTTCAAGGGGTTTCAACGAAGTCTGGCGGAAAAGAGACGGCGTAAGAATGGTCTAGCTATTTCGAATACGTTGTACTAGGTAAACACTGATTAAATCTGCATGGCATCAACCCTGAATACCCACGCAAAACGAACAGGTACATTTGGCGGTATCGGTAAAGCTTCCGCAGTCCCGCCCAGCATATTGTATAAATATTCAAGAAGATCGGAATCACTGGATATTTCGGCAACAGAGCCTTTGTCGCCGAGCTTAATGAAATGCGCCAACTCCCATTTGAGCAAATATGCGGAAATCCACCTTAAACGCCCAAGGATCAGATCGCGCTCCTTTGCATCGTTCCATTGCATTACATGGAGCAATCGGCTATGGGAAGGGGGGATCAATGGCTCGCGGATAATTAGCGAATCAAACTTTGCCGAAACCTTCCAATGTACGCTCCTGATAGGATCACCCATTCGATAAGGTCTTAAATCATAGTCTTCAGAAAAACCACCGCCCGGCTTCGGTCGCAAGATGATCCCTCGGGGCAGCACAATAGTGGATGGCGGCTTTTCGGCAGGAGGAAGCACAAGTACAGACGCTTTTAGCTCAACAATAGTCGGGAGACAGAACAAACCTATGATACTAACCGTCCAAAACCTTTTTGACTCAAAAACGGTCAGACCGGTGCGTGTTGTGTCGATTGAGATTTCAAACCTGCTGCCTTGTTCAGCACCGAACAGGAATCTACGCCGGGTAATAAAATCGTCACCAGAAACCTTTATCCAGATTTTGATGCATCTGGCGGGAAAAGATGATTTGTGGTTGGCTGTTAATACAACTATGCCATCCTCGCCGCTTTCAAGAATCCGCGGCGAAGACATAGAAAGCTGTCTTGATAGCATTCCCGGCAGGCTTATGAGAAGATCAAAAGGCAAAAGCAACAACAGCATTAGAAAAAGATACCAAGAAAACCAAAAGGGATATAGCACGGAAAAAGCAGCCGTTCCCGCAAGTGTTATTGCATATATTATACGCCGTATTCCCATAGCAACGGACTATACACGCGGAGCTTGGACGGATTTTATGACCTCATCCAGAATCGTTGCCGCAGTTATATTTTCATTTTCAGCGCCCGGACGTAAAATAAGTCTATGGGCGAGGGTGTCAACAAATAGAGGGGAAATATCCTTGGGGATGACATAATCCCTGCCCTGCAAATACGCTAGTGCCTTGGAAATTGCTGTAAGCGAAATCGAAGCACGCGGACTCGCGCCCAGCAGTAAGCCCCTGTGTTTGCGTGTGGCACCTATAAGCTGGACGATGTAATCGAGGATTGCCTTATCGACATGGACCTGATCTACTTCAGAGCACATTATCTCCAGCTCCTCTCGCGTAAGAACCGGTTCGACCATGTCAAGCATGTTCTTGCCCTGCTTGCGTTGCAGCAGAACAAGTTCATCACTATGAGCGGGATAACCCAATGACAGACGCACCATAAAGCGATCCATTTGAGAATCGGGGAGGAGCTGCGTGCCTGCCGCACCGACCGGATTTTGTGTGGCAATGACCATGAACGGCTGTGGAACCGGATATGTGACACCGTCAACCGTCACCTGCCCCTCCTCCATCGCTTCGAGCAATGCAGACTGGGTACGACTTGTGGCACGATTGAGTTCATCGGCTAAGAATAAATTACAAAATACCGCGCCGGGGGTGTATTCCATACGCCCGGTGTCCTTGTCGAATATTGAAAAGCCCGTGACGTCGGACGGCAGAACGTCCGGAGTGAACTGGACACGGTTATAGTCCAAAGTGAGCGCCTTGGAAAAAGCAATGGCGAGCGTGGTCTTACCTACGCCGGGTATATCCTCGATGAGGATATGCCCCCTTGCCAGAATTGCCAGAAAAACACGTAAAATAACACTATCTTTTCCTACTATTGCACTTGCAACACTAGCCAGTACACGACGTCCGGCTTGATTATCCCGATGTATTCCTTCCATCTTTCACCTTCCACACTGCATTACTTTCCTGCAACATCCTATCATACGTTAATTGAGACACGGAAACCTACCCTTGTCTACTGATCAATTGTGCAACGAAGTACACATTATTGGGATTATACATTATAATTAATGATAATGCTATAAAAAAGTAAAGAAGTTGTATCAAGTTAACGCTTGCCCAATGTATTCGTGAAAATCATACCGCCGATTATAACAACACCACCGGCGAAGGACCAAATAGAAAAAGTCTCGCCCAACCAGAGAAAACCCATTAGCGCCGCCAAAAACGGAGTTGCATATAAAAACACGGTGACATGCGCGGTCTTTTCCGCTTTTGACAAGGCATATCCCCAAGTAAGATTAGCCGCAGCTGCCGGTAGAATGCCCATAACCACAACGAGCGCATGCGTATACCATGGCAAGCCGCTGGACCAATCTCTGATAAGATCGGGCAAAAATATAAAGAACCCGATCGTACCTATGATCATGGCAAAGGTTGTGGATTGAAAAAACGTGTAATTTCTTAGAAGTCGGCGTTGTGTGACGGTATAGAAGCTGTATGAAACAGCACCGAAAAGCAACAGAAAAATCCCGATGTTGAGTGAAAATTCAGCAATTTGAGTGACCATCATAGCAGCAAGACCAACAAAACTGATCATAATGCCGATCCAGCAAGCAGGCTTAACAGTCTCTCTAAGCAGAATCCGCGCAAAAACGAGTGCGAAAACAGGAGATGTGTTGATAATGAAGCTGGCAATGCCCGAATAGACATGACGCGCACCGGTGTTGAGAAAGATTGTAAAAAGAAAAACACCAACTATACCTGAAATGGCAAACATCGGCAAATCCCTTTTCTCCGGGAGAGGGGTCTTTCCAATAACCGCGATACCACCAAGGCAAACAGACGCAACCACAAATCTGAAGAGTGCCAGCGAGTATGGGCTGTAATACAGTAAAACAAATCTAGTAGCGGGGAGATTTGCTGCCCAAAGCAAACTGGAAATCATAGCTGCGCCAAAAATCATCAACTGCTTTGATTTTCCGGATTTTTTCTCCAAATCAATTCGACTCCTTCGCGAGTTAAACTGTCGTATATTTTAACACATGCCGCGATGTCCCGCAACTTAATTTTATGTGACGAGACAGAACAACTGGTAGGGCAAAAGCGTCAATAATGGAGGGGCATAATATGGGAGTGATATATGGGTTTTGGGGCTTGCGGTGCAAAATGAGAGGGATTGACTGCTGAATAAAAGTATAAAGTCCCAAAATGGGACTTTTAATAAAAGACTCAATAAAAGCCTAAGTGAACACTGATTAAATCCGCACGAACTAATCAGCGTTTACCTAAACCACCTTGCCCGATTTCTTTTGCCGAGCCCTTAAAATAAGCGCGAAAACAAATGCAATAAAACTTGTCAGCCCGAAGAACAAAATACCAGCCGAATATGCCATGCCTATACCAGCATCACCATAATTCGTGGAAAACAGCACCCTCGCCTGATTTATGATTCCGCCGACAAGTAAATTCATCGGAACGATTATTATACCCATAATGGTTATGATCGCGGTCATAGCAAGCTCGATCTGATCGGAGAAAAGCTTTGCAATGACCGCCATTACAGTTGGGAAAATCGGCGCAACGCCAATACCCGCAAGAATGATGAGATAAGAACCGCTGCGACCTAAGAGCACCCCAAGCGTTATCATAACCCCTGAGAAAGCCGTTGCGAAAATGAGCGATTTAATAAACCCTATCCTGTCGATCAACGGACCGAGCAATAATCGGCTGACAGTGAAACACACGAAAAATAATGTCAAAGATAAAGCGGCTCTGTCGCTGGGGAATTCATGAGACGTCTCAAGGAAAATGACAAACCATGAGGCTATGCCAGCTTCACTGATCACGCCAAATGTCAAAATCATCACAACAAACCACATAACCGGATTTCTGAGTATGATGCCGTACTTCAATTTCTTTTTTGTACTATCCTGTTTGCCCAATTGACCAATAAGGACAGGGATTGCCGGTACAAGCGCAAAAAAGAGGACAATTAGATAAACATGTCTCCAAGTAAACAGTTGTTCGCCGAAACGGACCGCCATAATGCTTGTCGAAACAATCGGAGAGAAGGTTGCTCCTGCGCCAAAGAAAAAATGCGCGAGGTTCATCATGGTTCCGGTGTTTTTTGTGAAAATCTTTGCGGCAATTACTCCGACGGCGATTTCCACCATGCCGAAACCGAAATTAAGTACGAAGAAACTAAATACAAGAATCAAAAAAGTCGGTGAAAAGAAAATCAGGACACCAGAGAATGCAATCAGGATCAAGCCTATGATATGGCAGGCTTTAATGCCGATTTTTCGGGCGATTTCAGCAGTTATTGCACTTGCTGTAAGATAACCCATTGAGTTTGATGCCAGCAATGCCCCTATGTGTAGCGCTGATAATTGAAAGTCAACCTGGATGCGTGGTATAGCGGTACCCCTGATTATATCAGCAACACCAAAAATGGCAAAAGTAGAAAAAATTGCAATAGCAAAAAGAATGAAATTTCGTTTATGTCCCGGTTTGTCAATTAAGTTATCGTTTTCCATAATATCTCCGATCGCATGGTACATGGGCAGCATCCTACCTTTAGCCCCGACATTCTAGCACACTTATCAAAACTAAACAATCTTGATAGTGTCACTATCGATTGACAAAGCTGATAAAGCATGACACAATGACGCACATAGAATTTCGAAAAAGCTGTTGACAAAAGTGCAACACTGCATATTGTGGTGCTGCGCTGTGTATGAAAGGCATTCAGGAGGAGAAGTGACAAATGAAAAAAGTTATCGGCATTTTATTAATGGTGTGTATGATATTCATGCTTGGTTCGTGTGTGCGAAGTGAACAGCCGCATGAAGGTTAAGTGCTTGATTGTACCGGTATATAAAATGCAGTTCTACAGATAGCTGGATAGACGAAGATATTATTGAAAGAGCAGACTTGCATATTGTGACAAACGACACGCTTTTTGCTTCAAATTATGTGTATCATGCAATAGAAATGGGAGAAGAAACAATAGTTCACTATGCATCAGAACTGCATATGGTTTCGTGGCAACATGCTATAATGCGTCGCGATATAATGAAAGAAACAGCTCAACGTGAAGGGATCAACTTTATAGGTGTTGAACTTCCGGAATTGTTGTCATTGGCAGGCGCACCGGCACTGTTGGAATTTCTCGAAGATGATTTGCCTAAACAGATGAGCGCTCATGGGGAAAACACTGCCTTCTTTGGGACATTTTTTAATCAGCGGTTACCTAGACCTATTTCTATCAATTGCAATTGGATACATAGGCTTCACGAATGCAAAAGAGGGTTTAATTGCTCCCATGCGTTAAATTTGGAGCAACAAAAAATCGCCCTCGGTTATCGGGAGCGATTTGGTATTATTTATTTGGTTTTAATTATTCAGGCGCCTCTTCTTGGTTTTCTTGTTCTTCGGACTCCGCCAGATATTGGTTCACGGCATCCAAAGTCAGCTTAGAATATTTAAGAGCTAACTTCGCATCTTCTTCCGTCCATTCATTCATGTTATCGGGATAGCGAGATAATGTAGCATGGTCAGTAATAAGTTTAGCAACTTTTCTGTCTATCGGGACAGAAAAACCATATTTCTTACATTCATCAACCAACTTACCTATAATATGAATTTTTAGGATTTCGGCTTCATTATAAGCCAACACAGCTTTTAACGCTTTTTCTGTTGCTTGCTGACAATGATAACAGATTGGCTCCAAGTCTTTTGGCCAAAAATGCTTTTCTATTTTAGCGGCAAAGTCATAATCCCTTTGCGCACGGTCTAGCCACTTTTTTGCATAAACCAAATCAGGCATGAAGCAATCTCCCTTTCTCTTTAATTTTATAAGGCAAACTGGATTTATGATTTTGGAACTCGTCAAACTCGTCATATGTGTATAACAGAAGGTCATAAGGTATAGGAAAGTCCTCACGTATCGTACAGGATATGTCGGCGTTCATTTCATTTCTTTTGCCTACTACCTCTGGAACCAATACGCAAATATCAAAATCGCTGTCTTTGTTGTAATCGCCCCAAGCGTAAGAGCCAAACAAGTAAACTTGGCTGCCTGGATAGTTGGTTTGTATTGTTGTGGCGATTTCGTCTAATAGTTCTTCCAGTGACTGCTCCAAGTATTCGCCGTTATATTGCTGTACTCTTGTCATTGTCCCGACACTCCTTTCATTAGCGGATAAATTCAAAATTGTATCATTCTTATTATACCACATATACGAACAAAAAGACACCACTTTTTGAATTTTGTCAAAATGGCGTAAAGGCTTGGCTTTCGCAAGGGCAAGCCGTGAAGTATTGCCCCCTAGGCGGAAAGCATAGACCTATTATCACTGGAAAGATTCTATTTGCCAGTAAATATCCCGGAGGAATATATACTCTTCAGTATACGTGTAACTGAGTATAATGTGAGTCTCTGGTTTTTGCCGGAAGAG
>Ga0131853_10001109_pt1 | contig 48993 bp, 29 predicted proteins | sample TergutLab28metaG_FD_92764 | JGI IMG/M metagenome (GOLD analysis project Ga0131853, IMG submission 92764) | Labiotermes labralis P1 segment gut microbial communities from Petit-Saut dam, French Guiana - Lab288 P1 (version 2) (version 2) | ecosystem: Host-associated > Arthropoda: Insects >... | reverse complement strand
TGTGTGTGTGTGTGTGTGTGTGTGTTTATTTAGAGAAGTAGATGGGGTGGTGGAGAAAAAAACTGGAGTGTGAGATTTGAGATTCACAGGGCAGTGATTACTTAATATTGCAGTCTTCTGGGATGTGATACTGTAGTTTGGTGGTTAGGTACCAACATTTTGAAGGAATCTGCCTCCTCCACCTTTAGGGTAGAAGAAACTACCATATTCTTTCAGCTGTGACAAATGATTTCATCTGATAACAATAGATATTATTAGAAGTCCAACAGCCTTTATCCACTGTGTACCCTTGACCAGTTACTCATACATTTCTGTGCTTATATTGACATCATAATTGGTGCCTCTGTGTCATCACTGGCAATTTTCCATGTATTTGGCAAAGTTGCAGCACACAGCAGAAGATAGTATATTCACACTGAAATATTAAGTTCAGTAGTGAATATTTAGTCAGTTAATGTTGTGTTAACCATGTGAGATTAATTTGAATTAATCTAAATACCATATTTACCTGAATACAAGACAAATCTAATCTAAGATGACCCCCCTCCCCCCAGAAAAAAACATCTGCCAAGGGAGAAAGTACTTATCCAAATGTAAATGACTCCAGAAATAAAATGTCTGCTAAGACAAAATATTCCCTGCTAATTTCATACACTTTATAAAGAAAGCATGTCAGATTCTATCTACCTTTACCATTTAGTGTCACTGCCTCCATCTCCACATTCAGCACCTTCATCTCCCTCACATACACTCCTAAAATTCTCATCTTCTTCACTGCCTTTCCACAACATATCATCATCAGTCTCATCCACTGCATTGGATGTACAGCACTGCTGAAAACCCTTCACAGTCACTTCTGATGAGATCGCTGCATGCTGTGATGGTCCTTATGACTGAATACTACATTTACATTTCTTGTTCATAAACTGACTTGAACCCATGAAGATAAACAGTTTTCTCCACAGATGGTGTTACTGATGTTAAGAATTTAAATATATGTGTGTGCTGGAGTTTTGTGTCATATCTGTGGTTTGGTCAGTTTGAGTTCATGACTCTTTTTTTATGGTTTGTAATGTGTTAATTGGTCCAGGTTTTATTTTTGATCCTTGTAGTTAAATTGTAATTTTTAAATGGCCATGTTTCTGTTACTACCCTTGGACTATATATGTTCTCAGGTGCTTATCTTAACAAGTTACTGTTTGTAAGGCACCCAATAATTAAGAATAGCTCAATCTAGTAGGCCCACCAGGTTAGGTGTTTCTTTGCCTGAAAACAGAAACAGAACCAGCTTCTGAAACTTTGTGCATCTTAAAAAATTGCTGGACAAATCCCAAAAAGGAAGATTGTGTCAGTTAACTTCAATTGCGCTCTGTTCTCTTTTTGGATTTCTTGACCTTTGAAGATAGGACTGATAGGTTGTCCTGAAACGTTACGAAGGAATTACCACTCAGTCCTGCATAATATCTCAGAGGAACGGAGATATCACATGACAATTTGGCGATGCAGGCTTTGGTTTGGCTTCACATGGTCTGGGTTAGAGCGATCCAGTTCAGCACTTCATACGCGAATTTGAGAAAATCTCATATATTGAAGCACCCAATTTAAGGAAGAAACCTCATCTTGAATTTGAATAAATATGGTATATAACAGGATGCATTGACCTGAGGTCGGGGAAGCCATAATCTTATGGGCTGTAGCGATTATTATGTTTATTTTTTTTCCATGCAGCAATTGCATTTAATTTCAGATATTGATGAGTGTGAAGAGAAATTCCATAATTGTGATCCAGACACTCAGATCTGTGTCAACACACAAGGTAGTTTTGAGTGTCAGAAACAGCACAGATCTCCAGCCCAAGCCTCATGTCCAGTGGGCTTCCAGCTTGACATTGGTTCTCAGACATGTGTTGGTGAGTGCTGGATATCAGTAACAAAGATATGTATGTATTTAAACAAGGCATTTAAGGCAGAACTCATAGTGTCTACTCTCCTACTGTATAGAATTTCATTGAGATTATTTCTTGGTTTTGTCAATGTTATTTAGTTAGATTCTTTTACCTACCAATATAAGTTCTTAAATTACTTACACCTAGTAACTAATTTTTAATATATAGTAACTGCCTGTGCAAGAAAAAATGTACTCAGTAGTTTGTGTTTTCCCTGTATCCTACCAGTGGTGCTACATTTGAGCATTGTTTTCTCTGAGATGGACAAGAATTTTTTATGTGATTTTCCCCATATCCTAGAAAAGATGCTTTTTTGGGTGTTTCCTGAGCAGAGTGCATGGAGTTCACTTTGTTTTATCCCATTTCAGAAGTTCACATATTCACCATATTGTTGTTTTGGGTGTAGGAAATCAAAATGTGCGGAATTTTGGCCCCAGTGGCACAGTGTTGGTACAAATTTTCTTGTAAGTTTATTGACTGTTTCGAAAGTTCAAATGAGGAAACATACACATAAATAGTGTGGTGATACCATAAGCTTATTATTTTCTCCTTTCAGAGAATGAAATGAGGCTAATATTGCATCTGGCAGAGCCAGTTTCAAGCATCAGGGTGTATCTATAGTTCTTGTTGAGAGGAAGGCAGTTTGTTCAGACTGCTGAGACTTATCTGTATGGGTTTGTGAAATACTTAATTTTGTTATAAATGAGTCATATTGCCTGTATATACATAAGACAACTGAGGAGCTGGGGTTTCATTCCTGACCAGGGCAAGATGTTTTTTATTTTCTCAAATGTCCAGAATGGTTCAGGTACATACACACCTACACAGCAAAGGGAACATACTTAATGAAATACAAAGATCTCCCATTACCTGCATAAAACAAGGTAGTGCATATCATAACTCCATGCTACTGCTCACCAACAATCAGCTGAAACAAGGAAAAAACTGGACAACAAATTGGCATATGAAAGCTTGGCTCTGTGACATGTAGGTCTTTGAAGAACTGCCTATGAGAAACATTGCTTTTTAAAACTATATTTAATTTATTGCTATGTTTATGTATTTTACATTTAAGTAATATTATGATGTACTGACATGGAGTGTGAAATAAATGAAATTAAATTAAATGAAAAATGGTTTTTACGTGGTTGTAGTTCTGGTATAAGCATAACATTATAAATTATTTGCTGATGGAATTTTGTTTTGCATGTCACATTCAAATTCATGACAACTGTAATGCTAGTTGTCCCAGTATATGACTTATGGCTGAAACATGTAGTTATTCATAGAAAGTCTCATAAAAAAAGTATTTTAATTAAGACTAGCTGTGTTAAGGGGAATGCTGAATTCATATTGTGTGTGTAACTACACACAGCAGAATGAAACATATTAAGAGTAAGAAAAATGTCTTACCCCTGCTGGGGTGTGAACCTCCATGGTCTGGCCACTAAATTGATTAGTGTCCTGACTTCTGCCATTTATCAATACCTTTACATAATTACTATTTGAGACTCAAGTGTTTCTATTCTCTTGCCCCCTAGACATAAATGAATGCATTGATGCCCAGTTCAAATGCACTCATGGAGAGGAATGTTTAAACACACAAGGAAGTTTCCAGTGTATCGGAATTTCAAGAACCATCTCCACAACGATTTCACCTCATCTCCAGAGACAAAATTTTCCAGACTCCAGTCAGCATTGCCCTGCTGGTTTTCGATATGATGCCCAACATGGAAGATGTTTTGGTATCTTTTGAAACATTTATTTTATTGTACACAGTAACTGCTTACTGATGTGCATCATTGTGTGATGTAGCATATGAAACTTTTTAAACTTTTCCTTTCCTCTGTCAGAATACTTCTGATATTGTAATTTTTCTGTACAAGTTCACTGTTGGAAGTCTGTCAGTATCAAGTGCGTCAAATGAAGTGGGTGAATAAAGTTTTAAGATGGCTGTTTTCTGGGTTATAATACTGAGTTATTTGATAGATAGTTACTGACATTTTGGAGGAGCATGCAATCCCTATCTTCTACTCTGAAGATGGAGTGTAGCAGGTTCCTCTGAAACATTTGTAAGTGATACAAATCAAGAAATCACTTAGTTCTTCATAGAAATGTTTGTTTGGTCAGTTTGTATGCCCCTATTTTCTTATGTAATGGGTACAATGTAGGAAAATCTTCATCTGTACTCCCTTCTTTGCCAGGGTCCTGTCAGAAGAATGTATATGTACTTCTGTAACCTAACCAAAGTGTCTAACTCATGTTTGTCTAACATAACGTACTATGTCGAAGTTTGTGCATGTATATCTGTGGCATAAAAATGAAAAAAGGAAACCTCAACTTAACAATTCACAGAAGATACTGGAACTAATTGATGTACTCAGAACTTCACTTACTGTTTCATTTACTAATTGTTCTTATGTATAAATTTTTATCTCTTGCAGTTTCATTCCTGGTATACATTGTAAGTTTCATAACATTGCTGGCAGAAACTTTCGTTTAAGTAAAATGGAATGTGCACCATATAGGGTTTGTGTAACAAGCACTGTAGCATGTATGTTCTAACTAAACTAACTTTTAACATAATTTGTAGTATTGATTTTTTTTTTACATTTAATACAGTTTGTGTACAGTATGGTACAGTTCTATTTTCCATATAGTTTTCTGTAGTTTATCTTCAGTGTTATCTTTATTCTGAATAGATTGCAACCAAGAATAGTATTGTTCACATTACTAAGTATGGATGTGCTTTCTGTGAGAACTTGCACTTGTATTTTAATTCACTAATTATTATCATTGGTTTGTTTACTTCTTTGGTTTAGCTTAATGCTGTTGTACAAGATGATGTTCATTACTGGCAGAGGTGCTGTGCTGATGTAAGGGTTGTTTAAGTGTCAGGGAATACAGGCATAGCTGTTCTTTTTCTTGTTCTATCTAGATCAAGAATTTAATCAGTCTGATCTTTAAGCCACCTACTCTTATGGCACATGAACAAAGATGGGAAAACAGGTAGGCAAGCAAGAAAGCTGTTTGTGACGATGCGCACATGGGGTACAGGAGTGACAGTTTTTTATATTAGCCATTATGCTTTTAAAACGTACACATTTTTAATGTCAGAAAATTCGTCTCAATGGGGTATATTTATATTTTGTGTAAAAATTATATGAATATTTGTTGGTGAGGATCTAAACTTTCAACCTTTTGTATGGCACACAGATGTCTTGAGACAGTTTTGCACATAAGTCTTTAAAAATGTGTTTTGGTAAGTAGCGTTTAGGGTAGTCTGAATTTTTATGCTGCAGATTTTGACTAGAATATTTAGACTTGTATTAAGGGATAACTAGATTACATCTTCCTGGAATATGAAGCCATGAGGTTTGGTTGGTATATACCAATATTTCAGGATAGTCTGTTTCCTGCATCTTCAGAGTACAAGGAAAATGTAGCAGCTTGTTTATTTTAAATGTCTGTAGCCATCTATTAAGTTGTATGCCTGGACATACAAGACTACTGTAACCTTAATACATTATATTGTGAGAATATTTACTAATAAGGAATTTTAACTTTGAATTTCATCTATTTATCTTCAGCAATTAATACAGGATGGCAAGTAACAAACATCAAACTGCATACTGTTTATTTACTATTCACATTGAACCAATGTGATAACACAGAAGATTGCTGTGTACCACATAATGTTCAACTACAGATAATACTCCATACAAAGAGTATCACTTTAAGGCTTTTTGGTGATGTGTTGACAAATCTAACACATGGTCAGGTGTATGAATATAAATACAAATAAGATGGCAACCTTGACTTCTGTGACTGTACTGTAGAGTATTGGTATGAGTTGTAATAGCTTATATTTCAGTTTGCAAATAATCAGTGACTCTTAGATTAATGCTTTATTCAGCATGCTGCATGTGCTTAATGCATGTCTTCATATGTAGTCGCATTGTACATATTGCAAGACACGCATGTTTTCTGTTATGCTTTTGTACATACTGGTATGGCTCATGTGGCCCAAGTAAGGATCTGTACCTTGTTTCTGTTTGAGGTATAAGGGAGGTAGGGACATTTATAAATTTGTACAATAGTTGGTATTGACATTTATTGTCAAATGCAGTTACCATATACAGTAAAGTTATGAAATCTGGCACTTCTGATGTCAAAGGCTTATCAGATACTGCAGCTTTCCAGATGTGAGAATGTTATACCTAATGTGTATTTTAAGTGTACCTAGCATATTCAAGGACAGACCTAACCATTTAATTTGTCAGTTGATATTTTGTACTGTTTCTCTCCTACACTTTTATTCTTTATTCATTGCTACTTATGTAACATGTTGTATACATAATCTCAAAAAACCAAGAGACCAATAAGTAATGGTCTGATTGGTCAGTTTCCAGTTAGTATGGTTTTCCAGATCATGTTGCTTGTATGTTTCATTCTTATTTAAAATGCTGTTAGATGAAATAACTATTATTTAAATAGCCTCTATATTGATACATTGTTTTTTAATTTTGTCTGCTTTTATATTTTATTTTTTATTATTTAATTTTTTTAATTTTTGGGGGTGGGGGTGGGTGGTGGGGTGTGTCTGGTCATACTTTACTGTAGTATGAAGGAGAGAGGAAGAACAAATGCTGAAGTAAAGTATAGCTGTAAATATACTGTACATACAATTCTGAAAAAATGTTAAGACATTTTACAATTGCCTTGATGGTATTAGGCATGAAATCAGTGTGGCTCAGCTCTGCTGTGTAGACATTAAAATCCCTAATTAACAATTCTGTAGCTACAAACATGTGACAAACATAATGGCATATGTTAGGTACATGTATATATATATATATATATATTTTTTTACTTCATATGTCACCAAATTACTTGCATATCTCCATATTCTGGTGACAAATTTAAGTAAGTGAGAAATACATGATACATATGAAGTGTCATAGTTTATCATCAGATTAATTTATCATAACTTTTGTGATCTCAGTAAAGTTCCTAGTAAGGTGTGTAGATTAAATATTCTGATAAATTCTACACACAGTAAATGTTCTGGGAATAGTTTTCAATACCTATATTTTCTAATGGATATAGCTTTTATTATGTGTCAGTTTTGAAAGGCACGTTTGTATTTAATTAGCATTATCCGTTTGATTTCAATCAGCAAATTATGCTAATACTTATGTGGCAGGTATATTGAACCATTTTGGTTGTGTATTAGAAATAATACAAACACTGTACAGGATTTTATAGTGTAGGTGTAGCTTGTACATTACTGTCCTCTGTTTTGGTTCAGTGGGAGCAGGGTGCAGAATTTTGTGCGACATTTCATATTAATACTTGAGAGCTTGTGCTTTTAATACAGATATCAATGAATGTGAGGAGGGGACTCATGTCTGCAACTTAGAAGTGTGCATCAATGAGCCAGGGGGCTATAGATGTGGGCCTAAATCCTCAGATCTATCTCAGTGTCAGCCAGGCTTCAAGCTTGACTATACCAGTAAAACTTGTGTGGGTATGTGATGTTATTTATAATGCAAATTATTTATAACTTTTGAGTAATTACATACAAGAAGATTAAATCCTTCTGAGATATGATATATATTTGTAATTATTTACTGACTTTATAAAGGAGTTCCATCCCTCCATCATTAGGGTAGTCCAGGCAAAAAGCTGCTCTTAAGTACTGGCAACTAGTTACCATCTGACATGGTGTAATATCTCAGAAGACTTTATCAACAAACCTCTGAAAACCTCAAATTAAAAGTTCTGTGTATGTCATATTTATTTTAATACCCAACAAAAGCATAGCTTTATATGGTGTTGAAACTTGGGCACTTTGGAAAGAAGATGAAAAATACCGTGATAGTTTTGAAGTGTGATGCTGGAGAAGGATGGATGAGATAATTTGGACCAGTTGTGTGACTTTAGAGACAAGAAAGAAATTAGCATCCTACGTACAGTAAAACAAAGGAAGGCTTACTCTATTTGTCACGTCTTATAAAGGAACTGCCTTCTAAAACTCAATAATGGAGGAAAGATAGAAGGGGCAAGAAGATGAGGAAGAAGACATATGCAGCTGCTGGATGACCTTAAGAACAAGTGAAGATACTAGAATTTGAAAGAGGAAGCACTATATTGCACTGTCTGGAGAACTTGCTTTGGAAGAGGTTAAGAAACTGTCGCAAGACAGACTGTACAGTGAATGAATGGACTCCACAAATGCCAGTTCAATGTGTGCTATTGCTTCATATTCAGGAGGGCCAAAGTTCAAAGCTGGGCCAAGACACTGGCTTTTCTGAATTTTATTTACTCATTTCCTCCAAGAAAATGGCATTTTTGTGCTTTAAAGTTGGTAACAACTGTTGTCTTCCACATCCATTTCCATTCATTGTTCATTTATTGTCATGCCAATCAGTGATGAATATAGTAAGCCATAAGTAAACAAAGTAACTATATCACACAGTCCCTAAAGTTGATAACATTTTAACTTAACTCCTACTCTTCGTCTGTCCCTCTCAGCTAGCCTGACAGCTTAATAGTTTTAATCAGACTTAATATTTGTCCTGTGACAGTCAGCAGTATAAATGAAGCCATAAAACTACAGAAACTTGGATAAATAGCTACAACTGGGGTTATTTTTATAAGAAATGGGTTTTGGAACTCTTATTTATGTGGTACATTTGTATGTACCATTGTATTATATGTTTAGTCTGAAATCTTGTGAAGGATGTGCTTTCCACCGAGGTGATGTGTGTAATGGTGTGTACGAGTGGCAAACAGTTAAAAGTAAGTCCTGACTGTTTCAGATATTGATGAATGTGCGGATAGTGCAGAATCCCCATGCGATAGTAATCAGGTCTGTAAAAATATACAAGGAGGTTTCCAGTGCACATGCAAGACTGGCTTCCAGCTTGACCCTCTTCTTCAGGCCTGTGTTGGTAAGATGTTCATTAGTTTTTATTGTTTATGAAAGAAGACCACAGTTTTGTATAAAACCTGCCATAAGGCTTATTACAAGAAACTAAAAATTCCCAGCATGGGATTATGACCCAGTGGCAGTAAAAAGTGTGCTTTGGTGATGTTACTAAGTGTCCATTGCTATGTATAAAATTTTATCTCAACACCTGCTGGAGGGCTAACACTTTGAAACATAGGTATATGAAGCTTGCACAATCCCTGTAATCCCAGCCCCACCCTGTGGTTGGAAAAAGAAAACAAACATCTTCATGGTATCTAAAGCATGGTAAAGCTAACGATGACCCTATTGGTTGAATATGCTGATGTGGGTAAACATCATAACATAATATTATGGTTTGGGGCACTGGGATGGTTATGCATATATTGTGATATCAGTGTGTAAAGTACATTCAGTGGCACATGAAACTGTTGCTTTCAAAATTTTTTTAATGTAACTAATTATGATAGTTATATATATTATATGTATGAAATGGTATTGAAAATGACAAGCATTACCAACGCTTTGAAAAGGTACTTGAATTTGATGCAGTAATTATCATATTTGTCATAGACATCAATGAATGTCAGGTGAACAGACATAACTGCCTGCAAAGTCAACGCTGTGACAACACCATAGGATCATTTCACTGCATTCGTTTCACCAGCTGTGGTACAGGATACACTCTGAATGCTCAAACAGGACAATGTGAAGGTAAGTTCTGGATAGGAGCAGTAAAGTCAGTTTAACTGGTATGTATTTGTGAAGAAGTGTAGCTTCTACAGGTAGGGTGCCCCATTTTCATCTCAGTGGTGTTTTGGTTGCATGATGAAAACTTCGTTTTGGATTCAGCATCCATTCCAAAAATTATACCCTTCAACATGTTATTCTGGCAACTTTTAATTTATATCAGCAATCAGGTCCATGTTTTATGAAAAGCATTCTGCTTCTTCAGCAATATGTACCAAAGTTTAATGGAACAGTGATTTATTTATTTTAACTTACATTCACATATCCCACTTCCTTGTATATGTATATCCAGTGAAAAATAATTTCCTTTTGTATTATTAATGTAGGCCATGCCATAGCTGAGATTGTTAGTTGATGACCTTGCAGTGCAGAGGCAATGTGCACTCCTGGGGCAGTCTATGTGGGATTTTTGGTGTGCACAAAATGGCACTGGGATATGTTTTTCTCTAAATAGTTTGGCTGTTCCATGTCTATCATTCCATCAGTGTCCCACATTCATTCATCTATAACTATTGCTATATAATCTCATCAACTGACAATGTTTTTAAATAACATACTAAAAAAATGTAGTAGTAACATGTTCAAGTAAATATTTGCACCTGCACTTTAATTTGCTTGTAAAAAGAGAGACTAACTCTAACCTTTATTCAAAGCAATGGGAATAATAACTCTACTTTCTCAATATGTATTAACTTTAATGACTCTTTTTGGTACATAATTCAGGATATTTCGCTTTTAACTTTTTTGTGCATGGTATTTATACAAGGAAGAAAGTACAACTTCATAGACCAATAGCAAATTTTGCATTATATCAGAGAGGTGTGTAGTATGTGAGCATACAGATTTCCAATAATTTACCAGGATACATTGCAGAATTAGTAAAAGACAACAAGTAGTTCATATTGGCTTTGAAAAGGTTTTTAATTGTTGAATCCTTTTATTCAATTAATGAGTATTTAAATTATCAACGTTAAATGAAGACTGATGGCGGTTCTATCAGTAGAGCATTATAAACACTATATATTTTCAGTAGTACAGTTTTTCCACTTTTTCTGATGCATGACTAATGATTGTTTTGTATAATCATTTTTTAAAGTATTGTGACTTGTTTCATATCCAGATTCCATGTGGCTGATTGATGGATCAGTGGAATGTAGTTGTACATATGTGTGTATACAGAATATCTCTTCGGATAGTTTTAGTTACAATGCTATATCAGCATGGGTTGATTAGGAAGCTAGTGGAAAATTGCCCATATTGTGTGTAGACAATGCAGGAGGTCATTTCAAGCAGCAGCTTTATATATTTAAGTTTTCAAAGTAAATTTGTAAGTTGATGGTAAGATACACAAATAGCATTGTTTTATTTTATCATCAGTATTCTGTTTTTCTTCATTTTTAAGTACTTAAATATTAACTCCGTAAGTTGAGAACTGGACCCATATTCAATGTAACATGTCACTCAAAATACCGTAATTAATGACTTGGAGAGTTTGGCAGACAGTTTTTGGGGCCTCCTGTATGTGAGAGTGGCTTATTTCTCAGATTTTCTTTGACTTGGCTAAACGTGCTTGACATCTATGTACTTGTGTTCTGCCTACAGATGATGATGAATGTACTCTGAGGACCGATAATTGCAGGAATCTTGGTCCCACATGGCAGTGCCGTAACACACTTGGTTCTTTTCGCTGTGAACGAAAACGTTGTGATGGCAAGAAAGTTCTGCTCAGTAATGGTGAATGTAAATCCATTGAATGTCCTACTGGTTATGAACCAAGCCCACAAGGCCAGTGTGTTGGTAAGCCACTTAATAACGTAACTATTTGCAGTAATAATTTGAGGTGATTAAACATATTTATGGGCTATATAAATAGCGAAGTACTGTAACAGGACATTGTTCATTCAAAATTAACTACTTTGACTTACTGTAGCAATTAGAAGCATCAATATTTCTCATATTTAAAGATACAATTTTAAAGCAGTTAATTCCAAATATGATAGCAGAATAGCAGAAATCCCATGTACCCACACCTCCCAACCTCCATGACACATATGAGATCTCGTGCCCACCTCACCCCCTACCTCCCCACTGTATACAGCCCATAGTAAGTCTCGTAAAACTGCTTACTAAGTATTTCATGTACAACCTGAAGATGGCCATTGTCAAGCACTGAAACATGTAGTTGTACCTAACGTAGTAAATACTAGATATATCTCCACCATCAAATAAAGTTGTGTTAGTCAAGTACATACACTCCAATCTAGTTAGTTTATTGAACACAGCGGGGATGACAAACCTCATGATTATGATTAATTTGTAATTTGGAGCTATGTTGCAGAACTTTTGGGTACTAAGGCTTGATAATTTGAAGTGCAGTAAAACTCCGATAGTCCAAAATCTGATTATCTGGCAGTCCCAGTAGGCAACATAACAATTAGCAACTGCTAATGAGTGAACTTTGAAGAAAAGAAGTCATGAGAGCAACTGCCAATCCACAGATCAGAACCAAACAATACTGAGCAGGACTGAGTCAGCTCAGCACCATTTCACATGAACTCAGTCTGTCATTTTTAGTTATGATTGGAAGTGCCTGTATTTTCTTAACTTTTTTTAAAATATGTATTTCAAATATCTACACCCATCCAATCCCTTCTGTCCGTCCAGCTGCATGATCCAGCATGACTGCTATGGAACAAATTTCCATAAAGTTTTATACTGAGGACTTCTATGAAAATCTGTTGAGAAACTGAAAATTTGGTTAAAATCAGAGAAAAATATTGGGCACTTAACTTAAACACCTAAGCATATTTTGTTGTTGCTGGCAGCATTCGAGTGACATGGTATCAGGCTGTTAGGATAGCTGAGGAGGTATAATCAGTATGTAAATATGCCACAGTATTACAATGTACATATATTTCCTATCTTGTTTAACACTGGGCACCCCTGGAACAAAGGTCAGTTTAATCTACTTTGAAACACAACATTCTCCACTACCTTCATTTTCCTGTGTTTATTTTAATTACCCTCTGAAACAGTTGAAAGAGGTTTCACTATATTTGTTCATATGGCAGCAAGATGACGTACTGAAGTCTTGAAGTCCATTTGCAGTAAGATGATTGTGGAGTAACAGTATAACACTAAGCTGTTTCTGCCGTAATTTGGCAGTATGTTGCCATATGTATTGATATGTTTTTTTATTTATTTATTTATTTATTTTTTTTTTAATCCTGCACATCACTACAGCAGCACCTGAAACAATCCAAAGAAGTGATGTTCATTATAACACACACTGCAGCTTTTGGGAAAATCATTTGTCATTTAATGCCCTTTTGCCAAATTTGTTGCTCTGGAAATTTACATAAGTAAAGTTGCATGTACAAGTGCAATGTTTTAGAGGATGGAGAGGCTGGCTGTTAACTTGCATGTTTTTTTTTTTTTTAAAGATATAAATGAATGTGAGCATAACAACCCTTGTCGACAAAATCAGCGCTGCCTTAATACTGTTGGTTCCTATCGCTGTGTCAACTATCTAAACTGTGGTGGTGGTTTTGAACTGAATGAGGCAGGGACTCAGTGTGTCGGTGAGTACAGTGTATGCTGCTGTCAGTGTGAAACTTTATGTTTAAAGCCACAGTAAAGAAACTATTGTGAACTGCGAGTAATCTTAAGATTATTCTAAACTTTTTGTTGCCACCAACAAATATTTGATGAAAATTGTAACACTCGACAAGTGTCCCCTGTTAAACTCAATTCTGCACTTGTACAAATTTCACATTTATTCCTTGTCATACAGTTCTTTAAATTTAGTTTTTTGATGGACAAAATAGAGTAATTAAATTATTTTTCCAAAACAAAGAAATTGGAATTTTTATTAGCTAAAATGGCATTAACATTATTTGGATTAAATATTTTTTAGTTACAATGCAAAGCAAGAAAACAAGTGGAATAACACAATCAAGCTAAATTTAGTTTTGCATGATTGGTACTTAGATTGATTTTTGTATGGAAACTTTTATTCTGTTTAATGAAAGCTACAGGGTCATTATTGTATCTGACCAATACAGTTCTTCACTTTCTGTCACTCTTCCAACACATGTGTAGACAGCTGCCCAGTTGGGTGTATTTTATATTATAACTGAGCTGACAAGCTATATAGTAGGCGTGATAAAGAATGTCCTTGTACATTACTGACTGCATTAAGTCTATTATAATAAATGTTAATGAATTATATATGCAGTATACCAAAAGAAATTAAAATGTCTTCCAGAAGAAAAAAATTCTTGCTGACATTCACATGAACTTCAGTTCAAAATCCAATTTAATGAAACTTTAAAAATACCCAATAAATTTAGAGGGCAGAAATGTACATGAAAGTTTGTGGTTTTAGTTTGTTAATTGGATTAAATATTTGTTTTGCTTGATGAACTGGAAGTAAATTTCAACATTCAGAAACTGAATGAGTGGCATGGAAACCTCTTGAAAAGAATTACATGGAGAACAATCAGGCAGATCAGGAGGCAGTATTAATATGGGCCAACAAGATGCAGGATTTTGTAAAAGACATTGGCATTGCTCAGAATTTGGTGGTAGGAAATTCACAGCTTTCTCTGGCATTTCTGTAGGCCTGCATTTTGTTCCTGTTGTGGTGAATATTTGGATTCCATAGTATTAGCAAATTAATATACTTCTGTCTAGAATTTATTTAATTTAACCATCATAGTGCACAGCTAAGTGTACTGTGTTTTTTTAAATAAATTATAATCATATGTGGTACATATTAATAAAATTTAAATTCTCTCCATAAGTTTTTACCATTCTATATAAATGAGTCCCAGAAATTTATGTTATTAAATCTGATGTACAGTTTGTGTGGAATGTGTAGTTTGATAATTGGGTACCAGTATTTTGTAGGTGCATCCACATTTGGGATATAAAGTTCAACCATGAAGCAGGAGGTACCAGGTTCCTCCAACATGTTGTTACCTGTTCACTGTTGTACACATTGGCATATCCAAGGGGACTCTGTTCTTTATGCTCCCTACCATATATGAAGCTACAGAAGGACTTTTTTTTTTTTATAGATATCGATGAATGTGCAGCATCAACACATGACTGTGGACAGGGTCAATTATGTATTAATCGTGTGGGTGGTTACATATGTCAGTGTCCCAGTGGGCATGTAGTAAATGAGCGCAAAGAATGTGTGGATGTTGATGAATGTACCAAGTTTGCTGGTCAGGTGAGTGAAGACTTGGCACTTCTTTACTAAAAGATTACCAGTATACACTTTAAATATAATCAGCCACTCTACATACACAGAGTTCATTACCCTTCATGTGAATTTTCTGTTCTTTTGTTCTTTTTTTGTTTTCCCCTTTTTCTTTTTTTCCTTTATTCCTTGTTTTCTTCTTTCTCTCTCTCTCTTTTTTTCTCTCCCCCTTCACCTGTCTGTGTCTCTTTTGGTTTCTTCCTGTCCATCATGTAATTTCTCATGTTTTTTTTTTTTTCAGTTTTTCACCGTGCATATTGTCAATATTCACAATAATCACCAACACATGCACACTTTTTCATTTGACACTATAAAACTTTAATTTGTTAATAGCTCCCTGAAGATGGTTTAAATGTAAACCGAAACATGTCTGAGATTTTAACTATTTTAACAAATTAAAGTTTTATAGTGTCAAATGAAAAAGTGTGCATGTGTTGGTGATTATTGTGAATATCTTATGTTTTTGTTGAAATTTTCCAAACAGCATAATTAGCTAAGAAGGGTTTGCTTCTCCTGACAGATAACTGGACTAACATGTGACTTGCTTCATTGATATTTGTACAGAATGTAAAATGATTTTGTACAGTCAGAAGGTCTTTTCCTTAGGTGTGTGCCATTAATTCCAAGTGTGTCAACACTGTGGGCTCCTATCGTTGTGTGTGCAGTGATGGATTCCGCCAAGATCCGAAAGGAGGCAATGGATGTGTAGGCAAGTGTGTTCTATCATTCCTTGTAATATTTTTGGTACCAGAATGTTTAAATTTTACAGTGTTCTTCGTATCAAGTTTAGAATTTTAAAATGCACATTTGCAGAATGTGTTATGGTACAAGAAGTGGGGTGGTTAGAGCAGTATTTGAAACTCATTATTATGGAATAAATGCTGAAATCTAAAGATATACATAGTTTCAGGTTTACTGAAAAGTAAATGAAATAGCAGGCACTGTGTCTCACTACAATTGCTGTCATAAAACTTGTGTGGTTGAAATTATAAAGTTCGACTTCACTTTTGTTGAAAGGAATGCCATTCACCATGTATATGTACTGTATTATTGAAACCTTAGTTGAAAGTTACTAATATTTCACAAGAGCACAATAACAAAGATAGTGCAATTAGGAACGCAGTACAGAAAGTCTGAATTCCATAAATGATGACAAATATATCGACAAGCTGAGTGACTTCTTGGCTTGTTTGTTGTAATGAAATTTTAGAAGTCCAGGGTTCCATAAACTTTCCAAAAATCCAGAACTTACATTTTTGTATGCAAGTGGGGAAAAAACTGCAACTGTTATGCTGAAAATATTAGGCACCAACATACAAAATTTATTTTCCCAGGTGACCGGGTGCTTGGGATTTGTGCTCCCCTGTGGTCACCAAAATATTGTAACATTATTATAATAATCAGATTTTCACATGAAACACGTCTTTTTTTTTCTAATCAGTTTTCTCTTCGTTTGAAAAACAATGAAAATGTGAGACGTACTGAGATTGTTAGAACACCATGCAATTCCATATACAGATGTTAATTATAATTGTCTCTTTTTTTTAAATACAATATTATGACGGTATATGGGTGCATGCTGTGATCTAAATAAAGCTCCACACATGCTACACATTGCTGCAAGATGTAGGTGAGTAGTTAGTTTCACATCCTGACTGACTATCTTTGAGGACAAAGCCCCTGGTACAAGATGTTGAATGGGTTTTGTAGAGTTGATGTTGATGTCACAGATGCCTGTGCTAGAAATTAAAGTCTGGTCTTACACTCCATAGCTTGTCACTTCACTGACTGAATGACCCAGCTGCATGTTTTGTTATTTAAGGATTTACAGCATTGGTTACAAGTTGGAGTTACGTGAACTGCCAGGATTATGTGAGCTATATTTCATGCACTGTCGATTGCGGGTCAAAAAAGCCTTGAAAAATGTCCTGACAGCTTTTTTGCATTGAATAAATGGTGTTTGTTTAGAATAAAGAAGATTTGTTTAATAGTGCACAACACTGTACAGTTTAAGATAAAGTGACATGCCACTGGATAGGGCTATGTGAATTTTCTGTTTTATACAAAGGGGGACATGAATTTTCACTCTCAGACAAAGGGGTGCATTGACAGAAACAATTTAACAGCCATAGATGAGATGAAATTTAAAGAACTCTTCTGTTATAAACAGGCAACAATGAATTTCAATGGCATCATTAGGGTTTACATGAACGAAAACTGTATCATGTGCTAAGTATAAAGTTCATAGTAACAATGATTAATGTATGTTGTAGATATTGATGAATGTGCAGAATCTCCTGGTCTTTGTGAACAGAACTGTGTCAATATCTGGGGGTCATACAGATGTTCATGCAATCAAGGTTTCTCTTTGCATCATGACAACAGGTGAGACAGCATTATTGTAGAACTTGGCAATGACATAATTCATATGAATATTTCAGATTCTTAGCTGTGTCTTTTGCTTTGAATGTAATGTGTCATTTCTTCGTAGGATTACAAATGGTTCTTTTATCTATTTACTTTTGGTTTATTTACCAGCTGTTGGTAGCTCATATATTGTGTATTCATGCACATGCATGTTTGTGTGTGTGTGTGTGTGTGTGTGCATGCACATGCACGCGCGCATGCATGCCCGCATAGTGTTGAATGATAGCGTGACCAGTGAATAATGAATTGAAACAAATGTAGAAGCAAACAGGCATGATCTGATTTGAGACATATTGCCAGTATTTTCTGGGAAACAGCAAGGATAGGGTACCAGCCAAAATTTTAAATATGTATATCCAAAAGTGAGGTCAGGAGAGTTACTGCTGGGACAACTTTTCATATGATTCTTATGATACATTCAGGTTAAATATTAACATATATATATATGATGCAGGAAACTTCAGAGTGTTCTGATTTTTCCTCATCATTTGTATGTCAAACCTACATTAGGGATGATTATCATGCAAGTAAGATATTTTAAAACCATGTTTGGTATAAAACACAAACCTTACCAGTAAACCAGAAAGGGTTTTGGTGTTCTTCATCAGTACTGGCAATACGTTATAGGCTCTTGAGCATGATGCCGAAGGGGATGTTGTCCATCTGAAACATACTACTTCATAACCCACTAATATACAGTGATCACTTGTCCAAGGCAGTGGTTAAGGGGAGTGATCATGGTATGTTGGGCAAAATCTTACTATTCAAACTACTTTTGAAACATACATGGACTTAGAAAGGTGATCACTGCTGCTAAATGTTAGTAGTAATATACAACTCTGTGTGGAATGACACTCTGTATTGTATTTTTGTACATTGTAAATGCATCTCCCTCACTATTTGCATGTGTGATAATTTGTGTTGTGTTTTTGGATCAGCTGATACTGTATATGCATATGGATTTATTTTAGATCATGCCAGGACATTGATGAGTGTGAACGGTTCAAAGACCGCATTCTCTGTGTTGGTGAATGTGTTAACCAGCCAGGAAGTTACAGCTGCCAGTGTCCTGCAGGCTATCGCATTGGAACTGATGGTAGAACATGTCAAGGTGAGAGAATCATAATAATAGTTAACTTAAACTGCAACTTTTATGTACTATATTATGCACTATATTAATAGATTAAGATAAAGGTTATTTTTTTTGTGAGTTGTAGTAACGTACATGAATATGATATGAAGGGTTATGATATAATTTATGAATTGACTACAAGATTGCACTACTGCTGCTAGCATGAATTTCTTTTGCTAGGCGTAAGTTGGGTAGAGTCTACTGATTCATTTCCTGCTTGTAGTTGTTGAGGAATGTCTTGTTAAGTACAGGTGCCTAGAAAATGGCAGACTTGAAAGAACATTGTGTCTGAATCAAATGTTGCATCAGACTGATGAAAAATGCTATGGAAACTTGTGAAATATTGGGAGCTGTTATTGGATATCAAACAATGGGAAGAACACAAGTTTCCAGTTGGTTTTCCAAGTTCAGAAACTGTGTGACTTCTTTTGAAAATGCCAGATGCTTGGGACATCCATTGATGAACAAAACAGATAACAGTGTGGCTCAAGTAAAGGAACTTTTACTTGAAAACAGGAGAGTCACTCTAAGTGGAGTTCTGACATGTTGGGAATTTCATTCAGGTAAGTTCAGAGCATTTTGAAAGAAATCTGAACATGTCAGATTGCTACCAAATTTGTGCACCACCTGCTGAGTGAAATTTCTTATGCCTAAAACTGATGATGGTATTAAGAGGAAGGAGATTTAATGACATGATTATCAAGCAAAAGTATGGGATGCACTTGCCAACTTTTGAACTGTGTACTTCACGAAGTGCTTCGAACAGTGGCACAATCACTAAGCTTGTTGTATAAAGTCCTGAGGAGACTATTTTGAAGGGGCAGGACTGATTAAGAGGAAGTTGTTGCCATAAGTGATGTTGTTAGAGAGAAGTGTATTGGGCCTGGAAACTCTTTAATTATTCCATGTATTTTGTGAGATCTGGTTGTGTGTGGCATATGCCTGTATATTCAGCTCACTTATATTACTATACCATGTTATTGACAAAAGGTGTACAAAATAAATAATTTCTATTGCTTTTCTGATCCAATACAGTAGAACCCTGTGACCAGCTATTGGCATATTATAAACCACATTGCATTTACCACCTTCCTGTCATAATATTACAAAAAATGATACTTATTAACTAGCCAGTGTTTGTAAACAGTTTTGGGATACCAAAACTCTTACAGTTAATATCAAACACAAGATATGAAAGTAGTATTTCCTCAGTTGAATATCCATGTATTCTGTGATGGAATGCTGTGTCACCAATTAAGTTTCCAATGTTTCAGAGTAGCTTCACACTGAAAGTTTGAGGCACTATGCTTCTTCAAAACATCTGGGACTGTTTGCCCTATGATATGGTGTAACATCCCAGAAAACTCAATTCTCTATCAACACCATTGTGAGAATATTAAATCTGGTATTATATTCTCCAACCCCATAAAGAGTACAAATATGTATTATAAAGTGAAGTATTATAATTCACTAACATGTGAAACTGAAATCTGTTGCCTCCATAGAAGGAAACTAAATATGGACTTGCATAAAAGCCTCTTCTTTTTTCATTATGATCAACCTTCTTTGTTGTCAATAGGAATAGTATATAATGATGTTACTGATTGTTCCAGACACTGACGAATGTTTGGGTGGGAATGTTTGTCCAACTCCCAATGCAGTCTGCCTCAACACCCGTGGCAGCTACCGTTGCAACACTATCACCTGTCCACCAAACTTCATCAAAGATTCAGAACACAAGAAGTAAGTTTCATTGCATAATTTCATAATTTTGTAATAACTTAAAATAAAATAATATATCTGTGTAAAACAACATAAAACTTCATGCAGGGCATTAGTTTTGCAGAAGCAAGAATTTCTGGTAGCTTAATTAAATCATATTAATTTAGGTACACTTAGAGTGAATTAATAATTCTGTAGCATAGCATGAAGCAAATTTGGAGTATGGAATGCATGTTTCAAATAAACACTTAAAATGTAGTAACACATTGAAGTAGTTCTTAAAAACAAACTGCTTTTGCCCAGCTAAGCTAATCAATTCAGTAAAGTAAAGTAGAATCTTTCTTCCAGTGATTAATGACAAGATTTGCATGACATAATTGTAAATTCTCTGATTTCCAATTAGTGGTCCTAGCTTAGCAGTATTTGCTAATATCATATTTAATTTATTGATATTTGCTTTTTGTTGCTTTTGTTCAGTAGTGAAAATATGTTAACTGTGAACATCTGAAATTAGGTCAGTAAAAACTAACTGTTCTAAACTAATGAGGATAACAGCGTATCTGCTGATCTGGAAACTTGTCTCTGTTGTGCTGCTTATTTCTGTGTCTTTCCTTGATTGGCTGTTGCTGCTGTTGCCGCTGCTGCTGCTGCTAGTCGCTGTAAGCGAGAATCACTCTACTGCCAGGAAGGAGATACTGAATGTCTCCGCTTGCCTTCAAGCATCTCGTTCAACTTCATCACGTTCGTGTCGAACCTTGCCATTCCACCTGCGGGTTACATCGACTTATTCACCATGCGTGGCCCACTTTGGCCCAATTCCAGTGTTAGATTCAAACTGGACGTGCTTGATTCCCGAGCTTCTGCTGGAATTAACATAGCCACCAAAGATTTCTTCCAGCTTCGCCATACATCTCTTAATCAAGCCATTATTGCACTAAGAAAGTCTATTGAAGGTCCTCAGGATATTGACTTGCAGTTGTCCATGGAATTGTACCACAGTGGCGTGTTTGGAGGGTCAGCATTGGCAAAGCTGTCAATTTTTGTTTCGGAATATGAGTTTTGATGTCACTGCCAAGGATGAATTCAGATATACAGCATGGCCTTATGTTACAATGTGAAGTGTAATTCTGCATAAAGCATGGTAGTTACTTCATGCATACCTTAGTGACTGTAGCTGAAAGTTATAGCATTCATATTTGGAGGAAATTTATACAGATATTTTAATAGTGTGTATTCCAACCCTTAACATGGAATTACTGTAAGGGTGATGTGTACAAAGACTTGTATGGAAAATTTTAATATTCATTAAACAGGTTATATAATACTAATTGTTTTCAAATCTGGTTTTTTATGTTACAAAGAGAGTGGTTCTTTCTGTATTAATTAATATAAACAGAACTTCTCAAAATTCTACAATACACTCTGTATTCTAAATCATGACATTATAATGCCCTTATCTCTCAGGTATAAGGTATCATACAAGATGACATGTCTTTGGCATTTTGTATTACACATACAATATTAAGTTAAGGAAAGTTGGTAGGCTTTGTACAGAACTTCCAAAGATGGGATACAAACAACTCTGGTTCCATGTTTTCCTTTGAGAGATGTCAACCTAGATAGTTTGTAGGTAAATATATATTTATAAATGTGTGTGACAATAAATAATGATTGTAGACAAAAGGTCCTGTTGTAGTTATCATTCACGTTATTATGACAAGGTAAATGTAATTCATACCATTTAATTTTTTAAAGCAAGAAAGTGAATTCGTATGTACCTCTTTCTGTTCGTAAAATGTGTGTATGTTGCTTGCTTCTACTAACAGAATCCGATCATTTCTTGTTTTATTTTGCTCTTCCTTTCCTAAGTATTAAAATAATTTGAAATAAATATGTGTTCCTGTAACAAGCAGTTCAGTTTTCTTTGTGGAATAACATAGATGTTATTTGCTAAAGCAGAAGATAAAACAAAGAATAAGTCTTTCCAGAAATCCAGATAAAGTAGAGCACGTTTGAAACGTGATGGCACATGCGCAGAAACCAGATTAGGTCTTTCGGCGAAATGGACGAGTCCATATAAATTGGCAGGGGGGTCTGTTCAGTTGACTACTGGCAGCCGAGGTGTGTGCATCAGCAGTAGTAATGGTAGTAATGCTGGATAAACCATGTTCTGAGGTAGAGTGCAAGACTACTGGCTACCCACTCCACTCGCACGTTTCCCCTTCACTTCCCCTACCGTGCGTCACCGTGTGCCATCAGGTTTCAACTGATCTCTACTGTATTAAGTGCTTGCATTTTACCAACTTTGTAACATGAGTTTCTTCATGGGATTTTAAAGTTTTAAATATGGTGTAAATTTCTTTTTTATATGTGCTAACAAACTAAATGACTAACTCCATAGAGCAGAGGTTTTCATGAGAATCTAGCAGAGTGTCAGCTAGTTCAGAGGGTCCCAACATGTTGTGGAACCCAAAGGTACTTTACTTTGTTCACGAGAGGCTGCCACTAGTACCCTGTAGTGAGCTATATTATTCCAGTCTACACTTTCCCATCCTGTTTCTTTAACATCCACTTTGATATTATTCTCCCAGCTGCCCCTCAGTCTTCCAAGTGGTTTCTTTGCCTCGAATTTTCCTACCACAACCCTGTATGAATTTATTTTCTCCCCCATATTTATCGCACACCATACCCATTTCGTTTCTCTTAATTTGATCACCTGAATGTTATTTTGTGTTATATATCATGAAGCCCTTTAGATCTGCGCTTTTCTGGGATATTGTGCAGCATGCAGTGGCAATTCCTTACCGACGTTTCGGGACAAGGTATCGACTGGTTGTCCCGAAACGTCGGCAAAGAATTAACGCTATACACTGCGCAATATCCCTGAAGAGCGCAGATCTCATTTACATCGCGGCGGAAGCCTGAAATCACGCATGCAGCACTTAGTTAAATAATTTTCCCCAGTCTCCTGATTCTTCCTTCTTCTCCACAGCCACTTATTTTTGAACACCCTCAGCGTGTGTTGCTCAATTACTACAGAGACAGAGTTTCATACACATATGAAATGACATGTAAAATTACAGTTTTGAATTTAATCTTTGTATTAAAAAAAAAAAAAAGATTCTGGACAGAATGGTAGCAGGCATTTCCTGAATTTAATCTGCTTTTGACTTGAGAACTGCACTCTTCTAGGTTATTTCACAGCGAGTACTTGCTGTGTCATAACGCAGAAGAGCGCAGTTCTCATCTACTCTGCAGTGGAAGCCTGAAATCATGCATATGCTCTTGACTTCATCTGTGCAGTGTAGATTTGTTAATGTTGTTCCAAATATGTGAGCTAAGCCCCTTTTTTAAGGGATTATTAGCTACCTATGTATCGTGACTTTGTTCTGTATCTCTTTTTTGTAACCACTGCCTCTAATTGTTTGGTGCAGTTAAATTTTTCATACTATTTAATTAACTGTAACTTTATTGTAGTTTACTTTTTAACTGACTAATGTGAATCACATTCTTTAGTTGAGTTTGACACTGTTGAGGACTGAAGAAGGGTGCAGTAATTAAGTAGCATGTCAGCATTGTACTGAGAATGCGGTTTGTTCTGGGAAGTGATGCCAATTAGTCTGGTGAATAAGTAGAAATTTTATGAAACAATGTACTGCCTCCATCTTCCTCTGAACTATGTGGTGTTTATCCCAGAAGACTGTAGTCATTAATTACGTGTTATTTGAATTAAGTGAAGATAACAGAGAGTTAGCGAATTTCTGCCGATTAGTATGAAAGCAGAATTATTGTACATTTTTCTGTGATAAATGTTTCGGTAATTGCTTCATTTACTGATTTGTTTTTATGTAGCTATAGAATTTGGTATGCGATGACATTATTAAGAAACGTGAAATTATGAAGTGTGTGTTTTGTGATTGTGCTATTGCTGCAGTTTCATACTGTGATTTAATGCCCTTGGAAGCTTGTGATTTTTTACCTTAACCCCTTCAGGTCTAACGTGATGCTGAGGTTGGCAATTTTGCAGATCACATTCTGATCCATTGCTGGAGTCGGTCTATCAGTCATGACAACCTTTGAATTAAAATCCTAGTTTCTGCATTTAATGCCTTGAAGACTGTGACAGAGTGAATAAAAATATTTGTTTATTTGCAATCTCAAGGTTAGGTGCTTTTGAGTGGTCAGGGTCATGCTCTAGATCTTTCTTCTTCAGAGAAGCACAATGTACCAGTTAAGTAGGAGAATGGGTAGGTCTTGGCACCAGCTTGGACTCACAGCTGAAACAAAACTTCAAAACCACATGATAAATTTAGTTTGCTCTATAGAAGGTTAATCGTGTTGTGAAAAATAAACGTTAAGGTAGAATGTTCAGTATATATATGGCTGAACTAAATAGTATTTTTTGAGTAAAATAGGGATCAAGCACATTCAGGATTGAATTGCTGCAAATCTCAGCTATGCACCACACTCCAGTTTAAGTTTTTCACTCTTTTCTTAGTTTTTGAGGCAAATACTCGAGAGAGCATCTTAAAATATTCCACAGCCATATTTTCCCCATCATCTGATGACACAGCATTTATTATCATAATGCATGCCTCATAATCTCATCAGAAAGAAACAACATAAATATTCTATTCATAAAACTGCAGTAGTCTATCAACAACATAATTCAGATTGGCCAACATATCTGAATGAAATGAAACATAAATGGAAGATGAATGACTGACTGATTTATTCGGTACACTCAATCAAAACAAGATGCTTCAATTTGAATTGTATGTTTTATTTCACTACTTAATACACAGGAATTTTTATGATGTTAATCATCACTGCAAACTATGGAAAATATTCAGAATATACCTTCAGCTTATATTAGTGGGAATCATGAAAAATTTAACTGCACTACCAAAAAAAAAAAAAAAAAAATTCACTGTAACCCAAGTTATAGCATGTACGTCATCTTAGATGTTACGAGAAACTTAACACCACTTTTTCCAAGCCTGCGGTGCAAATTACTGACCAGATTGTTTACTTGCATCAAGATGTAAGTTAAAACAAATGGTGCCATTACAGCATCAAACACAAATATGTATTAGTAAGTAAACCTGCATTATTTCCAACAGCGTGTTTCAGCTTCTAAAATGTCATCATCAGGCTAACTTTTTGAAATATTAAAAAGTGTTCAAAGTTTGTATAATGTACAGTATATCATGTCAATGGTGGACTGGGATCTCGTTCCTCACATAAATATTTATAGGGTAAAATATTTTGTTCTTGTTTCTTATAATTAGTTGCATAGAAAATCATCTTTAAGGATATTATAAGTTAAAATGGTATACTTATTGTAATATAGCATCTTCTGTGTAAGTTATAAATCTGAAAGTGCAGTTGTTCCATGAAATGTATGTTTAATTTTGCAGATATTACTTAAGAGAGAAGAGCATCATGTGTAAAAGGCAGTGTAAACCTCATGACAGTGTGTGTCTGATGAATAACACAAACACAATAACTTACCAATTCATATCAATACCAACAGTAAGAAATTTGCATACTCCAATGGTAAGTATAATTGTTTTCCTCTTCATGATAATATTAGCACTGTCCAGGTAAATCCCTTTTTTGGAATAATTCTGGGTGAAGGAGTGGATGCTACTAACCTTCATTGTCCTAAGATACTATGAGGGTTGTCCCAAAAGTAAGTGTACTGATTTTTTATTTAAGTGTCTATTGGACTCACCTGAAATTACAAGTTATCTCCTTCAAAGTATGACCCTTGGGAAGTTACACAGTGGTTCCAACGTTTTTTTCACTGATCATAACAGTACCGGAAGTCATTTTCTGTAATTGTGTGTAGCTCATCAGTTACAACCTTTTGTATGTTTTCCATCGTCCCGAAATGATGACCATTGAATTTAGGGAAGAGGAAGAAGTCCCACACAGCTAGATCTGCGCTGTAAGGAGGATGTGGAAGTACAGGAATGTTTTTCTTCGCCAGAAATTCTCGAAGCGCAGTGTGATCTGGCGCCTTATTGTGGTGCAACACCCAATCGTCTGCACTGTCCGTTTGGAATCGGTGGACCCATTTTTGAAGTTGTTCAAGACATCTTTGTAGAATGCGTGATTAACTCTCTGCTGGGAAGTACAAATTCTTTGTGTACAATGCCACGGCTGTCGAAAAACAATAGTCACCCTGGATCTGCTCATGCGTGCTTTTTTCAGATGAGAACTCTTTGTGTGCCATTTCGCACTTTCCCGTTTGGTCTTGGGATTGTAGTTGAACACCTATAATTCATCTCCTGTTATTACTTTATCAAAAAAATCTGGCACAATTTCAAGTCATCCCAGCAAATCCTGACAAATTTCCAGCCGGTTCGCTCTTTGGCCCACAGACAAGTTTTTCAGCACTAGTTTTGCACGAATTTTTCACATGTGCAAATGTTCTGTTAGAATTCTATGAACTGCATTTTTATTCAAGCCCGTTTCTTCTGCAATCATCCTGACACTCAATCGGCGGTCTTTCGCCATCACAGTTCACACCACTTCCACATTTTGATCATTTGTTGATGAGATTGGTCTTCCAGAACGAGGGTCGTCTTCAACATTTTCTCGGCCCTCTTTGAAAGCTTTGTGCCACTTAAAAACCATAGTTCTCATCAGAGTGGCATCTCCATAAGCTTCGGTTGAAGAAGCAAATGTCTCTGTGGCAGATTTGTTGAGTTTCACACAAAATTTGATAGCGTACCGTTGTTCGATATTTTCCTGCATCGCAAATGTAACGAGGTTATAAAACACGACCATACACAAACAGCAGTAGTGCACGACTTACTCAACCAATCCAGTTGAAACAAGTATGGACATGCAGCCAAGGTCACTACAAACACACCAATATACATCAACGAGGTGCTACGTTACCAGTTCATACATAGGAAAATCAGTACACTTACTTTTGGGACAAACCTCATACATGCTGGTCTCAAAAATGTACTGGTGAATGGCCTAGTATGCCATATGATGTTTGGTAGCAATTTAAATGTCCATGCTCAGCCAGGAAGGCTATCATGACATGCAGTTGGCATTTAAACCCATCTCCTAAAGGTTAAAAACAGCCCTCATGGGTTCTGAGACAGGATCCATCAGTTGGTGTGTAAATTGGATGTTTTCCCTACTATCCATAAAGAATATTTTTAATTGCTTCTATTTCTTCACCAATGAACTATGGATAAGAATCTCTTACATTTTTATTGCATCAGAAATAAATAAATATATTAAACAGAACTGTATGTGTACTGTACAAAAATGTATGTATATTGTAAATACTGCAGATATATACTCGACAATTCCGTAAGTCCACTAGTGGTAGTCATACACTATATAGGATGAGGTTGTCAGTCCCCTAACCTGCAGGAACTACACTGTTTTAAATGGGAATTGTGTGCTCAATTTGCACCATATTTTCCAGGAACATAACCCTGGCACAAAACGAGACATGCCTAAATATCCCACATACAAGGATGAGTTCACTTGTTCTTATGTAATATAATTTACTGTAATTTTGATGTTAATGTGAAACTGTCCTCTAAATACCATTAGTTGGAATTGTAATGCAGATGTTTTGATTCCAAACTGTTTAATGGTGTTGTGTTAAATAGATATTATTTTTAAGAGTAACACTGGATCTCTGTGGTTATAGCTTTCATTAAGTTCCCATTCTTACAAAGTTTCCCTCTTTTTCTTCTTCTTCAGCCTTCTTTGAATATGGAAAAATGTGGAAGACCAAACAGGCTAAATATAAAATAATAACAACTCAGCACTCACAAAAAAATGCTCGGACTACTTCAGTGTCTCATTTGAATTTTAAGAAATTTTAATTTAAATCACATTACTTATTGTTTTTTCTTGTCACAGGTACGGCAGAAGAACATTGGTTTAATTGGGGTTTTGTATTCTGTGTTATAGGTGTTAACAACAATTAGGGCAGTTACTCTTGGCAGTCGGTGGACTTTCAGAGTTCACTTTGAGGTACTGTCTGGCAATGAAGAACGCTACTTTGACTTTCAACAAGGAACAAAAGTTGGTGAGTTAATTTTCAAAGTCAAGAATGCTAATTTAATGTGGACTTGCTTGATTTTTTATTTCTCATAAACCACTGTGATACATCATGCAGATCTCCTTCCTCTGTCTATGATCAGTAGATTAAATAACATGTGATGATAATGCATAAATGACCTACAAACATAATACACTCCAGTTGTACCTACATATGCTGTCGGCACACATACAGAGTTGTGTCAAAATAATCCTGACATACAAAGATGCTGCGATAGCAGGCCAATTTGTTTTGCATAGCGTTCTTCCATACATATTGCACTGCATTACTTGTGTTGAATGTTGCTGAAGATCTGCCTTTGCAGCATGTGTGTGAATAAGGCTCAGTTGAACTTGGCTTTGTTAGTGTGCCTGCAATCTTATAGATTCCTCGCTAGATTCATAGATTCATATTGGGCAGTGTCTGTGAACTCTGGGTTCCTTCATCAGAAGTTGCTACAAGAAACTCTGTTGGTATGAAAATTAATTTGGTTTGAAGTTTAAGACCACTCGGTACTATCTGATTGTTTGTTTTACTGTATTGAGCTTCTGAATCTTTGATTTGCACAAAACCAGAGGTATAGCTGGTGTGTATGTGTGAGAGAGAGAGAGACCGGTGTGGCCAAGTCCACATGGTGGTAAAATGGGCAGCACAATGAATATTTTCAATTAAAATTATTATTTTGTGCTGAACAAACTTTAAATTATTGAGCCAAATGAAAAGAAATTTGATAAATAGTTTTTATTTTTTTGAAGCTCATAGTTTGTGTTACTGGTGGCCATCATGATAACTAACCTTGGATGCCAGAAAATGTAGTTGCACCACTGCACAAAACAATTTGAAATGATACTCGAGGAGGATAAACGCTGCTTAACAGATCTGATAATAATTAATTTCACCTTTTTTTATTGTTTTGAACTGAGTAGTGTGATACACGTTTTGTAATGGAACTTGACATTGACAAGGACTGAGTAAGAGTAACTAATAACAACTCAGAATTGTGTTGTGAAGAGACTGTCTTTGGAAAATGACGCCATGCAGTTTGGCGGACAGGTGCCAACGTTTTGGAACATAATGCCTCCATCTTCAGGTATAGTAAAGCCCTTCCTCCAGACTATGTGGTGTTTATTCAAGACTACCAAAAACTTGAATACATGTTATTGAGAGGATATTATAACATTGTATATTGTATTGTTCTTCAGTTATTTCTATTTCGATCAGGCTTTCTACGAAAGTGGATCAGAGATAACAGTTTAAAGTTTCTTAAACATGTATGTATTTTCCTTCAGTGTGGAGAGGAAATTCCATTACTTACAAAGAAAATTCAGGTTTGAGCCATTGTAGCATGAAACGATGTAGATGCATTAGACACAGAAGCAGAGTTGGCATGCACCAGCTTCATGAGCTGATCACTGACCTTACAGATAGATGTCTGTATTGTAACACTGAACGAGTTCTGTGTCTGAATGATTAAATTTTGGGTGATGTTGGGTATTAGTTATGCCATTACCTGTGTTTATGACTCATTCAATTTATCTTGGATTTGCCTTTGCTCTTGATGATAATCTTTCATTCCCACAAATGAAAATTATCTTATTGTAAAACTCTTTATTTTTCAGGCACACTGAGACTTACAAGACCCGTGTCTGGACCAAAACAATTTCTTGTGAGAATTCAAATGAATGTTTTCAATTCAAGAAGCTTTCTATCTACCAAGCATATGGCTTATGTTGATATTGAAGTTTCTAATTATGAATTCTGAGGAATAATAAAACAATGTATATGCTATATGTGTAATTGATGGACATCTAGGTAGGCAACTGATCCTTCTATGCATATCATCACCAAGACAGTTTATATTGCAGTTAATTGTTAATTACAGTCGATACTAGATTTAAGGCCCGTACAGTGGTTAATGGTTATTTAGGTTGTGACAATAGTCCTGTATGTGGATATTGATTGATTGGAGAAACTTGTCAATTCATGTATAAACATGGACAGTTTTTACATCCAAATGTATGGCCACTTCAGACATAAAAGTTTAATGTAGTCAAGTGCTAGATGTTTCATAGCTGATCCCAGATTATTTTTGCTTTATTCGTTCGCTATTCTCTGATAAAATTTATCATTTTACCCACATGTACAGTAAATCATTTACACAGATTTCCTTTTGACGGAGTTTGTCAAAATATTTTCTTAAAGGTACTTTCCCAGAAACAACCTACCGACCGACCGACCAACCAAACAACAAACCAAGCACTGGCATGTTAAGCTCATAATGCAGACCCTCTCTCTGTCTCCTAAGAAAGAAATAAAGGTAATTAATCTAATTTTACCCTGAAGAAGGAAGCACCACATTCCTCCACCACATATCACTTTTGTGTCACAACTGAAATGACAGCAATCCAAATACTGTGAGACAAGTAATTGAAATAAGCCATGGCCACCTCCTTCCACGTCATAACACCATCATATTTATCATCACACGACCAACAAAATTGAATGAACACAGTTAAATTAACTAAGAGTCACCCAGTCCCAGTGAAATGTGCTTCAGATTGTAAGATATTTCCGTGTGTTAAAATAAAGGAGAAAGCTCAACAGCAACTGTATACGCCAAAACGGAGTAATAAATTCTGTACCAGTTACTAGCGTACAAAGTGCCTTCTTGTCTGTTTTCATAATTCATGTGCAGCCATAAACCTGCTGGCACGTGCATCATCATGTTTACTTCCATATATATCTACAATACTAAAATGCACACTAATAAAATTTTGTCTAAATAAAACCTACAGCAGAATCCAGGTAGGCAAACATTTGTCTGACAGGTTTCCTATTAAAAAAGGTTTGAAGCAAGGAGATGCTTCATAGCTATTGCTTTTCAACTCTGCTTTAGAATATGCCATTAGGTGGATTCAGGTAACCAGGATGGCTTCAAATTAAATGGTACACACCAGGTTCTGGTTAATGCTGATTATGTTAATATACTGGGAGGAAGCATACATACTCTAAAGGAAATCGCAGAAGCTTTGGTAGTGGCTAGTAAGGAGAGTGGACTAGAAGTAAAGGTTGATAAAAACTAAGTACATGGTCATGTCTCGAGATCAGAATGCACAACAAAATCACAATATAAATATTTATAATAAATCCTTTGAAAGGGTGGAACAGCTTAAAAATTTGGGAACAACCTTAATGAATCAAAATTCTATTCAGGAAGAAATTTACAGATTGAAGTCAGGGAATGCTTGCCATCATTTGGTGCAGAATCTTCTGCCTTGCAGTTTGATACCCAAAAATATAAAGAGTAAGATATACAGAACTATTATTTTGTTTGATGTTTTGTATGGGTGTGAAATTTGGTCAGTCATATGGAGGGAGGAACAAAGGCTGAGGGTGTAAGAGAATAGGGTGCTCAGGAGAATAGTTGGGCCTAAGAGGGATGAGGTAACAGGTGAGTGGAGAAAAGTATGTACTGAGGAGCTTAATGATCTGTACTCCTCACCAAATATTATTCGGGTGATCAAATTGAGAAGAATGAGATGGGCGGGGCATGTAGCACATACAGGGGAAAAGAGAGGTGTATATAGGGTTTTGGTGGGGAAACCTGAGGGAAGAGACCACTTGGAAGACCCAGGCATAGATGGGACATGCCATTACATCATTTGTGGTGGGTGTGTGCTGAGTGCCAAATGAGAAATCCCTCCAACAAAAGCCCAGAAGGAAGTTTGCGCTTCAAGACGACAGCCCTTAATTATTGACTGATTGCAGTCAGACTTACGTTGTTTGTAGCGAGTGTGTGTGTGGAGTACCAGATGTGAATTTTCACAAAAATCCTTCCAATGGAAGCCAACATGACACTTAGTTCTTCAGGAAGAGAACCTATAACTTTTGACCAATCACAGCCATCTTACATTATATGTAGCAAGTGTGTATGGTGCGCCAAATGTGACTTTTCAAGAAAATCCCTCCAATGGAAGCTGAAATCCAGCCAAGAAGGTACTTAGTTGTTTGTAGTGTGTATGCATGGTGAACCAGATAAAAATTTCTACATAAATATAGTCAAGGGAATTATTTACATAAAATATTCCTAAGACAAAAGAGCTTCATGTTAATGCTACATTAATTTAATTCCGCTCTTTTAAACTTTACAAAAAGACAAGTAACAGATACATCTGATCAAGACTTGTGTACCACTATATTAAAAAAAAAATAATTTTGGAGTTCAATATAAACTTTTTTGACATAAATGCAATGTATTTAAAATATGTCCATTTCAGCAAATTTAATTTTAAATGAAATGGTCAAAACACCCTGCAAGGTTAGATTAGAATAAAGTACAATTCAGTATCAGTGCCTTTTGTTTATTGCTGGAAAATAAGAGGAATTCTGTATCAAATCTCACTTTCTTGTAAAAAGGAGCTCAGTTGTTCACTGAAGCAGTCATCCTTTACACAAACATTTTTTTTATAAAACAATACCTTAATTTCTTGGTTGAAATCAGGTTTACTTTCTTGTTCTTTTGCCTTCAGACATTATAATATTGTAACAATCAGAAGCAGACAAATAGTTTGGTATATTAAATACATATTTTTCTCTATCCTAGGCCTGGACTTGATGTACGATGAATTACACTTAAGAAAGGACAGATTTGTCGATTTATTTATAATGCCAGAAGATCATTTCCTTGTCAATCTATACCCTTGAAATATGACCCAGACCCTCCTGGGTTGTTAAAGGATGTACAAAATACATAGTGTTCAAAAATGGGTTACAGACTTTAAGGATGAGTAGCACTCACTTAAATGAGCACAAACGTCCAAGTAATTTATGTCCAAATACCAGAACCTGTTGAGATCAGTGGCATGATGATGCTCTGTGTGCTGCCCATACAGTTCAAGCTCTTTGTCATAGAGAAGTGTGTACCCTTTCAGAAATTGTGTGTGTGTTACATCTAACTCAAATAAGCACCTGCTTAAGAAACAGCAGACTGAGAACTGGTTTTCTTTTCACTAAGTAATTAGCCTTCCAAAGAATCTGTAAAGGGTGAAATTTGTTTTCTTGAGGTACAATGCAATTGGAAGAGGTTGTAACATCTGACCCACAGGGCTAAAACTTTAGGAAAATGAATTTTCACACCTTGTGAAACTTGGCCATCACATCTGAAAGGGAACAAAATAATCTTTTCTAAACCCTGAAGATGACAGCAAACTCCACTGAAAAAAAATGGAAATAATTAAGTCTAATGAAGACAGATACAAAATAAATGACCACATATTCATGTGCATGTAAACAGATTAATTCTTTAAGAAATCTCTTTCATTTGGGCCTTATAATGTAACTTAAATTGCGGCAATTTGGAAATATGACTGGCCAAGCTAAATGAGAAATACCCTGGCTGGCACAAGAATATGTTTGGCATTTCAAAACACCTCCTAAAGGTTAAATGTGTAATACATGACTACATCACCTGTGAATTGTACTCCTATAATTATTTGTCTGCCAAATATACAGTTACAGTTTTATGTTAATTTGGGGTAGGAGTCCTGCAGGGGCAAAAGATCTCTCTTCTGTATAATGTCACGATTGGCTCTGGGCCCAACTCGGCCTACTATTCAGCAGTTTGGTTCAGGCTGACCACTCACCCCCATCTACTGCTAAGATTAAGGATAAATAAAACTACACCTTACTTCTATATGCCTTCAAGTGTGTACAGGGATTTTACCTTTCTTTAAGTTATGGTACCAATTTCAAAGTGAACTATTATCTTTGCCAAATATGTGCTTGTATAACTTTTTGTTGAATAAGGAATTCATTTTCAGCTTTTGATCTTGGTAGATGGTCTTAAGAGTCAATGTCACTTCGTATTCAGAGAAATACAGACGCATAAAGTATATTTTGTATTTAATGGTCAGCAGTATTAAGGTAAATACAGTATTTTAGCAACCATTCAATTCTGTCTACCATAACCAATTTTAATTTTGGTCTGAATAACACACAGAAAAAAATAATGGCTGTCAAACGGGCGCTTTGGGTAGAATTAGCCACAAAAACCTTTCTCAAATTCATATGATACAAGTAGTGCCTCTGAAACATCTGCATGCATATATATATATATATATATCATAAATTAACATAAATCAGTTGGTAACAACAAATGTGAAATAATTCTTCTTGAACCTTATTATACTTGTTAGTAGCAGACAACTGTCTGCAGACACAAGTATTTATAATGCGAAAGTTGGATACGTCTTATGTTGAAGCACAGTCACGAATCTCCCTCTAGCAGAGAGAGGTCTTCACGCTTCTGTCGCCGCTCACATTTTGGACAAGGCTTTGTAGCATTTAAGCATCCTACATGAAATACTGCACTACAGACACCACACTGGAACAATGAACAACAACCATGTTGAAGGCACTCACTGATGGCATGGTAAAGTTAAAGACTGCAACCTTATAAATAAAAAACAGATAATACAATTTCTTGTAACTTACTCATTAAAGTTTTCTACGAAATACATTCACGAGAGATAATGTGATGGGACGTTTGATCTTAAAGTTGAATGACTGTTCCACGGATTTGCTATTTTCCACTTTCTACATCACAACAAAACAAGACACAAAAAATGGTCTGATTTTTATTGTGTCATCTACCTTGTTGATTAGCACATAAGGGAGGACAACTCTCCAAGTAGTTACTAAATTATGCTGTTAAATTTCTGTTTGATAATAAATTAGCAACCAAACTGTGTAATAAATTTGTGAATTTTTTTACTTAAAAAACTTAAACCCGTCACACTACGTTTAAGTTCATAATTGCAATGCAGTTGCATTTTATAAATTAGGAAAGTACACTGAATTTTTCAGATATTCTCCACATTTCTGTAGGCTCTGTAACCTATGAAACAGGCCTTACTCAATGTTTGAAGAAGAGAGGTGCTGGCCATTTCCTGAAGTATGGATGTAACAGGTAATATAAATTTACTAAAACTACAGTAATTAAAGTTTCAAATTTTTCAAAAGCCTACCAAAACAGACAACTTAAGGACCCTGCTACTGCTTCCAATTCACAAATTTGCCACTGCATTCACAGTGGTGATAAATTACTTTCCATGAATCACAGACCATCTTGAGATGCCAACAACTGCACACAGAGTCATGAAATTTTCCACTTATGAAACCCTGAGGTTCATTATCACATCCAGTCTGCACTATCATACTTTATTTCTTCATGATTTACTTTATTCTCATTCCATCTATACCTACATCTGTTAACTGGTGTTTTCCTGTCAGATCTCTAAAATTTGGTACCCTTTGCACATCTCTCTCATACCTTCTACATGACCTGGCCAATACAAATTATGATGCATGCCATATATATTGTTATCCCAAACTCATATTACTTCCTCTTTGCTAAGTTCAAGTATTCTCCTCAGCTTTCCTTGCCTAAGGGTGTGAGAATAAGTCCCAAATCTACCTGAAACTTTTTCTGGGTAAATTCATACAATTAAGAAACAGTGAAATAAAAGCATTCACTACACCCCTAATTCTAGATACTGAAGGCAAGCAAAAATTAATACTAGGCAAAGGAATGTACTGTCGTTTATCAGAATTAGGGTAAAGGAGAGGGGGTTGGTATGCCTCCAAGTCCCTACATAAACTAAGCAATTTAATAAATAACATCATGGGAATGGTACACAGTTTCTGCATTGTATTCTAGGACCAAATATAAACCACAATATTCACAAACATGCATATATATTGTATCCTCGACCCACAGATAAACTAAGAGAGCAAATACCAACTGAATGCTATGTTGACATACAGACACAACTGCTGATCATTACTCAGAAGTAGAGCTTTGGTTTTGGCTGTGTGGGTATCTCTTCCCTTCAGGCAAAGCTTGCAGAGAAAACACACAGATCCTTCCAACAGCATATTGCTTTCCACTAGACACCATTTGTTAAGTGTTCTGTTTACAACAAGCCTGAGAGGTAACTGTACGCACAACTCCAGAGGGAAGACAAGAGAAAATTCTATCTTGCATAATAGAAGTAATTCACCCTCACAAGACATAACCGCGCTTCTGCCCAATGTATTTTCCAGTGGAATACATAAGTTACTTGTTATAAACGTGATGATCTGCCTCCTGCTGTAAAATGACTGCCAAGGTCAAAGCACATCTCCTGAGTATATCATATTACCTAACAAATTACCAAACACAGTGTGTCAGTGTACCCAAAACTCGGCAGTATAAACTATACAAAGTGCATCCCAAACAAACTAGCAGATACTGAAAATACAATTTTCAAAAACTGGAACATAAAGTGACAATAAACATATTTCATAAATATTCTTAAACTAAGTGCATAAAAACAAGCAGACTGTTTCAAAACCGTCCACACAGGAAGATGGAGTGACTCTTTTGGTATAAAACATTATATAATTATATCTGCTCTCATGCAGCCCCCTTTTAAATTCTAGTCTTCTGCAGATCGCTACAAACGTTTAATGTCAGAGCTGCAGGGGTTAACAAGCTATTTTTAAATTAAAACTTTCAGCTCAAAAATGCCTTAAATACAACATATAATATGACCAGCTGCAGTATGGGGCATTGAAATGAAAAGCCTGGACAAAAGTCAGTTGAATTTAAAATGTCATACATTAAAGGTTAAATGGAACTCTGTCAAAACATCTATTGTCAAACTGTCAAATATTATTGTCAGAACATTCAAAATCTATACCAATAAATGTGGAAAGAACCCACAACAAATATACTTAACATGGGAACAACACTGATTCCTACAATGACAACGAATGGGTTGAGAAGACCTTGGTTTGCTTTCAAGATTACAACATTGTGATATGTGATGCCATGTAGCACACTGCCTCCAAAATCACGACAGGAGGGTGGGTACCTATCTATCCAACCACACAATGCAATACAATGTGTTATGTGACCCTCAAATACCATATAATTTGGTTTGTAAGCTTTCTTTCAACAACTGTCAAGATTCACTGCCTGGTTAAAAGATGGAAGCCAAATCTTACAGCGATTCATGGAATCACACAGTAAAATGGTTATCTTCCAAGCTACCCAGCTGAAAACTGACCTGGCTGAAGTGACAACTCATTAGCCGATGTTAATGTTAGCTACCTAAAATCAAAATTGCTTTCCAATAATTCAGTTACACGCCACAAATTTCTACTTACCCTGTATGTGGATTCCATGTCAAAGGGATAAATAACTTTGGGATTGTTGCAAACTTCACATATAAAACCCTTCTGACAACACAGCCAGCAGGACAAGACATGTTCTTTGGCAAATGCAACTACTTTCTGCAGAAAATGTACCAGTGTACCAGATGGGATTTGAAGTAAATCCTGAAATGTCACAAAACTCATTACATCATAACATTCCATACAGTGTGAGGGCAATTACGCTTACACCATAGTATGGCATTATTCAGCAAACTCAAAATGGTTTAGGGCTCTCTGATGACATGGGTGACAGAATTAAGACTTGCATCTGCTGCCACAGTTTGCTTCCTCAGTGTTTTATTTCATGCAGAAAACTTCCACTGCTGATATCTCAGTAGTGTTTCATTTTCTTTTCACTATTAAAATTTTATTATTATAAATGAGCACAAAGCTCATTGAAACTTCAACATGAAATATTTAATACCAAACTATAAAAAAATTCATAACCTAAATTCACACTAAACAGAAATACACGTCTTTCATTTACATCTCTGCCAACTTTAACAAATGGTGGCTGAGTGTTTTCCCCTGTCATATAAAATACACACTGACTGGCACTTCACACACTTTGCAACTACTATTTCTGTGTACTTCAACATACCTTCTTTTTTTAGCCCAGTGTACTTTTCATCACCTTCCTGTATGCATTATCAATAGCACACAACCTGTCAATGATGATAGGAAAAGTAATATCTTATTAATATTTTTATCTACTTCCCTGTTTCCTCCATTATTCCTTTTGTGTTTTTATCATTTGATCCATGAATGAATCGCAGGCAGGAGCAAATGATTTTTCTCTTCCCCATAACTGGGGTGACCCAGCCTCCTATACAGTAGGCACTGTGGACTGTCCCTGAGGGTAGGGCAGTGGTGGCATGATGAAGACCACTCATTTCCATCTAGTGATGATCTTAAGAATGGGTGCAGCTGTACCTCTCATACTCCTAGATGTCTTCATGGCATGCACATGAACTGCTTTACCTTTGTACCTTTACCATCCCTTGTCTCTACCCTACCTATATTTCCTAATTAGTTATGGCTGCCATAGAAATACACACAAACACACAGAGCTTACTCTATAATACAGATGTATTTAAATATACTTCTTCTGACACTACAACCCTCCATCGGTTTTGGTCTTCTACACCAAATCATTTCAGGCTTTTCCATCTTTAATGAGTTGGCTCCAATTTCTCAGTCTCTCTAAACCACTTATCACTTCATCTCTCCATTTATTGTTTAGTTATTCTTTAGTTCTTACTCCTCTACAGTTCCAATCAGTGGTCTTCTTAACTAGTTTTGTATCTTCCATTCTGTTAAGATGTCCCCACCATTTTATTCTTTGTGCTCCTATATATTTAACAGTTCTCCTTTTATCAACTTCTGCAATTTGTAATTACTTCTTATTCTCCATCCTTCCTTACATTGAATTGGTCCAAATATCATCCTTAATATTTATCTTTCAAAAACTAAAAAATTATTTATGTCCCACACAGACAATGTCCCATGTCACTACCAGCCTTATCAATGTCATGCAGATCTTCCTTTTCATATATATGCTAATTAATTAGAGATCATTAATCCTTTATACAGATAACAGCCTATATTTCCTGTCTTAATTCTGTGTGTTATTTCTGCTGATATGCTGTTATCATAATTTATTATTGAATCGAAATAAGGAAAATAGTACAGACTCCTTCACACCTATACCCTCCTACTGCTATGTGCTTACACTGATTGTGTGTCTTCTTATTTATTCTCATATGTTTTGTTTTTTTCTTGAGTGATTATCAATCCTATAGTTCATGCCATATTATTTCATTATACTGAGACTTCTCCTTATTAATGCTTAGTAAGTTAAGTATTAAATCTGTGAATTCAACTATTCATCACTCAGAGACAGTTTACACTTACTGCAACAGAATAAAGGTGCACATGTTCATACAGGTGTTCTCGTGGCCAAACACGTTTCTGCAGTTCTTCAATAACTGGTTCACGACAAGTGAATAAATAAGCACGAAGCAGGTTTAGCTGAATACGCAGCGTCTGAAATATAAATTGTTACTTATAAGCACTGAAAAGTAATTAAGAACAAATTTTCTTACTATGACATTTCTGTACTGCAGACTTATGAACCACCTACTATGAAATGTATTTATACATTTTGCTTATTTCTGGAAAACCAGCAATTAGCACACTTACATAAATATAAGATGACCATGCACAAAAGATAACTGTCCTTCACACCTTTCAGTTTTCAGGAATATACCTATACAGAATATGTTCCACTATGTGCATGATTATAAAGTGACCCCCCCAGTCTTTCAGATGAGGTTCTAGAAAGAACTTCCCAACTTATATGGATCTGGGCAAACACAGTAACTTTCTAATCAATCTGCATCTGGTTGGCAACAGAGATGCCAGTGTGTCTCTGGTTACAGCAATCAAATTCTTAATTATTTCCAAGCATACTTCAAAATTGGGGGTGAGGGGTCCAATATTTTTTAGAATGTATGCATTCTCAGTTCACATTTTATCTGAAGAAGGAAATGCTACCTTCTTTACAAAAGTCTGCCTGTGTAACCTGATGTAACCAACAATAAAAAATTCTGTATGTTCACTTCATCAAAAATCAACATATTTTACACAGAAACTGTTTGTACAGCTACATTACAATCCCCTTCTACACAAAAAAAAAACTCTTAAAAGCAGAAGGTGCACAGTTGTTCAAGAATCTTGCACTGTTTCCACACAAAAGAAAGTCCAAATAAAGTATTGCCCAACTCTCTAGATGCCATTTGGGTGCACAAAATGGAAAGTCTGGTAAAAGCAAATGGATTTCAGTTCAAGCAGTGATATACCTGTCTAGTGTCACATGCTGCAAGCTTATATGTAATACTATTTTTACATCACCTCAGTATACATAGCCTATGTAACACCAAAACATGCCACACATCCCTGACCAGAAGAGAGCCCTTTTTTGAGCCTCAAAACGCCTAAGCCCATGTGTGTGAGTGTCAGTATAGTGCTTTGATTACAAGATGGACTGATGAACTGGAATTTAATTCCCAGCAAAAGCAAGAGATTTAGCCACATCTAACCTCCCATCCACTGTGTACTACAAGACTTGCATATCCCAGATAAAGTGACCAGGGCAAGAAGATGACCCCTACATGTCTTCATGGTGTAATGTTTAATTTAGGACAGAGAAAACTAAACAATACATATACATGTGAGACGTTTATTAACAATAATAAAATGAGCCTCCATTACTACCTTTCAGTGGAGCTAGGCTGATGAGAACATACCATTTCAGCAGCTTCAAAATGTATGTTCTGAAGCACATGTACCAAGGATTTAAGTCTCTTTCGGCAACAAAGCAAACTTCTTGTCACCAAGTTCACCACTGTACACTGTGACAGTGTTATATGTCTCAGTAACCAACTGCTTTAGATTAATTCAACAAAATTGGTTGCAAAAAGACACAAAACTGCATGACCACTCTACCACAAGATACTCAGTTCCTTGAATGCAGTGCAAGGGTTTTAATTAATGGATACAAATATGAAGCACTATTTACCTGAAGCTGAGTCATATCTTCTACAGCAAGATACAATCGAGGATTTAAACTTTTGAGATCCAATAATGGACGATGTTGGATCTCTTCAAGGAACGCAGCTGAGCGACGAGCAACAGGGTAACGACGAAAGTCCATGTTGTGAATAACACGAGCCGGTATAACCCATTCTTGTCCAACATGGCATTCACTACAGAAGTATCCTCCAATGAATGAGCAGACTCTGCAGAATCCAATTACAGAAGTCACTATATTGACTGTGGAAGCCCAGATCACAGATATACACAGCATTTATTTGTACAATTTATGTACCCCTGCATTTCAACACAATGTCTAGTTCAATATATAAATATAATACATCCTGTCAATGATGGTGACTGTGTAAGCTGGCCTGTGTGTACAGTTCTTCAAATTTGACAGAAGAGAATAACAGTGTGCTCTTCCTCATATAAATCAGCCCGATGTGTAAAATTATGCTTGCAGACATAGTATTCAGGTACCTTAAATGCACACCAAGTTTTAAGTGCATAAATTACATTAGTTAAGTATAGTACAAACACACAGGTGTGTGGGCGTGAATATATGCACACAACCACATGTCACTTTATATTCAAGAAAATAACTTATCAATAACTAATGCACACTGAATCCACTTTTATCTTACTTTGCCTTGCCAAAATTCATTCCAATAGGATGACCACATCCCTTGCATGTATAATTCTGATTGTCAAGGCCAGGCTCTGTTGCCAGTTTTCCCAACTGCTGAACCAAACTCCTAAATTCCTGCAGATCAAAAATGAAAACCATCTTTTGCATACTGTTTATAATTTTATACCACTTCCATAAACTCAGCACTGACTTCGACTGAAATTTTGTCATCTACAACTAATACTTACTGGAATGTCTACTGTGGGGGAGGTGGGAACCACTTCAAACCCCAATCCATACAATGAGGAGAACTACAACAAATTGAAAATGAGACCAGAATGTCAGGTACTGCACTTATTTACATGGAATTTCAGGATCTGAAATTAAAATATCCACTCAGTGCATCACATTTGACTTTTGTAAACAGTCAGCCTAAGAACCATACTGGGTAGATACACAACAGCATGGGGCAGACACAGTTATACAGGTTGATGTTTATGTTTTGGATGAACACACTAACTCCATCTTCAGGGGTGAAGGAATAAGATTCAAGTTATGTTAAAGTGATGTGGGTGAGGTTGTTACTAAATTATATATGGAACTTTCAAGATATGTGGCCAATCAGAACAAAATGATCAATGAGAGGATAGTTCCATTCTCCTGAGCTGACACTCTGTAACCTCATAATCTGATCCACTGCTTCTCAATTTCCATTCCCTTTTTGGAACCTGGAAAAGGGCTACAAAATATGTAAATTCCCCTTTTAAATTTATCATTCACTATTCGCTGGCCCTGAAAGGAGGCACTTTTTATTCTAAATTCTTTACTTACCAATTTGAAGCTCCAATTGTCATGGACAAGGTTGCATCCCAAACTCTTCCCATATATATGCACGCACACACACAAACACACACTGTACAAATTATTTTACAGTAAAGTGTCTTTTGGGATATGATTCCATGTAATTTGGTATAAAAAAACCCTGGTAATGGAGCAATGGGTTCCTCAAAAATTAGGGAATGTAACAATCAGACTACACAATGTCATTTAAGATAGTTTTCTCTCCTCCATACCCATCCAGATGGCAACGGGGCCCATCAAGCATACTCTACAATTGGTACCAGGGTCCTTTAACAGGGGTAAAGTTGCCAGGGTTTGGCACTGACCACCCACACCATCTAGTGCCAAGAATGAGAATACTCCCACCTCTGTGCCAGTCATGGCAGTTATAGGATGATTATTTATATTTTGGGAAAGGTACAATTATACTGTGATACTTGCATATGCAGATGACATACATACTATAGGATGCTGCTCCCAAGCAGTATTGGAGGAAGCTTTTATTAAACTGGAAAAGTTAGTTACAGAGATACACTTAAAAATTAACAGAGGAAGACTCAGTATATGCAAATAACTAGGAAAGACTGCAGATACAGCCCACCTACATGAAAACTGGATCATATAAATTTGAAACAGTTCACAGTTATAGTTACCTGGACAGAGAGATTAATTGTTACAGCAATACAAGTGTAGACATTAAAAAATGTGTTCTCTCTGCTGCAAGTAAATTTTTGCATGGTGTACAAAGGCTTTTAAAATCATATCTACTTTCAAGAACAACCAAACTATTCATGTATAAAGTATTAATAAGGCCATGCAAAGAAAACTTTGGTGATAGCACAGTAAGATGAAGAAGCTCTTTGTTCATTTGAGAGAAGGATTCTTACATGCATTTTTGGAACAATACAAAGAATGGTAAATGGAGAAGACCTACGCGAGTCATTTCAGAAGTTTTCTGTATGGTGGCAGCACCATGCAGTGCTTCATATGACTGAAATCACATCATGTGTGTGGCGCTAGAGGAACTATTGCTACTGTCACAAAGGTGCATTGTCTTTGTGATGTCAGTTGTAGTACAGCAGTGGATCAGGAAAGACTACAAGGAAGTTTCTCAAGGACAGACATGAGAACATTAATAACATTTCATGTTCTGTGGGGTAAAAGTGCTCTAAGAGAACAGTCGAAGGAAGGTTTTGGGACACATGCTCCTTCATATAAAACTGTATGCTGATGGGAGAATGCCATTAAGAATGGAAGACAGATTATGCTCCAACAACACAGCCCCATCATTGCTGACAGATGAACGCCATATGGAACAAGAGAAATCTGTCCTTGAAATTACACACAGTATTTCGTGCATAGCAATTGCTACAGATGTTGGAGTATCTCCAGAAAGTGTTCTCCATATCCTCACCAACAGCTTGGGGGAATGAAAAGTTTGTGCAAAGTGGATTCCACACAAGCCCAACGATCACCAAAGAGCCATGCATGTTATTCTTGCCAACACCCATCTGCAGCATTAAAGAAATGAAGACAATGCATTCCTTGGTCACATTTTAGTGGTTGACGAGTCACGGATGCAGTCATTTGACTCTCAGCTGAAACAAAAGAATGCTGAATTCGGCGCCCAAATGTCACCGAGAAAGAAAATTGCATGGTGCACTTAGGGTTCTGGCAGTCATGCATGTCATAAAATGGACTTGTGCTTGACCATCCCATAGCAATTAGTATGACAGTCAATGACCATTATTACTGCACACCCCTGCAGGATATGTTGAGGCTAGCTCTTCATCATAAACAACGAAAACTGCTTGAGCATGGTTTCATTTTCTCCAGGACAATGCAACATCTCATTGTCACTGTGATGTGCTACAGCTGCTGCCACACTGGGCCTAGGGGATACTGGCACATCTTCCCTACTTACATTGTCTGAGCAAGGAAGAATACAAAGCTGCAACTGATCCTTTACCACAAAGATGGGAAAAGTGTGTGTGGACAGTGCTGGTGATTACAATGACTAGAGGACCTATGTGTAAACATTCTGGAATATCAGTGGCGTTATCTTGTATTTTGTTATTACAATAAAATCATACACAAAACTTCTGAAATGACCTATGTATCTCTAAAATACATAACTATATAACGAAACAGGTCCGGTAAAATATATTAGAATTAACAGATTACATTGGGCAGGACATGTGACATGAATCCATGATTAACAAACTCCAAAAAGAATATTTTCAGCTATGACATAAGGAAAAAGAGGGCTTGGAAGACCAGAGATGAGATGGCTCGATGGTGTGGATCAAGACAGCAAAAGAACAGGCGAAGACAGGGTACAAACAGGGATGAATGGAAAAAGCTTCTGAGGAAGCTGTCGAGCTGATGACGATGATAACGACAATGACAATGATGATAAAAACTATATTGTTAACTTTAAATAATGTTTCTTGTTAAGTCATACTGAATATGGCTCACAAAAAAATTATGCTGAACAGATTTTTTACATCACACTTTCAACTGATATCTCTGACTTCGAACACAGTGCTTAATGGTAAAACTAAGATACAAAATATAATGAAGTCAAACAGAACAAGGAATAAAGGTAACTTTGTCCCCATCCATGCGGAAAGACATATATGGGGATGACAGGTACAGCTCCACTTATTCTTAACCTTAGACTGAGGTGGAGGCAAGTGTCAGCTTCATGTCCTGGCCGATTTACACCCGGGGAAACAGCCTCTGGCAACCACTGAAAAAAAAGCTGCATGGGCCCCACAACCAGTTCAGAGGATATGGACAACAGAAATATATCTTGCCCTGCCAAGATCTGAAACTGGATCATTCAGATCATACAAATATCTTTTTAAAAATATAAATAACAGAAATGCAATATTTTCTGAATTGTACCGTAAAACTGTCAAAATATACTGGAATATTTAGTATTTGTTTTTAAAATCCTATCACTTACCAATATGCAATTAATTTTATTGTTTCTAACAAGTATTTATGAAAATCAGCAAATTATAAAGCTGACCAAGCAATGTTGGGAACAGGGCTCTACAATCAACACAGACTGTGTTTTCATTAACAGTGAATACAAATTGCAGAAACCAACTAGTGTCACCGACGGCAAATAATTTCATAAATACAGACTACACAAGTGGACTAATGCAACACAGAATTTATTAGTATAAGTACACCTCACTGCACTTACAGGATCTTCTGCTTCAGCTATGGGTGTACTGTCTGTAGCAGTTTCTGTGCCTTCGAACCTCTGCAAGAAGTCTCTAAGGTCTGGAGTTTTCATGTTTGATCCAGTCAAGAGATTGTAGCTCTCCAAAAGGGAATGGTAACTTTGTATTTCACTGGGGCTTTTAAGAAATGGCGTTTTACTTTTTGTTACTGATGCAGATTTGCGGGAGACTGAGGGAATGCATTCCACCTCTTCAGGTTGAAGCTGCCCTCCATTACTACTTTCTGGAACATCTTCAAAAGAAGATGACCACCCTGCTCGCCCAACAAGGGAATTACCTACACTAGATGGACCATCATCGTCCCCAAACATGTCATCATTTCTTACTGGAATATCAGTTCCCTCATTATAATTACTTCCCCCTGCAATTATATCTGAGCTTGAATTCCCTATGTTTCCTTGCATTATTGCCGCATTCTCTGACAGAAGTTTAGGGTTAAGTAATGGGGCTTCATGAACAGGTGTGCCTAATATGATCTTTAATGCTTCATCTTCATTTAGGGCAAACACTGTTCCCAATCCAGAACCTTCATATGAATGCGATGACAATGACACAGCAGAGCTCAATGAATCACCAGCATCACCACTGTCTAATGTACTCGCAACATCCACACCAGATGCCACAGGACAAGAACGTAGTGGTGGTGTCCAAAGCCCAGCAAGGAGAAGTGGTGAATTGGTCCAAACATTGAGGAGACTAGAATTGCATGCCACAGAAAACTGACATGACTCTATGCCTTCTACAAGCCCCTTTGCTACATCCAGGATTTCTGTATCACGTAAAAAAGCTGAGCGACGGTAGTAGGGCTTCAGAGCACTGCCGTCACGACGCATCGATTCAAGGTAGCTAGAGAGCAAGCCATCATTCAGAGCCAGCCGCAGCCAAGCTCGACAACGCCCTATGTCTGTAGTCACTAAATTCAAAGCACTGATCTGTAAGCATGAAGAAATATTGTTAAGTACATCAAAGGTACATGGTCACTTAACTACTCATACGTAACCATTTGGCATTCGAATTAAATGCCCGCCACGTATACCTGATATTCAGCATTTTGAGCACCACACTGCATGATGGGTATAATTGACATTACATGCTAAAGGGTTAATAAACTCTAAATTCAATACACATCATATGAAACAGAATTATGCAAAATTTTCATAATGTACTGTTAAAATCTGAAGCTCCCACATCTGCACATTTTATAGTTCTTCTTGAAAAATGTTACTTGCATTAAAAGCCATCTACTATATGTGAAGATTACAGGAGGGCAAACTACAGCATTTGGACATACAAGAGGGAAGAATGCACACTCTCCAGCCCAACCCCCCAACCCCCTCTCACTCTCTCTAAGCCGCAATCTGTAGGCTCTAAAACACCATGACCATTGACTCGTTAACATGTATTTCAGCCAGAAATGTTTTGAACAGTTCCAGTATGTTCTCCACCACCAGCACATCTCATAAAGGAATAGTTCAACATCTTTAATAATGGCACTGATGTATATCAGAACATCCAATATCCAGTATATAAGAGTACATTCAAACTTCAAGCGCACTTGTTTACAACTCTCTATACTTCCATTAGTTTTCATGTTAATTTATTGCAGACAAAAATTATGATGAAAAGTTACAACAATGCATACACCATTCTGCATTGTTCTACAAATTGCCTTTCCTTGAATTAGGTAATAATACACAATCGTCATGTAAGATGTATGATAAATATTGTAGATATTAACAAGATCTGCAATTTAGGTCTCAGACTTTTTCCACTGTGGGACATTTTCTAAAAAGAATCCCTTGTGTAAATGGTTGGTTAGCATAGGCCACCAAACACAAAATTAAATGTGTTCCACAAAACTTTAGTGCAGACCCACATACCAAATCTAATCTAAATCCAATTAATTATTCTGTAGATGACACACAGTGGTAATCATGTGCTACCTCCACACAGGTTCTTCACATTATCACTTTGTACAAAGATTCCATAAAAGTATTCATTTGCAGTGGACAACTGCCTGTCTTGCTTTGGCCAGGTTCCTAAGTTAGAGTGAATATATCATTGGTATAATGGTAAAAGGCATTTCTTACATTTCAGTGAAACTTCATTCAGTAGCCCTTCAAATTCAGTTTTTTATCATGCACGAGCTCTTTAACATTTCAATGCTGGCCTTGGTAAACTGGATGGCCATGAATGCAAATAAGAGTACTATAAATTTAAAAGATTTCCATTCTGGGCAGCAGTTGGAATTTAAACTGTAGCATCTCTGAAGGGTTAATTGTTAAAATATATATTCTTCCTATATTACAAGATTCAGACACACTGTATACTTGAAAGCATGATATATTTTAAAATGAAACATGTTTCAAGGATGCTCATGGCTGAAAGTATTGCAAGTTAGAAAAAAATTAGTACAGGCCTTTAATCTCAATTTGGTTGATGCCTAAACCACTGCCACAGTCTCCTGCGTATCTGATATGCATGTGACGTAAATGTATGGTTTCTGACAGTCTTCTAGAAGTCCAAAGATATGAAAATTGTATGGTAGCAAGTCTGGGCTTCATGCAGGGTGTTGGAGCACATCTAACCACATGGCATTAGTTTAGTCCTTGACTCAAAAAATAGCACTGGAAACAGACACTGGATTGCAGTAAGACAAAGCCATCACTGAGTTTACCTGGATGTTTATTCTTGGTATGCAACTTTACAGCATTTAACATTAATAGTCTGTGATGATTGTGTTACTGTGGGATTTGAATTCCAGAAGCAGGAGGACCTCAATGTCCCTATAATCATGTTTAACCAGATTCACCATAAGGTAAGACAAATTTAAGCTGTGCTGACATGTCATCCATACTAGCTACTTGCCCAGTCAAACACACAGCTGTGCCACGTACACTGCCACAGCAGCACCATGAATGGGTTACGGTTACACGTAACTTACATTCAATTTTACTTCAAGTCACATGCCTATCATATAGTAGCTTGCAAAGCAGGACATAATCTTATGTGTTTTAAACTGTATACTTTCTTTCTTAAACATTTTTATTTACAAGTAACAATTTGTGCCCTTACCTGATCTATAATTTCACGGTGTGAAAATATAAGG
>Ga0131853_10001108_pt1 | contig 48997 bp, 41 predicted proteins | sample TergutLab28metaG_FD_92764 | JGI IMG/M metagenome (GOLD analysis project Ga0131853, IMG submission 92764) | Labiotermes labralis P1 segment gut microbial communities from Petit-Saut dam, French Guiana - Lab288 P1 (version 2) (version 2) | ecosystem: Host-associated > Arthropoda: Insects >... | reverse complement strand
GGTAGCTTCCATAGCTATCGGAATATTAGAAATATTGTTACATGCACTTATTGTTAATGTTATTAAAAGTAATAAAGTTATAAATAATATTTTTTTCATTTTATTCTACACTCCTTATATGATTATATTAACGAGGGCGAGCTAAACTTGTAAGAATGGAATTTGTACAAAAATCGCAAAACATATCCGCATATGCCCAAGTAGTTATATTACTAATAGGCATTCCCATAACGCAATTTTCTATATGCCCTGCAGCTCTATTGTGGCGCCAGCATAAGTCAATACCACATCCTCCTGGATGGTTAGGAGGAAGACTATCATCATTGCAATAATGATCAACCGCGCCATATGCATGAGCAAGTTCATGTAATAGAATAAATTTTTGTCGATTTCTGCGGTCAGTTGCATCAGTACGACCGGGTCTGCTAATCATACCAACATGGTTTTGACTTGCGCCAATTCCCCCTCGAAGAAAGCTTCTATTTCCATAAGTTCCGGCAGTCAATGTAAAAGGATCCAATTGGTGACCCGACCATAATACATGTGTTCTTATTATCGCATTGCCTGTTGGTATTTGATGTCGAGAGTTGTTAATCAAATCGTCCCACATTCTGTCAGGATGTGTGCATCTACTAGCATTACTGCCTCCGTGATCGCAATTATTCCCCGGACACCGATGAAGAACTGCATTTACGTCATTTGTTCTTTCAAGACCTCCGATCCTCTCTGTTATAGGTCTATTTACTGTACTCCCTTGCTCTCTAGCAACATTAGTCCTTCGGCACCTGTCAGCAGTTGTTTCGTATCGTGTCGGGGTATTTGTGGTTATGTCTAGACCAAATATGCGAAGAAACACACCATTTGCCCAATTTTGACGTTCGGTAATATGTGCACGGGAAGTAGCCAAGGTTTCATTATTATAGAAAAGCGAATACCCATAGTCGAAAAAGTTATGTACAGTCGCTGGGAAATGCCTCCTCATAACAACTCGCGCTTCCGCCCGCCGCCCCAAGAAACCGGAAACTCTTACATAATAGGTTCCATTTTCGGTTAGGTTTGCTACTATATGAGGAAATTCTCCTGCCCTAAATTGAGACGAAACCGTCCGGCTATTTCTAACCATATTTGAATTATTGAATAGTTCAATTATAACATTTCTTTGGTTTGTTTGTTGCTGACCACCGCCGTGCGGACTTACTGCAAACACGTGGTTTCCTCTTTCGCGCGGTCCAACTCTGAAAACAACATACTCCATATTTGGAACAATTATATCACGAGGAGCATTCAATGTCAACTGCTGCTGCGCAACCACCCTTGTGATTCCTAATTCTGCGTGCAGTCTGTTGTTATTGCGGTTGCTAATCCTTATATAATATGTTTGATTAGCTGTTAGATGTACAGTTCCCCTCATAAAACCTTCATTGTTGGAAGGCTCGTTGGTCATGTTAACCCGATTGCTGAGATTTTCATCTCTAAATACTTCTACATTTGTGTTGTTAAGAGGTCCTGTGCCGCCGAACCGGTTAGTAGAAATAATATAATTTGCGGTTTGCGATGGTGTAAATCTACGTATAAGGTATCCGCCATTGGCATCCAAACTAAGATTCCTTCGCCCACCGGCGCCGATTATATTTCCTGATGATGTTCCGGAAAAGCGTCCCATTCTGCCACGGAACTCATTCTCTATAACCATTCTATATGGCTCTAACAAGTTGAAAACATTTACATTTGTCGCCCACGTATCTAATCTTGTCATAAATACATTAAACATAGCCATTCTTTCAGGTTGATTTGGGTTTACATATATGTAATATAGTTCTTCTGGTGTTAAATTATTACGCATGTCATTAAATACGCGTTGGAAAGGCGTCCATCCCAAGCCAAGAGCAGTTGGACCAATTGCGTGTCTAATTTCTGTGAGAACAGATGCCATCCCTATACTGCTATACCTTCTATCCCTTCCAGTAAGGCTAGGGTTAAATGTGTTATTATAGCTATTTAGAGCCTCACTTCGTAAAAAATTTCTAAAAGTTTGGTGATTATAATGCCGCATTGTTCCGATATGATATATACTTGACATATTGGCAGATTGTTGGTTCCTTTCCAATACAAAAGCCATTTTGAAATAGTTAAGAGCCTCACGATCAAAAGCTTCCTCTAAATCAAAAGCATGTACTATCTCATGCACTACAATATGTCCCCAATCATGGACACCGCCGGTTCTATTGCCTACACGCAACATATGAGCCCTATAGAACGGTTGCGATATAAATGTTGGATTTCCCGCAATGCCTACTATCCAGTCCCAATAGTTTTTGCCATCAGGATTGATATCCCTGTTTAGGTCTTGACGCGTAGACCTTATTTCAATCGGATTACCACCATATGGTGTATGCCCTGTTAAAATGCGCATATCGAAATATACTTGTTCCATATTATTAAGCCATGTATTAAAATGAGTTCCGGCACTATTTATATCTGCTTGCTCTAAATATGCAACAATAACTCTGTCACGACTTTCACGACGAACTAAAGTTTCATTTGTATCGTGTGGAGCACGCGGAAGATATATTCGCCAAAAACGCGATTGGGTAGTACCACCACTATTCCATTGAACGCTTATAACATATGCTCCTCCTGGTTGAAGGTTTATTGAACCGCCATTAGCCGTGCTGTTTATGGTATATTCGCCATCCTGTCTGTTTGTAATATAACCACGATTTGTATTGCCACCAACAACTCTGGTCACAGTTCCGCCTTGATTAAAATCCCATAAGCCTATAAGGTTACCATTTGCACCGGATGTGGGGAATCTAACATCAAATACAATAGTTGTAGAATTAGTCCGTTGCCTATTAATTACTAGCGACGGCAACATCGACATTGGAACTACATCCACCATGCCTGCATAAGCTGTAGGTTCTACCACCTCTACTATAGTAGCTTCTGTTATAGAAAATTCATCTATGTTTATTATTGGCATCATCGCACCAACATTTGGTTGAATATCAGGTATAGATTGTCTACGTGATGTTGATATGTTTAAAAAATTATCCGGATTGAAAGACATATCTTCTTCAGACGATTGCGACTCAGCAATATCACTGTTTAGCGTCATTGCATTGGCTGAGTGCGGTAAAAGCAAGGAAAATTCTGCTATTATATCACGATATTCCTGTCTTAAAGCTTCAAATTCGTTTCTTTTTGTAGCAAAATATGCTTTTACTAAATCGTCATAATTTGGTGCATTTAATGCCGCAATCAAAAACTCCGGCATTTCATGCAACTGCAAATCCGTTTCGAATGCTAATTCAAATCTATTGTAAATTTCTTGTGAAAGTTGCACATCACCATTGTCTAGCGCTCTTTCCGCTAAAGCTAATACCATATTTTTATACCTATTAAGTTGTATGCCAAACTCAAAAATATCAAAAGGTTCCACAAACGGCAAAGTCACTCTACCGCTAAACAAACCAACATTCCTTCCGCCGATGATTATACTTTGATTCCAAGGGTACGAAACATTATTCAGATTATCAGACAAGTTATTCCAAGTAATGAGTCCGTTATTATGCGTGCCACCATTACTGATGAGGTTCGATAGTGGCGCAACCAAGATGTTGTTTATATTTCGTATATTATTTTCAAAAACAAGAGGATTTGTCCAAACCACACCAACTGTAACGTCTTGGTTATTAACCTCAAGTCTCTGTAAATTGAGAAGGGTCAATGGACTAATGTTACTGATTCTGTTGTTATTTAAAAATACTCGATCTAATCCGGTCATTCCTGCCAATGCTGAAATATTCTCTATCTGATTGTGATTTAAATGCAAATAACGCAAATTTGCTAATCCTCTTAATGGTTCAATACATCTTATTTGATTATGTTCCAAAGTTAAATTTCGTAAAGCTGTCAACCCGTACAATGGCGAAATATCATTGATTAAATTATTTGTCAAATCCAACGTGTGCAAATATATCAATCCTGATAATGGACTAAGATCTCTAATTTCACCTGTTGTATTCCCAAATAATGCTTCTACATTTGCCGTTTCTTCTATTTCAACTAAATATTCGAGAGACTGTTCAAACGAATATAAGTCATACGATTCTGATAATGATTCGTCGTCGTAAGCATCCTCTATTACAGCACCAAATGCTTCAATTGTAGGACCTGTCGCTCTAAACTCAGTCAGATTTGTAAGATATTGCATGCCTTCTAAATTAGAAATACCTCGAATTCCAACATGCGATCCTCCAAGCGTGGTTACTCTATCCAAATCCGCTTGGATAACCGGACTTTCAAGAGTCCATGAACCAACAGGACCATTTCCTCTCAATGCACTTGCCACGGCATTAGCCAATGAGCTATCAGGGAAAATTTCTTCAATCGTTCTATGCGTATGCTGCGGCGGCAAATCATCCGGATTCCCAACTGGTACTACTAACGTCGGTCGTCTGTTTGCATTCGCCTCAGTCTGCCTCGTCGAAGATGTAACCATAAGCGCGTTTCCATCCAAGTTATACAAAACAACTCCAAAGCTTCTTGCGTTCGGATTTTCACGAAAATGTCTCTGCAACGCGGCAGTCAAATCAATTTCAAAAAATCTGTTCAATCGCGTATAAGCTTGACTTGAACCGTCTAAAAAAATATGCTCTGAAACCGCGTCAGGATTTGTTCTAAAGTGTTCGCGCGCAGTAATTCCCACCTCAAACGCGTCAAGGTAAGTCATGCTGTGTCGAATCGCATTGTCATGCACCACACGAACGTTAATCGCTCGCGACTGAGCAATTCCAAAAGAAGCAGGATTATCCGCCGGTGGATTCGTCACGAACAGGTTGAGAAGCGCACGGTCATTGCCTCTACCGCTCGCGTTCATAATTCCTGCGATTTCCTCAACACTCAAATTAAAGCTCATAATTGTTTCCCTGTATGCGCCGCGAGAATTGTTTGCTAAATGGTTTTGTCCAATTACCAAATCAGCGTTTGTGGGTTGAGTCACATTTCCATTGCCACCAATCACTATATCCGCTCTTGTTTGTGCGTTCAAGCCCAAATCACTGCGCACAAACAAATTCACTTCAGGATCAATCGTAGACACCGAAACCGTCGGTGGTGCAACACTTCCCGGTATTGTCAAATACGGTCTTTGGTGCACAGGCGTTGAATGTCTATACGCCAAAGCAATCATAAGACCGTTTCCTCTTAGATTTGACAAAACAAAGGCGAAACTTCTAGCGTTCGGATTTTCGTTAAAATATTTTTGCAACGCATCGGTCAAGTCAAAGCTAACAAACCTATTAACTGTCATAGGCGAAGTCTGTGTCCAATTAGTTATGACATCAGACTGCGCGTCCGGACGTACAATATTATACCTAAAATGTTCGCGAGCGGTAATTCCTGCCCTAAACGCGTCGTAAGCGCTCATCCACGTGCCAAGTTGCGGTGGATTCGCGCGGCTCGGATAAGTTGTGGTGACTAATCCTGCTCGATCAGCCGGAAGTAAGTGTAAGTCAATATGCCGTTGAACCGCTGTGCCGACAGTTTGGGTTACGAACAGATTAAACCTTATCCTATCATCGCCCGAAACGTTGCGAATCGCTTGAACTTGCTCGGTTGTTACATCAAATCTCATATAAGTTTCACGATGCGCGCCGTTTTGATTACTGCTCGCGGCGTCTGTGCCTATTATCAATCGATTTCCGTTAGAGTCATGCCAATTAAGTCCATTCGCGTTCGGGCTGCGATATGAATCGGCGTTTTGTGGTTGCAGTCCTCTGTCGTGGCGAGTGGACAGATTTACTGCCGGATGGAGGGTAATAGGAGAAATCCCCTCTATAATTTCCACCCACGTTGCGCTTTGGTCAATTCCGGCAACTCCCAATTGGTAATAGTGATTGCTTCCGACACCCCAAACGCTTTCATCATTTCTTAGGGCAATTGTGTGAGAGGCTCCTGCTGAAATTGACGAAACGTTTGATATCCCTGACGCTAAAGTTGGACGTGTAGCATTTGTTCTATTTCCGTTGCCCAACTGTCCGTTAAAATTAAATCCCCAAGCAAAAACTTCGCCGTTATTACTAATTACAGAACTATGATTAATCCCTGCCGATACTGTTGAAACATTTTGAAGCCGCCCGGCACCACCAACATTCACTACATAATTTGCTCTATCTGTAAAAACATTCCAATCGCTAGTTTGTCCGTTTCCTAACTGTCCTTGCATATTAGAACCCCAAGCAACTACTTCTCCTGTATTTCTTAATGCCAAATTATGGTTAAGCCCTGCTGAAATGGCTGTTATTCCTGTCAAAGCACTGCCATTTTGATGTAAAACATTTATCGGTGAAAGAGAGGTAGTTTGTGACCCCCAAACCCGAACTGTTCCGTTGCTTAATAATGCCAAATTATGCATGTCGCCTGCTGAAATTGCTATAACACTTGATAAATTTAAAACCTGAGCGGCAGGATTTGTGCCACCATCCCACATAGCTCCGCTTATTCGACCGTTTCCTAATTGTCCGGCCCAGTTAGCGCCCCAAGCATAAACGGTTCCATTGCTCGTTAACGCAAGGCTATGATTTCCTCCCGCCGATATCGCGACAATATCTTGCAAATCCGTTCCGTCGCTGCGTCTAACCCTTGTCGGGATTAACGTGTCTATGTCATCACCACCGGTTTGACCATCGAGATTCATTCCCCAACCATAAACGGTTCCCGCTGACGTAAGTGCCAAAGAATGTCCTCCGCCTGCTGAAACCGCTACAATATTATTCGGCAGTCCTTGAACTCGTGTTGGCTCTTCGTTTTCTATTACATAATGCGCATAATATGTAAAACCTACATAGATTCCCCAACTATAAACATCTCCGTCCGCATTTAGATAAACTGAATGAAAATCGCCGGTTTCAACCATTGGCGCTTGATTTGTCAAAGTTAGCGGCATTGAAAGTGGCATGATTTCATCTGTAGCCATGATATCTGCTCGTTCTTGATTTAGTTGCGCCAGCTCTTCACGATAATTCGCATACCAAATTCTTGCATTCGCATGAGCTTCAGTAATCAATTCAAAATTTTCTCTGTTTTCTATATTAATTGCTTGTAATTCTTGAATTTCATCTTGAATCGGACGGCGAATTGTATCTATATCCAAGTCCAGTGTCCACTCAAATTCTGTCTCTACTAAATCACCTAAAGTAACCTCTTCATATATATCTTGAAAATCCAAATTGTTTAGAACTTCGTCATTTTCAACACTATCCAAACGCGTTCCATAATCCGGATTGTTATTTTCGTCAAACATTCTAAGCGCAATTTCAAACAAAGTTCTGTGATCAATAATTACGCCTTCAGAGTCTTTATCCAAAAGCGCGCTTAAAAATTCTTGTTCACGCCCGGTGGAATAAAAATATCTTATGTAATTTTCTGCAATCAACTGAAATCGCCACGCACTAATTTCGTCAAACTCATCGATCGGCATTTCTTCTGCAATTGTTGATTCATTTGGTTGTGTTGCGAAAACTACTGCTACCGTTGTAAATATCATCGCTATTACTAAAATTAAACTTAAAAATTTCTTATTTTTCATTTTTCCCTCTCCCCTTCGCTTTAGTTTTATTTTCATACTTTTTAAAATTTGCAATTTTTTTGATTAGCACATCGGAATCGCCTCCTGTCTAATTGATTTTATATACTTTTCACTAAAATTTTTAATACAAAAAAGCATCAAAACATAGTGGTTAACCACATTTTGATGCTTTCGCGAAATATTCTTAATAATACCATCCTTTTGAGGATACAATAATAAAGTCACAGCAGATGGTAGTGCATCTAAGTGGGTCTACCGTTTGTGGAGTTAACGATGTTACAGCATCGTTGACTCCGGTGACATTTTTATGATAATATGCGTAATTATACATAACTGCACAAAAATCGTCAATAGATTTCAGAAAAATTCTACAATTTTCACATAATAAAAATTTTCTTTTTTGTCAAACCTATTGACAGATTATTTTCACTATGATAAAATGTACTCACGTTAGCGAACTGGCGCACGAACATTTTTAGATGGGGGCGATTATTGTAAACAAGCGTAAATATAACACTTTTGGTGAATATGTTGCGGCACGGCGCGCGGCGGTAAATAAAACAATTCGCGGGTTGGCTCCCGAGTTGGATATGGCGCCGTCATACCTTAATGACATCGAAAAAGATAACCGTCCCGCACCGGAAAACTTCCTCGAAAAGATGATTGAAGCGTTGAAAATTCCTGCGGACGAAATTGACCTATTTTACGACCTCGCGGGAAAAAGCCGCAACAACGTCTACCCCGATTTAACTGAATATATTGGCAAAACCGATATTGCGCGTGTTGCTCTGCGGCGCGCCCGCGATCTTAAAATTTCCGACGAACGATGGCAGAAATTCATCAACGAAATTACAGAGGAATAACTAAATGAAATTAAAATATAACCAAAAATCAAACGGAATGTACCTGCTAAATCGCAGGAATTTCGACGAAATCGCAATAAATCTTCTGCAAACATATATGCCCGAAGTTCTTGGGTTGCCACGTTCTGTGAACATCAAACGCTTGGCAGAGGATTGCCTGTTTCTAACGATAAAAGACCAAATGCTTTCAACTAACGACTCAATCCTTGGAATGACGACGTTTGCAGATGTAGAAGTGCCATGTTACGACGACTGTTTTACTCCGACTAAGCTTTCCGTTAGAGAGGGAACAATTCTCATACATAGTGGACTTTTGTGGGATGGAAACAACACGCGGCGGCGATATACAATCGCGCACGAATGCGCGCATTGGATTTTGCACCGCTCATATCATTCGCCGAACAATCGGCAGTATAGTTTCCGCGCACCGCCGGTTATCGCTTGTCGCAAAGAAAATATCGAACGGTCAAAGTTCGGATTTCAAAGTGATAACGACTGGATTGAGTGGCAAGCGGATGGACTTGCGGCGGCGATTTTAATGCCGCAGAACACATTTTGGCAAAAGTCAAAGAGCTTATTGAGAGGTTACGGCAAACAATTTTTGATTGCCGGACAGCAATCGTATGCGGGTTTTGAGATTATTGAGAAATTATCGGAAACTTTTGAAGTTTCCAAGCAAGCCGCACAAATTCGACTTCAGCAATTAGGTTTGATTCGAGATGAAAAATATTCAAATTATTAACGGCAGAATTTCAAATTATTAGTTCCTGCCGTTTATTATATAATTAAGTTCGCAAAATTGCGCACAAGCGAACTAAAATGAAAATAAAGAGAGGAAAGTTTATCATGTTTCAGGAAATTAAATCACCGCCGCCGCATGGCAAAAAGCTGTTTGAATGGAATTCGGAGAAACGAGTGTTATCGTTGGCGCGAAAGAAGCGTGTATTTTTATGTGAGTTGGGAGCTGATGATGAATTTATTTGCATTGCAGAAGCCGACAAGTCATCGCCAAAGTGAAAATTAAAAATTGAATAATTAGAAATTATCATCATAGAACTGCACGACGGTCAGATGATTGCTGAAAAATCAGCGATTATTTGACCGTCGTTTATTTTTTCGAAAAATTTTTTAAAAACTTTTTCAAATGTAGCGTTAGCCACTACATTTAGCAATTACAATACGATTAAGTCAGAGAGCGAAAGGGGGGAGCAAGCGTGACGGCAAACGAGCGCAGAGCGGAAATTATGCGGATTTTAAGCGGGCGCAGGTTTGAAACAATGTCAAATTTAGCGTTTCATTTTAATGTTCATCGCACGACAATTTTCAAAGATATCGAAACTCTCACGCTTGACCATCCAATCGAAACTGTTAGAGGAAATGGTGGCGGCGTTCGTTTTATGAAAGATTATCGTATGTACTGCAATAATTTAACGCACGAACAACAGGAATTGCTGATATCGCTAATTCCTACGATTGACAAGCGAAAAGCTGAATTGTTAAAGGAGATTTTGCTTGTTCACGGTTCCGTCCGAAATAAGAGCATATTGGAAGATTGAATTGTCATTCTGCAACAGCATATTTTCATGAAATATGCTGTTGCAGGCTGATATTTAAAGCCTGCTTAAAACTAAATATAGAATCACTCAAATACGTTAGCAACATTCGCCGAAAGGGAAAGCTATGCCAAAGAATGCGCCAAGACCGGATGAAATCCGAGAGCGATAAATGAGACTTGATTTTGCTGATTTTTGCAAAATCGTAGCCGAATTATGCGGGCGCGTAACATTCTCGCTTTGCGAGAATGCACAGCCACCGCGAAACATTCTTTAGCAAGACAGGATTGGCGTCCTGCTCTGCGATGACCGGATGTTGCCTATATTGATACTCCCGCCCAGCCACAGACATCGCAATGGGGGCGGCTCGGAGAGATCCTCGGAGGGGTGAAATTCCCGTGAGGTTGTTTGCCTACAACCGTTTGAGATGATTGTTTTATTCTGATATATTAGAGTTATAAAAAACACTCAAAAGCTTGTACGATTTTGCGTATTTTTTATTACTTTAAATCATATACATTCATTAAAAGGAGAGGTGCAAATGAACGCACAATTATATACTATAAAAAAGAAAGAATACAAAGTCGTAGTTGTTTATGATAAAAACAGGCGGTTGGTAGATTGCATGAAAAATGTATTGCAAAATAGAAGAAAAAACTTTTCCTAAACGCTTGCTATTGTGTCGAAAGTCATGTATAATCGCTTTGAGAAAATATGTGGCTTTCTATTTTTATGAAAAAATAGGGGGTACATATGATGAGTAATTTAGCAAAAAAAGTTGGAACAGCGGTTGCTTACGCAATGCATGCAACCCAACCTGCTAACAGAGCGGTAATCTATGTCAGGCTTTCCAAAGAGGACATAGATAAATTGAAAGAAGGTGATGATAGCGCAAGTATCGCAAATCAGATAATGCTTCTGACTAATTACGCGATAAGTAACGGATTCCAAATTGTTGACATTTATAAGGATGATGATTATAGCGGTATGTTTGACGATAGACCGGATTTCGAACGGTTGGTTAGCGACGCAAAAACAGGAAAATTCGATGTAGTTATTTCCAAAACACAATCTCGTTTCACAAGAAATATGGAACATATGGAGCGTTACTTGCACGATTTTTTCCCGACACTAAACATTAGATTTATAGGCGTTGTTGATCACGCGGATACTGATAATAAGGGAAACAAAAAAGCGCGGCAAATAAACGGCTTGGTAAACGAATGGTTCTGTGAAGATTTATCTGAAAATATCCGAAGCGTCTTAAAAGTAAAAATGGAAAAAGGTCAGTTTATTGGCTCGTCCGCATGTTATGGATACAAAAAAGATCCACAGAATCATAATCATTTGGTTATTGACGAATATGCATCGGAAATTGTAAAAAAGATTTATAAGATGTTTATTTCAGGAGACAGCAAGCATAAAATTGCGAGAACTTTGGATGAGGAATGCATTTTAATCCCCTCAAAATACAAGGCAGCCAATGGCTCAACGTATGTTAATCCTCAAGTAAGACCGGATAGCAAATGGACTCACACAACGATTCATACCATACTGTCGAACGAAACATATACCGGAGCGGTTGTTCAAAATCGAGTTAATGTTGTATCTTATAAAAGCCGTGCCAAAAGAGTGCTTCCCAAAGATCAGTGGGTGATTGTACCGGACATGCATGAGCCTATAATTTCAAAAGAAACTTGGGAATTGGTGCAGGAGTTGCTCAAGGAACGAACTCGAGTTGTTGACATGACTCAAAAAGCCGGTATTTTTTCCGGGAAACTGACATGCGGAGAATGTGGCAGACCGTTGACAAGGAAATATACTCGAGGAAGTAAAACAAATCCCAAAAGATTTATCGGTTACCAGTGTTCTCAATATAAATGTTATGGACGAGCCGGTTGCACCGGACATTGGATAGAGGACGAGGCTTTACAAGAAATCGTTTTGCTACAAATAAAACAAGCCGCAAAACAGTTTTTGAACAAGGATGATATCGAAGAATTAAACGCATTATCTGCAGAATCGGATTTAATTGAGTCTCTTACAAAGCAAATATCAGTGATAAAACCGCAACTGAACAAAATTGAGGTATATCTTAAAAAGGTTTATCAAAATTATCTTGATGAAATTTTGACAAAGGAAGAATATCTTCAATATAAAGCGGAGTATCAAAACGAACTTGATACTAAACGGCAAGTGATATCGAATTTGGAAAAACAAATTGAACTTGCGGCGAACAAAAAGCAGTCAAAGGATATGTGGGCTGAAAAATTCAAAAATTACATAGATATTGACGAGTTGGATAGGAATGTTGTTGTTGAGTTGGTGCATAAGATAGAGTTTTCAAATGATAACACCGTCCGGATTTTGTTCAGGTTTCAGGAGGAGTAGGAAAATTTCACTTTAGTGAATGAATAAGAAAAAATGTATCCTATATTCAAACGACGCAGCGACCGCGATTGCGGAGCATATCAGCGGTTCGGAAAAGGCGTTCGCCGAGCTTATGAACGAGACTGCCGCCCGAATCGGCGCGAATAATACAAATTTTACAAATCCACACGGACTGTCAGACGATAATCACTACACAACCGCGTTGGATTTGGCGCTTATCACCGCGTACGGTTTAAATATTCCAAAATTTGCTGAAATTGTTGCAACACGCCGCAAAGTTGTATCGTGGGAAGGGCGCGAATACGGGCGAACGCTTAACAATCATAACAGAATGCTATATTTGTACGAAGGTTCAACCGGCGTTAAAACAGGCTTCACCCGCGCAACCGGGCGATGTTTGGTGTCATCCGCGATTCGAACTGACGAGAACGGCGTGGAGATGCAACTCATCGCCGTCACCCTTAACGCGCCAAATGATTGGGCGGATCATACAGCTATGCTTAACTACGGATTTTACCATTATTTGCCCCGCGTTTTGGCAACCGCCGACGAAGAATATGCAATGATAGCCGTTACAAACGGTGAGGAAGAATTTTTGCCGCTTGTCGCAAGCGGACAATATATATTTCCGATTCGCTCAGACGAGCAAAATTTGGAAATTCGAAAAGACGTGCCCGATTCGATTGAAGCGCCCATAAACGCAGGCGATTTGATAGGAAATATAATAGTAGTGGTGGACGGAGTTGAATATTTCAATTATCCGCTTTCCGCGGGGAGGTCGATTGCGAGAGCGCGCACAATATTTGGCGGCGAAGTTCCGCCGGCGGAACAGAGTTTTGGCGAACGATTTTTTGAGAATTTGTTTGCGGTATTATTAAATTGGGTAAAAATCGCCGCGGATATATAGATATCCGCGGCGATTTTTTTCAATACTCTGTAGTGTTGCGCCTACGGCGTTTTTTTGCGCCTGCGGGCGAGAGTTAAAACCTTTTTCGGGACCGTCCCGAGGGAATTGTGTCCTGCCGGACGGGCGACAAGGGCTCTGCCCTTGCCAATCCCGGTCGCCTATGGCCGCAAACGCAAAGACCGCGATTTGCGCCAAAGCCGGCGACAGAAAAGCTGAGTTAGCACACCGCATTCGCGGAAAATTGAATAAGATATACCGCCGCTTTCAGTCGAGCTTGCGGCTTTGGGAGTGTCGTCGAAAACTTGTTTTCGCTAACGACACCCCTGTGAAAACTGCCAAAGATAGTGAGCCGCTTTTGGGCGAAACTCGATTTGACGCAGTTGACCACTGCCGCCGTAGACACTAAACTAAGAGGATATTGTTTGCAGTCCTCAATAAGCGGCGCGCTTTTAATAGCACCATAGTGCGTTTGCGACGCTTAGTTTTGATAAAACTTTTTTAAAAGTTTTTCGTGGATTGATAAGGACTTCGACAAGTCCTTATCGCTCTGCGGCAGCCGCCGCAAATGAGCTTTTAGGGCGAAGCCCTAAATTAATGCCCGTTTACCGCATGCATTATATGCCTGTGGTGCGGGTGAGAGGCATGAACGTCATTAAACCTCATATTTCCTGTCCACTCTGTCGGACGACCTTCCAATTTGTGAAGTTCCGCAACCGCTTCACCACGAGTTATCGTTGCACTTCCGGAATTATTGCTGTCCGTAACTTTTTGCCCTTTAATTTGAGACAATACCGCGAAAAACTCGGTTCTTGTAACGGCTTCGTCGGCTCTGAACGAGTCGCCGTCAATCGCTGAAAAATATCCCATGCCGTGAAGTCCGTGAATTTCATTTCTCGCCCAGTGATTAGCGGAAACATTCCCAAAAGTTCGTCCGGCGTTTGCCGTATGGTTACGATAACCGCCTCTTGCGTGATTAGTCGTGTTGTTCGTCATAGCGCGCGGCGCGGCGTTGGCTCTTATCACGCCGGTTGCGTTGTTATAGTTGTAGTTGCTATAACCCGCTCCGTTATTTGTAACACGATTAGTTGTGTTTCGAATTGCGCCACCTACGCGGTTAGCGGTGTTTCGTACAACTCCATCACGATTTCCGTCACGGTTATAGGTGTTATAACCGTACGCATTGCTGTTTCTCGTCCCCGTTCCCGCAACATTATTATCAAGAATATCGAAATTGTTTGCGGTATTATCAAGCGGAAGCGGATTCGTGGTTCGGTTGTTATTTACACCCCTACCAACATTTCGCATATTAGTACGCGTTCGCGTTAATCCTGTGCGTCCGTCGTTATATCTGTGCGTGTTAATTCCAAAGTTCGGAACGTAATTTCCATCTGTATGACGTCCGTGCATATTACGCCCGCCACTATGATAACCATCTACATGCCTGCCATCCATGTGACGACCGTCTGCATGTCTGCCGTCAACATTTCGTCCGTCCATATTACGACCGTCTACATTGTTGTTTACCGCGTTTCTATTTACTGTAGTATTAGTAGTAGTATTGGTAGTTCGGTTAGTCACTCCTGTGTTGTTAGTTCGATTTGTAGCAGTATTGGCTGTTCGTGTAGAAGTTCTGCCGTGCGCGTTATCTCCATATAAATTATGAAGCATTTTCGAAAACTCCGCACGAGTTAGTGCTCTATCCGGGTGGAAGTTACCATCTTCGTAACCGCGGATAAACGGTCTGTGCGTTTGGTTCCGCCCGTTATTACGTGCGGTGTTGGTATTTCTACCGTTTGCGTGCGCTCCGGTATTATTCCTACCATTTACGTGCGCACCTTGCGCATTCCTACCGTCAGTATTTGTGCCGTTTACGTTTCTACCGTCGTTCGCCTGCCTAACATTGGTGTTGCTTGGTTGCGCGGCTTGTTGACCGTCGGTTCGAGCATTCTGTCCATCTCGGTTGTGGGTGCTGTGCTGCGCCGCGCGGTTATGAGTGCCGTTTGCCGCATTGTGCCGCGTATGCGCCGTGTTTGCAAGCGCCGGCGTCATAATCATCGGCACCGCAATCGCAAACGTTAACAAGCCTGCTTTTAAACTTTTGAACATAATAAAAACCCTCCTAGTTTTTGAATGTGCTAGCAAATGATTAGCGCAATTTTATGCGGCAAATTTTTGTTAAAACCACTATAAAAGCCTCGCGAATAAACAAATTATTCACTGCGTTTTTATTGCGATTTTAACTAAAAATTTTCTCGCAAAAATTCGCACTTCTCATTTACTAACCCATCCATAATATTTTTTGCGAGCAAATTTTAAAATTGATTTCTCGATTTTAAATCTTGCTCACCTTGAATATTATTTGAGGATTTTTGAGATAATATATCTGAAAAAATGTTGTAGAAAATTTAAATTTTGTTTGTAATAATTTTTGAATTTTGCGTCAAACCCGCCGAATTAGGAATTCCGCCGCTTCGACATCTTCGCTGTGCACATATATATAGTAGATAAGCGAGCGCGAAAAGTCGAAGCCGCCCTGTCCTACTTGTCGATAAGCGTATTTAATATTTTTCGATTCCAAAATTTCCCGAATTTTGTTAAACTCTTCGAATGACTGTGAAATATGAACTTCGCGGCGATTCCACGCCGATATTTTATCGCCGAGATAAGTCGTATTCCCGAAAATTGGCAATTTAAAAACCTCCTAAGTTAAAAAGATTCAATGATCCAAAGAAGTTCGTCCACATCCATCTCGCCGTGAACGCTGATTCTATTCATTTCCAACAAACTTTGCGGAAGTCCTTTGACAATAGTCGCCCGCCCGAAATTTGACGAAAGCGTCATGGAAATGCCGGCGTTACGCAACGCAACCGCGCTTAAAGTGTCGTAAATCCCGAAAGGATATGCAAGCGCAAACACTTCCTCGCCGGTAATCGGTTCAAGTAGTTCTCTCATTCGAGCATGATCGTTACGTAGTAAATCTACGTAGTCCCATTCGCACTCGCCGTCCATTTTTAGGATTCCCGTGCGAATCGGCGAAGGATCGAAACCTTCGACATGGTGCATATCAAACGTATGACTTTGAAGCGAAATAAGCCCCGATTGGACCATTCGCCTCGCTTCTGCTTCGCCAAATCTTGGGCGAATCGATCTGCCCGAACTTAAGTGAGTATCCCGCCCGAACGAAATTCCCATCGGAAAAATCGTCGCGGGAAAGTTATATCGCCGCAAAACAGGGAAAGCGTAAACGTAGTTGCTCAAATATCCGTCGTCAAATGTGATAACAATCGGATTCGACGGAAGATCGATTCCGCGCAACACGAAATCCTTGACTTGCGCAAGCGAAATCACAGTAAATCCGGCATTGTACAGCGCGCTCATATGCGCCGCGAACAGCGCGGGCGGCACATCGTCGTCGGCAATATCGTGATATAGCAGAATCGGAATGTTTATCTCGTTAAACCCTTGATATTGCGGCGAAAATATCGAAAACTGCGCGGCGACTTGCGCGGCGTTGTTCGGTGTTACGAAAATCCCCAAATCGTCCGGAATCCAAATGTTATCATCGCCAAACATCCGCGCAACCATCATCTCGCCGACGCTGTTGCGGAAATGCGTTTTGTCGTAAAAATACCGCACATCGCCGGAAATGGCAGAGAATGTGAAATCCCAAAATCCGCCGCTCGCGCCGGCTAATTTTTCATAAAATTCCAAAATTTCGCCATGATCAAACGCGCCCATTTCGGCGTGAACCATCGGCGTTGTAGCGATTATCACTTCAACTCCGTTCCGCGCGGCAACCGCAAGTATATCCGCAACCGCGGCGGCGTTTTCGTCGATATAGCTGAGCGGAACATGCGCGAAATACATATCCACAAACGCGGGATAAGCCGCCAAATACTCGTCCAAACAGCCAATCGCCTCCGCGTCGCGCACTGTTTTATCATACGTTCCGCTCTCCGAGTCGAACACGTCAAAATACGGCTGCAAATAGCCGCTTGCATTCCAATTGCGGATTTTGTTGGTGGAAAATTCAGGATTCGCGAACAAAAACGGCATGCGCCAAAACGGACGAAGCGGCTGACGATAATTGATCGTTTCAATCGGCATTTCGTACTGCGACGCGCTGATTATCGGGACGACAAGTAAAAGCATTTCAGGCTGATGCGTTTCAATCAAATATGTCGCAAGCCTTCGTGTATATTCCATATCCGCGCCGTAGTTAAACATATTATACCAGCGAAGTCCTGTGTGTCGCCCGAGAACCGCCGGCGAAAAGCCGCTCGCGCCGGAGGGACCGACAACAAACGCGTCAAACGCGCCAACTCTTGCGTCAACATAGGCGAACTTGGCGGTTTTCGGATTAAGCGTCATGCCGTAAGAATCCCATTCAAACCGCCCGCCGCCGAACACAGCGAACGGGTCAACCACTATATTAAGCGCGCCAATCAATGTCGCGATTAGCAACATGACGATGATTAGCATTATAAACCAACGTTTCGCGGTCATGAGTGTTCCTCCTATTCGTTAGGGCGTTGCCCTAGAACCTTTTTTGCGCTTGCGAGCGCGGACTTTTGCCGCTGCGGCGGCGAGCGTTGCGCGGGCGCGCGCGGCGCGGCAAGGACCAGTCCTTGCCAATCCAGCATTTGAGACTTCACTTGTGTGATCTTTCACAAGTGGTAGTCGAAAAGTGCAGGGGCGTAAGATTTTGCGGTTTTGGCAAAATCCACAGCCATCTGCCAAACTTTTGCGCACCAAAAGTTTGGCCAAAAGTGCCGCGCTCATGCACGTGCGCAAAAACCGCGCACATGTGGCGCGATGGTGTGTGCGAACAACTCGCACCTACACAAACAACATCTCGCGCTTGGGAGTGGCATCCGAATTTGTTTTTTAATTCGGCGAATGCCACCCCTGTGAAAACCGCCAAAGAACACGAGTTGTTTTTTAACGAAGTGTGATTTGCTGCGGTTGACCGCTAGGCGCGGGACGCTCTCAAACGGAAGCAGCGTTCTATCTCGCTAATCTTTCCGCGAACGCGGTTCGCTAACTTCTGTCGCCCTCATGTCCAGCGGGCACACACGCGCTTTTTGCGTGGGTCGCAGACATAGTGGCGACGGTTTTGTAAAACTTTTGCCGTCAAAAGTTTTTCGGGGATTGACAAGGGCTACGATTAGCCCTTGTCGTCCTGCGCTGACAAGCGCAATTGCTACAGCGACTTCGCTGAAAAGATTTTAGCCCGCGCCCGTTGGGCGCATTAATGCACACGCTCTAATGCGCGGCATAGATAAAGTCAGCGGAAAGCGCATCACCATAGTAAATCCCGAATATCGTGACGGATAGAAGCAACACAGTCAAAACCGCGAACTGCACAATCGGACGGGATTTGTTAAGCTGCATACGGCAATCTATTTCATTTTCGGTGATTATATCTCGAATAAACAGTAAAATCACGCCAAACGCAAGCACCGCATAATCGAATCCGCTCAATTCGAGCCGAAGCAAACTTCCGTTCCACAGCTCGTATAGCCGAAAATCGGTAAAAGTTTGCCGCAACATTCCCCAAGCGTGCGAAAGCGACTCCGCGCGGGCGAAATATCGCAAAAACATCATCAATCCAAGCGTTCGAAGTATCGCGAACATCTTGCCTTTACCCGACACTTCGCCGCGCAATCGCGTGAGTTTACGTAGTCGTTCGGTAAGCGGCTCGAAGAAAAGTCCGGCGGTGATAAGCGCGCCGTTTAATATCCCAAACATCAATATATGCGCGCCCGCGCCGTGCCAAACGCCCATTGCGAAGTAGACGCAGAACGTCGCGATTGACGTCGGAAGCATTTTGCCGATTCGATTGCCGAATATTTTGCGTGAGACTTTGCCGAACATGCCGAGCGGCTTAGATAGCGCAATTGGGTAGAAAAGATAGTCGCGAAGCCAGCGAGTCAGCGTAATATGCCAACGCCGCCAAAAATCGGTGAGCGAGTTGGCGAAAAACGGTTGACGGAAATTCTCGGGCAGCTTAACACCCAAAATTTCCGCAATCCCCATCGTAATATTGATTCCGCCGGCGAAATCGGCGTAAATTTGGATACTATACACGAAAACCGCGAAAACGATAATCGCGCCGCCGTGATTATAATAGTATGAAAACACGTTATTCACAAGGGGCGCGGCATAGTTGGCAATCACCAGCTTCATAAAATATCCCCAAATCATCTTCTGAACGCCGCGGCGTGACCGCTCCCAGTCCCAACCGTGCCCGGCGAATAGGTCGGACGCGATTTCGCTATGCCGTGAAATCGGCCCTTGTACAAGCTGCGGAAAAAATGACAGGAACAACGCAAGTTTGAGCGGATTTTTCTCCACCGCAACCTTGCCGCGATAAATATCAATCAAATATCCCGCCGCCTGGAAAGTGTAAAACGAAATCCCGGGAATAAGCAACATTCCGAGTCGCGGCACTATATAACTGCTGAAAATAAAGAAGAAAAGCAGTCCAAAATTGGCAGTTAGGCAAAACAGAAGCGGCAATCTTCGTATCCACTTCGACGCGTTTCGCTCTCGCAAAGCCCCCGCCCACAATCCCGATAGGTATATGGTTAGGATTGTAAAAGTAATCGCGGACACAGCGAAAAGCCCGCCGACAAACCAGTAGAACACATAGCTTGCCGCGAGCAATACAAACCATCTCGCTCGTTTCGGCGCCAAAAAGAAGCACGCGAACGAACCGGCGAGAAAAATAAAGAATGATGGTGAAATGAAAGACATTTACATGGCTCCCTTTAAATTTCTGCCCCCAACGATCGTAGCAACGCCGCAATCGCATCAACCGAATTAAAATTATCCGGCTCTAAGTGTTCAAGTTCAACGCACACGCCGAACGTGTCGTTAAGATCGCCCACAAGCGCGATAATGTCGAAAGAATCGAGCAATCCGTCGTCGATTAACGCCGTCTCATTCGCCCACGCAACGTCAGAATGTAGATTTTTCAGTATCCCAAGTAATTTTTCCATATATATTACCTCTTTCTTCTTTTAAAATAGCAAATTTTATTAGGATATGGCTTTGTAGCCATTTTCAGAGCGAGGCTCTGGGGGCATTGTGTCCTGCCGGACGGGCGACAAGGGCTCTGCCCTTGCCAATCCCGGTCGCCTATGGTCGCAAACGCCACAAAACAGCGATTTGCACCAAAGCCGGCGACGATAAAAGCATTAATTAGCGAACCGCATTCGCGTAAAGATTAGTGAGATATAGCACTGCGCCCGTTCAAAAGCGTACCGCGCCTAAAAGCGCGAGATGTTGTTTGTGTAGGTGCGAGTTGTTTGCACACACCATCGCGCCACGTGTGCGCGGTTTTTGCGCATGTTCGTGAGCGCGGTTTTTGCGCATGTTCGTGAGCGCGACGCTTTTAGTCAAGTTTTTGGCGCGCAAAAACTTGTTGGATTGTTAAGGACTGGTCCTTAACTCGCCGCGCGCGACCGCGCAACGCCTGCCGCCGCAGCGGCAAAATGGGTTTTTAGGGCAAAGTCCTAAAAACCCGCGCCCGTTGGGCGCAAGAAATTTGATAAAACTTTTTTCAAAAGTTTTAAGCCCGCGCCGATAGGCGCTACCTTCTAACATAACAATCCGTCACCAAACTATCTCTTTCAAATCCCAATTTCCTAAACATCGCAATGCTTGCCGAGTTGTCGGGACGAATCCATTCATAAAATATCGGATTCTTCCCATCTAACATAACTTGCGCCATATACGCGCGGTACAACTTTCCGCCGATTCCCATGCCGCGCGCTGCGGGCGAGACCGCAATAATCCGCGTATGTCCCATATCGTAGACCACGCCGAGCAGACTTCCGTCGTCCCCGCGTACGCAATACGTACTTTCCCGCGAAAACATATCCTGCGGCGGCAAATCCATCTCCTCCGCACCAAAATGTTGATACAACATGGAATAAGTTTCGTCAGCGGTTGCAGTTTCAATGCTTTTATCAAATTGGAATCTCGCGTTTTTTGCGAAATTCTCACCATAATTGTCAATTGTACATTGTACATTGTTAATTGTTTTCCAAACATATCGCTCCAACTTCACCGAATGCGCAAAGCCTTGCGCCGCAAGCCAATTCTCGGCGTCGCTCAGCGGTTTCCCCTCACGATAAACAAGATACGCCGCAAGCGGCTTGTCAATCGGCGGCAATGCCGCCGAATCGTCCCGCAAGCGAAATATCAGCTTGCAAAATCCATCTCGCTCGATAAACGTAAAAAGTCCGCCCTCATTGGCGATACAGCTTAGCTTGCCATGTTCGATAAACTTGCGAATTTCGCCGGGCATCATATAATCGTTTGTTAGCGTTCGCGGATACTTTTTTTGCAACTCCGCAAACTCCTCGTAATTATTGATTATCGTCATAGTAAATCCTCCGCACCGTCAGGCGATCAATTTTGCCGTTCGGCATTGCGGGCATGGAGTCAACTTTTATCACCACGTTCGGACACATATACCGCGGCAGTTTCGCGTTCAACTCGCTTGAGAGTTCCCTCTCGGCAATCTCGCCCTCGAAGAACATCAAAATTTTCGACTTCTCTTTATCGTAAGAGCAGCAAACCAACCGAACCCCCGCAATCGCCGCGGCGGCGGTTTCAACTTCGCCAAGCTCGACGCGGCTTCCCATATGCTTAACCTGATTGTCCGCGCGGGTCAAAAACACCAACTCGCCGCGCTCGTTCAGCTTCACAATATCGCCTGTTCGATAGATAATATCACGATACGGCGAATTCGGATTCTGCAAAAACGCGTCCGCCGTTCGTTCGGGGTTGTTGTAATATCCCAGCCCAACCTGCACCCCGCGAACGTAAAGCTCGCCCGGTTCTTCGGTTGGAGTGGGTTTTCCATCCTCGTCAAGCAATAACAACTCAGTATCACGAACGGGAAACCCGATCGGAACGCTCTCGTTATCCAATAAATCCCGCTCCACCGTGTAATACGAGCAATCAACCGTCGTTTCGGTCGGACCGTAAACGTTAGTAAATTTAGAGTTCGGCATAGCGTTCCGCCAAATATTCAAAATCTTCGCCGGCATATTCTCACCGCCGAAAATCACGTCAGTAACGCCACTCGGAACATACTTTTCAAACGCGCCGCTATTCGCGATAAGCTTTATCGCAGCAGCAGCCCACGGCATAACGTTCGCGCCGACTTCGTCTACTATTTTCAGCACTTTCAGCGGCGAGATAAAATATTTCTTCGGAAAAAGATGCGTCGTCCCGCAACATTTCAGCGTGGAATACAATTCCTGCACCGACGAATCAAAATAAAACGGAGCTTGTCCCGCGAAAACGGTGTTTTCGTCGAAATCAAACGTGTCGCACATCCATTCGGTCAGATTTACAACCGAACCGTGCGAAATCAACGCGGCTTTCGGCGTTCCGGTCGAACCGGAAGTAAATATGGCGTAAGCCGGGTCGGTCGATAAGATATCTCGGCGAATTTGCGCCAAATTTTCATTATTTATCTCGGCAATCGGCAATTCCGCAACGCTTGAAGCGTCAATGACCATTGCCGGATTTATCGCGCCCAATCGGGCGATTCGGTGCGCTTCGGGCGCACTACCGTCCAGCGGCACGTAAAAACATCCCGCGTACATCGCCCCCATAAACGCGGCAACATCAGCCACCGAATGGGTTGTAAAAACCGCTATCGGTAGTTTCGTTCCGCTCACTCGCGTGGATATATAAGTTCCGACCTTTCGCGCCAAATCCAGCAGTTGCGAAAAAGTAACGCGATCAACCTCGTCAGCGAACGCAATTTTATCGGGAAATCGCCGCGCGGCGGATTCAAGATATTCAAGTAGGTTATTCAACAAACACACAACCTTTCTAACTCAGAAAAGTATATCTTATATTGATTCATTTGTCAATCTTTCGCACAAAAAAAGCCGCATTCGCGGCTTTTGTTATGCGTTTCTTCTTTTTTGGATTATATCCAGCACCAAGCCGCCGATAACGAACTGTGAAAACAAGCTTATGCCGGCGGTTATGATGTGTATGCCGAACTGTTTCCCTAAATAGTTAAATATGTACAAATGCCAATTTAGCAGATATGTCGCAACGCCTATCAGACATATCCCAAGTGCGAACAGGATTCCGTATTTGATAAGTTTTGCCGCGGTTTTGTTCATATCCGAAACACATTTTTTGAATTTTTCGAAAAATGTCAAATATATCACTCCCTTTTTCGTGATTTTCTTGACTTTATTCTATCACAAATTACCCGAAATTTCAATGAGTAAATTTTTCCGCTCAATCATTTCGTCGATTCGGTTGATATAATCGATTGCTTCTTTCACGTTGAAAATTCGTTCGATGTTGCTGTTTCGCGAATCAACGAATTTTGTAACGCTTCCTGCTCCAATGGCGATTATGGTTTGTATTTCCGACATCATATGTATGTTATAAATTCCTTCAAATCCCGGTTTTGAGTATCCGACATTTTCGCAATCGCCTAACGTGTGCTTCTGCCGATAGAGATAGTACGGCGTATAGCCTCGCTCGGTCAGCGTTTCGCGCGAAAATTTTACCATTCGGGCAACTTCGTCGCCGCGCGTTAAGTCGGCGGAGTTTTCGTCCGATTCGATGTTCGGATTTGAGGTGATACTTGGATTCGTGCCGCGAATCGCGCCGGCTTTACCACGCAAATCAAAGTTTAAATCGCTTGTCCGCTTGACGCACATCGCGTGAACGGTAATATTTTCGGGGGAAAGCGCGCAAATTTCTTCCAACGTTCGGCGAAACGTATCAAACGTTTCGCCCGGCAGTCCTGCGATCATGTCCATATTGATATTGTCGAATCCGCACTTGCGCGCTTCCGCGATTGCGGCGCGAGTTTGTTCGCTTGTGTGTTTTCGTCCGATTCGGACGAGGGTCTCGTCATCCATTGTTTGCGGGTTTATGCTGATTCGCGTGACGTTATGCCGTTTTAGGATTTCAAGTTTTTCGCGGGTTATCGTGTCCGGTCTGCCCGCTTCAACGGTGAATTCCTTTGCCTTGATATGCGATAGCTTGGACAGTAAGGCGTCCAACTGCGCCGCGTCAAGCACGGTAGGCGTTCCGCCGCCTATGTAGATGGTTTCGACGATGTTTTTGTTTCGATTGATGATAAAAAGCGCGGCGTCAAGCTCTTTGTGCAGCGCTTGCAGATATTCGGGGATTAGATGGGTTGCGTGACTGCTTTGCGGACTTGAGAATGAGCAATAAAAGCAGCGAGACGGACAAAATGGGATGTGGATGTAAAGACTTACACCTTTGGGGTCGGAGGCGTCGATAATAGGTTTTTCGGTTTGTGCGACCGTAAGCGCGAGCTCTGCTATTTCAAGCGTTGTTTCAAATTTGTCGGTAAAATATGATATGATTTCGGCGGCGGTTTTGCCCTCTGCCATAAGGCGTGTGGCGGTTTTTATCGGTCTTATGCCGACAAGCCGCCCCCAATGTTTGGTAATCTCAAATTTCTTCATGCTTTCCCTCTTGTGTATGGATTTCCTTTGATTTCGTCGCCGATTGTTGTTGGTTCGCCGTGCCCGGGGTAGACGCGGGTTTCGGGCGGTAAAGCGTAGAGTTTATCGACGATCGAGCTGATTTCCTGCTCGAAACTGCTTGTTGGGAAGTCGGCGCGTCCGACTTCGAAGCGGAAAAGAGTATCGCCCGAGATAAGCTTGTCCTCAACCAGGAAACACAAGCTGTCGCAGGTGTGTCCCGGGGTATGGATTACTTTTATCTCAATATTTCCAAGCTTTATGATGTCACCGTCTTCCACTTTGATGTCCGCGCTTAGCGTAAAGGGTTTGCGACAATATCTGTCGGTTAGGTTTTTCGCCGTGTCGGCGAAGAGTATGTCGCTGCTTGTATGCGCGACGATTTTCGCGTTCGGGAATTTTGCGAGTATATCATGAACCGCGGTTATGTGGTCGAAATGTCCGTGGGTTAGTATGATATATTTCAGGTTTAGATTATTTTCGGTGAGAAAGTCGCATATCGGTGCGCCGTAAAAAGGCGCGTCGAAGATTGCCGCCTCGCGGGTTTCCTCGTCGGCAATGATGTAGCAGTTGTTTGCCATTGTGCCGATTACTAATTGTTTGAATAGCATAGGGATGCTCCTTTTTTTTATTTTAGCGCTTACAGCGCTGGTTTAAAACCTTTTAGGGTATGCCCTAGGGCATAAAAGTCGTCAAGGGTATTGGAACGGCAAAAAGCGTCGTTTGAATGGCGAAAGGTAATTGTTGACGCTTTGCGTCAACCGCCATTACCGAATACCCTTGACAAACCCCGAAAAACTTTTAAAAAAGTTTTATCAAAACAGGCGTCGCAAACGCGCTATGGCGCTATTAAAAGCGCGCCGCTTTGTTGAGGACTGCAAACAACATCCCCTCAGTTTAGTATCTACGGCGGCAAAAGCCGCAAGCTCGACTAAAACGGTGCTATATCTCTGTAATTTTTCCGCGAACGCGGTTACTAATTTTTGTCGCCCTCATGCCAGATGGGGTGCCCATGCGTTTTTTGCGTGGGTTGGCGGCATAGTGGCGACGGTTTGGCATAAATTTCTTAGCAATTTATTACTTAGAGATTTAGCCCTCCGAAGCGTTTTTTGCGAGGAGTTTCATCATCTTTTGCCGTCAAAAGTTTTTCGGGATTTGTTAAAGGTGTTCGGTAATGGCGGTTGACGCAAAGCGTCAACAATTACCTTTCGCCATTCAAACGACGCTTTTTGCCGTTCCAACACCCTTGACGGTTTAATGCCCTGGGGCATATCCTAATAAGGTTTTAAGCCCGCGTCCGCAGGCGCAACGGCTGCAATGCCTTGCCCTAAAAACCCGCGTCCGTTGGGCGCAAGGGCGGCAACTCCGTTGCCTCCACGTCGAAGAGCACTTGCCGCGCGATGTCTTCACGAACGGTGTAAACCATGGTCACCCTTACCAAATTGGGCGACACAAACTCGTGCGTCATATTCGCCTCCGTCACTTCGGCGTCGGGCGGGAGTTGCTCGTTCAGTTGCGTGCGCAGTTCCGAATCCGCGAGGATTAAAATATCGTCAATTGTGCGGGTTCGCTGCACAATCGTTTGTTCGCGAAAGTTGTTCGTTAAAATATAAAGCGGGGGGAGAAACGGCACTTGTCGCGCGCTTACCGTTCTTGTTCGCTCGTATACAGTATAAGGTATTCTTCGGCGGATGTAAAGATTTATTTGAAAATTCATAAATCTTATCGAGCGTTTATTTATATCTCGTCCTGTGTCAACCCGCTCTTCGAAGTTTAGCTCGTATTCGGCGGTTGCCTCGTACCACGTTCGCGCGAACACTTCGCCGAACGAGTGGACGAATCTTGCGCCCGCCGTTTCTGAGTCGATAACGCCGGACACAAGCAAATCGCCCTCGTTTACTGCGTCGCCGACGTTTACCATACTAAGTCCGTTTCGGATATTCATCACTTCAATAATACCGCCGCGGGTTGCGATTATGTTGCAAGGAACGTCTTCGGGGATTCGTTCGGGGATAATATTGCGTTCTTGAACGTTCACGTAAATTTTGGAGCCTTGAATATTAATTACGATCCATGAAATTTCGGGGATTGCCGTCATCATTCGGTTTCGCACGAAATGTTCGTCGATTCGGCTTACTCTTCGTCCGATTTCCACGCCGTATTCGGCGAGATGTTCGCGGATAACTTCGACTTCCACGATTTCGGTGCCGGTAATCTCGATTCCTGTCACAAACGAGGAAAAATACCACATCATTAGGATAAATACGCAAAGTCCGATTAAAAGTCCGCGGCGTTTGCGGTATTTGTGGATGATAAACGGAACGCCGCGGCGCGTGTGAATTCGAACGCGGCTTTTTGTGCGGAACGCGATTGGGCGAATTTGCCGAAACGCCTTGACCGACATTTTTACCCGCATGTTGGTATTGCTAATTTTGTGGATATCCCAAATGAAAATTCCGCGCTTGATACATATGTTGATAAACCGCTCTAAAAAATATCCGTCCACCGAAATGAGCAGGTAACCCTTGATAAAATTGAAAAATTTGACTAGAAACATATTTTCCTCCTACATTGTTAGGCTCCTTTGGCAAAGGAGCTGTCAGCTCTGCTGACTGAGGATTGTATTCCCCTCTGTGGAGGGGTGGACGCGTAGCGGACGGGGTGGTCCAAACAATCCCCCGTCGCCATTCGGCGACACCCCCTTTGCCTGGAAGCGGGGCTTTTCGATTACGGACAATTGAGTATGGTAACCTCTACATACTCAACCCCACATTCTGCACAAATCCTGTGATAAACAGCATTTCCGCCGTGATGGTGCGGATTTCAAGCTTTTTACCGACGATTTTTATTTTCATTCCGTTCGCGCCGATTGAAATTAGGTTTTCGCTGTATTCTAAAATTCCTTCGTAATTTTCGATTGTAAGTTCGCCGGTGCCGATCAACACAATGCGCGGCAGGTTTAGAACAATATCTTTGGATACGTCAAGCGCCTCCGCGATTTTGACTTTGATTCCGCTTGGTTGTTGCGGCATGGCGTTGTCAGGGGAGGGATTGCGGTTTCTATTTCGATTTCTGTTTTTGCTTGGCATGGTTTTATCTCCTTTATTGCGGGCGAAAAAATGCCGCCCCTACAAAAATTTATGCGTAAACGGGACAAAACATGAATATAAATTAAGGAATTCGCTTTGCGGATTCCATCCACAATTGTTAATTATACATTGTTAATTGTTAATTGATTTTATGAGGTGTTGACTTTGAGTAAAATCGGCAAAATACTGTTAGGGTTGTTGGTTGCGCTGTTTGTCGCAATGCTTATCATAAATCCCGCCGCGTTTCTGGAACGAGGGCGGGAGGCGGTTTTACTGTGCATAGATGTGATTATTCCGTCGCTTTTTCCATTTCTCGTTGCGGCGGGAATTTTGGTGAAGTTGGGGCTGCCACGCTATATGTCACGCAATTTATCGCCGCTTATGCGACCGCTTTTTAATATTCCGGGAAGCGGCGCGCTTGCGCTTGTGATGGGGCTGATTTCCGGCTATCCGATTGGGGCGAAGATCGCGCGGGAACTTTACGATTCAGGCGATTGCACGAAAACCGAGGCGGAACGCATGCTTGCGTTTTGCAATAATTCGGGGCCGCTTTTTATTATCGGCGCGATTGGGGTTGGGATGTTATCCTCGCCGGCGATCGGATATGTTTTGTATGTTTCTCATGTGCTTGCGGCGATTTCGGTTGGGTTGATTTTTAGGTTTTACAAGCGCGGTTGCGACCGTCCCGCGTTGCCGCCGAAGAATTTGGTTGTTCGCAAAGAGGCGGATAGCGGCATAATCGGGAGCGCGGTTTATTCCGCCGTCGGGACGATGGCGAAGATTTGCGCGTTTGTGATACTGTTCGGCGGGCTGGTTGGCATGATGCCTAATTTAGGAAATAGCATTGCCAACGCGCTTGGCGCGGGGATAATCGAAATCTCGGCGGGGATTTCGGAATTTACGGCGCTGCAAAATATCGCCTTGCCAGTCAAACTTGCGGTGATATCGTTTATGTTATCATTTTCGGGGTTATCCGTGACTACGCAAGTGTCGGCGATTATCAGCGGGAGCGGGCTTTCGATGCTTCCTTGCATTGCCGGGAAATTTTTGTCGGGAATTATATCGGGAGTGATTACATATGTGATATGCGTGCTTGTTCCGCTTGATATACAGTTGAACGCGCAAGCTTTCGCGGCGTTTGAGCGGATTCATCAAACTGGGCAAATGCTGAATCCGTTATTCGTCAATTCGCTGATTGCCATCGCGTGGAGTTTGGCGGGGATTGTGATTGCGGTTGCTTTCGTTCGATTGTGCAGGAAAGTAAAGTCATAAGTTGTCCGAAATGTTCATATATTTAGGTAAATTTACAGTGAAAGGATGGATTTAAATGGAGGAACGCAGAATGTCAGGTTTACAGTCGAACCTAAATCATAATATTATCATGGAAAACCGTAATAAGGTAAGTATATCAGGGGTTGAAGACGTTGACAGTTTTGACGAGCAGACTGTCGTTTTATTCACGAGTGCGGGGCTTTTGACGGTGAAGGGCAGCGATTTTCATATCAACAAGCTAAACGTCGAAAGCAGCGAGGTCGTGATTGAGGGGGACGTTGAAAGCCTTGTATACAGCGATTCTATGGGTGGGCGCGAATCGTCGGGCGGCGGATTTTTCGCGAAAATGTTTAAGTAATATTCCTTGATTATTCGCTTTAATCCCCGAGGAGGGCTATTATGGATATTACCTTAGAAATGCAGTTGGAATTCTTTATATGGTCGATGATAGCCGGACTTGGTTCGGGGCTTTTGTATGATTGCTTCCGCGCGCTAAGGAAAATGACAAAACCCAAAGGCGGTTCAATCTTGGCGCAAGATATATTGTTTATTGTGATGGTTGCGCTTGTCGTATTTGTGGTTTCATTCACCGTTGGGCGGGGATATATTCGGTGGTTCGAGATGTTCGGCGTGATTTGCGGATTTGTGTTGTATCGGCTGGCGTTTCGAGACGCGGTTGTCATGATTTTGATAAAAATTGTAGGAATTTTGATTAAAACGCTGATTATTGCGGTGAAAATTGTATTATTTCCGCTGAAAATCTTGTATAAAATTTTAATTAAGCCGTTTAACGTTATTATTTGGTATACAAGACGAAGGGCGAAAAAGACCGGTTCAGCCCTTAAAATAAAGCGAGAACGGTTGGCGCGGGGGTTCAAAAATTTTAGGTTCGCGGCGCGCAAAAAATAATTGACAACGTCCTACCGATAATGTATAATGTATAACATGGCGAGAAATATCAAAAAAACACAAAGAAGAACATTGAACCTAAAGCAATTTCTAAAATGCGTTGGGTTTGTTGTTCTTGCGTTTTATTTGTGCGTTACATTTCTTGATCAGCAGAGGCGAATCAATGATAATGTTCAGCAAACCGCCGCGGTTTGGGCGCGAGTTGAGGAAGTGAATTTGCAAAACGCGGTTCTTCAGGAGACGCTTGAGCAAGTTGACACGGACGAGTTTATAAAACGTGTCGCGCGGGAAAGTCTTAGGCTTGCAATGCCCGGCGACAGGATTTTTGTAGACTCGGCGAGAATTAGATAACGATTGACAATTTTATAAACGGAGGAATTTATTTAATGCAGTTAGATGTTGGAGCGATATTTGAGGGCAAGGTTTCAGGAATAATGGATTTCGGCGCGTTCGTGTCAATCGGAGATACCGGACAATCCGGCTTGGTACATATATCCGAAATATCGAACGAGTATGTTGCGGATATAAAGCAACATTTGAGCGTTGGGCAAGAAGTGAAAGTGAAAATTGTATCTATCGGCGACAAAGGCAAGATTGCGCTTTCGATTCGGCAAGCGCAGGAAGGCGCAAGCGCCGAAAGGCCTGCGCGTTCACCTCGCGCGCCGCGGGCTCCCCGCGCGCCTCGCGCGCCGCGTCCGGCTCCGACGCCGTTTGATCCGAACAACTCACCGGTTGAGTTCACGCCGCCGCCCGGGAAGAATTCTGCGCCTCCGGGAAGTTTTGAGGATAAAATGTTGAGATTTAAGCAGGACAGTGAAGAGAAAATACACGCGTTAAAACGTGATTCAAGCGGGAAGCGCGGCGGATATAAACGAGGATAACAAAATTAAATTAAACAGCCGCCAAAGGCGGCTGATTTTGTAGATAGGAGGTGGCAATCATGCCACATGCGTTAATTATATGGCTTATCGCCGCGGTGGTTTTGATCATTATTGAAGCTTGCACCACAAATTTGGTTACAATATGGATAGCGATAGGCGCGGTTGTTGCCGCGATTGTCGCGGCGTTCAATTTGTGGCCGATTGTGCAGTGGGGGGCGTTTGTGTTCGTGTCCGGCGTGCTTTTGATTGTCACCAGGCCGTTGGCGAAGAAATTTGTGCCTAAAACCGTGCCGCTGAACTTTGACAGAGTTATCGGCGAGGTTGGCGTTGTCATTGAGGAAATTGAGCCGACCTCCGGGAAAGGGCAAATTAAAGTTATGGGACAAATTTGGTCGGCGAAGTGCGTAAGCGGCACGGTGATTCCGGTTGACGCTGACGTTAAGGTTGTTGAGGTTGAGGGAGTTAAGGTTTTGGTGGAGCGGGTTTAAGGGCGTTGCCCTAAACCCCTTTTTTGCCGCTGAGGCGGCGGGCTTATGTCCTGCCGGACGGGCGATAAGGGCTCTGCCCTTATCAATCCCGGTCGCCTATGGACGCAAACGCCAAAATGCGGCGATTTGCACCAAAGCCGGCGACAGAAAAACTGGGTTAGCGAACCGCATTCGCGGTAAATGAGACTTAGCTTGCGTATTATGCAAGTTGTAGTCGAATTATCCAGTGAGCGTAAGCGAGTCGGGAAAGACTAGCGAGATATAACGCCGCGCTCGTTCGAGAGCGACCCGCGCCTAAAAGCGCGAGATGTTGTTTGGTTAGGGGCGAGTTGATCGCACTCGCCACCGCGCCATGTGTGCTTGGTTTTTAAGCATGTTCATGAGCGCGGCGCTTTTAGTCAAGTTTTTGGCGCGCAAAAACTCGGCAGATGGCTGTGGATTTTGCAAGCAAAATCTTACGCCCCTGCACTTTTCGGCTATAGATTGCGACAAATCACGCAATCTAAGTCTCAAATGCGGGATTGTTAAGGACTGGTCCTTAACAAAGTTAAAAATAATAAATCATTTTCACAAAGGGAGGAAGAAAAATGGAAAACATCATGATGTGGGTTTGGATAGGGTTGGGCGTTCTGTTTATACTGATTTTTATGGCGAACATCAAGATTGTCTCGCAGTCAAACGCGTTTATCATTGAGCGTTTGGGCGCGTATCGGACGACGTGGGGGACGGGGTTACATCTTAAAATTCCATTTATCGAGAGGGTTGCGAAAGTTGTTCTTTTGAAAGAGCAAGTGGCGGATTTTCCGCCGCAACCGGTTATCACAAAGGATAACGTTACCATGCAAATTGACACAGTGGTATTTTTCCAAATTACCGACCCGAAGCTGTTTACTTACGGCGTTATGAATCCGATTTCGGCGATTGAAAACCTTACGGCGACAACGCTTCGTAATATTATCGGTGAGTTAGAGCTTGACGAAACGTTGACGTCGCGGGATACGATTAACACTAAAATGCGCGCGATTCTTGACGAGGCGACCGACCCTTGGGGGATTAAGATTACTCGTGTTGAACTTAGAAATATTTTGCCGCCGCGGCAAATTCAAGAGGCGATGGAAAAGCAAATGAGAGCGGAGCGTGAGCGACGCGAGTCTATTTTGCGCGCCGAGGGTGAGAAGAAGTCGGCGATTCTTGTCGCCGAGGGACAAAAAGAGTCGCAAATCCTTGCGGCTGAAGCTGAAAAGCAGTCGGAAATATTGCGCGCCGAAGCAAGCAAGGAAGCGCAAATCAGAATCGCCGAAGGTGAAGCGGAAGCGATTTTGAAGGTGCAAGAAGCGAACGCCGCGGGGATTAAAATGTTGAATGGCGCGAATCCGGCGAGCAATGTTTTGACGCTTAAGAGCCTTGAGGCGTTTGCGTCGATTGCGGACGGACAGGCGACCAAAATTGTGATTCCGTCAGAAATTCAAGGGATTGCGGGACTTGCGAAAGGGATAATGGAGACGATTAAGGATTAATTTGCGACTTTTGCCACAAAACGAATAAACGCAGGAGGTCACGACGATGGCAGGACACAGTAAGTGGAACAACATAAAACGAAGAAAAGGCGCGACTGACGAAAAGCGAGGCAAGCTTTTCACCAAAATTGGGCGCGAAATTTCGGTTGCGGTAAAACAGGGCGGGGCTGACCCTGAGACCAATTCCAAGCTTCGCGACGCGATTGCCAACGCGAAGGCAAATAATATGCCGAACGACACGATTGCGCGCAGCATCCAAAAGGCGGCGGGCGGCGGCGACGGCGCGAATTATGAGAAAATTGTGTACGAAGGCTATGGGCCGTCGGGGGTTGCGGTGATTGTTGAAACTTTGACCGATAATCGCAACAGAACCGCCGGCGATATGCGGCATTATTTCGACAAGTTTGGCGGAAACCTTGGACAGGTCGGTTGTGTGAGTTTTATGTTCACACGGGAAGAAGATGAATATGTTCCAATCGCTATGGTGAAACTTTCCAAAGAGGAAGATGTTAAGAATATGGAAAAGTTGCTCGATCACTTGGAAGATAATGATGATGTGCAAGACATTTATCACAATTGGGATTTTGATGAGGAAGAGGAGTAGGAAATATGCCGAAAATCTTACACTGCGCGGATATTCATTTTGATTCGCCTTTGACTGCGAACTTGCCGGCGGTTTTGGCAGATCGGCGTGGCGAGGAACTTCGCGAAACGTTTTCTAAAATTATCGAATATGCTAAAAACGTTGATATACTTCTGATTGCGGGAGATTTGTTTAACAGCGCGTTTGTGTCGCGGGAAACGATAACTTTCCTTATCGGAAAGTTTGCGCAAATCCCTGATACGGCAGTGTTTATTGCGGCGGGAAATCACGACTTTCTCTCGCCGAATTCTTACTATAAAACTGTGGATTTCGGGAAAAATGTTTACGTTTTTTCCGAAAAATTTGAAAAAATTGAGATTCCGCGCCTGCAAACGGCTGTTTTCGGCGTTAGTCAGAGCCAAGCACATCATAGCGAAACGTTGGTGCGGGAGCTTGATGTCAATAAAAATTATACGAACATTATGCTGCTCCACGGCGAGGTTGTAAGTGGTGAAAACAGCGAGTTTCATCCGATTTCGCGGGAGTTTATCGAAAACTCGGGCATGGACTATGTTGCGCTTGGGCATGTGCATAAATACAGCGGGATCAATCGCGCGGGAACGACCGCGTGGGCTTACAGTGGAATCCCTGAGGGGCGCGGGTTTGACGAGTTGGGCGATAAGGGATTTATTATGGGGGAAGTTACGAATTCCGGCGTGGATTTGGAGTTTATAACCTGCTGCAAGCGGCGGCATTATGCGCTTGAATTGGAAATTCCGAGCGACGTTTTGGACAGCGAGGCACGGGCGCAATTTTTGGTTGACAGTGTGTTAGACGTAGGAACGAACGACGATTTATATAAAATTTCGATTGTCGGAGAAGTGCCGTCGAAGTATCCGATAAACCTTGATATCATTGCGGATAAGCTGAACTCCGCGTTGTATTTCGCGAAAATCAGCGATGATACAATTTTCGAATACGATTACGATGAATTGGCTAAAGAATCGGGCGTTCGCGGGCTGTTTGTGAAGAATATGCGGGCGCGGATTTATAATACAGAGGGTGAAGAACGTGTCATCGCCGAACTGGCGTTGAAGTACGGCTTGAAAGCGATGGAGGCAGGCTAGCCTGCACCAAATCCCGCGCTATAATATATGTGAACATTGCGCCGCGAGGCGTCAAATTAAGGTGAAAATATATGCATATATCCGAGATATCTATAAAAAAATACGGGAAATTCGAAGATTTTAAGTTGCCGCTGAAAAGCGGTTTCAACTTAATTTACGGCGAAAACGAGGCGGGGAAGACGACACTTAACTCGTTTATACGACGGATGTTTTACGGCATGGCGTTGCGTGATCGTTCGGGGGTGAAAACCAACGACCGCGCGCGGTATATGCCGTTTAGCGGCGGGAATATGAGCGGTTCGCTGAAGCTCGACCTCGGCAGCGGCGAAAATATCGTGATTTCAAGAACGTTTGGCAGGACTGCGGCGGCGGATAGATTAAGCATTGTAAACGACGCGACCGGCGAGGAGATTTCGAAATTCGCGGGAGAAAGCGTTGGCGAGATTTTGTTTGGCTGTTCGGACGGAATGTTCGAGAAAACGCTGTGGTTGAGGCAAAACGGGACGTATATGGGTGGTAGTGACGACGAGATTACGCGTCGTTTAATAAACCTTGCGACGTCGGGGGACGAGGAAGTTTCGGCAAGTTTGGCGGCGGAAAATCTTGCAACCTTGCAAAAGTCGCTTAAAGCTGCGGATAACCGCTCTGCACCGGGGAAAATTGATAAGCTACAACGAGAGTTGAATGAGCTGACCGATGAGAAGTTGCGGCTTGAACGGAAGCGGGAAACCCTTGCGGAATATGAACAAAAATATGCCGCGCTTCAGAAAGAGCGAGCAGGAATCGAGCGAACCATCGAAGAGTACAAGCGCGCGCAAACGGCGGTTGAGGCGAAGCAAAAATTCGATGTTGCGCAGAAAATTGACGAATATTCGGCGGAGATTGAGGAATTGAAAACCACCGATGATTATATAAATTATATTGATATTGACGAGGCGCGGAAGTTTGAAATAAGCGAGAAGAATCGCGAACTTGAGGAGTTTGGCAAGTTGTCGGGCGAAGATGTTTCGGACGATGTGACGGCGGAACTTGAAAAGGCGAGGAAGAAGAAGCGATTGAGGGTTTTGGCGTTCATATTCGGAGGAATTGCCGCGATTGGCGGTGGGGCGGCATATGGTTTTACAGCGAATTGGCATTTTTCGATCATTGTCGCGCTTGGGCTTGCGATTTGGGTTTTAGCGTTGCTTGATTTGCGGAAAATTAAGTGTCTAATCGCTGAATGGCAAAGCAAAATCGATGCAATAGCTCAATCGGAACTTGACAAAAAATCAAAATTTGATATACTAAACCAAGAACTTTGCGAAATTTATCGAGAGTTGAACGTTACAGGGTACGGAGATTTGCTTGAAAAATCCGCGAATGCCGCGCGAATCAAGGCGAAGATTGAACTTTTGCGCGAGAATATTCAAGTTTTGCTGGATGGCAAGGACTTAGAGCAGTTACGGCAAGAAGCCAGCGGGTATGAACAGAGTTCGCAGATTTTCGAAAGCAACAAAGCGGCAATCGACCGCACGCTGAACAACGGACAGAGCAAACTTCTCTTTATCACCGAGCAAATTCAGGATATGAAACGTTCCATCAACATGCTTTTTGCGGGAGAGGAAAGTTTGGCGGCGATAACTTCCAACATCGCGAAAAATAAGGAAGAAATTGAGGAGTTAAAGCTGCAACTTGCCGCGGTTATGATGGCGAGGGAAGAATTGGCGAACGCTGCGAATGAGATGAAGAATAATTTTACGCCACCGCTGAATTCGGCGGCGAACGAAGTGATTAAGGGCATTTCGAACGGCAAGTATAGCGATTTGCGAGTGTCGGAAGAGCTGAGTATCAAAGTGTTGCAGGATGACGCGTTGATTGAGGGCGAATATCTTTCCGCCGGCGCGTTTGACCAGATTTATTTCGCGCTTCGAATGGCGGTTGTCGAACTTTTGTGCGGCGAGAACAAGATTTTGTTCCTCGACGATACGTTTACGCAGTATGACGACGTGCGCGCGAAAGCCGCGTTTGACTATATTTTGAAAATTTCGCGAGAGTGCCAAGTGGTCATGTTTACTTGCCAATCGCGGGAACTTTTCATGGCGCGGGAGCGTGGGAATATTAATGTGATTACCATTTAAGGGAGGGAAACCTAAATGATGAAAAATGAATTCGGCTCGATAAAAATTTCCAATGATTGTTTGGCGAATATTGCCGGAAACGCCGCGACCAGCTGTTACGGCGTGGTCGGAATGGCTGTGCGGTCGGGGAAAGACGGGATTGCCAAACTTTTGAAAAGAGAAAAAATGAGTAAGGGGATAAAAATTCGAACGTCGGAAAACGCCATGGCAATTGACCTTTATATTATGGTGGAATACGGCGTGAATATCGGAACCATCGCGGATAGCATTAAAGATAACGTCAAATATCAGGTTGAACTTGTGACCGGGCTTGACGTGAAGAAAGTCAACGTCCATGTTGAAGGCGTGCGAATAGGTGATTAGACGGGTTTTGGAGGGATAGTTGATGGATATGAAACTTGATGGACGGCTATTAAAGCTTATGCTTTCATCGGCCGCCAATAATTTGATAAATCATAAAAAGTATCTTAACGATTTGAACGTTTTTCCTGTTCCGGACGGCGACACGGGGACGAATATGGGGAAAACGTTTCAGTCTGCGAACGCCGCGGCACAAGCGGTTGCGAGCGATTCGGTTTCTGAAGTTTTGGACGCTATGGCAACCGCTTCCCTACGGGGCGCGCGCGGGAATTCGGGCGTTATATTATCGCAAATTTTGCGCGGATACGCGAGGGCGGCCAACGTAAATCGCGTGACGAAAGAAGCTGCGCCGACGAATGAATCTAAACTTGAGAATCGAAACATGTTCGCCATTATGCGGTGTATGAAATTCGGTGCCGAAACGGCTTATCGCGCGGTTATGAAGCCGACCGAGGGAACGATTTTGACGGTTGCGCGTGAAATGGCGGAGTTCGCGGAGGCGAATTATTCGAAATTCAAAAGCGCGACCAAATATTTTGCGGCAATTTTGCAAGCAGGACGAGAAAGTTTGGCGCGAACGCCGGAATTGCTTCCTATGCTGAAGCAGGCGAACGTTGTTGACGCGGGCGGCGCGGGTTTGATATTGCTAATCGAGGGGGCGGTTCACTTGTTGACTCACGGCGAGGAAATTCCGTTGCGGGACGAGGTTGAACGCACGGTCGCTCCGCAAATTGCGGCGAAAATGGATATTGATATAAAATATGTGTATTGCACCGAGTTTATTATCGTAAAAAGCGGTGATTCCGCAACAAGCGCGGCGCAATTTCAAACATTGATTGAGCCGAAAGGCGATTCGCTGGTTGTTATCGAGGATGACGACATTGTAAAAGTTCATATACATACGAATAATCCGGGAGCGGTGATGGAAGAAGGTTTGAAGCTTGGCGAGTTGTCGGATATTAAGATTGATAATATGCGCTATCAACACGCCGAAGCGGCGGACGGACTGCCTGCGAATATTGAGTTGAAAGAACATGGCTTCGTCGCGGTGTCGACGGGAGATGGAATCGAGCAGATGTTCCGCGATATGGGTGTTGATATTGTCGTTGCGGGCGGACAAACTATGAATCCCAGCACGCAGGATATTTTAGACGCGGTCGAGAGCGTGCCGGCGAAGGCGGTGTACATACTTCCGAACAACAAAAACATCGTTCTCGCGGCGGAGCAGGTTGTTGAGCTGACCGAAAAGGCGGTTGCGGTGATTCCGACGAAGTCGATACCTGAGGGGATTGCGGCGATGTTCGCGTTTGACGGCGATGGCGAGATTGACGCGAATAAGGAAAATATGACCGAAGCGGCGGCAATGGTTAAATCGGGATATGTTACTTACGCCGCAAGGGATAGTGAGATTGACGGACTTTCGATTAAGCAGAATGATATTATGGGCTTGGACGGCGGCAAGGTAAAGGTTGTCGGCGATTCGCCGACCGATATATGTCGTCAGGTGGTTGAGATTTTAAGCGACGACGACACCGCGTCCATTTCACTTTACTATGGCGAAGATGTGGACGAAGCGGAGGCGGAGGCGTTGCAGGCGCAGTTGGAAGAGGCGTATTCGCTGTGTGATGTTATGGTTTATCGTGGTGGGCAGCCTTTGTATTACTATATTATTTCGGTGGAGTAGATTTTTGGAGCGGGAGGTGTGAGGAGCATGTACGAAGACATGGGACAGATACAGCAAATTATTGAAATAATTGCTTCAAATCCAGCAATGCAGGCAGTAAGTCTCTATCAAACGTATAGTTCTTTATATGATGGAGTTTTAGGGATAAAAGAATGTTTCGTCGCGAAAAAGTTTCAAAAATTTGAAGAAAGTCTTAGAAATAATACCATATGCCCTGAATTGATTGAAAAATGGAAAAACTCTTCAGAAGAAAAACGCTATCTTATAGCAGAGCGAATTATTATAGCTATTGATAGAGTTGACAAAGAAAATAAAGCTGAATTGATTGGTAAGCTATTCCTTGCTTTAATAGAAGAAAAAATCAATTATACCTTGTTTGATGATATGTTAAAGATTATTGAAAACTGGTTTGACTCAGATGCAGACACTTTGCGTGGCATTGAAAAATTAAGCCAAAGAGATAAATGGGTTGGAGGAGAGAATGTTCAAGTTGAAGTCGTTCGAGAACAAAGGCTTAAATCAATTGGATTAGTAGACGAAGGACTGAACGATTTAAAAAGCAATTTGGATAAAATATCAAAAAATGAGCCTATTAAGCAAACAAAAAGACTTTCCATCTATGGCTTGATGATGCTTGAGTTAATTGACAGCGATAAAATTTCTAAAAACTATTGCGATAAAATGTTAGGCTCTATGTATATACATCATTTTTCAAAAACGACGATTTCGCTGGATGCTGAATCCGTCTAACAAGCCAATTTCCACGTCTACAGAGGTGACATATCGTGCGACTATCTGACAATATTACTACAATCAAAGGAATTGGACCATCGAAGGCGAAATTATTCGAAAGCCGCGGGATATATACGGTGTCCGACCTTTTGAATTACTTTCCGCGGACGCATGACGACCGAAGTTTGCAAAAATCGATATCCTCCATCATCGAAGGGGAAGAAATTTCTATTACCGCAAGGCTTGCAAGTCCTGTGGTTACCAATCGAATCCGCGGCGGGATGTTTTACGCGCGGGGAAAGATTTTCGACGAAACGGGAATGTTAGACGTTGTATGGTTTAACAACCCTTACGCGTCGAATATGTTTAAAATGGATGAGGAATATACCTTTTTCGGCAAGGTTCGGCGAAACAAAAGCGGGAATTTGCAGTTTCAGAATCCAATTGCCGAGAATGTCACTAAAAACGGCAAGTTTACCGGCAGAATCGTGCCTATTTATCCGCTAACCGCGAAATTGACGCAACGCGCGGTGCAAGATGCGGTGTTTCAATGTTTAGACGGTTTAAGCGAGCCAATTCCTGAGATTTTGCCGCGGGAATTGATTGATCGGTTTTCGTTGTTGGATTCTGACGCCGCGATAAGGAATATTCACTTGCCCGAGAGTTTTGAGATGTTCGACAAAGCGCGGCGGCGGTTGGTGTTTGAGGAACTGCTGTTGTTGCAGCTTGGGTTGCACTCGCTTCGGGGGGCAAGGGAAGTTGAGAAGTGTCAGCCGTTTGATAATGTTGAATGTGTAAGCGAATTTATCGAAAGCTTGCCGTATCAATTGACGGACGCGCAGGCGCGGGTGATTGACGAGGTGTGCGTTGACTTAAAAAAAGACAAACCTATGACCAGATTGGTTCAAGGCGACGTCGGCTCGGGCAAAACCGTAGTTGCCGCCGCGGCGATGTATGCGGCGCATAAATCGGGGGTTCAGGCGTGCATGATGGTTCCGACCGATATTTTGGCGGAGCAGCATTATCGCAATTTATCAAAGCTATTCAGCCCGTTTGGGATTGAAGTTATATATTTATCCGGCAAAATGCCGGCAAAAGAGCGCAAAGTTGCGCAAGAGAAGCTCCGAACCGGAGAGGTGACAATCGCGGTTGGAACGCACGCGCTGATTTCCGGCGATGTTGAATTTTGGAATTTAGGGCTTGTGATTACCGACGAGCAGCACCGATTCGGCGTTAATCAACGGACGAGTTTAGCCGCGAAAGCGGCAAGCGCGCATACGCTGGTCATGAGCGCGACACCGATACCGAGGACGCTTGCGCTTGTGCTTTACGGTGATATGGATGTTTCGGTAATTGACGAGCTTCCGCCGGGGCGGACAGCGATTGAGACGTATTCGGTGAACGAGAAAATGCGTTCCAGAATTTACAATTTTATCAAGAAAAACGTTGATGAGGGGCGGCAGGCGTATATTGTTTGCCCGCTGATTGAGGAAAATGAAGATTCCGACCTAAAATCAACGGTTGAGTATGTCGAGCAGTTGAAACACACCGTTTTGCGTGATTTTTCCATCGCGGCAATGCACAGTAAGTTGAAAGCCGCCGACAAAACGCAAATTATGCGCGATTTTGTTGACGGGAAGATTGATATACTGGTTTCCACCACCGTTATTGAGGTTGGCGTTGACGTTCCCAACGCGAATTTGATGATTATCGAGAATGCCGAGCGGTTTGGACTGTCGCAGTTGCACCAGTTGCGCGGGCGCGTCGGGCGTGGGAGTTATCAATCCTATTGTATCATGTTTTGCGCGCCGAATCAGACAATCGCGCAAGAGAGAATGAAAGTTATGTGCGAGACTTCGGACGGATTTCGGATTGCGGAGGAGGATTTGAAGCTTCGCGGGCCGGGCGACTTCTTCGGGACGAGGCAACATGGCGTGCCTGAAATGAGGATTGCGAATTTGTTTTCGGATATGGATATTTTAAAGGACGCGCAAACCGCGGTTGCGGAAATTTTGGCGGAGGACGAGCGATTGGAGTTGCCGCAATATCAGGGGATAAAGGGCAAAATTGAAAATATGTTCGATAGATTGGAGAGGTCATAGTGAGCAAAATGCTTAATAATTGGAAAATTAGGAATACTATACTGTCGGGATTGTTTATATCATTCGGATTAGTTTTCCCGATGGTATTTCATATGTTGCCGGGAGCGGGACCGACGTGGCTTCCAATGCAGTTTCCGATATTGCTTGCCGGATTTTTTCTGTGTCCGAAGTTCGCGCTGGCGGTTGGGATTATAACGCCGCTTGTGAGCAGTATTTTTACCGGAATGCCTATGGCTTTTCCCGCGTTACCGGTGCTAATGCTTGAATTTGGACTTTACGCGCTTATTATAAGTTCGCTTAGGAATGTTAACTTTTTCAAAAACCCGATTGTAAGGCTTATAACGGCGCTGGTTTTCGGAAAATTGATTGTTGTGCTGTTCGCGCAGTTATTCGCGCATATAGGACCGGGATTTTACGCGCCGATTTTGGCGTTTGTTATGACGCAGATTGTTAACGGACTGCCCGGAATGGCGTGGCAGATTGTCGCGGTGCCGATTATAGTTGTGGCGGTGAACGCGGGGATTAAACGATACAGTAATGGAGGATAAATATGCTTGATGCGTTAAAACAAAGGTTTCACGCAAGCGAATACGCTTGTTTGATTATAAAAGATGGTGAGGAAGTTTTTTCATCGGCCGCGCGCGGGATTTTGCCGATTGTGCAGGGTGTTTCGAAAATGAAGGGCGCGTATTTGGCGGACAAGGTTCTCGGGCGGGCGGCGGCGTTGATTTGCGTTCATGGCGGAGTTTTGGCGGTGTACGCGAACATTATGACCGAATCGGCGGCGGAAGTTTTCGCCGAATATGGAATTTTATTTGAGACGGACGAGATCATCGAAGCGGTTCGCAACCGCGACGATACCGATTTTTGCCCGATGGAGAAGCTGGGGGCGAAACTTAGCTGCCCTAAACAGGCGTTGGGCAAGGTTGCGATGAAATTAGTAGAAATGGGGATTTTAGAGTCGTTGGACGATGTGCCGCTTGGTTGTGGTGGGTGCGGCGGTTAGCCGCAAGCTTAAGGCGCGTTGCGCCTTAGACCGTGCGGCGAATGCCGCATAGTTTTTAGGGCTTTGCCCTAAAAACCCATTTTTGCCGCTGAGGCGGTGAGCTTATGTCACTAACTCGGCACAAACCGCCGAGGAAACGGCACAAGGTAATGCCACGCGCTAAAGCGCGGGCTGCCGTTACCGGACGGGCGGTAAGGGCTCTGCACTTACCAATCCCGGTCGCCTATGGACGCAAACGCAAACTACGCGATTTGCGCCAAAGCCGGCGACGAAAAAAGCATTAGTTAGCGAGCCGCATTCGCGGAAAGATTTGCGAGATAAAACGCCGTGTCAGTCGAGTCTGCGGCTTTTGCCGCCGTAGGCATTAAACTGAGATGATATTGTTTGCACTTCTCATATAGCGGCGCGCTTTTAATAACGCCATAGCGCGTTTGCGCCGCAAGTTTTACTAAATTTTTTGTGAAAAAATTTTTGGGGCTTGATAAGGGTGTCAATACACCCTTATCGCTATGCGGCAGCCGCCGCAAAAAGGGTTTTAGGGCAAAGCCCTAAAAGCCTGCGCCTGCCAGGCGCAAAAGTTACAAATTTGCGATATTAAGGAAAGGATTGAATATAATGCATTATAAAAAAGTATCAACAGATTTATCATTCGTAGATCGGGAGTTGGAGATTGAACAGCTTTGGAAAGAGCGGGACATCTTCAATAAAAGTATGCAGCAGCGCGAGGGCGGCGAAGTTTTCACGTTCTACGACGGGCCGCCGACGGCGAATGGAAAGCCGCATATCGGGCACGTTTTAACTCGCGCGGTGAAGGATATTATTCCACGATATAAGACCATGAAAGGGTATTCTGTTCTGCGTAAGGCCGGATGGGACACGCACGGCTTGCCGGTCGAGCTTGAAATAGAGAAGCAGCTTGGAATCAGCGGGAAGCCGCAGATTGAAAATTACGGCGTCGAGCCGTTTATTAAGAAATGCAAAGAAAGTGTTTGGAAATACAAAGGCGAATGGGAGAAAATGAGTGACCGTGTCGGCTTTTGGGCGGATATGGAACATCCTTACGTTACTTATGACAACAACTACATCGAGTCGGTGTGGTGGGCGCTTAGGCGGATTTGGGATAAGAATTTGCTGTACAAAGGGCATAAAATTATGCCGTACTGCGCGCGATGCGGGACATCGCTGTCGTCGCACGAGGTTGCGCAAGGGTATAAGGACGTCAAAGAACCATCGATTATCGTGAAATTCAAGCTGAAGTCCGGCGAAAATGAGTTTATCCTCGCGTGGACGACCACGCCGTGGACTTTGCCGTCTAACGTTGCGCTTTGCGTGAACGCGAACGAGGATTACGTTAAGGTTGAGGTTGAATCCGGCGAGAGATACATACTCGCAAAGGCGTTGGTTGAGACTGTCATTAAGGAAGAATGTAAAATCATTGAAGAATACAAGGGCGCTGACTTGAAAGGGTTGGAATATGTTCCGTTGTTCGATTTTGTTGTCGGCATGACTGACAAAAAAGGTTGGTATGTTGTTTGCGACGACTATGTAACGTTGACTGACGGAACGGGGATTGTTCACCAAGCGCCGGCGTTCGGCGAAGACGACGCGCGGGTTTGTTTGGCGAACGATATGCCGTTTGTGAATCTTGTGAACACGCAAGGGAAATTTGAGCCCGAGGCGGGCGAATTCGCGGGAATGTTCGTAAAAGACGCGGACAAGCCGATTATGCGCAACCTAAAAGAGCGCGGGCAACTGTTTTCGGTGATCGATTACGAGCATAGTTATCCGTTCTGTTGGAGATGCGACACGCCGTTGCTCTACTACGCTTGCGATACATGGTTTATCAAGATGTCGTCGGTGCGCGAGAAACTGCTTGAGTATAATCGGAGGATAAATTGGATGCCGGAAAATATCAAAGAGGGACGAATGGGGCATTTCCTTGAAAATGTTATCGATTGGGGGCTTTCCCGCGCGAGATATTGGGGAACGCCGCTTCCCATTTGGGAATGCGCTTGCGGACATAGGCACTTGGTCGGAAGTATTGCCGAACTTAAAGAAAAGGGAATCAATGTACCCGATGATATCGAGCTTCATAAGCCGTATATCGACAATGTGAAGTTGACTTGTGACGAGTGCGGCGGCGAAATGACGCGGGTTGGCGATGTTATCGACTGCTGGTTTGACGCGGGGTCAATGCCGTTCGCGCAATGGCATTATCCGTTCGAGAACAAAGAAATTTTCGAGGCGAATTATCCCGCCGACTTTATTAGTGAGGCGATTGACCAAACGCGTGGTTGGTTCTATACGATGTTGGCAATTTCGACGCTATTATTTGACGAGCCGGCGTACAAAAACGTTATCGTGCTCGGGCACGTGCAGGATAAGCATGGACATAAGATGAGCAAACATACAGGCAATGTCGTCGATCCGTGGGATGTGCTGAACAAGCAGGGCGCGGACGCGGTTCGATGGTATTTCTTCTCGAACAGCGCGCCGTGGATTCCGAATAAGTTCCACGATGCGGCGGTGAGTGAGAGTCAGAGGAAATTCCTTGGAACGCTGTGGAACACCTACGCGTTCTACGTGCTGTATGCGAACATTGACGATTTCCATCCGTCGAAATATACGTTTGATCCGGATAAATTATCGTTGATGGATAAATGGATATTCTCTAAGCTAAACACCGTAATCGCCAAGGTTGACGGACTTTTGGAGCAATATAAAATCACCGAGGCGACACGGGAGATGAACGAGTTTGTTGACGAGCTTAGTAATTGGTACGTTCGTCGTTGCCGCGAGCGGTTTTGGGCGAGTGAGATGACCGACGACAAAATTGCGGCTTATATGACGCTTTATACTGTACTTATTGAGTTTGCCAAGCTTTGCGCGCCGTTTGTGCCGTTTATGAGCGAAATGATTTTCCAAAATTTGAAGCCTGCGCATCAAGTGGAAAGCGTTCATCTTTGCGATTATCCGTCGTCGTATGAAGATTTCATTTTTGCGGAAATTGAGGCGGAAATGGATACCGCGCGTAAGGTTGTAATCCTCGGGCGCGCCGCGCGAAACGAGGCGAACATCAAAAATCGTCAGCCGATTGGCAGGATTTACGTTCAGTCGCAGAGCCCCATAACTCCGACGTATCAGGAGATTATCTTGGACGAGTTGAACGTGAAAGAGCTTATTTTAACCGACGACGCGAGCCAATTTATAAGCTATCACTTTAAGCCGCAGTTGCGAACGCTGGGCGCGAAGTTGGGCAAACTTATCAAGCCGACGTTCGAGCTTGTGAACGCTATGGACGGCGCAGAAGTTATGGCGAAAATCAATGCGGGTGAGGCGATAAAACTTACCGTCGAGGGAACGGACGTTGAATTGCTGAAAGACGACATTTTGGTGGAGACGCAGAAGAATGAGGGGTTTGTTTCCGCGAGCGATGTCGGCGTTACCGTCGTGCTTGACACAAATTTGACGCCGGAACTGATTGAAGAGGGATTTGTTCGGGAAATTATCAGTAAAGTTCAAACCATGCGTAAGGATAGCGGGTTTGAAGTGCTTGACAATATTGATATTTCCTATGTTTCGGGAGATAAAATCGCGGAAATTATGAAAAATCATGAAAGTGAAATAAAAAATCAAACTCTTGCGCATAATATTACGAAAATGGATGCCGCTGACGATAGCTACACCGAGTGGAATATCAACGGCGAGAAGGTTTCGATTGCATTGCGAAAAATTTTATAAAGAGGATGATTAGATTGAAAAGATTGATTGCTATTTTAGTTTTAGTGGTTATGACATTTGCGGTTGTGGTGATTACCGGGTGCGGCTGCAACAACAATGAAGTTACGCCGCCATACGAAAACGGATACGAAAACGGGCATGAAAATGAGCACGAAAATGAAGCTGACAATTCACAAATATATGTAGATCCGGGCGTTTCGCCGATTTTGGAATTGATGGTTGAGTATGCCCAAACGGAACAGCGCGTGACCAGCGTAATGCTTAGAGAAAAGTTTAGAAATGAACCTGAACTATTCTTGGAAGCTATGGTAGTTAACGAGCAGCAAGGCAGGGGCAACGACGCGACACTTATGCTTTTGGGTAGCCATATAGCCACATTCAGACGTGAAAATTCTGAATTATACGCCGAATATGTGGCGGCGTTAGAGCGGCTTGACAATGCGGATTTGGATGAAGATTCGGCGCGTATGCTTAGATTTATACACGCGAATATTGAACATGCGTATAATCATTAACCTAAATAACCTATGAAAATACGGAATCTAAAAGGCAAGATAGTTGTCGGCGTACTGCTCTTATTGATTTGCGGTTGCGCGTTTTTTGGCGAAATGTTGAAGCTTTATAACACCATTTGGTGGTGGGATATTATGCTTCATTCCGTGTCGGGCGCAACATTTGCGATTATCGGATTTATGCTGGCGAGCAAACTTAGCAAACATACTGTATCACCACTACTCGCCGCATTGTTCGCGTTTAGTTTCGCGGTGACTTTAGGCGTGATGTGGGAAATATTTGAGTTTATTATGGACAGCTTACGGCAGATGAATATGCAACGGTGGATGTTTATGCCTATTCCAGATAGCGCCGCGTGGGCAAGGGCAGTTGAGTTGAGAGGCGCGGGGCTTATCGATACGATGAAGGATTTGATAGTCGGAGCGATTAGCGGGCTGATTGCCGCAGTAATTGGGTATGTTTATTTGAAGCGAAAGATTAAAAAAGAGCCGTAGGGCTCTTTTTTTATCAAATAATATCGACTTGTATCAACGAGTGACTAAAAAATGCGAAAAACTTTTGTTTTTCGCATTTTTTGCATACGGAAATATCTTGCGTTTTATGGAAATAATTGGTAAAATATGCAAAAGACCAATATTTACCAAAATAACACTAAAGAAAGAGAGGAAATTTTATGTTAGCAGAAAGTATCGAGAGAAGTATAGGTTTGAGCAACGTCGTAAGCGTATTTATATCCAATGTCAAGCCGAATCCCTATCAGCCGCGGCGGGAAATGGACGATGAGGCTTTGGAGGAGCTTGGTAACTCGATTCGGCAATATGGGCTTATGCAACCTATCGTTGTGCGGCAACTTGGCGGTGGGGAATACGAACTTATCGCGGGTGAGCGGCGCCTGCGCGCTTGCAAAAACAACGGAATGGCGGAAATTCCGGCGGTTGTTATGTACGCAAACGGAACCGACAGCGCGGTACTTGCCTTGATTGAAAATATTCAGCGGGAAAATCTGAATTTCATGGAAGAGGCGGAGGCGTTTTGCGCGATTATAACCGAGCATGGCTTGACGCAAGAAGAGCTGGCGGACAGGCTTGGAAAAAATCAATCGACGGTTGCGAATAAGATACGAATACTTCGATTGTCGCGCGAAGTTCGGAAAATTATTGCCGAGCATGGTTTGACCGAGCGGCATGCGCGTGCGCTTTTGCGGCTTCCGAACGATGAATTGCGGCAAAAAGCGTTGAAAATCATTACGTCGCGCGGGCTGAATGTTATAAAAAGCGAAGAGGTAATTGACAAGCTGATAGAGGAATTAAACGCGCCGGAGACGCCGCAAAGTAAAAACATTCGTGTTTTTAAGGATATTCGGATATTTTCGAATACCATTCGACAGGCGGTCGATATGATGAAGCAGGCGGGGATTGAGGCGACCAGCGTGAAGAATGAGACGGATGATTATATTGAGTATGTTGTGAAGATTCCGAAGTGTGTGGGGTAGATTTTGCGCCGTCGGCGCGGGTTTGAAAGCATTTTAGAGTATATGTCCTAAGGCATTAATACCGTCAAGGGCGTTGGAACGGCAAAAAGCGCCGTTTGAATGGCTAAAGGTAAAGGTAATAGTTGGCACTTTGCGCCAACCGTCATTACCAAACACCCTTACAGTAGGTTTCATCCAATCATATTTTGCCAAAGACTGGCTCGTGTTCTTGGGAAGTCCTTTAAATGAGACTTGACTTGCGTTGTTTTTCGCAAGTTATAGCCAAATTATGCAGAGGCGTAAGCTTTTTCGAAAGTTGTCGAAAACTTGTTTTCGCTAACAACTTTGTTTGAGACTTGACTTTGCTGAATTATGCAAAGTCGTAGCCGAAAAGTGCAGGGGCGTAACATTTTGCTTGCAAAATGCACAGCCATCTGCCATAAAGATTTTATGGGCTTGAAAATCTTGGCTGTGGCATCAAAATTTCACACTAAAGGTATCCTTCGGTTTAGCCAAATCGAAGATTTGGAACCTCAGTATAATTTTGCTAATGCCACGTCCTTGCAGATGGCTGTGGATTCGCCTTG
>Ga0131853_10001107_pt1 | contig 49000 bp, 41 predicted proteins | sample TergutLab28metaG_FD_92764 | JGI IMG/M metagenome (GOLD analysis project Ga0131853, IMG submission 92764) | Labiotermes labralis P1 segment gut microbial communities from Petit-Saut dam, French Guiana - Lab288 P1 (version 2) (version 2) | ecosystem: Host-associated > Arthropoda: Insects >... | reverse complement strand
GAGCCAATTCAATTTTTACAATTTCCGTGTTGGTTGCCTTCACCGCTTCGTCGGCTGCCATGATGTGAGGCCCTGCTCCCGTTCTAGCTCCTAAAATACCAATGGAGCGGTATTTTTTATCTAGCTTCATGGTCTCCAGTAATTGGCTATCCACATTGGCAATCACAAGTCCAATGGTGTCTCCAATGGCCGTTCCTACAAATTCTGTTAATTGACATGCTTTTTGTATCATACTTCCATCTCCTTTATGCATCGTGGTCTCTGTTTTTACTTTTTCATTGGCTTTGCCGAGAATTTGTTCTAGCATTTCATCAATCAATGCTTCTTGATCACGCATCTTGCTTCACCCCGCTTAACAACTTTTGCTCCACATTGACGTGAGGACGTGGAATCACATGGCTACTTTCCACTGTTCCTACTTTGCCTGCTGCTACACTACCTGCTTCTGTCGCTGCTTTTACTGCGCCGACGTCACCGCGGACCATGACCGTAACCAATCCAGAACCAATCTTTTCGTAACCGATCAACGTCACATTTGCCGATTTAACCATAGCATCTGCTGCCTCAATTGCCCCAATCAATCCTCTTGTTTCAATCATTCCTAACGCTTCTTGCATGGTGAATTCCTCCTTATCTCATTTAAATATCTACCCTTGCTAAGTAGACATCACCCCCTTATGAACTAAATGTGCTAATTCACTTAACAGCTCTGCTTTATCCGCCCGTTCCCAAGGAAGATCGCCATCGTCTTTGAAATGACCATATACCGACGTTTGGCTAAAGAGTGGTTGACGAAGATCCAGCGTGTTGATGATTTCCTTCGGTGAAAAATCGAAGACTTTACGTACGATGGCATGGAGTAAGTTGACCTCCATCTTCTCTGTGCCAAAGGTGTCGATCACCACTGCGCTTGGTTCACGACTACCGATCACATAAGATAAAGCCACTTGACACCGAGTTGCCAATCCAGCTGCTACGATGTTTTTGGCTACATAACGAGCCATGTAGGCACCGGAGCGGTCTACCTTCGTCCCATCCTTTCCAGAAAAGGCGCCACCACCGTGAGGAATCACCCCACCATAGGTATCAACAATGATTTTTCGACCAGTTAGTCCGGTGTCGGCAAAAGGGCCACCGAGGACGAAGCGTCCAATGGGATTCACATAAATCCGTGTATTCTCATCTCGCAGATGCCCTTCTAAAACAGGATGGATCACGTATTTTTCAACGCTCTCACGCAAGACGTCTAAATTCACACCTGCTTTATGTTGGGTGGAAACAACCACCTCATCGATACGTAGTGGCTGAAAATTCTCATCGTATTCAACTGCCACTTGTGCCTTTCCATCAGGTAGCAAATAGAGCATATTACCCTTTTTCCTCACCGCCTCTAATTGCTTCGCTAACTTATGCGCCAAAGAAATCGAAAGGGGCATTAATTCTTCTGTCTCTGTGCAGGCAAAGCCATACATCATGCCTTGGTCGCCTGCACCAACATCATCTCGTGCGCCTCGCTTCACAACCCCTTGATGAATGTCACTCGATTGTTCGTGGATGTTTTTAAAGATAAGGCAGTTGGCACCATCAATTCCTATTTCAGACGTTCGATATCCTACTTCAAGCAAAACCTTACGTGCCACGTCCTCTACTGAGATTACAGCTGTACTCTTCACTTCTCCAGCAATAACGAGCAAGTGATTGGATATCATGCACTCCACGGCCACTAAAGCATAGGGATCTTCTTTCAAGTAAGCGTCCAAGATGCGATCTGAAATTTGATCGCATAGTTTATCTGGATGTCCTTCCGTTACCGATTCAGATGTTATTTTTAATTTTCTCATGGCTCACCTCCTAGTTCTGTCAACTTCCTCATTAGCAAGTAGCTAGTCAATGTAGGTGACAGCAAAGTTACCACCCATCACTTTAATCATTTTTCTCACACTCCCTTCAAAAAAAACGAACTTACACCACTGATCGGCATACCGCACATAGAAATTTCATAAACGAGCTTTTAACGCTTCGATTATACAAAAAAGGGCAAGAAAATAATTGTTGAACTATTTTGTCTTCTTTCTCTGATACTTCAAAAAATGGCAATTAATTGCTCTTCATCTTGTCATTTGCCATAAAGTGCAATCAAATTAGCTCTTTTGGCTACTGATTAAAAGGCTTACTTTTAAACTAAATAGTAAGCCTTATTATTTATATATCGAATTTTGTCTACCTCTAAAAATACGCCTATTTTGCCTTTTCTCACCCTTGAGCTCTGTGAAAAAAGACGTTTTTAGGAGGATTACGTCTATTTTTAATGCGGCCTTGACAAGAAATGACAAAAACCACAATTCATTTATGATATACTATCCTTAACATGAAAAATAATTGTTATCTTTGGAGGCATAAATATGGTATTAAAGTCAAAAGAGAACAAAATATTGATAGATAAAATCATGAAAGAATTTTCCCATACCACAGGTCATGCTTCGGTACTCGTTGACATTCAAGGATCAGAAGTCACACAGCTGCACAATTTCACAACCTTTTGTCAAAAAATGCGCGCCAATCCAAAAACTCGTGCTCTATGTCAAAAGTGTGATTTATTCGGTGGTTTAGAAGCAACAAAGCTGGTTGACAGCCCACACATTTATCGCTGTCATGCTGGCTTAATTGACTTTTCCGTCCCCATCATTATTAACGATCAGCTCGTCGCCTTTTTTACCAGTGGACAACTTATTACGGAGAACGAAAACGACTTTGAATCCATTCACCCCTTTCAAACCGACTGGCAACACGATGCTGAACTTGTTAAAGCTTACCAATCTCTACCTGTTCGTACTTCTGAAGAAATTGCTGCCAGTGCAGAAATCTTACGTATCATCTCTAACTACTATTTAAAAAGAAAGCTAGAAACAGAAATTGAGAAAAAGCCAACTCTCCTCACTCCCAAACTCAAGGGCAAAGAGACAAAAACGTTCGAAAAAAATAAAGAGATCGAAAAATCACTAAAATACATTGAGAAAAATTTAAACAAGTCGCTGACTCTTGAAGAGGTTGCCAGCCACGTGCACCTCAGCTCCTTTTACTTCAGTAAACTCTTCAAAAAAGAAACGGGGAAAAATTTCATTCATTACATTAACGATGAAAAGATGGAGCTGGCCCAAAGCATGCTCATCAATACCTCGTTACCCATCGATGTGATCTCTAGCAATTTAGGATTCTCACACACAAGTTATTTCTGTAAGATTTTTAAGAAAAAATTTGGCACCACACCGAAAAATTACCGCAAAACTTTTTCTCTTAAAGCCAATTAAATAAACGCAAAAAAACCGAAATATCCAAATGCTTCGCATTTGCACATTTCGGTTTTTAGGTTGCATAAAATTCCCATGATTAAAGATTTTTACCGCCTCAACGGCCACAAATTACCCACTATGCTACTTAAAAACACGCGTCGCTTCGACGGCTTTCTGCCAACCAGAGTAAAGTTTGTTACGTCTTTCTTCTGGCATGGTTGGATCAAACCTCTTACCTTCTGCATAGTTTTGCTTCAAGTCATCCATATCTTTCCAGTATCCGACCGCTAATCCTGCTAAGAATGCTGCCCCTAATGCCGTTGTCTCTAAATCAGATGCACGTTGCACCGGCACGTTTAAGATGTCTGATTGGAACTGCATTAAGTAAGAGTTGTTCGCTGCTCCACCATCTACCTTCAGAAGTGGGATCTTGATTCCTGTGTCGTCTTGCATCGCATCTAGCACGTCTCTTACTTGGTAGGCAATGGACTGTAGCGTCGCTTTAATAAAGTCTGCTTTCGATGTTCCTCGGGTGAGGCCAAACACCGCTCCTCTTGCATCTTGATCCCAGTACGGTGCTCCTAATCCTACAAATGCTGGGACCACATACACTTCATCTTCGTTTTTAGAATCACAAGCCGCTTGCTCTGAATCAGCCGCATCTGATACTAACTTCATTTCATCTCTTAACCATTGAATCGATGAGCCGGCAACAAAGACCGACCCTTCTAAAGCATAATATACTTTACCACCTATTCCATAACCGATCGTCGTTAGTAAACCATTCTTAGAACTCTTTGCTTCTTCTCCTGTATTCATCACGATGAACGATCCCGTTCCATACGTACTCTTGAGCATTCCTGGTTCAAAGGCCATTTGACCGAAGAGGGCTGCTTGTTGATCTCCTGCCATTCCCGAAATTGGCACTTCGGCACCAAAGAAGTGGAAGCTCTTTGTATAACCGTACACTTCTGAGTTAGAGAGAGCCTTTGGTAACATCCCTTCTGGGATGTTTAAGATCTCTAGTAATTCTTTGTCCCACTCTAACGTATGGATGTTAAAGATCATCGTTCGAGCTGCATTGGAATAGTCTGTTACGTGAGAGGCTCCGTTTGTTAGTTTCCATACCAACCACGTATCAATCGTTCCAAACAACAACTCTCCTGCTTCAGCACGGGCTTGCGCTCCTTCTACTTGATCTAAGATCCATCTGATCTTCGTGGCTGAGAAGTAAGAGTCAATGACTAGACCTGTCTTTTGTTGGAATAGATCTGAGTAGCCTCTAGCTTTTAAATCATCGGCAAGATCGCTTGTTTGACGGGATTGCCACACAATGGCGTTGTAGATTGGCTTACCTGTTGCTTTATCCCATACCACCGTTGTTTCTCTTTGGTTGGTAATACCAATGGCAGCTATGTCCGTTGGTTTTAAGTCCGATTCAATGAAAGCACCGGCGATCACCGATTGTACAGAATTCCAAATTTCATTGGCATCGTGCTCTACCCAGCCTTCCTGTGGGAAGTGTTGCGTAAATTCTTTTTGAGCTACCCCTACTTTTTCACCTTTTTTATTGAAAATGATCGCTCTTGAACTCGTTGTCCCCTGATCAATTGACATGATGTATTTGTTTTCCATAGCGTGTTTCTCTCCTTCCTTTTTTCTGTGCTTATCTAGTTCATCACTGTAGAAACAGTAAAAATTAAACTCGTTCTGTTTTTTGCACCAAATTTTTTAAACAGGATTTGAATGTATTTTTTAACCGTATGAATACTGATGTACAATTCATCCGCTATTTCTTGGTTACTCTTTCCTTGGATGATTAAGTTTAAGATTTGCCTCTCCCTAACCGTGAGAGGTTTAAATTGCTTTTGGTCAACGTGGCTAAAATTATTCTTTGATGTAACGTCCGCATAAGAAAGCATAACGATAAAGAAATCTTTACCATTAGCAATACTATACTTTAAGGTGGTTGGTACCAATGTAATGTTTATTTTTTTTAAAGAAGGCGTATAGAAAACATTCTCATACCCTGTTCTCCAAAACAAGCGGGATTCGGCCAAGATGGTATTCAAAAAACGATCAATGGGATTTTTGTTGCCATCTAAAAGCTCCTGGCAAATTTCAAATGCCGACTTGTTTGAATAGTGAATCTTCAATTTTTCATCGCAAATAATGAAACCCGTAGCAGACTTATCTGCAAGCATCTCAAAGATCTTTTTTTCGTATTCGCTACTGTATAAGAGCTGATTGTTGTATAAACCTTGAGAAATATACGTTGATAGCTTGGAAAACAAAGCGACGTCTTTAGGATTGAAATCATTCTCGCATTCCGTTCGTCCGAAGCCCAAGCAACCAATCAATTTGTTACCGTGAGAAAGATAGACAACTGCTTCACGAAAAAAGCCGTGCTTACACATAAAATCACGGTAGTCTTTTTGCTCGTTAATGACAGCTGTAGTGGGAAAATTATTGTATAGAACCCGCTTTCTAGCAGCCTGCGAGACACCTACATTTTGAGGGTTTAAATCATGAACTTGACTCCAATTTTCATCAAGATACGCCTTAACTAAAAGATTACCTCCGATTGACGTTGGCGTGTGTAAGTTACCTAGCTCGTCAGCTAGCCAAAAACTAACTTTACTAAAACCAAAGATTTTTTCTAACAAAGATAAAATATGGACTTGAAAATAATCATTTGATAGTTGCATCTCATCCATAAACTGTAAAATTTTTGAATAGTCATCGTCGCATAAGTATTTATTCGACATTTTCCTCCCTCCTCTCATCCGATTTTCTTATTATGATGTGTTGCTATGACATAATTATAACATCTCAAAGATAGGTTCTCAATGAGGAATAAACATTTTTGGAGCGGTTGATGAAATGCATACTTTTGACTACCTTTATGTTTGATAAAGTATCCTTCTGGCTAGTTACATCCATTTTCTTAATTTGAGATAATCATTACAACCCTTAGCAATAAGGAACTCAAAATAAAAAGGAGAGATGTAGAATGAACTATGACTTGCTAATAAAAAACGCAAAGATTATCACCATGGACCAAGACCTTTCTCACAGCGAATGGGTTGGTGTAAAAGATGGGAAAATAGCAGCTGTTGGCTCAGGAGAGGTCAACGGTGAAGCAACAAAAATGATAGACCTAGGCGGCAAAACGGTATTGCCAGGTCTTACCGATTGTCATACGCACCCCATCCTGACAGGGTTATGTATGAACTCTGTTGACCTATCGGGTGCAAAAACCATCGACGAAGTGCTCTCTTTGATGAAGTCTGGTGCGGAATCTAAAAAGGATGGCGAATGGATCTTTGGTGTTAACTTCTTGCCACAACTTGTAAAAGAAAACAGGTATCCTAATCGACACGAGCTAGACAACGTTTGCACGACTAACCCAATGATGATTTTTGCTGCAACTTTCCACGGCAGCTCAATCAATACAAAGGCAATGGACGTGTGCCAGGTACCAGAAGATATGCCTGGAGTAGAAAAAGAAAATGGTGACGTACTAGGCGTATACATCTCCGATGAATCTTCGTTTTTAGCTACCTATAACGCACTAGGTTCTTTAGACGATGAAATCATTTGGGGATATATCAAGGATTGGGCCGATTTTGCCGCATCTAATGGAGTCACAGTTGCTCATGGATTCTTTAGCATGCTCGTTGCTGGTGACAAAGACTTAAAGCTAATACTCGCACGAAAAGACGAGCTTCCAATTGAGGTGGTTGTGTTCTATCAAACGTGGAACGTTGATGAAGCTGTCGCTTTAGGGCTCCCTAGAGTCGGAGGGTGCCTTACTTTGGACGGCTCGCCTTTTGAATACACAGCGGCGAACTTTGAGCCCTATACGAGCGAACCGTCGATGCGCGGCGTACTCTACCACAACGATGCAGAGGTTTACGACGTGGTTTCAAAAGCTCACGCCAATAACATGCAAACCGCCCTTCATGCAGTAGGCGAACGTGCGATCGATCAGCTAATGTATACCTACGACCGCGTCATTAAAGAGCAAGGTAAAAAAGATTTACGTCACAGAATAGAACATTTCACATTACCAACTGAATCCCAAATTAAAATGGCGGCAGAACTTGGCATCGTCCTGTCTATGCAACCAGGTATCCCTTACACGTGGGACCTGCCAGAAGGTGGAAGCATGGAGTTTTTAATGGGAAGAGAGCGAGCAGATAGAATGGATCCATACCCAAAAATTATAGAAGCAGGTAACATTATCTGTGCCGGTTCCGACACGCCAGTAACAAAGATGAACCCGTTAATCGACATCGCATCTTGTGTAAACAGTCCCAACCCTATCAGAAATATTTCTGTAGATAACGCCCTAAAAATGTTGACCAATCATGCCGCATACGCTGGCCACTTGGAAGGTCGAAAAGGCAGTATTGAAGTGGGCAAAGACGCAGACTTTACAATTATTGATCGAGATCCATATGCCTACGCTAACAGCAAAGAAATTTACGATATGGAGCTACTATACACAATTAGAGAAGGCCAGATTATCTATCAAAAATAAGATGAAATTACAATGATCCGAAAGAGTTATCTTGTTAAGAAAAACACAAGATAGCTCTTTTTTAGAACTTTTCAACATTTATAAAATTTGGATGATTCATCAAACGGAGAAAGTGACTAAAAATCCGACTTCTTCCTTACTCTTTAGCTTTTCAAGGACAAAGAATCACGAGAAAATGCTGATAAAATGTTGATATATAAGAGGTATGAGTTATTTTTATCGTAGTCTAATATCCAGAATAAGTCGTATAAAAGGTGACTTGGATATTTTACTATCCAAACACGACGTTCTGGACATCAAAAAGGATATTTTAAACAATCGAAAAATAGCCACTATTCATCAAATTTTAGCGAATTAATGGCTTTTGCTTATGGCTTTCATCCATAAAGATCAATCACCCATGAACGCATAAAAAAGTAAAAAACACCCTAGAAATCGATGCTTGTCATGACGTTTCTCAATGATCTTGGTAAGATTTCTGACGCGTTCCTGCGAGTAGCACCTTTTTGGTCTCTCTTACGGCTGTCACCTCTACTTTTAACTTGTTTTCATCCTCTAACTTTAATTCTGCTTCCTCATCATGTATAATACTAGGTATTAATGGAAAATTTGTGAACAAGGATGGATAGCATGCAAATCAGAAAAACATTGCTTTTACTAGTACCTTTTTTCGCTGTGTTTGTTTTTACCGCTTGCCATAACGATTCGTATTCCGAAAATCATGAAACAAGAATCGTAACCGATGTATGGGGGCGAGAAGTGGAAATTCCGATGAACGTCGAATCCATCATTACACTTGGTTCTGGTGCACCGCGCCTTGCTGCTTATCTTGATGTGATGGACCTTCTCGTTGGAGCAGAAGCTTACATTGAACAAGGAGCGAATGCGATCCGAGATTACAACCCAGTTCACCACGAATGGCTCTCGACGCTTCCGTTTGTTGGAGAAGGTGGCGGTAGTGGAAATAACAACGGCTTTCCTGAAGAAATCATTGTTGTAGCGCCCGATGTCATCCTAGCAGGTTTTGATTTAGAAGCCGCCGATGAATTACAGGCGCAGACAGGAATTCCCGTTATTTCGGTCCGCCACACGACCGGATTGGCGAATGAAAGCTTCTATGCGGCTCTGCGCGTGTTTGCCGAAGTGGTCGGAGCCGAGGAACGGGCGGAGATGCTTTTGTCTTATATCGATGATCTCTTGGACGATTTATATCGTCGAACAGCTGATATTCCAGACGATGAAAAGTTAACCGTTTACGCCGGAGCGGTGACGTGGAACGGAAGGCGAGGTATTTCAGGGACTTATTCTATTTTTGGGGTTTTTGATGCCATTCACGCGTTGAACGTTGCCTATACACCGGGGATCGATGGATTTTTTGAAGCTGATTTAGAAAGCATCCTCGTGTGGGACCCAGATGTTATTTTTCTTGATCCGGGAAATATGGATTTAGTAAACGAGGAATATCGCATTAATCCTCACTTTTTTCACTCCTTGCGTGCCATGCAAGAAGGACGCATTTATACGATGCCATCCTTTAATCATGCTGGAACTAACATGACCTACGCTTTGATGAACACCTATTTCGCTGGTATTATTTTATTTCCTGAGCAATTTTCTGATGTTGACTTTGAAGAAAAAGCGGCAGAAATATTAACCACCTTTCTCGGTGTAAACACATTTGATATCATGGCCGAAGCAGGTTTATTTTATGGTACAATTACAATAGGTGAATAGCAATATGACAACAACCAAATCCTTATCAAAAAAAAACCATGAATATCACCGCTACATCGGAAAAAAATGGCTAACCCTCCTAATTCTTACCGTCATTCTTTTTGGTGTTGTCTTAATTTCTCTGTCGATGGGTTCATCAGGTCTTCCCCTATCGGAAATTTTGCAGGTGATGTTTGGCGGAGGCGAGCAGGCAAGCCAAACCATTGTTTTCAATATTCGTTTGCCACGCATCGCCACAGCCGTTGCTGTCGGGTTCGCTCTTGCTATGGCTGGTTGCATTATGCAAAACGTTCTTCGCAATCCTTTGGCAGCTGCTTCAACCCTCGGTATCACACAAGGTGCATCTTTCGGTGCTGCCTTTGCTATTATCTACTTTCAAGCAGGTGCCACATTGGGGCATGCTTCTGTTGATGCCATCACCTTTACCAACCCATCTACCATCGCTACTTTCGCCTTTTTAGGCGGCATCACCACAACGATTCTAATTTTGTTTTTATCTCGTGTTATTGGGGTTACCCCTTCTGTTATGATACTGGCAGGGGTGGCGATTAGCGCCATGTTTACTGGAGCCACAACCCTCTTACAGTATTTCAGTGATGATGATGGCATCGCTTCTGTTGTTCATTGGACCTTCGGAAACCTTGGACGGGCGGGATGGCAAGAAATTTCGTTAATCTTCACTCTTAGTGCCATTGCATTTATCTATTTTATGTTTAACCGTTGGAACTATAACACCATGGAAAGTGGCTCAAATACGGCAAAAAGTCTAGGTGTGAACGTGGATCGGTTGATTCTTATTAGCATGGTTGTCGCGACCTTTATTTCTGCCACAGCCATTGCCTTCGTTGGAACCATCAACTTCATCGGTTTAATCGCACCACACATTGCTCGGCGATTTGTCGGCACTGACTATCGTTTTCTTATCCCGTGTTCGGCACTGATGGGAGCCATCGTTATGATCCTCGCAGATTTAGCCTCACGAACGATCGTTGCACCTGCTATTTTACCGATTGGTGCCCTTACTTCGTTTCTTGGCGCACCATTGTTCTTATATTTAATCATAAAAAAAGGGAAGCGAAAATAGCATGATCGAAATTAAAAACATTTCTTTTTCTTACGGTACAAATGCCGCGGTCAAGGACATTAGCTTTAACGTCTCATTGGGTGAATGTGTCGCTGTTTTAGGTAATAACGGATCGGGAAAAAGCACTTTAATCACTTGCCTGAACAAGATCCGAACCCCTAGAACAGGAAGTGTCATCATTAATGAAGTCGATACGACTACCATGACTCGCTTAGAAACCGCGCGACACATTTCCTATGTGGCACAAAAAAATGAAATAAGCCAAATGACCGTCTTTGATTCTGTCCTACTTGGAAGAAAGCCGTATATAAAATGGGCGGTCTCCCAAGAAGACATCGACATTTGTAACGACACGATTGATAGATTAGGTTTATCTGCTTTCAAATTAAGGTACATGGATGAGTTGTCGGGGGGAGAATTACAAAAAGTGATGCTGGCTCGTGCCCTTGCTCAGCAACCGAAGTTAATGTTGCTCGACGAACCGACCAGTAATCTTGATCCGAAAAACCAACACGAAATGTTAGCCTTAGTTCGAGACCTCACCACCCGACGCGGGATGTGTTCGGTGATTGTCTTACACGACGTCAGCCTTGCCCTTCGCTATTGTGACCGATTTTTATTTATGAAAGACGGAGAGATCTACACGTTCGGTGATGCTTCCATTGTGACGCCTGAGGTCATCGAAGCTGTTTACGGCATTTCCGCTAGTGTTGAGACGGTAAACGGCCGGAAAGTTGTCGTGGTTGAATAAATTATTAACCTCCGAAAAATCAATTCCCCAAAATGGCTAAATTTAGATCATTTGGGGGATTTTTCGCACCAAAATCCTCATTAATTCCCCCATTTACGCCTAAAATAAGCGATTTGGGGGAATTAGTCTCGAAATTAGGCTATTTATTCTCCCAAACGGATGTTTTTTCACCCTTTTGGGGGAATTCGGCTATACTGACCTTTCAAGCTTGAAAAAGCCATTTGTTATTGACTTAAACCTCTAGTCAATGACGAAATGGCTTTTAACGTTTAATCATCCAACTTTAACCCTGCTAAAGCGTCGGCAAAGGGATTATTTAGCGGTTCTTCTTGCTTGTTTTGTTCACGTAAATACTTCTGCACGTCACGCTTGCTCCCCTGCTTGTTCATCTCCTTCTTCCGCTTTTCAAAGTTAGTCAGCCGCTCCCTGTGGCCACACACACAAGAAAACATGCGTTTCTCCCCTTCGCCTCGGAGCTCTAGCTTCTTACGACAATTTGGACAGCGTGCATTGGTCGTTTGGCTAATCATTTTTCGGGTGTTACATTCGCGATTCTGGCAAACCAACATTTTCCCACGTTTCCCATTTACCGATAACATGAAGTCGTCGCATTCCGGGCATTTTGAGGTGGTTAAATTGTCGTGTTTGTACTTGGCATCACTGTTTTTAATCCGAGCCACATTTTCTTCCGTATAAGCTTTGATTTCGGCCATAAAGGCTTTGCTACTCAATTTTTTCTGCTCGATGTCAGACAACTTTTGCTCCCACTGGCCCGTTAACGCTGGTGATTTTAAATCTACTGGTACCAAGTCCAGTAATTGTCGACCCTTTCCTGTTAAGTGGAGTTCCTGCCCACGTTTTTCAATCATGAATTTAGAGAGCAATTTATCGATGATATCGGCTCGCGTGGCGACGGTTCCGATCCCCCCGGTCTGCTTTAAGCTAGTCGCTAACTTTTTATCTGATTCTGCTAAGAAAGCGACTGGGTTTTCCATAGCACCAAGTAAGGTTCCTTCTGTAAAGTAAGGAGGTGGCGTGGTATGACCCGTTGTGATTTTGATGGCATCTATGTTCAGGTTTTCGCCTTGTTTCAGAGAAGATGACTTTGAATGCTTGTCTTCTTCCTGGTTCTGATAGATGGCTTTGAACCCTAAGGAGACGGTCTGTTTTGATTTTGTCGTAAAGATTTCTTCTCCTACTTTTAATTCAGAAGTGGTTTGTTCATAGATGAAGGGCTTGGATAACACCGCTAAAAATCGTTTAACGACTAAGTCGAAAATTTTTCGCTCTTTATCACTTAGACTAGACAGGAGCGCGGTTTCTTCCGTTGGGATGATGGCATGGTGGTCGCTTACTTTTTTATCGTCAACACAGGTATTTGTGTTAAGTTTTTCTTTTAATAGGCCGTTAGCAAACGTTCGATAAGGAGAGATGGCGACCGCTTTTAAGCGGTCGTTTAATGTCCCGACTAAGTCGCTAGTTAAGTAGCTGGAATCCGTTCGTGGATAGGTGAGGACTTTGTGTTGTTCGTACAAGGATTGAGCAGTGGATAACGTTTCTTTGGCCGAGTAGCCAAACATCTGGTTAGCGTCTCGTTGGAGCTGGGTTAAGTCGTACAATTTGGGCGCGTATTCTTTTTTCTGTGTGGTTGTCACATCGGTCACGGTTCCTGATTTCTCTTTTAGTCCTTGGTTCAATTTCTCGATTTTTTCCCCGTTAAAACTACGGCTGCTTTTAGCTTTCTTATCCTGCCACATCCAAGTTAAACCACCTGCTTTTAGTTCCAAACCGTAGTAAGTTTGTGGCTGGAAGTTGCGGATATCGGTCTCCCGCTGGGCAATCATAGCGAGTGTTGGTGTTTGGACACGACCACAAGATAACTCGGCGTTGTATTTGGTCGTTAACGCACGGGTAGCGTTAATTCCCACAATCCAATCCGCTTCTGATCGAGCCATCGCAGCCTGGTACAGTGTGTCATAAGCTCGTCCATCTTTTAGCTTCTTAAAGCCGTCTAAAATGGCTTTATCCGTTACGGAAGAAATCCATAAACGCTTCAACGGCTTTTTCACGTTAGCTTTCTCAAGGATCAGCCGTGCCACCAATTCCCCTTCGCGGCCCGCATCGGTGGCAACGATGATCTCGTTTACGTCTTTGCGCAACAGTTGAGATTTCACCGCTTGGTATTGCTTCCCTGTTTTCTTAATAACCACCAGCTTAAAAGACGTTGGCATGATCGGTAGGTCTTCTAACTTCCAGGATTTGTACTTGTCGTTGTAGCCTTCTGGATCGGCTAAGGTCACCAAATGTCCTAAGGCCCATGTTACGATGTAATCTTTCCCTTCTAAGTAGCCATTTCCTTTTTGCGTGCAGTTTAACACCCGAGCAATGTCACGTCCAACCGACGGCTTTTCTGCTAATACTAATTTTTTCGCCATAACAACGACAACCTCTCTTTATTTCTTAGATGCTTATAGTTTAACACGGTACAGTTACGTTGCCAAGAGCAACGCTTAAGCCAATTTTCTTGATTTAACTACCTTTTCTGTGTTATAATGCCTTTTACTACTTTCGAAAATAGTCAAAAGGAGTGGCATAAAGATGAAAAAGCAGTCAATTTTGATGGCAATAGGTATGAGTGCCTTGGTTTTATTTGGATTAAGTGGGTGTCAAACAGATGATGACGTAAATGAACCAACTGCCGATGCTTTAGCATTCGTAGCAGAACACGAAGATTTAAATGGCCTCCCTCATCCTGATAACCCAGACCTGATCTTCAAAGACATGTACGTTTCAGAAGACAATCCATTTCGATACGTGGAGTTTGATGAGATCATTGAACTTTTAGAAAATGGAACCGGCATCGTTTATTTCGGATTCCCAAATTGTCCGTGGTGTCGTAACTTAGTACCTGTTTTAACGGATGCGGCCATTGATTTTGGGGTAGAGGATATTTTATATCGCAACGTTTGGGAAGATCGCAACATTTTAGAATTAGAGGACGATGAAATCGTTGAGGTGAGAGCTGGACATTCTGGCTATTATCAAGTACTTGAAATTCTAGGAGACCTAGCACCAGCTTACCGGGGCTTGGAAGATGAGTCCATTAGAAGAATTTTTGTACCTGCGGTTGTATTTGTTAGAGATGGTGAAATCATTAGCTATTTCCAAAATTTACCTTCTTTCCAACAGCGTGTCGAAGACGAAAACGATGACACCACAGCTTGGGATCCAATGACCGAAGCAGACATTGAAGAATTAACTCAAATCTTTATCGCTTACTTTGAACAAGTATTTGGTAATGATGAATAACAAAAAACTTCCAGTACAAAAACTGGAAGTTTTTTTCATCCACGACTAACAATCTGGTGTTGGCTCGTTTGGTTCAAATGGACAAGCTTCTATTTCTGGGCTACTTGAAAAATGATGGTGCAGCGCAAAACCGACAGCTGCCATTCCCAATAGTAACACAAGGATGATGATTAATTGTTTCTTTTTCATGACATTCACCTTCGAGTCAAGTATACCGAAAAAAAACTTCTTTGTCTACATTAACGTGCGTTTGACCACCTTTACCTACCGCTTCGTACGTTGACAGTTCTTTGTTGCCACCTCTAACACTTCATTGCATAACCAAACCAAGACAATGAAAGATAGACCTAGCGGGAAGAGAACTTCATAAGATACCAAATACATGATCTGGCTAGTGATAAAGAATAAAACAGCAATCCCAGCACCAAAAGCCGCCAATTCATAGCCAACTAGCTTGGATAAGGTACGCGGTGAAAAACGGTTAGATGTATCGCTGACCAAAGTTGGTAGAAGCGGTCCTAGACCAAATCCCGTCAACGCCATCCCGATAATATGACCGGTAAAATACAAGACACCAATTCCTAAAATGGAGATGATAATTCCTAACCTGATCACCGCAATTTCTCTTAAGAAATTGGAAGCCCAACCAAAAAACATTCGACCACCGGTCATGGCAAAATAATAAACCGCCGAAAACATAGCCACACTTTCCAAGGTTTCCTGGCCACGAGCAACCAGAGCTGCTCCTGTGAAAAAAACAAGGGTGTAATCCGTACCACCTAGAAAGAAAAAGGTCAAAATTTCTACCCCTTGGTGCCACTTTCTCGTCAAATACTTTTTCTTAGTTACGGCCTCTTTTACATTCGTCTCCTCAGCTTCCTGATCGTCAATCCACATTTTCTTAGACATACTAAACAGGAGCAACAAGGCAACCATCACTAAAATACCTGTAATGGCAAAATAGCCGGCACGCCATGTAAATACGGCCATCATTTGTCCCATAACAATCGGACTAAAGGCAGCTCCTGCACCCCAAAAACAATGCATCCAGTTATTATGGCTAGCTGTAAAATGCTTGGCCATATAAGAGTTCATACTAGAAGCCATCAATCCCGTCCCATAACCGTAAACAGCAATGGCCGTTAACACAAGAGCAAAGTTAGGCGACAGAGCCAAACCAACAAAACCTAGACCCATGATCACAAGGCCAATTAAATAAACCATCTGTAATTTCAAAAAACGAACCAAGGTTCCCAACATAATCCCCGATATGGTGTAAGTCACGGAATACCCAACTAAAATCCAGCCCGTATGAGCGGTAGTCATTCCGGCAATGTCTTCTGATATACCGAGCCACGAAACGGTAAAGGCACCATCCGGAAACCCTACCACAAAATAACTCACTAAAATAACCCCTAGCAGCCAGGCGCTACCTTTATTAACCTGTGTCGTTTTCCCAGGCATATTAAAACTTCCTTTCACTTTAAATCACTATAGACAATTGCGAAATCACCCAGATTTATGAAATAATCAAGTTTTTGGGTGAAAAATCACCCAGATTCATGAAATAATCAAGGGTTTAGGTGAAAAATCACCCAGATCCATAAAATAATCAAGGGTTTAGGTGAAAAATTCGACTTTCGCAATTACCTATAAATCACTAAAATATTCTACCTTTTAGAATGATGAAAAGAAAGTCATTTTATGCTAATCGTACCGTTATGACAAAAGGAGTAACACATTACATTTTTCGTAATAATGTTACTCCTTTTCCTTTTTTGTACGTAAAATGTATTCGTACACTAACAATTCAACAATCATTAGCATGGTTACACTAGAAGTTAAATCCATACCAGACACATGAATTTCATCAGCAAACGTATAAAAATTAACGTCAGACAGCCGCTCTAACAGGTTGTTATCTGCCCGAGTAATCGACAATAAATAAGGGCGATTTTCTAAAAAGACTCGCTCAATGAAATCAATCAGCACCCTGTCCTCACCCGTATAGGACAGGGCAACAATCATGTCTCTTTCCCTTATGCGATTGGAAAGGTTTTTCATTTGGTAAGCCGTCTCAGGAAAGTAAGCATGAAACCCTAATCCAATAAACAACCGTTCGCAATACTGCCCAATCGTATGGGTATTGTCATCGGTTAAAATGTAAATGCGCGGCTTATCTTCTAACTTAGAAACCACACCATCTACCCGCTTCGGTGACATGACACGAACGGTTTCTATGATATTTTTCAAATATTCCTCACTGTAACCTTGACCAATGGTAACGTCTGCTAAGCTCACTGCCTGCTTGTCATGAGCGGTTACCATTAAGCTGTTAATAAAGTCTGAATAACCTGAAAACCCTAATTTTTGCGTAAACCTAAAAATCGTGGTGGTCGACAAAAACTGTTGTTCAGCAAATTTCTGAATGCTCATCAACTTCACATCGTTCATGTTTTTAATCACATAATCAAACAACCCCCGCTCCGTCTGGTTTAGATGACGAATGGCATCTTGTGTTGCTTCATAAAAATCTCTCACTTGATTCGTTCCATTCTTCATTTCATCTCCACCTTAACTTCGTTTAAACAATCGTTCAATCTCATAATTGGTCATCTTGACAATCACTGGTCTACCATGAGGACACGTATACGGTTGCTCGCATCGGCAAAGCGCTTCAAGGAGTGCCTTTACTTCGTTCTCGTTAATGTATTGATTGGCCTTAATGGATCTTTTACAACTCATCATAATAGCCACTTCTTCTCGTAATTTAGCCAGGTTAACTTCTTTCTCTGCCAGAGTAACGGTTATCATCGTTTCGATCACTGATTTGGCATCGTTTTTCGCCCACACGGGTGTCTTTCTTACGATTAAATCGTTCTCCCCAAATTCCTCCACGTCAAAGCCAAATTCAATAAGACGCGGCAGATGTTCTTTCAAACGCACCAAATCACTCATCGGATAAGAGAGTGTGATCGGAACTAATAACTCCATGGAGCTAGCATCAGCCGACCCTAGTAACGGAAGATTTTCCTCGTATTCTACCCGTTCCTGAGCCGCATGTTGGTCGATTAAAAACAAACCTTCTGAATTTTGTGCTAATAAATAGGTGCCTTGAAATTGGCCGATGTAGTAAAGTTCCAAGTTAGGAACTGCTTCTAAGCTTGGTAGATTGATTTTCACCTGCTCTACTGGTTCAGATCGTTTCACCTCTTCTACTTGGACACTTTCTTCCATCACAGGCACCTCGTAAGTGCTAGCATTGTCGCGAAGGATCAATAAATTTGTAGGATTTTCAATATTTCCCTGGTTATCATCGTAACGTGTCAACGACTGCTTATTGACACGACTAGTAAGTAAAGATGGTTGTTCATAGGTCACTGCAGGAGATTTTCTTACAGAAGGGGTTGCCTCAGGAATATACGTCATTTTTTGAAGCGCCTTGCGTATTTCTGTCAAAATAAAGGATTTCAAAGCCTCCTCTTTCGAGAAGCGAACCTCAATTTTTGCCGGATGAACGTTCACGTCTACGAGGAGTGGATCAACATCAATATTTATAACAACAATCGGGAAGCGACCCTTTGGTAAATAGGTGTGATAAGCTTCCACAAGGGTCCGCACCAATTCAAAATTCTTGATGGGACGTCCATTCACAATCAAGGTGATGTAGTTTCTCGACGCACGGGTCACATCTGGTGCTCCAATAATACCCGATAGCTTAAAGTCTTCGTTTGTTGCCTCAAAAACATGCATCTTTTTCGCAAGATCAAACCCATAAATGCGCGAGGCGACCGCCTGAACATCGGCATTCCCTGGCGTTTTCAAGACTTCTCGCTTGTTATTGAAAAGCGTCATGGCCACTTGGGGATTAGCTAGTGCGGTTTTCGTTAAATATTCCGTCACGTGAGACAACTCCGTGTTCATACTCTTCATGTGCTTCAAACGAGCTGGTGTGTTAAAGAATAAATGATTAACTTCAATTTCAGTCCCTTTACGCATGGCAAAAGGCGCCTCACTCATAATCTTCCCGCCTTTAATATGCACGTAATACCCAACTGATTCACCATCAGACGTCTTTAAGTGAACATCAGCAACAGCCGCAATGGAAGGTAATGCCTCACCACGGAAACCCAATGTGGAAATCCGCATAATGTCATGGGTTGACCTCACCTTACTGGTGGCGTGTCGCTCAAAAGCAAGCTTAGCATCTTGCACCATCATCCCTGAACCGTTATCAATGATCTTAATCTGATTCAATCCACTGTCTTGCAAATAAAGCTCGATTTTCGTGGCGCCAGCATCTAGTGCATTCTCTACCAATTCCTTCACTACCGATGCTGGTCGTTCTACGACTTCTCCAGCTGCAATCATATTGGATAACTGGGTATCCATTACCATTATTTTACTCATTTTCATCTACTCCAATGCAAGGTTCCACTTGATCACCAGTATACCATAAATAGGAAAATTGGAGTAGTCTTGACGGCAACTACCTTTTGGGTTCAACCGAGAATATGTCACCATTTTCCCCCAATGACCTCTTTTTCGGATCGTTTGGGGGAAAAATAGTGAGAAAAGTACTCAGGATTTCCCCAAAGTCGCAAAAATAGAGACATTTGGGGAAAAATCGAGCGATTTTAACCATAAAATTCCCCCAAAGTGTTCTATTTTAATATCGCTGGGGGAATTTTCAATTTCAATCGCTTAAAAACGACTATTTTCTACACAGGTCGCATAAAAAAATAGCACCTTGCTGTCAAAACAAAGCACTATCATCTCATTCAAATTTCTACGTCTCTAAATACTTAAACACACTTTGCGCCGCAATGGCACCGTCGCTCGTAGCCGTTACCACTTGACGCAATTCTTTTGTTACCACGTCTCCGGCAGCAAAGACACCCGGTACAGCTGTTTTCATCTCCGTATCCACCACAACGTGTCCCGCTTCATTGGTCACCCCAAGATTTGCAACCATCTGGGTCACCGGATCATTTCCAATGTAAATAAATCCCCCCGATGCCTTCACTTCAGATTCTTGATCGCTCTTCACGTTTCTGACGTTCACCCCAGCAAATTTATCATCCGCCAAGTTAAAAGACGTCGGAACAGAATCCCAAACGAATTCAATTTTATCGTTAGCAAAGGCGCGCTCCTGCAACACACGATCTGCGCGCAAGCTATCACGTCTGTGAATCACATACACTTTTTTCGCCAACCCTGATAAATAAATCGCTTCCTCAATGGCGGAATTTCCGCCACCAATCACCACGACTTCTTCGTCTTTATAGAAGGCCCCATCGCATACAGCACACCAAGAAATGCCACGACCTGCCAGCTCTGCTTCACCTGGAATCTCCAGCTTTCGATGCTTCGTCCCCGTTGCCACAATTACTGACTTAGTCAAAATTTCTTTCATGCCACAGTCAAGAACAAACGTTCCATCGGCTTGCTTTTTCACTTCCTGAACATCGCCGTATACGTACTCTGCTCCAGCACGCTTCGTATGTTCAAACATCTTCATCGACAGGTCAGGACCCGTGATTTTTTCAAATCCCGTGTAATTTTCAATTTCCATGGTGTTTACCATTTGACCACCTGGTGCACCAACTTCAATCATCGCCACCTTTAATCCCGCACGAGCCCCATAAACCGCCGCTGTCATCCCGGCCGGCCCCGCACCAATGATCCCAACGTCATACATCTTCATCTCTTCCATGTCTACTACTCCCTTTACTTCAAAGTCACTGGATCCGTGAAAACCCGTGCTTCAGTGACTTTTTTAACTAAATCTAACTGTCAAAAGTCATTAAAATCCCAAAATTGGTTATTTAATGACTTTTCCGAGAAAAAATACGGGGTCAAAAGTCACTAACCGATGTGAATTCACTAATTTGATGACTTTTCATCGCCATCCGATACACCGTTGATCTTATCCATGATCTCAAAAATATCATTTGCCTCTTCCATGATATAGTCTGGCTTAAACGTCTTCAAATAATCCACACCTTTTAGCGCCCAACCAACCGCTACGGATTTCATTCCTGCGTTGTGCCCTGCTAAAATGTCGTGGTAGTTATCCCCGACCATAAAACATTCGTCCGCTGACAACCCTAACTCAGACAATGCCAAATGAATGGCTTCTGGATCTGGCTTATGATTTTCCACATGATCCTGGGCTACTAAAACTTCAAAATAGTGTGCCATATCCAAAACGTTAAGACCCTGGACTAACACATTGGACATCTTCGACGTGACAATGGCTAACTTTAAATCCGTTTTCTGCAACCTGTCTAACATCTCTCTAACGCCAGGGAACAACTCAATCATTTCGTCGTGATAAACCAAATTAAGCTGACGATAGGTTTCGACAAACGCTCCAGGATCCTCTGGATAGTACACTTCTCCCGACTCCTCAAGGGTGGGACCAATGCAACCAAGCAGCGTCTCCTGGCTAACTTCACCAATCAAAGTTTCAAAGGTTTCCTTCAATGTTCTCAAAATTAAATCGTTGGTGTTAGCTAACGTTCCATCAAAATCAAAAATAATTCCCTTTAACATCCTAGCCACGTCCTTTACTTTCGCTGCTTCTTTTGCTGTTTCAAATATTCCTGCTTACGACTGGCCTTATTCTGACCCTTATCCAACAAATTAAAATCCGCGTAGTAGATCATCTCTTTTTCCTTTTGACGACGCCATGCGACCAAGGCCAGTACCACCACAATAGCAGCAATCGAGATCACTTGTGCCACACGAAGATCACCCAACATCAAGCTATCGGTACGTAGCGACTCGATAAAGATCCGCCCAAAAGAATACCAAACCGCATAAAATGCTGCGATCTCTCCAATTAATAATTTAGACAACTTCCGTAGGACAAAGACAGCAATCAAAAAGCCCACCAAATTCCACAACACTTCGTACAAAAAGGTCGGATGATGGTAATTTTCGTTAATAAACATCCCATTAACGATAAATTCTGGAATAAACAAAGACGTCAAAAATTCACGCTGTGCATCAAGATCAACACCAGGCACGACGCTACCATAAGCTTCTTGATTCATAAAATTACCAAACCGGCCCATCATCTGGCCGACAAAGAAACCGACACCCACAATGTCAAGCACCGGAAGCAAAGGCACATCCTTTTTCTTCAAATACCACCAAGCAAAAGCCACCGCAGCGATAATGCCACCATGAATGGCAAGGCCGGCAAGACCACCAAATCCACTCGGATAAAAACCAAAAATCCGAGCCGGATTTCGCAAATACCAGCCGAAGTCATTAAAGACAATAAAATAGAGCCTGGCACCTGCGATACAAACAGGTAAGCCAAAGGTCACCAAATCAATGAGCAGTTCACTACTAATTCCCTTCTTCTTACCTTCTCGAATGGACAAAAGCAAGGCGACCCCCACTCCTAGCATGATTAAAAAGCCATACCAACGAACGGGTAGGCCAAAAATATATGGATTTGGTGCCACAATGCTATAATGATCAAACGCCATGTTCATCTACCTTCTTTATTCTAGATTGCCATTATTCTTACTTGCAATAAAAAGATTTAATTGATTACTAAAATCTTCAGCTGCATTATACCCCATCAACTTTAAATGATGATCCATAGCAGCTACTTCAATTAAAGAAGCAATACTGCGACCCGTTTTAACAGGGATTCTAATTTTCGTTACATCGGTCTCAAAGAAACGTGCCGTTTCCGTAGCAAGGCCTAATCGGTTATATTCTTTCTCTGGTGACCAATCTTCCAGTTCAGCCACTAACGTAATCTGCTTCTTATCGCGGTAAGAACCCGCACCAAACATTTCCACCACGTTAATGATCCCAATTCCCCTGATTTCAATAAATCGTTTTAAAATATCAGGTGCCCGGCCGACAACGGTCCCCACCTCTTTTTGATAAACGTCTACCCGATCATCGGCAATCAATTGATGACCACGACGAATGAGCTCTAATGCCGTTTCACTTTTACCGATGGTACTTTTTCCTGTGATCATCACACCGATCCCATTAACATCTATTAATACGCCATGAAAGGATTCCGTGTGAGCTAGCTCCTCTTGTAAAAAGTTAAAGACTGTCGCAAATATAACCGTCGTCGGCTTGTGTGATCGCAAAATCGGGACATTGGTCTCTGCTGAAAGCTTGAGCATAATTTCAGGCACATCAAAATTATTGGAAAAAAGAATAACCGGTGTGGCAGAGTTAAACAAGACACGAACATAGGTTTCTAATTCCTTATCACCAAAAGAATGCAGATAATGCCACTCTTTCGTTCCAATTAATTGAATTCGTTGCTTAACGTCTGCTTTAAAATAATCGTCAAAACCCATTAATTCCATGCCCGGTCGATTCAAAAAAGGGAAAATAATCTTCTTCGTTAAGTCCGCTTCTGGTGTGACCACCTCAAATTCTAGTGCATTAACTAAATCTTGTACAGTGATTGCATTCATGGTTTATCTGAACTCCTTTCGGCTCCACCTTTTACTTTACATTTGTGAATGTGGTGGTGCTTTTAAGATGTGCTCTTTAATAAAAAACTGCAAAATCGAGATAAACATGGCCGCAAACATCGCCGTAAAGAAATTTGAAATAACAAAAGCTGACCCCATCATCGAAGCGGTCATAGATAAAATCATCCCATTAATAAACAGGTAAGCCAGCCCCAAGGTTAAAACCATTAATGGGAAAGTGAAGAAAATTAAAACGGGCTTAAGAAACGTGTTCAATAACGTGAGGATAAATGCTGCGCGGATGGCAGCAGGGACGCTGGTAATGTAAAATCCCGGGAAGAGCGCGGCCGTGGTCATCAGCGTAGCAATATAAATTAAAAAGTTAATAATAAACTTCCGAGAGTCAAAACAACCGCATCCCGTTTGTTGCACTTGGAAGTTTGAATGGGACTGTTGCCTACTTCTTTGCTGGCGAACAAACTCATCGGTCATACTAGGTTTCTCATCAATAATACTGTCGATGACTTCCTCTTCATCGTAAAAATTTTTATGGCTCATAAAAGCTACCTCCTAGTGGGAACTTAAGCACTCCGACCTCGACTATTACTTACGATGGCCGCAAGACGAATTAGCTCTAACAACGAAACAAGCATGGCTGCTACATAAGTTAAGGCCGCTGCATTTAGTACTTTACGTACACCGCTTCGCTCATCGCGATCGTGAACCAAATGCATGTCATCAAGCAAGGCCATGGCTCGCTTCGACGCATTAAATTCCACGGGTAATGTCACCAATTGGAACAAGAACAACGAAAAGATCATCACCAAGCCAATTTCTGCTAAGACAAACATCGCTGTGAACATCCCAATCATAATTAAAATAAAGCCAAAACGATTGGCTAAGGTAACAACCGGCACCATAGCACTACGAATCTTTAACGGTCCATAAGCCTCCGCATGTTGCACCGCATGGCCAACTTCATGTGCCGCTACGGCTTTTGCAGCAACCGTGACACCGTTATGAATACTTGGTGATAAACGGACCGTACGGCTTCTTGGATCGTAGTGGTCGCTTAACTTCCCTTTTGACGGTTCGACACGTACGTGATGCAGACCGTTTCGGTCCAAAATGTCTCTAGCTACTTGGTAGCCTGTTTGACCTGAACTCGACCTCGTTCTCGTATACTTTCCGTAAGTCGCACTTAAATACATTTGTGCTCCCAGCGGAATGGCCATGATCATTAAAAAGTAAAGAAAGAAATGTTCGCTCATAAATAAAAGAAGATTATCCATCATGTAATCCATTTTTAACAACTCCTATCGGTTTGATTTATATGACTTTATTATACCTGTCATGACAGGCAGCGATGCATTCGCATCTACTCTCAGGATGAGTGGCATTAAGTGATAGTAATAAAGCAAGCTTTAACTATCACTATTATAACACATTTTATGAATTACACATTAACGAATGCCTATGTTTTTCAAATTAAGGCTCACTACGGGTTACAGCAAAGGGGATAACAAATGTAAAATGCCGTCTACAAAGGCCCCAAACAACGACTTCTTCCCTACACGGCCCTTCATCAACGTACCTGCAGCAACCGTATCAAGAAAATCAGCTTTAATCTCCTCGATCACTTTCCCGCCGTAAATCAAGGTGGCACATTCAAAATGCAAATACAGACTACGGTAATCTAAATTAATGGTCCCCACTACTGCTACGGCATCGTCGCTAACAAAACTTTTGGCATGCATAAATCCTGGCGTATACTCATAAATTTTCACACCCGCTGACAATAAATGTCGATAGTAAGAGCGCGTTAACCGGTAAATCAGCCTTTTATCTGGAGTTCCAGGCGTCACAATCCGAACATCAACTCCCCGCTTGCGTGCCGTCTGCAAAGCATAGGTCATTCGCTCACTTATTACTAAATAAGGGGTGAAAATATAAACATAATCTTTTGACTGATTTAGGATGTCAATGTAAACATCTTCTCCAATCTGTTCGTCATCTAACGGATTGTCACCAAAAGGTAACACAACACTGTCATGATCTAAAACCGACACTTGGCTTGATCGGTAAAAGCCATAATTGTCGATGCGCTCGCTTTTCTTGCAAAACGTGTCCCACATTTCGATAAACATTAAGGTGAAACTCCAAACAGCTTCGCCCTTTAACCTGACGCCCGTATCTTTCCAAATCCCAAATCTTGATTGTCGATTTACGTATTCATCGGAAATGTTCACTCCCCCAGTAAAGGCTATACGTCCATCAATAACCAGAATTTTTCGGTGATCCCGGTGGTTCATAAACATAAAGAGAATGGGACGCATGGGATTAAAACGAACCACCTTAACCCCTCGCTCACGCAACTGACGAATGTAACGATTGGTAAATAACTTCATGGAACCAAAATCATCAATGATTAGTCTCACTTCTACGCCATTCTTAGCTTTATCAATCAAGATGTCTAACATTTCATCCCACATGGAACCTTTGCCAATAATAAAGTATTCCAAAAAGATGAACTTCTTCGCCTCCCGTAGCTCCTTTAACATGTCAGCAAACATGTCCTCTCCCATGGTATAATAATTCACAGACGTTCCAGCATAAGCTCCATAGGCGGACACCTGACGAATGTGCTTGAATAAACTTTCCATCCGTTCCTCTTGAACCCTTACAAAGTCATCGTCTGTTAAATATTTAGCAATTAAAGCATGTTCGTCCACATGCTTCTTAATGGGGCGTGTGGCCCGCTTATTCCCGTATAACACATAAAACAAACCACCTAAAGGCAGTATGGCTAATACAATGATCACCCAAGATAGCTTAAAAGAACTAGGTTCATTGGATTTAATGATCACTAAAAAAGACATCCAAGACAAGAGGATACCTAGGGTGTAAATAATCGGAAATCTTAAAAAAACACCATAAAGTAACAGAATCCCCCCAACGCTCTGTATGACAAATAGGAAAAGAATAATATTTAATCTGGTTAATAGTTTCATTTTAATTCCTCTGGAACGATCGTCTTCCTAAAGTATTCCCATCGATTGACACATTAACCCCCGTAAATCTTTTTCAAAATTCGGATAGGACACCTGGATAGCATGCTTGTCGTGAATATTTAGCTCTCCAACGGTGACTAAATTAGCTACCATGAGCATCATGGCTAAGCGGTGATCGCTATCTGAACAGAGTGCTTCATCGGAGAAAAGTTCCCGGTCAGGATATCCGTAGATGACCATTCCATCCGAAACTTCAATTGCTACTGCACCAAGCTCGGTTAATAAGTCTGCCGTTTTTGATAAGCGGTTGGATTCCTTTACTTTTAATTCCTCAGCATCTTTAATGACCGTTACACCGGTAATCCGCGTCGCAAGCAGCGCCAAAATAGGGATTTCATCGATCAATCGCGGGACCAAATCACCTGAAATTTCAACGGCCCCGAGATTATCTGTATACTTAATGCGGATATCTGCCACTAATTCCTTGCCAAAAAGCCGCTGGTTAACCACCTCTATCTGGGCTCCCATGGCTTCCAGCACATCAAGAATTCCTGTTCGAGTAGGGTTAATGCCAACCTCACACAAAGTGATGTCACTATCTGGAACGATCAGTGCCGCCACCATAAAAAAGGCAGCTTGGGAAATATCAGCTGGTACATAAACATCACCAGGACTTTGTAACGTTTGACCGCCTTGGATCGAGATTTGGTTGCCGGCTCGCTTCACCTCAATACCAAAGTCTTCCAGCATTAATTCCGTGTGATCGCGAGTGGCAGTCGGTTCGATAATGGTGGTCGTCCCTTTTGCTTGAAGTCCTGCGAGGAGAATAGCCGATTTAAGCTGAGCGCTAGCGACTGGTAATTCGTAAGTAATGCCTTGCAAGTCTTTTGACCCTTTGATCAAAGCGGGTAGTGTTTCGCCGTCACTAGCAAGGAGAATCTCTGCCCCCATTAATTCAAGAGGAATCTGGATCCGCTTCATGGGACGTTTGGATAGAGATTCGTCACCAAAAATAGGGGGAAACCATTGAGTAATTCCAGCTAAAACACCCATCATTAACCTAGCCGTTGTGCCAGAGTTGCCTGCATCAACCCCTCCAAGCGGCCTTGCAGGAATAAAACGTTTAAACCCAGCTATTCCTGAGCTATTAACAACAAAATTGCCGTTCTCATCGTCAAAATCAACACCAAAACCAGTGAAGATGGTTTTGGTCGCCTCAGTATCTTCTGCCCATAAGGGGGAGTGAATTTTTGTGATGCCTTTAGTCATACTGGCAAGCATAAGTGCGCGGTGCGTGATGGATTTATCACTGGCTACCCGTAACGTTCCTTTTAATATCATATTATTTCGACCTCTAAAACGATTGTGTGTATTTCCGATGATAGGCCACTTGACCCTTCAATTGTATCATGGTATCGGATGTGAATTGATTTAAAATTTCCTGTGTTAAGGTTGTCGCTACGACACTTTCCAGAATCACGGCGACGGCTGGCACACCACAGGTGTCGCTACGCTCGATCATACTCGGTTTAACTTCTTTCGTTACGATATCCACCGAATCGATTGGCGTGTACAGGGTCGGAATCGGCTTGACTTCCACATGGATGACAATTGGCATCCCGGTGGTCATGCCCCCTTCAATGCCACCACTGTGGTTGGTTAGGCGGTGGAAACCTTGATCTTTATCGTAGGCAATTTGGTCGTGGGTAGTCGACCCAAGAAAGGTTTGATTTTCTCCAAATTTGACCCCTTTAACGAGTTGAACGCTCATTACATCGTGGGCTAACTTGGCATCGATTTTACGGTCGCAATGAACGTAGCTACCTACTCCAATTGGAAGTCCAGTTGCGACCATTCGCACTTTCCCACCAAGAGAATTGCCGGCTGTCTTCGCCTCGTCCATGGCACGTTTCATTTCCCCGGTAATATTTTCGTTCTCAGAAGTGACCGTCCCGATTTGAGTCACTTCACTGACGATCTCGATATCCAGTTGTTTCAGAATTTGTTTACAAATTGCGCCGATGGCAACGCGAATGGCGGTCTCTCTTGCTGAGGCCCGCTCTAGTACGTTTTGCAGGTCTTTGTGGTTGTACTTGATGGCGCCTGATAGGTCAGCATGACCAGCGCGTGGCACGGTTTTGGTAGATGTCTCGTATCCATCGGCCATCTCAACGCTCATTAATTGCCGATTGTTTTCAAAATCTTTATTTGGGATGACCACCGTGATGGGAGACCCCAGTGTGATGCCGTGGCGGACGCCACTTACAATTTGGACTTCGTCTTGCTCGATCTTCATCCGACCGCCGCGGCCATCGACCTCTTGTCTGCGTTTTAAGTCAACGTTAATCATCGCAGCCGTCAGAGTTAAGCCTGACGGAATACCTTCGATAATGGCGGTTAACTGTGGTCCGTGTGATTCTCCAGCTGTTAAATATCTCATGGTACGTCTCCTTTTGTAAGTGTCAGTCCCCATTTTTAATATTCTATCAAAAACGACACGTTTTGACACCTAGTGCATGTCATTTTTATACATTTCTTCTATTTTTGCCTATTTTAGGTAATCACTCTCTTAAAAGTCCCCTGTTTTTGTTATTTTTTATTAAAAAGGGGATTTATTTTGATAATCGAGGCTTTTGAAGTGCTAAAAGTCCCTCGTTTTTGTTATTTTTCATAAATTTAGGGAGCTTTTGACCTAATCAAGTACTTTATCTGCTCAGAAAGTCCCCTGTTTTTCGAAATTTCAATCAAAACAGGGGACTTTTGCTTGGCAGCTAACAAAATGGTGCCACTACCTACTCAACACCATATCCCGACTAATACCATTTTGCAACGCATATTGATAGGCTTCCACACGTCTTCCAAACGTAGCGATGGTTAGTACTCGAAGTGGCGCATAAGTTTTATCGTAACCACTATCTACCTCATCCATCACATCGATAACAAAATAGCACCCTTTCATCGCCTCTTCAAAATCTTCAAAAGCAATCACATCAAAATCTTCCTCATCTAATAAACGATGAACTAACTCAGCGCTATTAAAATCAATGTCGTCTCGATCGATCCGATCATTGGCCATGTCTAACAAGTTAATCAGCCCATCAAAGTCGCCTTTTAATTCGCGCACCATCGACTTCATAGCTAAAATTTCCACCATCTTAAGTGGCATCTCTACTTCGTCCATCAACCCTTCTAAAATAAGAACGTTCTTTTTAAATTTACCATACTTGGTCACCAATTTAAAAAATTCATCCCGCTTCAAAATGCAGTTGGCCACCTTTAACAGTTCTGATATTTGATAATCGCAGGTTTGGCAAATCAATAAAATCTCGATTAACTCCACCAAAACCCGCGCGTTCGCTTCTTCCATGTTCGACATTTCAATCCCCCTAAGATCCCGTTACTACATACATCCTATGAAAGATTGTAGCAAAACATGTCGAACCGTCGAACCAATGTTATTGTTCCGTATGATAAGATTTGTAAACTTCCTGTCGCAAGACCTTCAAATCGCTAGCAACCTGTTTAATAGCGGCATTGGTTTTCATTCCCTCGTCCCGATAATGTTCCACGTGCTGCGCAAGAGTCATCCCCTCCCACCACATGTCCACTACTTCCTCGTCAGAGCTTCCCGCTACCAATAAAACGACTTCCCCTTTCATTTCAGGTAGTTCACGAGCAACGTCTTCTAATTTTCCACGAATGAATTCTTCGTAAACCTTCGTTAGCTCTCGTGCGATGACCACGTCTCGGTTCTCGTAAACTTCCAACATATCCGACAACGTCTCTTTTACCCTGTGCGGGGATTCATAAAACAAAAGGGTCGCCCGTAAATCTTTAAAGCTTAAAAGCTCTTTTTTTCGCTTCGACCGCTGCCGATCAAGAAATCCGTGGAAGAAAAAGGAATCAGTCGAAAGTCCTGAAGCAATCAGCGCCGTTAAAGCCGCACTTGCACCTGGAATTGGAACCACAGCAAAACCGGCAGACACCGCTTTTGAAACAAGCTGATCTCCCGGATCACTAATAAGCGGCATCCCTGCATCGCTAACCAAAGCTACGTCCTCACCGGCGGCCAAACGCTCTAACATCAGATCCGTCTTCTGATGCTTGTTATGCTCGTGGTAACTCACAAGCGGTGTTTTAATCTCAAAGTGGTTGCAGAGCTTCTTGGTCACCCGAGTATCTTCCGAAGCAATGACCGCTACTGATTTCAAAACCTCTATGCCTCGCGGTGTCATATCCGATAAATTCCCAATAGGGGTGCTAACCAAAAACAACGTCGCGCCTGTCTGTTTAAAACTTTTTTGTATGTGCACGAAAAACACCACCTCAAACGTTCTGATTTAAGTATAACATAGACTCACGCGAGATGGAAACCAACTGCTAAATTTTAAATCTTTACTAAAACTTGATACGATATTTATCATAAATTGCCCCATCTAGCTTACAATAAACTTTGAAGATCACCTAAATCATGCTATACTAAAAAAAGAAACGAGGTCCATAATATGAGCCAAAAAAACAAAAACAGGATCGCTATAACTATTCTAACCGGGCTGCTGATGCTAGGCGCCTGCACCAATGAAGATTCAACCCCTTCTTCCGAAACAACACCACCAACGGAAACAACCACAGAAGCTTCTGCAAACTATCCTAATGAACCGATCACCTTCTGTGGTCTCGCCGATCCAGAAAATGCTACTGAACTGACCAGCGAGCAAGCTCTATCCCATCTAGCTCTAGTCAATCGTTGCTACCGTTTATCTAGTACGTTCACACCCGATGACCTATCTCCCGTCAACGTAGAAAGTAGGCGTGTCCTAGAAGGAAGCCATCACCTCTTAAGAGAAGAAGCAGCACGAGCAGCAGAAGATCTATTCGAAGCAGCAGAAACAGACGGTCTTTTCTTAGTTGCATCTAGTGGCTTCCGCTCCTATGAGTGGCAAACCTTCTTCCATAACAACGCCGTCTCCGAGCTCGGCTTAGAAGAAGCACGCCGCATCAGCGCCGTGCCAGGTCACAGTGAACATCAACTCGGTCTCGCCCTTGACGTGTCAACTCGAGAACTAGACGGTGGACTGGAACAAACCTTTTCCAGTACGCCTGAAGGCCAGTGGCTAAATGCCAACGCCCACCTTTTTGGCTTTATCATTAGCTATCCAGAAGGTCGAGACGCTGACACCGGATTTATTTACGAACCATGGCACATTCGCTTTGTTGGTGTAGACGCCGCCACTGAAATATTCAATAACCAACTCATCTTAGAAGAATTCTTACATGATAATACCCCAGACTAGGAGGTCACCCTTTATGAAGCCACTAAAACATTTAACACTCACCCTTGCTGCCCTACTGCTGTTACTCGGATGCACCCAACCAGAAGCGTCTACTTCAGGAACTGATGCGACAACTGCTAACACCACAACACCAACCGAACCAGCAAACGACGGGACCATCGACATCACCCTTCAATTTGCAGGAGATATTTTCTTACATCAAGGCCCAATGGACGCAGCCCGGACGGGAGCCAATACCTATGATTTTAATCCCTTCTTCCAATACATCACCCCTCACATTACTGGAGATTTAGCCATTGCTAATATGGAAACCCCAGTAGACGTCTTAGGTAACAATCACGACCTAACGTCCTTCCCTCTTTTCAACGCCCCTTTTGAAATATTAGAAGCATTACAAAATGCAGGATTCAACCACCTGATCAGTGCCAACAACCACTCCTTTGACCGAGGCTTCGATGGCCTAATTGCTACGGTCGAAAACTTTGAACGAGCAGGTATTGACCACACAGGAATGAACGTGGACCAAGAAGCTTACAACACCCCAACCATCGTCGATGTGAATGGCATCCAAGTTGGCATCATTGCTTACACCGATTCCGTTAACGGAGAGGAATGGCGTGTACCGGAAGCCATGCTTCCTTACGCGGTACGTCGTTTTAGATCTGACACCTTAGATAGCATTCCTGCCATTACTCAGGACATTGCTGACTTGCGAGAAGCAGGTGCTGAGCTAGTCGTCGTTGCTCTACATTGGGGCGCAGAATACGTGGACGAGCCAACGGCCATGCAACGTCAAATCGCAGCAGCGGTTGCTGACGCAGGTGCAGACGTCATCATGGGTAAACATTCCCATACGGTTCAACCAGTAGAATGGCACGAGCGCGAAGATGGAAGCCGTGTTTTAATCATGTATTCTCTTGGTAATTTTCTAGCCGACCAAACCAGATTAACGGATCCTTCGGTACACGCACAAATCAACGATTCCTGGACACATCACGCCTTCATTGGAAGAACCCAATTCGGGATGCTAGTTAGCTTGCAGGTTAGTCGAGATGAAAATGGCGACATCACCTTGGGTGAAGCGAATGTATTACCGACCTTATGCATGCGTGATTTCCGAGGAAATACTTTAGGCGGTGCAGATAACGTTAGCATTATGCCTCTCATTAACGGTGAGCTTCCTGATTTTGTCACCGATGCTGAACTACGACAATGGGGCCAAGTGGCTTACAATCATGTACGAAACATCGCTGGCGCAGAGTTTATCGGAAATTTTTCGACGGATTAACTACCGATAAATTTGCTTAACTTACCCCTCCTTGATATAATGGATGGACTTCGGGCAACGCTCGATTGGATCCATGAAATTATATTAGGAGGGGTTTTATGTTTAAATTATTAACGGTACTTGCTACCGTATTCTTATTGGTCGCGTGCCAGCCAGAACCGGAGGTTGAAGACGATGGAACACGTTTTACCTATTTTGCTATAGAAAACCGCAGTTCTCATAACGACTGGCAAGATTTTATTCTCATAGAAACAAATAGTCAAGGTGATATTACATCCATCACCCTTGATGGAATTAATCCGATCATTTCTTCTACTAGACGGGAGTCAGCCCGCTTAGGATTATACGAAGAAATGGCAGGCTATAATTTTTATGAGCAAATGCGTGCATTTGAAGAAGAGTTGATTGGACAGCCAATGATTGAATTAACCGTCTTACTGGAAGGTGGCGATGCAGGTAGATTTGAGCCTTCAAGATGGGCTCACTTAGCCATGGCTGCTCTTTCTGCAGGTCCATTAGAAGCTGGTCCTTATCTTGACGGCCTGTATCAAAGCATAGCCGATGAAGAGGTGGATGGCTTTACTGACTTTGTAAATTTCATTGTCGTACACGGTCACATTGTCGAAGTACAATGGAATGCCATAACCGAAGATGGCTTCTTGAAGTACGATTATATCTCTAGAACAGGTAGCACATCTGACGTCCGAGTTTGGCGTGAACAAGCGATCTTACTTGAGGAAGAGTTGCTTCGCATTCAGGATCCTCTGTTGTTAACGTTTGATGCCGATGGCTATGCCATAGATTTAGACGACGTTGAGATCCCAATTGAAATCTTTGTTTCCCTCGTTGTTCGTGGACTTGCCCAAGGTCCAACGGTGATCGATTTAGAGCAAGATTGAGGCAACGAGTTGGTTCTTCAGTGCCATTACGATTGCCTTCTGCAACAGGAACTTCTCGAGATTCGAGTGTATAGTTCCCACTGCGAACCTGAATTTTATTAGCCAAAATTAGAGTAGGAGTCGAGGTTTTCTAATGTCTGATTATTTAATGCCTGCCAAAAATGGCCTTCATGAAGTTGTGATTGATAAGTCTCGTTTCATTTGTCACGTGTATCGGATTTGGAGTGTGGAAGAGGCTAATGAACACATTGAAGCTATAAAAAAAGAGCACGCAAAAGCAAATCATAATTGCGTGGCCTATCAAATTGGGGATAAAAATGAAATTCAACGTGCGTTTGATGACGGCGAGCCGACGGGGACGGCTGGTGTACCAATGCTTGATGTATTAAAGCGCGGTGACATTAGAAATTGCTTGGTTGTGGTCACCCGTTATTTCGGTGGCGTTAAGCTCGGTACTGGTGGTTTAATTCGCGCTTATGGAAGCACAGTGAGTGCTGGCATTCAAACCGTCGGCCTTGTCAGGCGTGTTCCTCTCGTTTCCGTGTGGCTAAATTGTGATTATTCCCTGTCTGAGGTGTTGCAAAGCAAAATTCATGGTCTCGATCATGGGATAGGCAACGTTGAATACGGCGAAAGGGTCAAAATAGAAGCCTTGGTTGAGAAAGATAAAGTCGACCAATTTGTTAGCTGGGTTGTGGAGGTTACAAACAATCGTGTGATCCCTACCATTGGCGCCATTTCTTATCAAGAAATACCTATTTAACTAATAGAAGCCTGTATACACAGGCTTTTTTTCATCCTTTTTAATGCCCCATCTCAATGATCATGGCCGTCTCTTCAATGGACTTATCGTGAACGTCGATCGGCACAATCCCGAGTTGTTTAAAAACGTGAGAGGCGTAAATTAATTCTTCTTGAATCCGAGTCACGTTGGTATAGCTCGATTCTTCTTTTAGTCCAAAAGCTTTTAACCTCGTCTTGCGTACACGAAGCAGACAATCGACGCTGTTAGTCAAGCCAATTATTTTATGGGTTGGCAGATCGAAAAGTTCATCTGGAAGCGGCACTTCTGGAACGAGGGGAAGGTTAGCCACTTTGTAGTTCATGTTAGCTAAATACATGCTAAGTGGCGTCTTGGACGTACGAGAAATTCCCAATAGAACAAAGTCAGCTTCTTTAAAACCTCTAACGTCTTTTCCATCGTCGTATTTTACTGCAAATTCAATGGCTTCAATTCGTTTAAAGTATTCTTTATTTAACTGATGCAACGCGCCAGGCGTCTCGATTGGTGCAATCCCACTTTTCGCCGTAATCAAATTAGTTAATGGAGACATATAGTCCACATAAGACAAGCCTTTCTCTCGACAAAAATTGCTCGCAAATTTCACTAGTTTAGGATTTACTAACGATAAAAGTAACATTCCCTGATCCGTAAGTAGGTCCTGAAGAATGTCCTCCAATTGTTTTAAATCTTCAACAAAGGCAAAGCGCTTCACCTCTTTGACATGAAGGGTTGGAAACTGTGAAATAACCGCTGATAAATTTCGTTGAATGGTTTCCCCAACTGAGTCAGATATTAAGTAAAAAATGACACCTTCTTTATTTTGCTCCATACCTTTAACGCTCCTTGCTAATGACTTAGTTGCTACTATTTTCAATGTCGATCCCCGATTTAATGAAATATTCCATGACCGTTGTTTTCGTAATCTTCCCTACGACCTCATGTTCATTCGCTTCTGAGGTCACCGGTAAGCTATCTATTTTATGCTGAAGTAACAAGTAACCCGCATCTAACACACGAGCATTTCGTTTAATGGTGATAATGTTTGGACTTCGCGTCATAATCATAGCGACTGGTGTCTCATTTAGTTGGACATTATTAACGGTAGCACGTAGTAAATCTTTTCGTGAGACAACCCCCGCTAACTGGCCTTCTTCGTTGATCACATATAAGGAGCCAATATCATGCATAAATAAGGTCACAACCGCATCATAAATCGAAAGGTCGTGCTTCACGATCATCGGTTGCCCCATTAACTCATCGACTAGGACGTTAAAAATCTTCTCAAATAACAAAGGTTGAGGCATTTGTCCCGTATAAAAATAGCCAACTTTCGGTTTGGCGTCTAAAATGCCCACCATGCTCAACATAGCCAAATCACTTCGGAGAGTCGCTCGTGCTACCCCAATTTTTTTTGCAATTTCCTCACCGCTAATGGGCTCGCATTCTTTTACAATCGATATAATTTTTGCTTGTCGATCCGAAAAATCCATTCAGCTCACCTCGCTCTATTCACTATATTATAGCCTTTTTCCTTTACCTAAGTCAAATATGCATCACAAAAGGGGTGAAAAGGTTTTTAATAATAATCACATTTGCCCTATTGACAACATATAATGCATACTATATAATGCGAATTATAGCATATAGTGTGCATTATTGAGAGGAGCTATTAAAAATGAAGTACGTCTATAAATTTTCAGAAGGTTCAAAAGACATGAAAGATCTGCTCGGAGGAAAAGGGGCTAATCTAGCGGAAATGACCAACCTCGGTTTACCTGTTCCAACGGGATTCACCATTACAACGGAAGCTTGCTTAAAGTTTTTAGCAGGTGGAGGGCAACTTGAAGATGAGATGAAAGATCAAATTAGAGCAGCCATAAAAAATTTAGAGACCGATTCAGGTAAAGAATTTAATTCAGATAATCACCCTCTTTTCGTCTCCGTCCGCAGTGGTTCTAAATTTTCCATGCCAGGAATGATGGATACCATTCTTAACCTTGGTTTGAATGACCAGTCTGTTGAAGTCCTTGCGAAAAGAACAGGCAATGCGACTTTTGCTTACGATTGTTATCAACGTTTATTAAAAATGTTTGGTGAAGTTGTTCTTTCCATTCCAAAAGCCGATTTTGATGAGCAGCACGATGCACTTAAAGCCAGACGTGATTACCAATCCGACGATCAATTTACCAGTGCAGATTGGCAAGAATTAGTTGGCGCCTACAAAGGCATCTACCTTAAAACAACGGATAAGCCATTCCCACAATGTCCAGAAGAGCAATTATTTATGGCAGTTGAAGCCGTATTCAATTCATGGTTAAACCCGCGTGCGAAAATTTACCGTAGCTTGCATAACTTGCCAGATGATCTAGGAACTGCGGTTAACATTCAAGAAATGGTCTTTGGAAATACAGGAAGCGACAGTGGTACAGGGGTTGCATTCACACGAAACCCTTCCACCGGAGAAAACGTATTGTTTGGTGAGTACTTAGTTAATGCTCAAGGCGAAGACGTCGTCGCAGGACTTCGGACACCTGAGCCAATTGCCAAATTGGCACAAGATATGCCTGAAGTTTATCAACAGTTCACCGACGTCGCCAGCCGTTTAGAAAAACATTATAACGACATGCAAGACATTGAATTTACCGTTGAAAATAAAAAACTCTACCTACTTCAGACAAGAAATGGAAAACGAACAGCAAAAGCTGCCTTCCAAATTGCAGTTGACCTTGTAAAGGCTGGGTTTATCACAAAAGAAGAAGCCATCGCACGAGTGGATAGCAACATGATTAGCCAGCTACTTCACCCTGTTTTTAAAGTAGAGGCCCTTGAGAAAGCAGACCTAGTAGCTAAAGGGCTTCCTGCTAGCCCAGGTGCTGCCACTGGTACCATCTACTTTGATGCAGCGAGCGCAAAAATGGCAAAAGAAAACGGTGAAGACGTCGTTTTACTACGTCAAGAGACATCACCTGAAGACATTGAAGGGATGATCGTAAGTGAAGCCATCGTCACAAGTCGCGGTGGGATGACTTCTCACGCTGCTGTTGTAGCCAGAGGAATGGGAACCTGCTGCGTCGTTGGCTGTGACGCTTTGACCATCAATGAAAAAATGAAAACAGCCATTTACAGTGGTGGTACGTTGACGGAAGGAGATATCATTTCCGTCGATGGAAGTAGTGGTAAAATTTATCAAGGCATCTTAGAAAAAGATGCCGTAGAAGAACAACAGTCCTTAAGCAAACTTCTAACCTGGGCTGATGAAATCGCAGACATGGAGGTGTATGCCAACGCAGAAACGCCAGATGAAATCAAAAAAGCCCTCTCCTTCAACGCAAAAGGAGTTGGACTTGCCAGAACAGAACACATGTTCTTCGGGGAAAAGCGCGTTCTAGAAATGCGAAAGTTGATTTTAGCTGACACGGAAATCGATCGCTTGGCACCTTTGGCGGTGTTAAAACAATATCAGATCGAAGACTTTAAAGAAATTTACCGCGAGATGAAGGAATTGCCAACCACCATTCGCCTCCTTGACCCGCCTTTGCACGAATTTTTACCAAGAGCAGAAGCTGAAATGATCGAACTCGCTAAGGAACTCAACCTGCCATTAGATGTGATCAAAACCCGAACCGAATCCCTCCATGAATCCAACCCAATGCTCGGTCACCGCGGTTGTCGTTTGGCCATCACCTACCCAGAAATTTACAACATGCAAGCAGAGGCCATCGTCCTCAGCGCGCTAGCTATTAACGAAGAATCGGGCATTAACATCGTTCCCGAGATCATGGTTCCACTCATTGGTGCAACAAAAGAACTTGAATTAATCAAAGCAGAAATCATCCAAACCATCGATGCCCTCTTCGCTAAAGAAGGAAAAAGCCTTGAGTATCAAGTAGGTACCATGATTGAGATCCCACGTGCGTGCTTCATCGCCGACCAAATCGCCCAATCAGCAGACTTTTTCAGCTTTGGAACCAACGATTTAGCTCAGATGGCTTACGGTTTCTCACGCGACGACATTGGAAAGTTCTTGGGTGAATACATCAGCAAAGACATCCTTCCAGCTGACCCGTTCGAAACGTTAGATCCAGAAGGTGTGGGAGAACTGATGACCATTGCGATCGAACGTGGACGTAAAGTAAAGAGCAACTTAAAAATCGGGGTTTGCGGCGAATTAGGTGGCGACCCAGCATCTATCAAACACTTCCACCACTTTGGCCTCACCTACGTTTCCTGCTCCCCTTACCGCATCCCAATTGCCCGCTTAGCAGCTGCACAAGCAAAATTAGGGCTCGATGTCGTATAGTACTCTACCAATCAAAATATAAAACTAATAACTTATGAGACCCAAAGCCAAGAGATCGGTGAAAACACACGATTTCTTGGCTTTTCTAAGCTCTTTTTCATCTAAAAAAGCCAAGTTTTGAGCTAAAAAAGCTGAAACTTGGCTTTAAAGATTTAGTTTACGCCTTTTAAAGCCAAGTATCCTCTAAAAACATTGTAATACTTGGCTCTTCCCATACAAACCCACTTAGTTTACCCTTTCAACGCATCCCAGTCTTCTTTCGTCATCCCATACCGAACCACATCTCGGAAGACCCCTTTGATCTTGCGTTCTTGCTTACTCACCCCTTCTAGCTTCATGCCACACTTTTCCATGACTCGGCCTGAACCCTCATTCCCTACGTAAAAACAAGACTCAACCCGGTTCAATTCCAGTGTCTCGAAACAAAGAGTAAGCATGGCATTCAATGCTTCGCTCATATAACCACGGTTCCAATAAGCACGGTTTAGTACGTAACCAAAGCTCGACTTCTCATGTGCCAGTTCCAGCCTTAAATCGATGCAACCGATGCATTTTCCACTCTCTTTGAGCTCGATGGCGTAAATACCGGGATTTGCCCAATAATAATCCACCATGCCTTGCATGGCTTCTGCTTCCGTCTTAACGCCTTCCCAGTCTAAATGTACCAACGTTTCTGGATCACTACCGTACTCAAGGATGTCGGCAACGTCGTCTTTCCTAAACTTCCTTAACACCAGACGTGACCTTTCTAAAATCTCGTTATCGTATAGTACTTCTTTAACATTGCTAACCACTGGTTAACACCACCTCTCACGTAAAATTTTACCTATCTTACCAGAATTGTGCGGTGGATTCAACCTTGTCTTAATTAATGGCTGATGATGCGTTTTCTTTGATTCTAATTAAAGAAATTCCGATTTCTTTTTCGATGGAGGGATTTACGGCCGGATTCTCATGATTTCTTTTCTTCATGTTAACTCCTTTATTCGTTCTTCTCGTTATTTTTTTGAGTCGCAACGTCTACTTCGCTTCGATCAAGTTCAGGGCGACTCCCTTCTAACGTTTTTGACCCATATAGGGTCGCCGTATTTTGGATGATACTTTTAGTTATGTTCTTTTTTACGGTTACTTCAAAGCTAATGTCGGTATCGCCTGGTTCTAAGTAAGCCATCTCTGCGATAAAACAACCCTCTGTTTTGTAGAAATTGTAAGTGGTTATTTCTTCGCCTGCTCTGACCGTTGGCAGCTTGAAGTCGACCAAGTCGGTCTGCATATGATCCACCACGATAAAATCAGACAGCCTTTCATTAAGGGGGTTATGTACACGCAAGGTATAGGTGATGCGCTCCCCCGCTTTTACCTTAGACACATTTGCTGATTTAATCAACGTAGGCGTAGGGGCTCTTTTCTCTTCTGCTACCATCACTTCGTCGTTATCGACGTCTAGCTCTAAATGTTCTTTTCTTTTATCCGTCCTACCATATAATATTGCAGTGCCCTGTATACTAGCCCCAGCTGCTGTTTCTTTCACATTTGCCCTAAAGGTAATATCCGTATAACCTGGATCTAAATAGGGGATTTTCACAGTCAAAGTGGCATTCAAAAGATGGTATGCTTCTTCACATACTTTGACCCCATTGACTTGAATCGTCTCTAGTTGGAGATCGACGAGGTCGGTTTGTACCTGATCGACCATAATAAGATCAAATAATTTTTCATCCAAAGGGTTATGTATAAGAAACGTGTAGACAATGGTTTCGCCAACTTGTGCCTCGGATACATTTGCCGACTTAGCTAAGGTTGGTTTTTGCATTCCTAGTTCATCGGTTATGGGTCTTTCTAACAACTCTTCCATGCTTTCAAGCACCTCATCTATTATTTTAAAACAAACTTTAATGCTAAAGAAGAAATGACTAACACTTTATTATACATTCATCATGCTTCAAATAGTTGAAAATGTGATAAATGTTAGCAATGTCGTGATAAACGTCAGAAAAACAGAGAATTTGTCGAAGCACTCATCCTTTTTCACGGTTGACTCCCATCTCTCCCTATGTTATCTTTGTCTAATATTATTTAACCTTTGGAGGTGCCCCATGGAATTTATTGTAAAAGCCTTTGATCAATTGACGAACAAAGAACTACACGACATTTTTCAACTCAGAGTGAATATCTTTGTTGTGGAGCAAAACTGCCCCTATCCAGAAATCGATGGTAAAGATCCTGAATGCCTGCATGTCTTCAACATAATAGACGGTGAAATCGCCGCTTATGCTCGAATCGTACCACCAGGACTTTCCTTTGAAAACGAGGCATCGATTGGTCGAGTTGTCGTGCGTGATAAATTCCGCAAAGGTCGTCTTGGTATCAAACTCATGGAAACGACCATTTGCGAAACGAAAAAGAAGTGGCCAAACTTTAACATTAAAATTGGTGCTCAAGCTCACCTTCAACATTTTTACGATCTAAATGGTTTCAAAACGGTCTCAGAGGAGTATTTAGAAGACGACATCCCTCACGTGGACATGTTATTGGAAAGATAAAAAAACAACGTCCTTCAAGGGAGCTGTCTCGCAGAAATAGTGAGGCAGCTTTTTTTACATTGTTCGACAAGAAGGCCGATCCCCATCGACAATTTAACCATAATATGCTACAATATCCCAGGTGATTAAACTATGAGAAAAAATTCAAAAACGAAAATAACGACCGTCGCCTTTGTTTCGACTATTTTATTGGCACTTTTAATTGGAGATATGGGAGATAACATCCGTGCCTTTTTAAGACTTTTAGAAGCTCCTGGACTACTTCTAACCGACCATTTAAGCATTAATCGCGATTACGGCGGCAACATGAATGGGCTAATTATTAACACCTTTTTGACAACTGGGCTTAGCTTAATTATCGTCAAATGGTCTAAAGCACCTTTTGAAGGTGGCGTAATTGCCAGTATCTTCACCGTGGCAGGCTTTACCTTTATCGGAAAAAACGTTTTAAATGTGATCCCAATCTATATGGGGGTCATGTTATATGCTAGATTTAAAAACATCCCGTTAAAAGATGCGATCATCCCTCTACTTTTAGCTTCTGGGTTTGCACCTATCGTCTCTTACTTAATGTTTGGTCTTGGCATGAGTCACCTTGATTTCATGATTAGATTCCCACTAGCTATGACAGCTGGTCTTGTGAGCGGCTTCCTGATTCCGATCATCGCTGGTCATGTGTTTAGTTTTCATAAAGGTTACCATCTATACAACGTCGGATTTACCATGGGTCTGTTGGCAATCGGTGCTCACGGAATCCTAAGATCCTTCGGCATTCACGTCAGGCCCGTTGTGGCACCACTTGAGAATTATCCAGATTACACGTTGTTTTTAACGACCGTTGTCCTTGTCTTATCCATCGCTATGATCGTTCTCGCTTTTGTTTTGGATGAGAACGTCATCGATAAGTATAAATCCCTTCTTAAAGAAACGGGACAACTGCCTGCGAACTTTTCCGTGTTAGCTGGGCAGCCTGCTGTTTTGCTTAATATGGGAATCATGGGGCTTGTTAGCTTGGCAGTTCTTCTACCTATGTTAATCGTTGTTGGCATTCCTTTTACAAGTGTTTTAGCTGCCGGTGTTTTCACGATCATTGGCTTTGCCGCCTTTGGTAAACATCCGTTGAATACCTTGCCAGTTTTTGCTGGTACCATTCTAGCCTTTGTCGTCATTAGCTGGGTTGACTCTCCGTTCACAACCCTTTTACCAAGTAACAACCCTGCGGGTGCCTATCTCTCCGATATTGGGATTCACGGGTACACCTCCGCCGTCCTGTTTGCAACCACGCTCGCACCTATTTCAGCAGCATTTGGTTGGAAAGCTGGGGTCTTTGCCGGATTTTATCACATGATGATCATTGTAATTGGTGGGAATTTCCAAGGTGGATTCAACCTTTATAATAACGGTTGGATGGGTGGCTTTGTTGCCGCTACCACAGTCCCGGTATTTATGGCGTTTAAAGAAAAGAAAGACCTAAAGAAAACGACTTAAAAAAATAAGAGAAGGCCGCGACGTGCCTTCTCTTATTTTTAGGTTGCCATGCTTTCTACTTCCCGATGCTTCTTCGTTCTGATCCAGGCAAGTAAAAAGACGAGCTGTAAGACGTACAATGCTGCTAAAACAGCGTACATTTGATTTAATGTCCCTGGATTCCCACGATCAATAATAAACGTTGAGATTTGATTCCCCACCAATCCAGCGAATGCCCAAGCCGTTAACATGTAGCCTTGAATGGTTGCCAACTGTCTCATCCCGTATTTTTGAGCCAAGATATTTGGCAAGCACGCAAACCCACAACCAAAGAAGAACTGAATAATAAATACCGTTGCAACGGTGAATAGTGCTTCGATTGTTGTCCCTGCTCCAAACGGAAAAGCAATCGCCACAACACAGGTCACAATAGACGCGATGGTCATGACATAATAAGGCAAGTATTTTCGATCTGTTTTATCTTGTGCACCAGCACAGATGACACGCCCAATTAAATTTGCAAAGGCATTGATGCTAGTGAATATGACAATTAGGGTGTCGTTACGAATCCCTAGTGTTAAGTACATTTGTCGTTCGTTACTGATGATCGCCAAACCACAGGCAATATTAATAAATAACACGAACCACAATAAGATAAATCTTTTATCAAAAATAATTTCTGTTACACTATAGGTTTTCTCTTCTACCTTTAGCTGGCCGGCTTTCGCTTGTTCCATTTCAGGTCGTTCCATTAAGAGGTGTGCAATGAAACACGAAGTACCATAGATAATAGCTAAAATATAAAAGGCATGGTAGATGACAATTCCTGACTGCAAGAACGATTCAATCAATGGATTCCCAAATACGCCAGATAAGCCAAAGGCAGCAATCGCAATCCCAGCTGCAAGTCCTTTTCTCTCACTAAGCCACATCATCAAGGTTTTAATCGGAGCAAGGTACCCAATCCCTAGCCCAATCCCTTGAATGGGACCAAAGCCGATGATCGCCAATATTGGGCTTTCAATTTGGATAGCAAACCCAGTGATTAGCCAACCACCCGTGAAGAAGATAAACGTAAGAAGTGAAGCTTTTTTTATGTCTCTTTCCACAAGTTTTCCACATAATGCCGCGGAAATACCTAAACAGAATAGTGCCAACGAGAAGCACCATGCCAGGATTTCTGGCGTAAAAACATCAGAATGTGCCTCAATGCGATCCACAAATAACGTCCAGCAATACACCGATCCCGTTGCAAAACTCATAAAAAGGACTGGAACCAAACCGTTGACCCATTTGTTCTTGTTTTTTGTCATGAAACAACCTTCTCTCTTTTATTAATATTGCAACAACAGCTCCCCTCTCCAACAAGTCAAATGATGGTTGGAAGCATTATATCACCCCCACCCCTAAAATACAATTATTTTGGCGAATTATATCGTATTTGTCGTTTCACTTTAACCGTTGACGCTTTGTAACACTTTGTGTTATCTTAACTTAATGTTCAGAAATTTTCGGAGGTGTTTGCCGTGGACGTTATCATTAAAACATTTGATCAGTTAACTACCCGTGAATTACACGATATTTACCAATTAAGATGTGACATCTTCGTTGTGGAACGCAACTGTGTCTATCCAGAAATAGATGGAAAAGATCCTGAATGCTTACACATCTTTACCGAAGTAGAAAATAAAATCGTCGCTTATGCTCGGATCATCCCACCTGGATTAAAATACGAAAAAGTTGTAGCGATTGGCAGGGTCGTCGTGCACGAAACATTCAGAGGCCAGCGTCTTGGTGAAAAACTAATCGCTAAAGCAATTGAAGTCATCAAAAAGCAGTGGCCTAACACAAGCATCCGCTTAAGTGCACAGTCTCATTTACAACATTTCTATCGCCTAAATGGCTTTGAAGTCATTTCAGAGGAATATTTGGAAGAAAACCTCCCTCACATTGCCATGGAGCTGAAAGTAAAATAAAAACGCCAAAAACGAGGCGTTTTTTATTTTATGCTAAGTTCATTCGTTTGTAGATGCGATAACCAAATGTCGCAATGAGCAGTCCTGTTGTTAGAAGTAAAAGTCCTAAGATTAAGTCCTCAGAGTCTCCTAAACCAGTAATCGGTGTGGTTGCTCGTTCGTTTCGCAATAGTCCAAGATCGTCTGGATTGTATTCAAGATCACTACCGTCTTCAAAGTCTGGCGCATGCCCATGTCGTGTAATGGAGGTGATCGTCGCATTTTCAACAACAATGAGCCAGTAACTGTTTGTTGGTGGCGTTGCAAATCCAGATGGTGCGAGTTCTTCACGAAGGCGGTATTCTCCGTCGAAGAGTAAGGTATCAAAGTTAACTAAACCAGTGATCATCTGACTTGGCTGAACTTCAATTGGAATTGGATTCCAGCCCGTTCCTGCATCGTCACGCTCGTATAAATGGAATACAGCATCAGGAAGTGGCGTCAACCCATCGTCTTCCGTTTTGATGAAGCTTAAACGATCACCAGCTGGCATGTTTCCAACGAGCCACTCGTCCTCACCGAGAACAAACGGTACGTCTTCACGTTCCTCCTCGTCTTCATCTAAGCTACGTGAGAATTGAACCTGATCAATTCGCCCATCTCGATGCCCCATACCAACCTCAATGTACCAATGGCCAACTGGTAAGCTAAATCCATCTGGTGCTTCAACCTCAGTTAAGCGATATCTAGAACCTGGAAGTAGTAGTAAGTCCACTTGACCAAGATTTGGAGCCTCTTGACTTGTAACCGTTAGGATATGAATCCATTCACCTTCTTCGTAAAGGCTACATGTTTCTTCCCCATCTTCGTCTTCCTCAAATTCGTAACAAACGTTACTTGGTTCGTAGCGTTCCAGTGTAAACTCAGCATCAGGAAGTCTTGTCGGTATACCCTCTTCTTCGTATAAGCGATGATCCGTCTTAACGAAGCTAAACTCCTGCTGACCTACCCAGCGGGCATAAACGGTCGTATCTTCATCAATCGGTCGATTTTCAAAGTCAAATACTTCACCACCGCTTTCTGCATCGTACCAACCTATGAATCGATAACCTTCGCGAGTTGGTTGTGATGTTGGACGTTCAGCATGGGCTAAATGCCGGATGATTTGATCAGGAAAGTCTGTTTGTTCTTCACCACCTAATAGGTTAAAGTTGACACGGTGAAGCGGGGTCCATCTAGCATAAAGGGTGGTGTCTTCTAAGATTGATGTGTTTGCAAAGTCAAACAACTCTCCCTCTTCTGGATCTGTCCACCAACCATCAAACTCATAGTCGTGTGCTGATCCCGTGCGTGTTGGCACTTCTTCTGGGCGGGTGGCATGGCTGCCATCTCGAATGCTTTGGGTTGGGAAATCGGCGGCCTCCTCACCACCCATTAAGTTGAAGTCAACGTCGTGGAAGATAGGGTCTAAGACAATTCGAATATAGCCCTCAGGCGTTAGCTCCCAATCTTCTGGTCCACCAATATTAACTTCTCGTGGATGGAATCCAGGAACGTCTGGTGCTGCAGCATCTAAAACGTTAAACCCAGCATTGTCTGTGATCGCAAAACGTCCCGGTGCATGAGCGGTTATCTGAGCATCGTTGTGGTGCAGGGTTGAATGTGGGATGTCAACATAAACACCTGGAGAAATACGCTCCACCACACGAACTTCGACATTATGCCTTCTAACAAGCGGAACCACGATGGTGTGAACTAACTGCTCGTCACCACGCTCTCCAGAGTCGATGGCATCATTCAGTTCATTAGTTCGTGTTGTATTTGTTCCAGCGCCTGTTCCCCTGGTTGTGAAATCAAATAACTGTCCATAACGTGCGTTTTGTGCTTGCTGTGCCACACTAAGATTTTCGCCTTCGTGGTAAACAATATTTACCAATGGTTCAAACCACTCCATAAAATCAGCAATGTTCATGCCATTTGGTACACTAGTTAGTGGCACAAAGGTGTCGGTTGTATCTGTGACATTAAAGGTCGTTAACTGGGTTAACCCCTCAACTTGAATTTGCGGTGTGTTCGTATTGAAGTTGGTTGTTCCCGTCATGGTTTGTGAACCAGCTGGCATGGCAGCTGAAGTCATGTTCCCAAGGGCAGGTGCCTGATCACGAAACACAGTATTACTAATAGCTTCTGCATACACGGGATAATGTACGGGAGTCGCTGCATTAAAGCGTGTTTGATCGTGGTCGTATCCAAGGTTCTCAATAATGTCTAGCTGAATGTTTGGCATATCTGTACCAGTTCCATCAATATTGAGGATTCTAAATCTCAAGTCGCCAGCGCCAGCTTCTTCAGTACCTTCGTCCCAACCAATGATTTCGATAAATCGGAAATGCATCAACGGTAAACCTAAGTTTTCAACGTAAAGGTCTAAATCTAGAATTGGTTCTGGAACGACCTCGGTTACACCGCCACGTCCAATCGCTGTTGTATCAAAGTAGCCAATATCAATGCCACCTAGTCCATTCCGACTCATTAAGTCACCGTAGCGTAAATTAGTCGCTGTGGTGGTGGAGTGCCTATAAGCCGTCCCGGAGACATCGTCTCCCCACATCACGCTCCTGACATCAAAGTGACCAGCAACACCAGCCTGATTATTTTCAATGGTATGTCCATCGGTATAGCTAAGTGATGTATTAGCAGCCCCGTTGTTGTTTTGGATGTTGACGCTTGGCTGGACGGCTAAGTTACTTCCAGGTTGCAAATTTCTTAAATTGGTAGGCTGATTTGGGCTATAATCGGCCCAGTTTGTCCAAGGCAGGATACCAAACCCTGCCCGTGTTCCAAATGGATCATTTAATGGGCGTGTGTTGGCACCTGGTGGTCCCTCTGGTGGTACTTCTGCCTCCGAGTCCTCTGGAATAAACGGTTCTTCTACTTCACCGTCGTACTCTTGTGGCACCCAAACACGCATCTGGAATGGGACACGCTCCATTGGAACACTGATGGCCCCACTGCTTAACTCATTTAAGTCCCCCGTACGAATGATTCGATAGGCAGGTGCATAACCAAGGGCTGTAATTCTAACGATGGTATAATCTGAAAGGTCATTTAAGACGGTTTGCTCATTCGATCGTTGGTTGGCAGGCTCATATGCCCCTTCTTTCGGATGAAGTGAATCGTTAATGATTTCACCTGGATCGTCCTCCGCCGTGTCAATTTGGATTAGACCCATACCACGCATGGTATCCACTTGTTGATCTGGTGGACATGGCCAAGTTTCATCCAAACAATTCATAAATGCTTCATTTAAACTAACCGTTGGCCAGTCATCACTAATGACTAAGAAATGGGTGTGGTCAATGTAATTACGCACACCATCGTTTGCCTCATCTGCTTCATCGTAACCACGAATGATTAGACGTCCAATGACCTCACGGGTTTCGAATCCAACCACACCATTGTTGCTAACAAGACCAATTGACGTCATCCCCTCTCGCGTCATGTTCATACTATGATCTGTGACACCAGTTGTTACGGGTGCAAACGCAAAGTTTGCGAGGCTACCTGTAAGCGGCGCTGTGTTGTTAGTTGCATTCGGGGTGTTATAGTACGTATTAAAGATTCGCGTGTCTGGCTGAGCGCCGTCAAACGTACAAGGAATGCTGACGCTAAAGTTTTCATAAAGGGCCTCACAGTCAAAGTTGAAGCGAATTTCATGACCTCCAGCAGGTAAGTTCATGTCCATAACTGGTCGCCAACGGTAACGAAGAATCCAATCGCTCATTGGATCAATTTCTTCATCCCCCTCTTCACCTGTTTCATCGGACAATTCAGGTTCATCTAACTCGCTATCTGCTTCATCAGATGAATCACCTTCCGACGACTCTTCACTAAGATCTGAAGCCTCATTTGATTCTTCTTGCTCATCTATCTCCGCTACTAGAACAATCAACTCTACTTCTTCGAGCAACTCTAGTAATTCTGATACTTCTAACGGTTCAATGCTATCGTTTGATGCCATAAGCTCATCTAAATCTGTCGATTCTAATAGTTCTACAGCCTCAAGCAATTCTACTAATTGAGCTACTTCGATTAAGTCAGCCAATTCTTCTGCTTCCAATATTTCGATTAATTCTGCTGATTCGAGTAGTTCGAGCAATTCCATTGTTTCCAAATACGCATCAGACTCCATTGGTTCAATCAATGCTTCTGATTCAAGCAATTCAATCAATGCCTCTGCGTCGATTAACTCTGTATTGGGTTCATCTGGAGTCGTT
>Ga0131853_10001106_pt1 | contig 49001 bp, 43 predicted proteins | sample TergutLab28metaG_FD_92764 | JGI IMG/M metagenome (GOLD analysis project Ga0131853, IMG submission 92764) | Labiotermes labralis P1 segment gut microbial communities from Petit-Saut dam, French Guiana - Lab288 P1 (version 2) (version 2) | ecosystem: Host-associated > Arthropoda: Insects >... | reverse complement strand
TCTGCGGTGAATTGCTTGGTTAGTATATTGATAATCGTGGTTTTGCCGGAGCCGGAAGGCCCCAGCATCCCGAATATTTCGCCCTCACGGGTATCGAAGGTTACGCCTTTAAGCACTTTGTTCGCCCCAAAGGATTTTTCTACATTTTTCATGCTTATGCTAATCATTATTACTTCCCCCTTCGAGTTTGTTAAAATAAATTTCCAGTGATGATTTCATAAATAATAGTGATTTTTTTGTGGTTTCGTCATCATCTGACACATTCATTTCAAACTGCTCGTTCATTGTTTGTATCATAGCCATATCGCCGCCTGTTAATTTCATCACCCAATCCCAAAATCTATGTGCAAAATCTTGGGCTTGCTCACTTTCGGGTAATATACCGTCATCATGCAGTTTAGCTGCTTCCGCAACAAAGTTGTTTGTGGCTTCCATGAATCCAACCGGCGACATCGGGTGAACAAAGCCGAGATGTATTCCCAATGCCGATACCATAAACAGGCGGAATTTATCCATGACTTCATCATGCCTTACGTCTGTTGTGCTTTTGAGCATTTGCGCGTTAATTTTATACATCAAATTTTTATCTCCGCCCGTTATTTCCATTAGCAAACCCCAAAATCTTTTAGCCAAATCCTGCCCTTTCTCACTTTCGGGGGCTACGCCTTCATCGTGCAACATTGCCGCTTCCACAACATAGCTGTTTGTTGCCTCAACCAATCTTGCGGCGTTTTCTTCGCCGGGCGCAAGGATTTTTAGTGCGTCAAGCGTATCATCATCAAGATACTTTATAAGCCAGTAACGCTCATTTTTCATTTGTAAATGTGCGAGGATATTGGCAAATTTCTTGAAATCCACAGAATCTATCTGTACAATTTCCTTCTTCAACGATTCAAGGGCGCTAAGCGACTCAGTCAAGTGGTCAATCTTCTTGCGGATATAGTTTTCGTGTTCTGCAAGAACACCTAAAACTTCAACGGTTGTGTTCATGGCAGCAGTACCTTTTTTTTATCTCGTTAAGCGTAAACCCAAGCTGCTTCATCATCAGAATCTGCATAAGCTTAGCCAAATCCTTGTTTGTATAAAGCCGATACCCGCCTTCGCTTAACCCTGACGGCGCAAGCAAGCCTTCCTTGTCGTAATATGACAAAGTGCGAACGGTGACTTCCGCTTTCTTTGCCAATTCGCCAATTCGCATATACCCTTCCGGTATTGCACTGTATTTTTCCATTTGCCCGACCTCCTTTGAGCATTATTGTAAACCAAGACGTATGCGTCTTGGTCAAGAACTTTTTGAGAAATATTTTTAGTTAAAAAATAACTGGGCTGAATCATACTGCCTGCATATAGCTTCTTAATAAAATCTTAATAAAGCAACGGCAATAACTTTGACCTTTGTGGTTAGAATCATTTATATTAAAACGATTTATATTTGGAGGGCAAAACCATGTGTCAATATTCAAACTCACCGGAAAGACGGCCTCGTTCGTTAAATTATCCAATGAAAAGAAAAAAACATCCCTCGGCAATACTTGCGCTGCTTATTCTTATATGCGTTGTTGCATGGTTTATTGGCACAAATATTGTAAGCGGTAGTGCCGAGCCGGACAATTTGATATCCGTAAACGATATAAGCGATTATCCATACTATCCGTCATCGCCGGAGCGCATAACCCAAACAATAGATACACCAGCGTTTTATAATGCTACAATCCAAACATTCACATTTGCGGAACTAGCCGCAATAAGCAACGACTACCTACTACTGGTTAACCCAGATTACGCCGTACCTGACTATGTATTTGGGGACCTTGCTAGAATCTCTGGTTATGTAAACACGCTTAACCCCGACATACTGTTAAACGAAGACGCGCTAATAATGCTGCGTGTGATGTTTGACTCTGCTGCAAGCATCGGCTTCACCCAATTCAGGGTAACACAAGGTTTCCGCACGCATGATTATCAGCAGGCGTTATACGACCAAATGGCAGGTACCGGTCTGGCCGCGCAGCCCGGGCATAGCGAGCATCAGGTAGGGCTGGCAGTTGATATTTCCTATCATGGGGTTAATATCGGCAACTCTGTGCAGGGCAATTGGCTTATGAATTACTCATACAGATATGGCTTTATACTGCGTTACCCACAGCATAAGACTCATATAACCGGCGTACCCTTCGAGCCATGGCACTACCGTTATGTAGGACAACCCCATGCATATTTTATGACGCGTAACGATATGGTTATGGAGGAGTATATAGCTTATTTGAGGATTAATCGCGAGATATCCGTATTTTTTGAAGGTGTAGAGTTTACGATTATTTATCTTAGCGGCGAAGACGAAGTTGTGGAAATACCTGAAAGCCATTTGTTTTGGGCTTCGCGGGATAATACCGGTGGGATAATTGTAACAATATCAGAATCAGATGAGAGAGGAAGATACTAATGACCAAATTAAAAATAGCCGTAATATTCGGAGGATGTTCGACCGAGTATGAAATATCTTTAAAATCCGCATACAGTGTGATTGCACATATGGATATCGAAAAATACGAGCCGGTAATGCTAGGTATTACCCGTGCTGGCGAGTGGTATCTCTATAACGGCCCAATAGAAAAAATAGATGATGATACTTGGCTTAACCCCAAATACTGCACAAGGGCAATAATATCACCTGACCGTGAAACACAAGGCGTTTTAGTCTTTACCGGTAGCCGCGCCCAACCCATAAGCTTAGACGCGGCAATGCCAATACTGCATGGCAAAAATGGCGAAGATGGTACAATCCAAGGCCTGCTTTCGCTTGCTGGGATACCTATTGTAGGCTGCGACACACTTGCGTCTGCACTGTGCATGGACAAAGATAGGGCGCATAAGCTTGTGGCGGCGGCCGGTGTGCGCGTGCCAAAGTCTTTTATCATACAATGCGAGTCTCAAACAGATGCAGCAATACTGCAAGCCGAAAGCCTTGGCTACCCACTATTTGTTAAACCAATAAAATCCGGTTCATCTTTTGGGGTAACGAAGGTATTAAACAAGTATGAGCTGCCCATGGCAATAAAATTGGCGTTCGAGCATGACAACGAAGTCATAATTGAAGAAAATATAGACGGCTTTGAAGTAGGGTGTGCAATTATAGGCAGCCAGCATCTTATTGTGGGGCAAGTTGATGAAGTAGAACTAGCCGAAGGTTTCTTTGACTATAAGGAAAAATACAACCTAGAAACATCGAAAATCCACGTCCCTGCACGTATTGCAGCGCATAAAGCCGAAGAGATAAAAGAGACCGCAAAGCTAATATATCAAGTTTTAGGCTGTAGCGGGTTTGCGCGGGTTGATATGTTTTTAACACCAAACGGCGAGATATTATTTAACGAAATAAACACAATCCCCGGATTTACAACCCATAGCCGTTTCCCAAAAATGCTTAATGCCATTGGTATGACTTTCGGGCAGATTTTAGACGAAATTATCAAACAAGCGGTGGGAATGTGAAAGCGGAAGCAGGTGGCAAGCATGAGTATGGCAGCATTGACCGCTTTCGTATAATTGCTGCGCTTATGATTGTGGGGATACATACATATCCCTTGGCATCTGTTAGCGAGGCTGCAAATTTTTATATTGTGCATGTGCTTGGGCGGGTGGCGGTGCCGTTTTTTCTTATGGTAACGGGGTATTTTTTGCTGCCGCGGTATATTATTAAAAAAGAATGCGATACTGGGCCGCTTATAAAATTCATCAAAAAAACCGGGCTTATCTACGCCTTGGCCACGTTGCTGTACTTGCCTATTAGCATTTATGCTGGGCATTATTCTGGGGGAAATTTATTTGCCGTTATCATTCGTAATATTGTATTTGACGGCACGTTTTATCACCTGTGGTATTTGCCTGCCTCTATTATAGGCGTGCTGATTGTATATGCTTTGGGGCGTAGGTTTTCGCTTCGTGTGATTTTTATTACTGCAGCTATACTTTATATCGTGGGGTTGCTTGGTGATAACTATTTTGGCGTAATATATGGGATTCCCCTTGTGCGGAATATTTATGATATTGGGTTTAATGTATTCTCTTTTACCCGTAATGGGTTGTTCTACGCGCCTGTTTTTCTAGTAATGGGGGCCGCTATGGCTATGGCCAGAAGCCATGTAAGGGCCGGGATAAGCATTGTAGGTTTAGCTGTTTCGCTGTCTTTGATGATGTTTGAGGGATATATATTGCAGCGTAGCGGCTACTCGCGTCACAGCAGTATGTATATTGCACTGTTACCTAGTATGTTTTTCTTGTTCAACCTTTTGCTAATCCGGGATGTTCGGATTTCACACCCACCAGCCCAAAGAGGGAAAGCATCGGTTTTACTGCGCAATGTTTCAATGTGGGTATTTATACTTCATCCGCTTTTCATAATTGTGGTGCGTGGGCTTGCCAGAGGTTTTGGGCTTACACATTTGCTGGTGGGGAATAGTGTAGTGCATTTTATAGTTGTATGTGTGTTGTCGGTGGCTGCTTCGGTTTTTTGTACGGTTTTACACTCGCGGTATAAAGGAAGGGCATATGTATGAGCAGGTCATGGGCCGAACTTGATATAAGCAATTTACGTCATAATGTTAATGTTCTGCAAGGGCTTTTACCTAGCAGCTGCGTGCTTATGCCTGCCGTAAAGGCAAATGCATACGGGCATGGCGCGGTAGAAATATCTCGTGAGTTAAACGCGTGTGGCGTACGCGCTTTTTGTGTGGCAGCAGTGCTTGAAGGCGTAGAACTTCGCAAAAATGGGATTAAAGGCGAGATTTTGGTTCTAGGATATACGCACCCAGAGGATTTTTATATGCTGGAAAAATACCGCCTGACACAAACCGTCGTTGACTATAGCCATGCTGTTACACTAAACAGCTATGGCAAAAAAATCATGGTGCATGTTGCCATAGATACCGGTATGCGCCGTTTAGGTGAAAGGTCGGAAAATATAGATAAAATAGTAGACATATTTAAGTGCAAAAACTTAATCATAAACGGGATTTTCACACATTGTAATGTAATGGATAGCCGCAAATCATCAGATATTGATTTTACTAACGACCAAGTTCACAAGTTTTATGATGTGCTGGGCCAGCTAAAATTACGTGGGTTTAAGCTTCCCAAGGTGCATATGCAAAGCAGTTACGGTGTTTTCAATTACCCGCATTTATCATGTGATTACGTACGGGTGGGCATTGCCCTATTTGGTATGTTAAGCACTCGCAAAGATACCGAAAGCTATAATACCGGGCTTAGGCCTGTGCTGTCGGTAAAAACACGGATAAGTGCAGTTAAGACTGTATCTCGTGATGAACCTGTTGGGTATGGGCTGGCATTTATGGCAGAGTGTGATATGAAAATTGCGGTGCTGGCTATAGGGTATGCGGATGGTATACCACGCGGCTTGTCTTGCGGTGTGGGTTATGTACTAATAAATGGACAAAAAGCCCCGGTAGTGGGGCGAATATGTATGGACCAGATGATGGTAGATATTACAGGTAATAAAGGGGTTAAGCAGGGTGATATCGCAGTAGTTATAGGCGAGTCTGAAGGTGCTATTATTACTGCCTGTGAAGTTGCAGAGCAGGTAGGGACTATATCCAATGAGATACTAAGCCGCTTAGGAAAAAGGCTTGAGCGTCACTTGATTAATGCTGAATTACAGCACGCAAGCGTAATATGATATAAATAGGCACTCTTACAATGAGATGATACTGTTTCAAGAATTCACCCATCTACAACATCGCGACCGAAATCTATCGCCTGTGTTATATAGTCAAATTGATTAGGCTTTGGGTTTATAACTTTTAGCCATTCATGACCACAAACACCAATTTGTTTGCCAAAAAGCATAATTTTTTTACCACCGCCATGATGTGAGAAGCAATTTGTGCAGTAACTCATATTCCTTTTTATAAAGGCAGTGAAATCATCCGAATAGGGCATTTGATTAATGTGGTCTATATCGCCAATATGAATGAGAACATATACTAAATTCCTGCGAACGGTTATCGTCATCACCCTTTTGCCTTTGTATCTATAGTAGATACATTCCTTGACACGGCATTCGGGTTTGAATTTCTTTTCTCTTACATATGCGTCAAGCCAAAGCAGTAGTTCCTCTGTTTCCGGCGAAACGCGGTTATACATTATATCAGCAATGGTTGGTTGATACTTTGGGTTGGCTATTAACCGAAACTCGCAATTATGATAAACAACACTTCCCGTATAATTCTTTTTCGCGGCTTGCCGCAATTTTTGAAGCGGTAAAAACATACGGGGATATTCAGCGTTTGTTACATAAGCACCGCCTTCTTTTTCCTCGATGCGCAATCCGCACCGCTGCATAAATTCTAGGCGTTGCCGTGCAGAATAGGGTGTTTTACGAAATAGCTTGTTTGCACCTTTGTGGTGGCTGATTTTCTGTATAAAGCCGGGAATCCAAACAAGTGAATCATTAATTAACTCGCCATCAGGTATTCCTTCCCAAATAAAACCGAGAAATCCCAACGCCCTATCGCGGGTTTCTTTGTCATCAATTAACAAACCGTATTCACTGGGATTATTGTATATATCCGTGTATAAGCGCGTTATGAAAGAATATAACTCTTTACACGATTGCACCATATGGCTGTCAAGTTGCGATGTTGTTTCGGGGTTTAGCGTAACTTCTAAAGGAATTAAATCGTCCATCAATGTTTGCATTGCGTTTTGGATGGAGTGCAGCGATTCTTGTCTCATGTCTTCATCATCCAATCTATTTTAATGGGATGTAAAACTGCATTTTGATGGCTTCTTCACAATTTTTTGGATATGCTTCAAAGCATCCCGTGTGATATATTTTGCCGTCAACTAAAACTTTGCCGCAATTGCCGTTTTCATCTAGGATTGCAAGTCCTTTATGTTCGGGCATCCATACATTATTTGTGTATTCCTCAGCGGTCATCATTGCACCACTCGGCCCGGATTCGTCACCAACCAACTCAGACATAGAATTTGCCCCAACGCTCATAACCGCAAAGCGTTTCGTTTGCGTATCAAAACCTGTTAGCCCCTCTGGAATTGCATCTAAATCTTTTACTTGAACGCCCATGTAATAATCCCAATCATCTCCGTTTGGCAGATTGGTATACATACCAAAGTTTATACGTTCATCCATATTGTTTGTAACCGTTTGCTTATACTTTTCTGTAAAGATCCCGATATTTTCAAATGGTTCCATGCCTTTGTTGCCCAATCCTACAAACTTAAAACTTTCTTTGAGCGTTATATACTCTACTTTGACCGTTATGTTTTTATATGATGTAAATTGCGGTTGATTATCCATGCCGAAATGACCTCCTGTAATTTTAAATTGAAATGATATACGTGGGTAGTCGTTGATTTTACCATTCTTTCGTGCTTTGGACGGCGAAGTGCCGTGGAGCGCCTTAAATGAACGGGTAAATGCTTCGGGTGATTCATAGCCGTATCTGAAAGATAAGTCTGAAATTTTAATCTCACTGTTTAGGAGTTCGCTTGCTGCCAATGCCATTTTTCTTCTTCTCACATATTCTGAGGGCGTGATATCGGTCAGAAATAGAAACATATTTTGAAAACGTGACAAAGAGCAACAAGCGATTTGTGCCGCCTGTTCGTAATCAACTTTCACATTGATATTGTTTTCGATGTAGTCTATTGCGCTATTTATCTTTGCAAGCCATTCCATAAACATTACCTCCTAAATGCAAAAAAATAGTATCACAATAAAATGAAAAATACCTTGCAGATAACATAAAAATCTGCATGATTATATTGTTATGTAGTTTTTCGCTAAAATATAGTACCCACTCAATTCCATATTTATCAATATCGAACTTCTTTGACATCTTTGTCGTTTTGTGTAACATCAGAATCCGATGAAAATTCCGCAATAAACACAAACAAGGGGTACAGCTCTGCTAGCTTGGCAGAACGGTACTCCTTGTTTTTGTTAGCCACAAAGCGGTTTGACTAGGAAATGCTATCGAAACAGGCATCCGGCAGCTTATGTGCGGGAAATACGTACACTATCTTATTGTTTTGCTGCCTTTAAATACAATATAAAAAGCACGATTGCCGCAAAAATAGCCATACCGCTGCCTAGCTGAATCCCTAATCTTACAAGATTGGCAGATTGAATTGCCACCCCTGCAAGACGGCTAATTTGTACTGCGTTCATATTGCTGACAATTGTTATGGACATAATGCCGGCAACCGCCAAAATTATAGCAAAAATGAGCTTTAGTACTCCTTTTTGCTTCACAGCTGCTTTTTCTAATTTATTTGGCGTGCATTGTGCATTAACAGTGTTTTCAATAGGAATATTATCATTGATCCCACCTGTTAACTCCCCAAGTGATACCCCGAATATTTCCGAAAGCGTCATCAGGTTTGCCATAGACGGAACTGATTGTCCGGTTTCCCACTTCGTTACAGCTTGGCGGCTTATTCCAACTAATTCTGCAATTTTCTCCTGCGAAAACCCATTTTTGCTGCGCTGCTCTTTTATTCTTTCGCCTAGCGTCATTTTCTCACCTCCGAAAGAATAATAACAAATGAATTGGTTGCATACTACCAACTATTCGGCAACTATCGGTTGCTAAACGTAAATTTACGGCCTAGTTTTTACTTTCAAAAGCTGCAACTCGTTCGGAGGCTGTTGGGTGAGTATGATAAAGCCTTACAACAAACGGATGCGGGGTTAGATTGCCAAGGTCTTCCCTATAGAGTTTTTTTATTGCGGAAATAGAAGCTTCTTTGCCAACGTGTTCACATTCAAATGCGTCCGCCTCGTATTCAAATTTGCGAGAAAGCGCATTTTCCGGAATTTTTAAGATAAGGTCAAGTGGCTTAAATAAAATAAACAGTGCGTAAATCCCGAAAGCTAAGTTTGCGCCCTCAAAACCAAACGCCATGGACACATAAGGATTTGTTACAACGAAATATGCAAAGGCAACAATAACAAAATTATACAACATGTCAAGCGGAAAACTCTTTATTATATGCCGCTTTTTCTCATGCCCTATTTCATGGGCTAAAATTGCAAGGATTTCTTCGTGTGTGAATTTTTCCAATAGGTTATCAAAAAGCCCTATGGTTTTTGTTTTACCAAAGCCTGAAGCAAACGCGTTCAGTCTTGTGCTTCTTTTTGACTCATTAACCATGTATATTCCCTTTAATTTAACACCTGTTTTGTTGGCAAGCGCTGTAATTTTGTCCTTTAATTCCCCATCTTCAATTGGTGTTAGCTTGTAGTAAACCCTTATTAGAAGTGGTGAGATAAAGCTTGTAAAAATATCAAATGCCACAAACACAAAAAAGAACGCAAAAAATACCCAGTTGCCAATTAGCCCATACAGCCATAAAAACAGTGCCATTAGGCCGCCGCCAAGTATTGCTATTAAAGCAAGTCCTTTAAAAAAGTCGCCAATGTAGGTAAGCGGGGTGGTTTTGTTAAAGCCGTGGCGGGCTTCTATAACAAAGGTATGGTATATTCCCAAAATACTGCCTACTATCATGTTAATGGTAATTGGGATAAACACAATTAATAGACCCATAACAATAGTGTTTTCTATGGGGATTAATGTATAGAGATAATGGTGAAAGTTAAATATCAGCATTGATAGAACTACAATGGTGTTTATAACCCCGCTTATAATGGAAAACTTCGAAATATCCATTATATAAGCCATGTATTTTTTGTAAGTATCTTTGTCGTACACGTCTTTTACGTTTTCGGGAAGTTTGGCGTTTCTATTGGAGTAGTCCAGATATAGCATTAAAAAGCCAAAGGCTGTAGTTGCGAAAAATATTGCTAAAATTACTAATCTCATGTTTTATCCTCCTGCACTGTTTTCTACTATACTTATAGCTTTCTCTACCCAATCAATTCTTGCTTGAAGCACCGTTTCACCGTGCAAAGCAACCAGATTCCAATACAAAGTTATCTCATGGTCGTAGTCTGGCTCATCTCTGGCGATTGCTGCCCTAATACCCTCTTGTTCAGTCTTTCGGGCAAGGCATACTTCACGAAAAGAGTGCAGTAGTTTTAATGCCGCATCCTTATTTGTGTTTCCGGCAAGAAGAACCCTTAATAGAAACGCGCTTTTTTGAGTTAGAGCGTTATTCACATCATCTTCGGGTGCGGATAACCAGTACAGCAACTCGGCCTTGCCGCTTTCTGTTATAGAGTAGACCCGCTTGATTGGCTTGTCTTCTTGTATTATCCGCTCGCTGGTAAGCCAGCCATTTTGCTCCATTTTACCTAATTCATTGTATATTTGACTGTTTTTTGCTTGCCAAATATATTTCATTGTTTCTCTAAACTCTTTGTCTAACTCGTAGCCTGTATATGGCTCAAGAATTAACAATCCAAGTAACCCATGCTTGAGCGACACAAAATTACCCCCTTTTCGGAATACCAATAATCGGACTATATCAAAATATCGTTCGATAGTCAAGAACAGTATCGAGCGTTTATCCCAAGTTATGGTCATAACTGCGTTTATGAGTTTCAAATCAACTTATATAACCGGAACCATTCCAAGCCATCACGAATAAACATGATAAAGCTAAGCCTATGTGAAAACCGGCTTTTAAGCCATGCCCCACCCCTTAATCATCACCAAAAAGGAGGCCAAAGCAAGATGACCAGCTTCGTAATCCCAATGGATGAACTAAAGAAAAAAACAGACCCTACATATAGTGAAATGAACGATATTTCGGCGGCAACAATATACGCGATTGCCGACCCATCCATAAAAGCGCTTATCCCCCCGCCGTTAGAACTGGCTGATTCACCGCTTCTTATTATGTATGTGTCAAAAATAAATAAACCAACCTTTGCAGAGTCGTACATTGAGGGTGGAATAGGTGTTATGACAAAACTCATAGATAGTGCCGGTGTAACACACAACGGACTGTATTATTTTAGCCTACAGCTATGTGGCAAAGGCGCGCAAAACGCTACATTTATGGGGCGGGAGGAGGCCGGTCTTCCAAAAAAATTTGCTGACTCTATAAGCTTGAAATGTGTGCGTGATAAAGTCTTTTTTCATGTAGAGCGGAATGGAATAAGGCTCATTGATGCCCGTCTCACAATGGGCAGATACAACGACCCCGCGTTTTCAAATGGGTTGGAAAGCCTTGACCCCGCGACGGGACGGCTGCAAGAAGACGCGGTTCTGACACATAGATACAACATAGACAGCACAAATGGCCTGCATAATATGCGGGTTTATTATTATAACAGCCCTACATTTTACCACCGCTGCGAGCCGGCATATGCTGAAGTCCGGCTTCGGTCGTCCAAATATGACCCGTGGGGTGAGATTAAAATTGCTAAAATCTTGGGCGGGTCTTGGGCTAGGAACGATAACTCTGTTGTGAGTGTAAGCGAAATTTATTCCTATCCGGATGCGGAAGCGTGGAATGTAATGCAGTACCTCTATACAGGACGGTTTGACCCTCTTGTAGGAAGACGGTGATTAGTGCGAAAAATATCATAGCCATTTACTTTAGGATTGGCGGTAAATCTTAGAATGGAGACCAAAATGAACATCATCAAAGATATAGGCCTAGCCTATCAGCTAATAAAATGTAAAACCCCACAAGAAATCTGCGATCAAGAAGTTTACGACATGGTAGACAAAGTAATTTACCAAACCTTAGGGCTAAAAGGCTTGAAGAAAATCATAAATACCGGCGACCGCGTGACGTTAAAGGTCAACCTAGTAGGCGCACACCAAGGCACGCGTGGGGAAAAAGGGCGTGCCATTATTACCGACCCTAGAATAGTAAGGCATGTAGCCGAAAAAGTCCGTGAGGCAACCGGACCAAGAGGTACAATTAAAGTTGTAGGCACTACGCACTATCACCACAAAAATCCTTCGCTAAAAGAGGAAGAAACCAGCTTTTACTGGGCGAAACTAGGAAGAAGCGGCAATAACGCAATTAACCCCGATATTGATTTTTGTTATGATGGCAACGCCGACGGCGTACTGGACGGCAGTTCAAATGCCCGGCTGGTCAACCTTGACGCGCTGGGCGAAAACGAAAGGTTTATCCGTACTGTAACCCTACATAATGGCACACAAGTAAGCATTGCCTTCCCCAAACTCCTTAGAACGCGGGAAGAGGCATGGCGCGCCGGGGAACCCAACGAGTTTACGGATGTTTTTATTGGCCTACCGACATTCAAAACCCACGGCATCATGGGTATGACTGGCGGCTTAAAGCTTCATTACGGGCTTAGAAGTATGTACGGGGTTTTTTCTGACGCGGGGCGCTACGGGCATAACGGTATTTATTTCGATGAGCATGGCAATGTACAAGGCCGCCATAACTTGGTGGATTACCTTTGTGCCCAGCATTTGATAAGAAGCTATGACTATACGATTCTTGATGCTTTAACGCTTAACCTGCAAGGGCCAGCACTGCCAATAAGCCAAATCACAAATACCGCCGATAACGACCAGCAAGCGGATTTTATCCTAACCAATTGTGTTATGGCCTCACGTGACCCGGTGGCACTGGATGTGGCGGCCGCTAACCTTATGGGCTTTGACGTAAAAAGTATCCCCCTTTTGGAAGATGCGGCGCAAAACGGGATAGGTGAGTCTGAAACGGCTTACATACGAATACACAGGGACCGGGCATTCGGCCGGGTAAGGCTCCACTTTTGGAACCAGTTTGGCCCAGATAAATTTCCGCCTCCACCACGTGTTGGTGCAATACCGCTTACAAAATCTCAAGTGGACCCTGATTTTAATATATTACTGTCACCGCCAAAAAAAATTGGGGCGCACAGGTACCTGTTTACATATAAAATCATGCCGGTTTTAGATACTAGCCGTGCAGAAATAGACCCCAGCATAAGAATTACACGGGTAGAAATCCATGCCCATAAAAAAATACTGGTGGAGCAAACAGAGGGCAATTTGACAAACGGTGAACTAATAGTTGACTTGAACAATGAAGAGTTTAGCCGCTTGCGCCATACGGCTCTTGCATGTCAAGGTTATGCTTGGGACCAATACTTTAATTGCCGCGCGGGAAATGAAAGTTTTATTTATAACTCTTAGGGGATAATAAAGTTCGACTATAAATCAAACTTACTCTACCAACACATGCAAAAATCTCGTACAATCAAGCAATAAGTTTTATTCCACCCCGAAAGGAGCAGTAAAATGCTAGACAAAAACCTTGCCCACGACGTGCTAACAGCAGCCATGGCAACGGGCGGCGCTTTCGCTGAAATTTTCGTAGAAGAAACTGCCCGCAATGTAATGAAGCTGGTAAATAACGTAGTAGAAAAATCCAGAAGCGGTATAGACTACGGCGTAGGCATACGTATATTTGACGGCACAAACGCTATCTATGCATTCACCAACGATACCGACCGCGAAAGCCTGCTGGCCGTGGCCAAAGAGGCCGCCGCCGCTGTTACATCACCCCAAAGCGGCGCAGTAAACGGTTTCACCGTGCTAAACTTCGCAAAAGTCAGCCCAATGGGAATTGCATATAACACAATCCCCCGTAAGCAAGTGGCTGATTTGATGAAGCAGGCCGGTAACGCCGCATATGCTGTAAGCAAAGAAGTATCACAGCTTACCTCCCAGTACCGGGATATCGTATCCAGTGTACTAATTTGCAATACTGATGGCGTATGGGCAGAAGATACCCGCAACTATACCAGCATATGGATAGAAGCGGTGGCCTCCCGAGGTAACGACAAGCAAACCATGTTTAAAAGCAAAGGCGCACAGATGGGCTTCGAGGCTTACGACAACCACGACTGGGCGGCTTGGGGCCGCGAAACAGCGGAGAGCGCGGTAAAAATGCTGCATGCAAAATACGCCCCGGCCGGTAAATACCCAGTAATCATATCCAAAGGCGAAGGCGCCGTATTGCTTCACGAAGCCTGCGGGCATAGCCTAGAGGCCGAGGGTGTTGCTAAAAAAGCCTCCGAGTTCGCCGGTAAGCTAGGGCAGAAAGTGGCACGGGATATTGTTACGGTCGTAGATGATGGCACAATCCCAGGCGGGCTATGGGGTAGCATTAACGTAGACGATGAAGGCGTACTACCGCAAAAGAATGTACTGGTAGAGAACGGTGTATTAAAAGCCTTCTTAGTGGACAAGTTAAACGGCCTGCGCATAGGTATGAAAAGCACTGGAAGCGGCCGCAGAGAAAGCTACCGCTATGCCCCTACATCCCGCATGACCAGCACCTATATCGCAGGCGGCACCAGTTCCTTCGACGAAATTATATCCGCGACAGAATACGGCCTGTATGCCAAAGAAATAGATGGCGGAAGTGTAGACCCCGCAACAGGCGAGTTTAACTTTGGTGTAGCCGAAGCATATATGGTTCGCAACGGCAAGGTATGCGAGCCTGTGCGCGGTGCGTCACTTATAGGCAAAGGCTCGGAAGTTATGGCTAATATAGACATGCTGGGTAACGACTTCAAGCTTGGGGAAGACCAAGGCTACTGCGGCGCTGCAAGCGGCAGTGTCCCCACTAGCGTTGGCCAGCCAACCACAAGAGTCTCCGAAATGACCGTAGGTGGAAGGAGCGAATAATAATGGATTTGAAGAATTTTAAAATAGCGCTATTCGCGGCGGCAAAAGCAGCAGGGCTAGAAGAATACGAGCTATACTGCAAACGCGCGTCATCATTTGATGTAAGCGTATTTGAAGCCGAAATTGACGAATATAAAAGCGAGCGCACTTTTGGCGTAAGTTTCCGCGGAAAAGTTGGCGGTAAGATGGGCTATGCTTTCTCTGAAAAAATTGATGAAGCTGTCATAACGTTTCTGATAGACAATGCCAAGCAAAATGCCACAGTTATCGAAGATGATGAAGAAGAGTTTGTTTACGGCGGAGATGAAAGCTACCCGGAAGTAGAATGCTACAACCCTGCCATAAACGACATCCCAACAAAAGTTATGATAGAAGCCGCAATGAGTATGGAGCGTGCAGCAATGGAAGTGGACGAGCGGGTCGAAAACCTTCCTTATTGCGCTTTCGAAAATTTTGAAGTTGAAGTATATATAGCTAATTCTAAAGGGCTTGACGTACAATACAAAACCAACAGAATATGCGGCATAGCCGAGGCACAAGTAGAAGGCGAAGACGAACAAGTTAAAACTTCATACGATGGTTACGACGGGCTTGACTTCTCAAAGTTTGACCCCGTAGCAGTTGGCCAAAAGGCCGCGAAGAAGGCGCTTGCGCTACTGGGAGCGTCCCCTGTACCGTCTGGCAAGTATCCCGTTATTTTTACGCCGGAGTCTGCATCCGAAATGCTTGGGACATGGGTATCGGCCTTTTCCGCAGAGAAGGCGCATAAGGGCTTTTCTATTTTGGCGGGCAAGCTTGAGGAGAAAATCGCAGCGGATTGCGTCACTATTATAGACGACCCGTTACTGCCCGGCCAAGAGGCAACAACACCATTTGACAGCGAAGGCGTGGCATCGCGCACTAAAACCGTTGTGGACAGCGGTGTGTTTAAGACCTTTTTGCACAATACAAAAACCGCCCGTAAGGACGGCGTAGCCCCTACCGGTAATGGGTTTAAGGCTAGCTTAGAAATGCCCGTAGAAATTGCCGCAACCAACTTTTATGTAAAACCGGGCACAGACAGCCATGACGTCTTGCTAGAAAAAATGAATACCGGCATTGTTATAGCCGCAGTAGAGGGCCTTCATAGTGGTGCAAACGAAACCTCCGGTGATTTTTCGCTGGCTGCTTCGGGCTTTCTTGTGGAAGGTGGAAAGGTAATAAGGGCTGTAGACCAGATTACCATATCCGGTAACTTCTTTGGTATGATTAAAGATGTTATTGCTGTTGGCAGTAATCTGGAGTTTAAGCTTGGCGATGATACCAATAATACGGCGGCACCATCTTTGTATGTAAAGTCATTGGATATTGCGGGTAGTTAAGCAATCACGCGACCGCAAAATTATGCGAAGCAGTTAGGTTGTTTTGATACTAATAGTAAAAGCGGTCAAACCCTGTAACTCGGGGGCTTGACCGCTTTTATATTTGGCTGATGTTTACACTAATTCCGCGGTAGTTTGCGGCATGCGCGCCCTAATCGCTTCTTCCCATTGCTCGGCTTCTTTCTTGCCGGGTTGGAATGCGTAGCTGTTGCCTTGCTTATCATAGATAGTAAAAAACTTAGTATTTTTATTAAGTAGTTTTGTGCCAAACTCCACGTTCAGCGCTGTTATATCCTCAAACTTGATGGAAACCAAGCGGGTTTTATTCCCTTTTGAACCGCGAATCGCGCCCGCAATCAACTCTCCGATTATACCGCCCAAGAGCCAGCCCATCCATGAACTTGTGCCACCTTTGGACTCATCACCTGTGAATAAAACGCGCTTGTCTGTAAGTATCAGGTATATCAGGTCGGCTTTGATTCCGCCCGCTTCTGTGTCAAGGACTGTGTCCAAGACGCGTGGCTCCTCCATTGGGTTTTGCATGTTTGTGCCACATAGCTCGCAAAAGGTTGGCGGGTCTTGGGCGCCCTGTGTCTTCATCGTAAACATGCACACGTGGCAGGTGGTTTTGGTTTTCTTCATGACTAACTCCTCCATGGGGTTTATATATGTTGTTGTTTGGATTATGACAGCTATGCAGGATTTTTTCAAGATTGAACGGTGTTCGGCATTGGTAGTCACGGTTTGCTTCGCTTACTCATAAAATATTGATTATACCAATATGGAGGTAAGCAGCAGTGGTCCATTACATACAGCGAGAGTGCAATTATGGCAGCGCAATACCCGCCGGCGCAGTTGTACAATTCGAGACACTTATAGCCCAAAGCCAAACCGTGTCTCTTACACCACCGGAGGATTTTGTATATCAAAATGACGGTACGATAGACATAATGCGGCCGGGGTCATACACAGTTTTCTGGTACGTGGTGTGCATGACAAGCCAGTCTACTGTAGGCCAGTCGTATCAGCTAAAGAAGCTTAATTACTCCCTTATAACCCCGGACTGGGCTACGGTCGCGGGGTCAGCTAACCATATCAAGGTTGCCCAAACTCCGGGCTTTGCTATTATCAATATTTCTGAAGATGAGATTGCCCAATACGGAAAGGCCACAATAGCCTTATTTAATACCGCTGATGCTGAGGCCGGGCTTACTTTTTTCGTACCAAAGGCCGGTATTATGATTTTCGGGGTAAGTATCGAATCTATGGAGGCCAAACTCGCGGCAATTGATACCCAAATAGCGGATATTGTCCAAGAAATATACGAACTGGAGCAGCTTGTATACCTGTCTGAAGAGGTAAGTATATGGTCGCAAACAAGCGAACTGGCAGGGGTAGGTGTCTCTGTTATCAACTCTGGCTTTACTTATAATTTTTGGGGGATAGGCGCGCTTAGCAGCCAGCAAACCCTTAGTGCCCAGACGGTGTATTACCTAATCACAAGTGGCCAATACGAACCGCTAACCTACTATGAAGGGGACTCAGCCATTGGAACGCTTTGGATAGCTACGCCTAGCGGAAGTTCGTATAGCTTGCCTATTTTCTTTGACTCAACCGGAATCTACATTACCCCCGGCATCACATACCAAGACCTGCCTGCCGGGACTGTTTTAAGGTTTACGCAGGCACTTATATTAGTAGAATAGCGCGGAATATCCGCAACGCGGATTTTCATGCCATCAAAAACCCGCCGACGCAGGCGGCACAAGATTGGACGTGATTATATGGCAGCCGTTTCCGGCAGGCTTTTGTTTGACAGCACACGTACGGCAAGCCCGCCCACAGGTATGACAGGCATAGCGAACATACCTGTAGCATTGCAAAGCACTACAACCGGCCATGTGCTTGCCGTCTATACAGACACAAGCGGCAACTTCTCTTTCACAAACGTACCAAACGACAGTTATCATGTAATAGAAGCCTACGGCACCCCTGCGGTTTCCACGCCGGGTGATTTTAACGCCGCGGCGGCAAGCGGAAACCTCCAAGCGGCGGTACCGCCTATAGGCTATGCCCCAAGCCCCCCGGCAGGCGCAACGAACTTAGACTGCACCACGCGTAACACCCTGCCCGTAAATGTAACCGGCGCAAATATTGCCAACCTGTACATATGCAACGGCCCGGTAAGGTATTCCCCGCTGGTAGTAGACCCAAGCGTTGTTGTGGACGATGCAAATATTATTAACATTGCCGATACGGGAAGCTTCGGGTTGTTCCCCGCAGGCACCCCGGTAATGACAGGCGCAAATCCCAACCCGTACCCCGGCATAGCCCCAGACTTCGCTTATGTGCTTCCGGCCGCCGGGTCGTCAAACCCAAGCGATGGTGAATACACAATTCAAAATATCGCCACAAGCATAACATACCAGCAAAATAATGTCTGGTGGCGCATAGCGGATTATTCAACCGGTAACGAGACTGGACGGCTGATGATTATAAACGGGGCCAACCCCAATACATCGTTTTTTACAGACGAGGTTTTTGTTAAGCCAAATACTTACTATCTGTTTACCACATGGATATTAAATCTTGTAAAAATTACAGGCCGGGTCAACCCTCAAATCGGTGTTAAGATTGTAGAGCCAGACGGTACGATATTGTTTAACGAAGACATTGGCGCGACCATACCCGTTAACAGCAGCGAGCCGGAATGGCATGAGATTGGGATAATTATAAGGTCTGGCAATTTTTCTACACTAGAAGTGCAGTTTCTAAGCATTGGGCCAGCCGCCTCCGGCAACGACTATGCAATAGACGAAATAGCGCTTTATGAAGTTGACGTTCCGCTATACAAACCTGTGAAAACGGCAACGCCGGACGCTGTTAACAGGGGGGATACAATAGAAATCGCCGTTTTACTAACAAATGGCAGCAACTTGCCCATGACAAATATAAATTTCACAGACCTGCTGCCCGACGGGCTACGGTTTGTAGCGGGCAGTGTTACCATAAATGGAACAGGGTGTACAAACTGCGACCCAAATGCCGGTTTTTCTGTACCAGACTTGGCTGTAGGGGAAAGCGTGAACATACTATTCGAAGTTGTGGCCGACCATGTGCCGTGGCATGGCATAGCCACAAACATGGCCACAATTACATACCAATCCCAATTGGTGGGAGGTATGGCGCCCGTTACACTTACTGTAGATAGTAACGCGGTGGATATTTCTGTTACGCAAAACAAGTGCGCGTTTGTCTCCATTGCATTACAGTGCGAGTTAAACGGGCAAGGTATTGCTTCCACAGGCAATGTGGTTATGTTTGATTCACCTATTTATTCTAAAGGTGGCATTTACTACAGGCCAGATGGGACTATTGATATTGCCCAGCCGGGGACTTTTATTGCGGCATGGTTTGCTGCGGGGATGGCCGGGTTTGCTACAGACGGGCAGCTTTACAAGGTTAGACGGTTTGATTACGGCACATCCACCTGGTATGACATGGTGGGCGCGGGCAATCATATAAAAAATTCTATTACCACGGGTCATGCTGTTTTTGAAGTTACCCATAAGGAAATTGAAGAATATGGCCGGGCAACGATTGCGCTATATAACTGCGCCAATGCGGACGCGGAACTGACCTTTTTTCAGCCCAAAGCTGGGATAATGGTGTATGGCGCTGACTTTGGGTGTGTTAGAAGCAGAATGAAAACTATATATGATAGTTTCCCCGAAATATCTGGCCATCTAAGTAAGTTGTGGAGTTTTCTTTCATTATCGGAAGAAATAAAAATATTTTCGCAGACGGCAGAACTTATGGGCCTTGGGGTGGCTGTTATATTTATAGGGTATAACTACAACTTTTGGGGGATAGGCGTATTGGCAAGCGCGCAGAGCCTGAGTGCCGGTACAGCGTACTACTTGATAACGGCGGCGCAGTTTGAGCCTTTGATATATTACGAAGGCGATACTTTGATTAATACCCTTTGGATTAGAAACCCAGATGGAAGCTATGGGAAATACCCGCTAAAGTTTGATGGGACGGGAATATATTTCGTGCCAGAATCGCCCATGATTATTGGTGCCGGGACGAAATTTTCGTTCACGGGGACTATGATTTTGACAGAGCCGGTGGTATAAATGAATTAACCACGAATATCACGAAAAAGACCTGTTTGATGCGAAAAAGGAGGCCAATCGCTATATTCGTGGTTATAATGTTTTTTGTCTTGCCTCAGCATAATCTCATGGTCTGCCGGGCCCGGTTTTGATACTTTGGTGAAAGGCGATGATATTTATTATACAGGCAGCACTTATGCCTATACAACCTTTATAATTGTTATAGACGCGCCTATTGTGGGCATCCCATCACTAATATGATTTAGGATTTTAAGCGGGTAAAGGGTATCAATACGGTTAAGGGTTATAGTGCCCCCTTCTATTAAATCTGTGATTACTTGCCCGCTGTATTTTTCGTCATGTGATAGCGCACCATAGTTGCTGCCGGGCAGCATGTTTGGCCCCATTCCGTCATCCATGTGTAAAAATAACGCGAAAGCCGAGTCATAACCGGACTTGTTTACTTCCCACCTAATCGAGTAGATGCCAGATTCCAAGATGCCGATTTCTGTTGGACTGGTTAAGGATAGTGCCGTGCCGTGGGTTGTTGAGTTTGTAAATGCTACCGCATCGCCCCGAACTCCCGTTGTGGGTGCCGGGGATAGGGTTTGAGTGTCAGATTTCCATGCATATATGAGCGATGCATCGAATGTTCCGGGTGGGCCTTGGATGCCTTGAATCCCCTGCGGGCCGGTGTCACCAGTTGCGCCCTGAACCCCCTGTTGCCCCTGTGGGCCGGTGTCACCAGTTGCGCCCTGGACCCCCTGTTGCCCCTGCGGGCCGGTGTCACCAGTAACGCCCTGAACCCCCTGTTGCCCCTGTGGGCCGGTGTCACCAGTTGCGCCCTGAACCCCCTGTTGCCCCTGTGGGCCGGTGTCACCAGTTGCGCCTTGAATCCCCTGCGGGCCTGCTGCACCGGCTTGCCCTTCCGGGCCGCGTGCTGGTATGCCGGTATCTATTATGTCAATCCACCAGTTACCGTTATCACCAATGATTGGCGTAATGCCGTCTGTGCCATTTATGCCATCGCGTCCTTGCTGCCCATCTACACCATCACGGCCATCCTTCCCGTCACGCCCAGCTGGCCCGGGCATAGGCCAGCCAAAAAACGGACATTCCATGCACTTTTTGTTGCACAGCCGCTTTACATATTCATCCTTCTGTGGAGGATTAAAAGCGCCTGTAGGAAATGGGAGCCTTTCAAATTTTTCGCAATAACTCAAGCCATCCTGTCTAATATCGCCTTCACTCGGTAGTTTTTCCTTCATAGCTTTCCCCTCATTTTTATTGGGTCTATATGCAGATTATGCCTTGCAGTGTGGACTTGTTACTAATATTCATATCACTCATAATTTCCATTTAAAAGGCCATACTAATTTCAGGTGATGTTGTGTGGATATCTGCGAAGCAGGTTTCATACCAACAGATTTTCTCCGCCGACGAAGGAGACATATATTAATATGACAAGCAATATAAGAACAGACTTGGCCTTAGAAAACAGGGAACACATAAGCGAAAGCGGCCACGATCTAACCGGTGTAGACGTAACAACAGAAATAGACGACGACTTAGGCATAACCGTAACATGGGTAAGCATAACAGACGAAACCGGCGCCTCAGCAATGGGCAAGCCAGTTGGTAACTATGTAACAATAGAGTCTATAGCGATGAAAGAAAACGATACAGAAGCCCATGAAGAAATAATAAAAATATTGGCCCGCAAGCTGGGAAAACTGCATAATCTGCAACCCGGGGCGGTTATTTTAATAGTGGGCTTGGGCAACCGGCATGTAACACCGGATGCCCTAGGCCCGCAAGTATGTGAAAAAATACTGGTTACACGCCACATAGGCGAAGAAAACATGCCGCAAGACCTACAAGGCCGCGTAAGGGCGGTAAGCGCCCTAGCCCCGGGTGTAATGGGTATAACCGGCATAGAAACCGCCGAAATAGTAAAAGGCGTGGCAGACAAAGTTAAACCCGATATGATAATTGCGGTAGACGCGCTGGCAGCCCGCCGCACCAGCCGTATAAACGCTACCATCCAAATGTCCGACGCGGGTATTAACCCCGGCGCGGGCCTAGGCAATAAGCGCGCGGCCATAAATAAAGCCACAATGGGCGTGCCCGTTATAGCGGTAGGTGTACCTACGGCGTACATAATGCAGAATGCAATTTATATGCATTTCCTGCTATAACAGCAGCCTTTGTGCAAAGGATAAAAAAGACCTTCATTGATAAAACATCAACCATTAAGATTACGCTAACCTCATAAAGCATCTTTTATGCAGACATGCAAAGCATACATTGCATATATGCCCAATTTAGCGCAAATATACTTTACATATTTGCAGTACATATGTATACTGCAATTAGCATAATCGGAGGTGATGAATTGAATCTCACATCACATGAAAACATAGTCAAGGTGCTAAATGCATTTAACCCTTGGTGGAAATCAGGAGTTATACGCTCAGAGTACAGCAAGACATACAAACGCTTTGCGTATTATGAAACCATGAAAATTCTTGCCCATGAAACAATCAGGCGCACTGCTGTATTGACAGGAACGCGCCGGGTAGGCAAAACAACTATCCAGTATCAATTAATTGAAGAATTGCTGGCTTTCGGCGTAGAACCCCAGCGCATAATTTTTGTTTCCCTAGACCACCCACTATTGAAGCTTAGCAACCTAAACGATATTTTGGAATGCTATCACGCAAACATATATGGTGACGAAAATTGTTTTTACTTTTTAGATGAAGTTCAGTATGCAACAGATTGGGACGGGTGGGTAAAAACCATATACGACACAAGGCCGCTATCACGAATGGTAGCAACAGGTTCCGCAAGTCCGGTGCTGAAGAAAAAAGCTACCGAAAGTGGAGCAGGCCGCTGGACGGTTGTACAAGTACCAACACTATCATTTTACGAATATTGCGAAATGCTGGATGTTGAACGGCCCGATTTGCCTGATGATATAAGGCCAACAGGATTATTGCGCTACAATAAAAGAGAGATGACTCTTATTATGACAAAATTATCTTGCCTGCAAAAACATTTTAACCGCTATCTAACGGTTGGAGGCTTTCCGGAACTTGCACTGGCGTCTGATGACCTTATGGCGCAAGCCATTATGCGTGAAGATGTAGTAGACAAAGTGCTAAAGCGGGATATCCCATCCCTCTACAATATCCGCAATGCTACTGAACTTGAGCGCATATTCTTGTATCTTTGCTATTGTTCGTCTGACATAATCTCTATTGATGCTATTTCAAAAGCCCTTAACGGTGTGAGCCGTTCCACTGCCGAAGAGTATATCAGCTATATGGAAAGCGCAAACCTGATTTATCGCAGCTACCCAGTTGAGTTAAATGGCAAGCAGATACTGCGGGCAAAATCAAAAATATATGTATCTGATGCTGCTATTAGAAATGCCGTCCTAATGGATGACAACCTTATGATTGACCCCGTGCAGCTTGGCATCACTGTTGAAACGGCAGTATATAAACACCTGACAGCATTTTACTACCAAAGCACAACCAGCGTTGGCTATCACAGGGGCGGGCGAAAGGGCAAAGAAATTGATATCGTAGTTGATTTTCCACAAGGGAAAATACTTGTTGAAGTGAAGTACCGGGAAAACGCAGAGATTAAAGTAACAGATGCAATTTATGAACTTGCCGATTTGGCGACATGCGCCATTGTAGTCACTAAACGGGAAAATGATTATGGCATACAATCATCTATGGGAGAAAAAAAGATTTTACGGATTCCTGCCTTTGGGTTTTTGTATTTGTTGGGACATGCGGAAAAGCATGGGTATCGTGGGCTACGGTGAGGCTGGGCTTGAGCAATGCAGTGTCGAAACTAAAAGATGGCAGATGGCGGTAGCGGGAACAGACCCTAGCAAGTTATTGCAAACGGAGGCACAGTTATGAGTGAAGCTATCCAAGCATATCACAGTATTACGGCTACAGATGAGTTTAAGAACCTGGAATGGATGAGGCGAATGACCGCCCACAATGAGGCAACTGCACTTGGTCATGCCAGGCGGCAAGAGGCGACGGATGCATTGGCGAAAGAACGGGATGCGGCGTTGGCGGAGAATGAGCGGTTGCGGTCTTTTCTTGTGCAATTGCAGGGTGAGTAATATTTTCTGTTTTCTATAGAAGGCATTTTGCAAAAATCCTTTGGCAGCGGGACGCTTAACAAAAAAGCTAACCGTTGCTTTTTTGATTGGAAAACCGTCATGTAAATATGACATGTTTTCTAAAAAGGGTCGAGGGAAACTCCCTCGCAAGCGTATGATGATATCATCATACACTGCTTGCGCGTATAGAGATTGCTTGAGCCGTAAAGCATTGAGAATCATTTTGCTTTGATGTAAAATGTGGAAAATGCGCATTGCCTTGGGTTAGATACGTGAGTGTTACTCGGCGTTAGGGAGATGAAAGTAAGTATGGCGAATAAAACACAAAGTTTTCAACGAGTCGTTAGGATACTAAAAAGATATGGAATATCGTTGCTGATATTTTGCGCATTTATTGCAATTGCTGTCGTTGCAGTGCTGATGGATATGGGATTTATTGTTCCTCCCGCAATTTTTGTGCAAAGGACAGGGGACAATACAATTTATCGGAATCTTTTTGCGGCGCAAGCATCAATGATTGGAGTTGTAATGGCGATAATGGCTCTACTGTCTCGCAGTATTGATACCAGAGCTTACGGCCTATCTCTTACGAAATACATAATGCATCTCAAGCCATTTGTGATATTTAGGCACGGAAGTGTTTTTATTCAACTTATAGTTATAACGGCCGCCAGCTGGGTATCTGTCGCCATGAATTATAATAATCTTACAGTGGCGTTGTTTGCTTATACAATTGCGCTCCTGCTCTACTTATCTACGGGCATAATCAAGCTGATATCATCTGGGGACTTGATAAAGGGTGAAGTAAAGGACTTTTTGCTAGGGAATAATGATATCGTGTATGTTATGGGTTTATTACGAGAAATTGAAGAAAGCATTGCTAACGGAAATGTAGCCTTATTTAAGCAAGACTATGGTTTTGCACTCGAAAAAATCTATGTGATGCCATTTTCATCCTATCAAGCAGAGGATATCGAAAAGCTAGAGAGCCTGTTTTTAGCAATTATTCGTTCGACCCGTGAGGAACGCTTTGCAAGAGCAATAGATATATTGGATTTGTATATTCACTTTATGGAGGCCGTAAACAAAGAAAAAAGTAATGTCAAATTAACAAAACTTGTGGGGTATGAAGCCTATATGTTGCTATCAGAAACCAACCTTGAGAAAATCCAAGAACGATCATTATTATACCGATGGCAAAGAGCCGATTTCGATAATGATTGCAGAATGGAAAAGCCGACATATCATTATGGTGCAACGAGTATCACGTCTAGTCTCTATTATCATATAAATAAAAACGAAAGTTTGTCATCCGCTAAAAAAGATGAAATATTTATAGATTTACTAGCCGATGCACAATACTTGATTAAAAACGGTGATGAAAGCACCGGCTTAGCTGAGTGCTATTATGTGAATTACGTTGTTCGTCTTTTTAGAGGTAACGAGTTTAGTGTCTTGGCAGCCCTAATGGAAGGAAGAGGAAAGCTAAGTGATATAATATTCAATCGCAGATATTCTCGTCGCGGAAACGAGTTTGTTCACACCCGCGCCAACGTGTTCGTGGTGTTATACATGTACTATCTTTCATATAGAACTGAACATGTTAGTGCGGATTACATGACGAAATGTAAGAACTTGTTGGATAGCATTGCTGTCAGCTTTTGGGATGGAGTGGTCGTTAGGCATCGTAATGGAAACCAACAGGAACTTAGCATTACGTATCACGATTATATATGGTTCAGCAAGTTATTAAACCAATATGAGGTTAATCACCCACCAGATGAGGATGGCATAATAATGAAGGTATCGCTTTATGACACTATTTGCCTCGACTTCTGCGTGTTTTACTTGACTCGTACAACTAGCACTATCCAAGAGCTTGAAGATAAACTAATAGCGATGTTTATTTGCAGTGATGACGAGCATAGTCGTGATATGTTTGTCTTGTTTCGTGCTTATTTTGAGCAAGAGTCTTCATCCCATTCACGGTATACAGAGTTTTGCTCCGTTTTTAGACCCACATATGCGATACCCGAAGAAAATATAAAGGATGGATACGAAAGGCTTAAAACTGCATCAATGAACTTGTATCGCAAACAGAGGCTACACAAAGCAGCCGTGGAGGGGTGCGCGTTCACTGATGCACAAACACAGCATGAGCAAGTTCTGAAAAAGGCATTCAAACAAGTTATTGGTGAGTTCAGTTCTCAATTTGCAGATTTTGATGATGGTGACGAAGTTGAGTTTCAAGATTTTTCTAGCAAGGAGGGGTCGCCAATTGGCTACATTGAGAGCCACCATATAAATGATATAGAACAGTACAAGCGAAGCATTTCGGTCAAACTGCAGCAACTGCTTGTTAATCAATTGCTGAATGCAAATGTTCTTTCACTGGAAACAACAACACGAAGCAATGGGACAGCGTTAATGTTCTTAAAGCAAATAGATGATATGGATGTCGACTTACTGCTTGGGTTTAACTCGTTTAGGTATGATGACCCCAACTATGCAGACTATGACGATAAAGTTAATGGGCTTAAAAGATTAGAAAACATAGGTGCTATACATGCGTCTATCTTGTCGAGCTTGATCAAGATGTCTGTACGAAGCGCGGAATTAAGGATAGTTAGCGCCGATGAATCAACAAAGAGGCGATGGTATGAAGATGGCGATTCGATGGTAATAAATAAAATTCCTGTTCCCTTGACTGAAGAAGAACATTCCGAGTACGTTGATAATAACATCCGTGTCATTGATATAAAATTTGAACTGGCACTAAGTTATTCTAGTCATGTTATTGGCGGCGGACTACGATACGAGTAAAACAATGATTTTTAGCAGGATGCTATTCTCTGCAAGGGCCGACAGATGAGCGGCTCTTTTTGTGCGGAAAGAATTATCTGCAATTTTAGTATCCCATTTCGCCGTTTGAGTGTGATTACTATATAGGGAGAATTTTTCAAAAGTTAAATTGCGGACTACACAAACAACTCCAAAGAATAAATCCCGCAACAATCCCCAATACTCTCAATATCACACACCCAAGGGAGCAGCCCCATGACCTACACCGTAAAAGTAAAAATAAACCCAACCCCAATTTCAGACCAAGAAAAAGCCGACCGCATATCCCAATTCAACCAAGCATTCGTAACGGCGGCAGTGGACTACTACACAAAAAAGAAACCCCTGCACCACGACCTAGCATCCAGCCAAAATCCACCACCCATTGAAAAAATCTAATCCACCCTCTATACTTGCAATATAACAACCATTGCAACAAGCGAGGTGTAGACGCATGAAAGAACTTCGAATAGCCACATTCACAAGAGGAAGCACAAACAAACAAACCAACCGAGGCAAGCAAAAAAAGGCCAGCCAATCCGCAAAAATATCCCTACGGGAAGCAACCCCAGACGATGACCTCCCCCTACAAAAAGAAATGATACGCCAATTTATAGACACCCAGCCCGAGCGCAGCAAGGGCGTAATCTGGATACCAACAGACCTGGAATACGTTGAGGCAGGGGTATCAGGCTTCCACACCCACGTATCCAAGCGCAAAGGACTAAACCAAGCCTTCGATGACGCAAAGGCCGGCCTATACGACATTCTGATAATCTACAAACTAGACCGCTTCGGCCGCCGCTCTGTGGAAAGCCTTAACCACGCAATCAAATTCCTAAAGCATTGCCGCATATGGGTAGTAGACAAAAACCGCGAGTTTACCAACAACGGCGACGCAGACGAGATAATGAATTTCATAGAATTTTGGTCGGCAAAAAAGGCATCCATTGACACAAAAATACGCGTAACCGACGCCATGAAGATGATACACAACGACGGCTATTGGACGGGAGGCAACCCGCCCTATGGATATATTAACCACCCAGAAATCTCAAACATGCTGCAAATCGTGCCGGAGGAAGCGGAGGTTGTAAAGGCAATCTTCCGCATGTACGCCATAGACGGCTTTGGTATGCTAAAAATCGCTGGCATTCTAAACGAGGAAGGCAAGCGCACCAAGCTAGGCAACCCTTGGAAAAGTGAAAACATACGCAAGATGCTACGTAACACCGTGTACAAAGGCTTTCTTTCCTATGGCAAAACCACCACCACCGAAGGCGAGTTTGGCGCATATCAGAAATACACAAAGGAAGGCGAGGAAATCGTAAGCGACAAATATTGGCCAGAGTTTGACATAGTAGGCGCAGAGCTATGGGAGCGAGCCCAGCGCATAAAAAAATCCCGCGTCACTACAGACAACCTTTTTGGTCGCAAAACTCCAAGCCGTTCACGCACAGGGCAGGGCTTGCTTGTTGGCGTGCTCAAATGCGAATGTGGTAGCAACATGACATACAGCACATCCAGCAACTGGCTAGACCACAAGCGCACAAAAAAGGGCGAACCATATGGCGTATACAGATGCCTAAAACGCCTAAAGTCAGGTGTGGCCGCCTGTTGCGCAGAAAAAGGTATGTATAAATCCCAAGACATAGAAAGCGTAGTTGCATCTACAATAAAATCATACATCCAAGACATAATCACAACAGGAATGCTTGACGATATTAAGCGGAAAACCGTGGAAGCCAACAAAGATGCATCCAACAAATTGGACGCCGCCAAGCAGGACGTAGAGCGCTGGGCAAAGGCCAAGGAAAATTCAAACTCCGAACTGATGAAAATCCTCATGGGTGAAGATTCCCAATTCAACAAGGCGCAGTTGACAGAGCTATACGAAAAAGCCGCCCGCGAGCTAGACAGGGCAACCCGTGTATACGCCGAGCTGGACGCCGTAATGAAAAATGACGGCGCCGACGAGGTTGACGTTCTTCGCCTGCAAGACCTGCTCAACAACTGGGAGGACTTCTTTGAAGGTGCGACACAGGAAATTAAGCGGCAAATGGTAAGGGCTATCGTAAGTGAAATTGTCCTCAAGGGGAAAGAGATTACAGTAGAAATCGCTTTCGATGTAGCTATGTATTTGGAGAGCGTTAGCGTCATAAATGGCGTTAATTCTGAAGCACAGACACAATCAAAATATATTGATTGCGGTAATGCTGGCTGCGACAGCAAAGGTATTTCATGTTTGCAAAATTGTAACGGTAGGAGTACCTACGGTAGTAGACGCTGCTACGCTGGTAAACGACACGATGGAAAGAATGCTAGATGAAATGGCCGAAGCCGCCCCAGACGAGGGAACTTTCTATGAAATGCTGCGGGGCCTACAGGACACCGAAAGATATGGGCTTATACGGGAAATCCTTGACCCGTCATACGAAGGCAATATGTTTGTAACGCCAAAAGATGTAGACGCGGTTATAGGGCGGCTGGCGGGGATAATTGCCAGTGCGTTTAATATCGCGTTGCACCCCGGTGTAACGCAGGAGGATGTTAACCGCTATTTGAATTAATGCCCGTATATCACTTTGTTTTATATACGAGGATGCCGCTCCTATTATTAAAATACCGCTTTATGCTTCCGTAATCTTCGCCATATTTTTTTCGGGCGTAAGCATCTGTTTTTGCCCAGACTGCCTTATGCATTTCCTCAGGGATTAACTGTTTTGCGCCGGAGGCACGTGTTCTTGTTTTGTGGAGTCCCATATTCAAAGTCCAGATCACATTTTTAGCATCGTAGCAGCCGGTATCTTCCAAAGTTGTGTGCAGAATAAAGTTTTCGCGCATACATTCATCTACACGCTCCCATGTTGAAAATATTGGCCCGGTATAGCCGGCTTCGTCAAGAACTTTTGCATAGTAATTTTGTATATCCATTAGTGAGTTATTGTATATTTCGTTGACGGCCTGCTCTTTCTTTTTATAAGGTGCGGCAGCCCATGCACCATATTGCAGGCCGTAGCCGCCGGGTTTAAGCACGCGTAAAATTTCTGCCACAACCAACTCTGGCTGGTCTACTTGATGAAGCATATCAACTTCAAGCACTGCGTCTATGCTGTTATCAGCCAGCGCCAGCTTGTACCCATTCATACGGGCGAATACTATTTGATTTGCAGGAACATTGTGCTGTTCTGCCCTCATTACTGCCGATTCCAACATGGATTGAGATATGTCAGCCGCAATAACTGTAAGCCCCGCTAAGGCAAAGGAAACAGCTGATGCCCCTAATCCCGCGCCAATATCCAGTACAACTCTCCCTTCGCCCATGAACGCCGCAAGATTGTGCGAACTGCCAATGGAATCAGCATCTTTATTGTAAAAATACCCCGGCTCATAATTCTCGCCAACTTGCTCGTAACCCAGCCATTTCAGCCCTTCGCCTTTCGTGCAAAAAGGCATGTCTTCGGTAAATTGGTAAACACTGTTTATGACCGGTACTTCAAATCTGCAATCGCATCGATTAGGTGGAAATCCTTCCATTGCTTTCTCGCAATTTGGACATGTGAAAATCTTCATTTTTTTCGCTCCTTCAAAAAATAATTATTTATTATTTCCAGTGTTTCTGTTGGCAGTACGCCCTCTATAACAGCTGCTTCAAGCTGTGGGGCTATGCTTTCCATGTACGGCAGCAACGCCTTTATTAGATGCCAACCACTTTCACCCTCAATAATTTTTTTTAATAATGCTTCCTTTGATGCGATATCCAGAAATGGGATTATCTTTTCAATTAATTCATCGTTCAGGGAACTGTATTTAGCAAAGTTAATCATTTGTAAAATGTCATCATCATTAAGATACCGGACCAGAGAAACGAGATGCGATATATCTATCCCGTCGCTGCTTAACTTTTTTGAAAATGCCCCAAGTATGCTGGGCCTTATTAATGGCGCAAGATTGACAATGTCGTTAATGTTTACCGCACTTTCTGCTTCTGCATCAAGTGTATCTTTGATTATTTTTGTTTCGCCTTTTGTTGGATTGCCGGAACCTATCAATTCATCAATTGTTATATCAAAAATTTCAGCAATTTGAATTAAGATTGAAATATCGGGAAAACTGTCTCCCACTTCGTACTTTGAAATAGCCTGCCTTGTTAGGCATAATTTTTCAGCAAGTTCTGACTGAGTAAAATCGGCATTTTTTCTTATCCGTGCTACATATGCCCCAAATTTTTTTGTGTCAAACATAGGATCACCGCCTTATGGCCATATTTTACTTTGCCGGTACCATAAATCAAGCAAAGGTTAGTTGCTTATTATCGCCGGGATAGCATATCAAAACCAGCCGCGCCCATAACCAAAAAGGCATAGAAACCATACGTTGCTTTGCAAGCCAGCAAACCCCGCATATACTGTTAATCAATAGCGGGTTAACCCGCTTATTAAACCGCCGCGCGGCAAGCAGTGCGGGCGCAATCCGGAAATCGCCCCACATAAAAGAACGAATTAATTTAGAATCAGCTCCGATGTGACGATTCTTCATTAAATTCGCATAGGTGGTGTAAATCATGCAAAAAATAACCCTAACAAACCTAAAAAAGGCGGTGGAATTTATGAACATGGTGAAATTCGGCGCACACATAGCCCGTTTAAGAAAAGAGCGTGACATGCCTCAATCCGCGCTGGCCGACAGCCTAAACGTAACACGCCAAGCCGTATCCAAATGGGAGCGAGGCGAAGGTTTTCCAGATATCTCGATGCTGGGCGCACTTGCAGACATCTTCGGCATCACGATAGACGCGCTTTTAAACGCCGGGGAAGCCTCAAAAAGTACGGCAGAAGTCCTGTCTTCCGCCGCTAAAAATCAGGAAATAGCTGAAGAAATCTTTGAAGACGAGGGCGCAATAGCGGACATAATTAACATCGCACCCTATCTAAAAATATCAACCCTGTCTGAAATAGCCGATAAACTTTCGCGTCATAACATCAACATCAACAACATAATACAACTCTCCGAGTTTATGAACGACGAAAGCATTATAAAACTCTTAGAGAGCAGCGACCCGGACGCACCCGATGACAGGATGCTGGAAAAGTTAATCCCGTTTCTGGATTTCGAATCCATCTGCTCAATTTTCGAAAATATAATGAAAGGTCAAAACGGAATACAACTGATTGAAGTTTTACGCCCCCATATGGGCTACGCGGGAACATCGCTAATAGAAGCTGCGTATATGCAGGGGATACATGCCCCTCCTTCAGCAGCAAAAAAGGCGCCAAAAACATCGGGGATAGCCCTAAAAGGCATTAGCAAAAAATATTACAACGGCGTTGTCGCCATCAGCAACGTCAACCTAAAAATAAAGCAGGGCGAGGCTGTAGCTTTTCTTGGCCCATCCGGTTGCGGTAAAACAAGCCTTCTGCGAATTATAGCTGGGCTTGAAGAAATTACCGAAGGTGAACTTTATATGGGTGACAGCTTGGTGAACGAAGTAGAGCCTAAAGACAGAGATGTCGCTATGTTATTTCAAAATTTCGCACTGTTTCCGTTTATGACGATTTTTGAAAATATTGCTTTTGGCCTAAAACCTGCAAATTTGCCCGAAGAGGAAATAAAAAGGCGCACAGAAGAAATTGGTCGCACAATGGATATCGCTCATGTGTTTGACCGCAAACCACGGCAGGTTTCCGTTGGGCAAAAGGCGCGGGCGGCACTTTGCCGCGCATTGGTCAGCGAGCGCAGCAATATCCTGCTTGACGAACCTCTGGCATATTTGGACGCGAATCAGCGTCCCCAACTTAGTGCGGAAATAATGAAGCTGCGCCGGAAGTTCTCACAGACATTTATTTTCGTTACCCATGACCAAAGCGAAGCCATGGCAATAGCTGACCGCATTGTACTAATGAGGGATGGTGTAATAGTGCAAGACGGTACACCTGAAGAATTGTACACGCAGCCAAACAGTGTCTACTCTGCAGGGTTTATAGGTACACCACAGATGAATTTCTGGAAAACGCAAGTTACAGAACATGACGGCAAAATTTATGTAAACTTCGGCACAGCAAAAATTTCGCTGCCCGGCAAAAGACTGCAACCGCATATCGGCAAGGAGATAATAGCCGGTATAAGGCCAGAGCATATATATGTAGGCAGTATGCCTACAGGTGTACAGGCCGCGGAAGTAGATGTAAAGCTTTCTGTATACTGTGGGCGGGAAGAGAACCAGCTGCATTTCGACCTTGACGAAGCACACCATGATTTTATAGCTTTTGCCCAAACAGAATCCAAAGCAAAACCCGGCGATAAAGTAGCTATAGCCGTAAACCCAGATAAACTTCACTTTTTTGATAAAGAGACGAAGCTGGCGATTTGATGATGAGACTGTTGCGCTAGATATTTCTTGAAAAAATATGCATTGCGCCTCACGCAAACCCACTTAGGCCTTAATCAGGGCTGCCTTGTTAAGCATTTATGTGTTCTTCCTGAAATGTGGGCTTCCCCTCTCTTTTGCAGAGGGATGCCCGCATTTTTGCAATCATAGTAGTGCTCATCTATTCAATTCTGCCGATTGTATCGCTTTGCGCATTTTTGATAACGCCACCCTCAATTCTGCCGATTTGATTTCTGTTTGCATCTAAAATTACATCACCAGCGCGCCAACCAATGGTGTTGCCGTGTTCGTCTTGGTACATATCGCCAACAAGCCGTCCTCTTGGTGTACCGCTTGCATCTTTATATACGCCGCCTTCGTGACGACCTACAACATTGCTGTCTGCGCCTTTTACTCTATCACCCTCTGCGCCGCCTGCCATGAACAGGGCAGAGTTGGCATTGTCTGCACTTGATGAAGATGATGACCTTCCGGCAGAACTTGATGATGAACCGCCGCCGGAAGGTCTGCCGACACCGCTAATGCCGTATTGACTTTCGAGGTTTGTAAGTTGTTTGTTGCCAAAGCCGTCCATGGTGAAGTTGGATGCAATAGCAGCGTTGATTTTGGCGTCGATTGCATCTTCTTCTTTTTGTCTGTCATAATGCTCTGAAAACCTCCGAAGCCTTTCTTCGCGTTCGCTGGGAAGTTCTTTGTTCAACTCCTTGGATTGTTCAAAAATGCCCTTAAATTCTCTTGCGTCCTCATAGTTGTCTGCTTTATCCAACAAAAGACTGACATCAGAAAAACTATCCATGTCGCAGTTAATATCTGCTGCTGTCACTTCGTATTTAATTACTATATCTATATCCTCATATCCCATTTGCACAAATTTGTTTAGCCCATCCACAAAATCTTGCCATTTCTTAATGTACTCAATATTGTCTTCGTCATTATCCTCATCTTCATCCAAGTAATCCAATGTTTCATGAAAAGGACTTCTTATCTTTCCGGTTTTGTGGTCATATTCGCAATCATTAAAAGGCAGGCCATGCAGGGCGTATAAAAAAATTGCATATTCAAGGTCTGCTTTTGGATTGGCACTCGTGTAAATAAAATCTTCCCAATCATCGCGCTTGGTATACGCATCGCTTGCCGCTTTAAGGTATTCGCATCGGCTGGCTAGATATATCACCGCAGCATGGCGGCTTTGTTCTTGTTTATAGCCTTTGAAGAAGGCTTCCATTGCATCTGCATGATTTTCAAGCATATCTTCATAATTTGCCGCTATTTTAGACTTCCACTTGGCTTTTTCAGAATCAGGACGGCTGCGAACATAATTGCTTATCATTGGATATCTACGGTATTCGTTCCTTATTGGATCATTCCATTCTGTCACCACAATATCTATTGCGGCTTGCTGCCCCATTTCATATGCTTTTATAAAATATTCGCAGGCTATGTTTATAGTTTCTTGGTCAAATGAAGTTTTCGATATTTTATTATTAACAGCTATCCCCCAGTATTCCTGCAAAACCCATTTGGCATAAGCAAAATATGAATCTGCATCTTTTTCATTAACGCTCGCACGCAATATGGCTTCTTGACGCCTGTACTTTCTTGGCACCTCGGTTTTCCATGATACCATGCTTATCCGTTGCCCTTTATACATGGTATAACCTAACCTTTTTTTCAGCGTCATAACCACCGCGACAACAAACGAAATCACAGCAACAAGCAGTGACAACGGATAAACATTAATCAGCATATCTGGGATTTGTGCTTGAAGTCCTCTTGCCGGGTCAAGGAAATTCCATATTAAAGCGAAAAAACCCGCTGATATAACAAAGAGTATCCACCAAAACTTTGCATTGCGCATATAATCGCCCCTTTCTTATCCTATCAATTATATCACAAAATCAACGGCTTTCTGTCGTACAAAATTAAAAAGAATATTTAATATCTGTGTAGTCGTATCAACCTTGCCATTCAAACGCCCGGTATTTACGTCAGTTTTGATACAATAGCACGATACCCGAAAAAGCCTAAAAATCCAAGCTGCAGTCAATTCTCAACCATAGCTTTTTCTGTTTATTTTTAAAAGCTACTTTATTCTAAGTTAAGCTTACAGTGTGCTTTTGTAAGAGGCTGTGGATATTTAGAATTTTAATGGGCATTTAATGCCGATTTTCTTTCATACCCCTTGCGCCACCGCAATTTCACTGCTAAACTCAATGGAGCGACAAAATACAGAAATATCCACACAAACGAGGTGCCACATGGGAATACTTGAAAAAATATTTGGCAATTACAGCGAAAAACAGATAAAGCGTGTGCTTCCGCTGGTAGACCGCGCAGAAGCCTTGGAACCAGACATGCAACGCCTTTCCGAAGGCGAATTAATAGGCATGACCACCAAATTCAAGGAGCGGCTGGCCAATGGCGAAACTTTGGATGACCTGCTTCCGGAAGCCTTTGCGGTAGTGCGTGAAGCCACTTCTCGCCTAACCGGCAAGCGCCACTTCCGCGTACAGCTACTTGGCGGTGCAATACTGCACCAAGGCCGTATAGCCGAGATGCGTACAGGTGAAGGTAAAACCCAAACCGTTGCCCTATCCTTATACCTTAATGCACTGGCAGGCAAGGGCGCGCATCTGGTAACGGTTAACGAATACCTAGCCACCTACCATGCGGAGCTAATGGGTCAAATATATGGTTTCTTAGGCTTAACCACAGGCTGCATAAAGCACGGCCTTACCCCGGCCGAGCGCCGTGCTGCCTACGGGTGCGACATAACCTACGCAACCAACAACGAACTGGGTTTCGACTACCTGCGCGACAACATGGTAGTATTCGAAAAAGATAAAGTACAACGCGACCTGCATTACGCGATAATAGACGAAGTAGACTCAATTTTGATAGATGAGGCCCGTACGCCTCTAATTATCTCCGGCCCAAGCGGCAAATCCACGATGCTATACAAGGTGGCGGACCAGTTTGCCAAAAACCTGAAAAAAGGCCGTATAGTAAATGAAGAAGAAGCCTTAAATAACCCCATCCTCCGTCAAGAACTTCAAGAGGAAGGCGACTTTGTAATAGACGAAAAGCGCAAGGCTGTAACCCTAACCCAAGAGGGTATAACAAAAGCCGAGCGCTATTTTGCCGTGGAAAACCTATCTGACCCAGATAATATGGAAATCCAGCATTTTATAAACAACGCGCTTAAAGCCAATTACAACATGCACCTCGATACAGACTATGTAAATACAGACGACGAAATCGTAATCGTAGACGAATTTACTGGCCGCCTAATGCCGGGCCGCCGCTACAGTGACGGCCTTCACCAAGCGATAGAAGCCAAGGAGAATGTAAAAGTCCAGCGTGAAAGCAAGACCTTAGCCACAATCACCTTCCAAAATTTCTTCAACAAGTACAGCAAAAAAGCAGGTGCGACCGGTACCGCGATAACCGAAGAAGGCGAATTCAGAGAAATATACGATATGGACGTAGTGGCAATCCCCACCAACATGCCTATGGTACGTAACGACAAGCCGGACTCTGTATATCGTACAGAAGCGGCAAAATACCGTGCCATCGTGCGGGAAATAGAAGAAGCTCACGCTAAAAATCAACCGGTGCTGGTAGGTACAACATCTATAGAGAAATCCGAACTTGTAAGCGCCCTGTTAAAGAAAAAAGGCATCAAGCACGAAGTACTTAACGCCAAACACCACGAACGCGAGGCCGAGATTATAGCTATGTCCGGCCAAGCCGGGAATATAACCATAGCCACTAATATGGCAGGCCGTGGTACGGACATTATGCTAGGCGGCAATGCCGAGTATATGACAAAGCAACAAATGCGCAAAAAAGGATATAACGATGATGATATTTATACTGCGATGAGCGTCTTCCACACCGAAGATGAAAAAATTCTCGCGGACAGACAATTATATGCAGAGACTCTTAAAAAGTTTGAGGACGAAATGAAGCCTCAAAAAGAAGCGGTAAGAGAGGCCGGTGGCCTAAAAGTTATAGGTACAGAACGCCACGAAGCCCGCCGTATAGACAACCAGCTACGCGGCCGTGCGGGCCGTCAAGGTGACCCCGGCGAGTCCCGTTTCTTCATATCTATGGAAGATGACCTGATGCGCCTCTTTGGCGGCGACCGCATGTCCAGAATCGCGGACACCTTGCGTATGGATGAAGACGACGTAATCGAACATGGTATGATAAGCAAGGCCATAGAAAACGCCCAAAAGAAGGTAGAGGGCAATAACTTTGGTATACGTAAACATCTATTGCAATACGACCAAGTTATGAACGAACAGCGCGAAATCATCTACGGCGAGCGTAACAAGATAATAGCTGGCGAAGACCTGCAAGACCATATACAAAACATGCTGAAATCCGTGATGGATAGGGCCACTGATGCCTATCTAACCGGTGATATCCCCGAAGAATGGGACATCACTGCCCTAAACGAAAACCTAATGCTAATCTTCCACAAACCCGCGCTAGAGTTGACTTCTGTGGAACTTGACACGATAACCAAAGACGATATCAAAACCAGATTATATGACGATGCTGTGCAGTTATACGAAAAACGCGAGGCCACAATAACCCCAGAGCGTATGCGCGAACTGGAGCGCGTACTACTAATGCGCACAGTAGACCAAAAATGGATGACCCACATAGATGAAATGGACCAGATGCGCCAAGGCATAACCCTGCGCTCCTACGCCCAGCGCGACCCGTTGGTAGAGTACAAGTTCTTAGGCTATGAAATGTTCGAGGAAATGAGCAATAACATCCAGCGGGACACAATTCATGCGCTATTTAACGTAGCTGTAGTAAACGAAATGCAGCCACAAATGCAGCAGGTAGTTAAAAAAGAAGATATGTCTACCAACCAAGACGCAACCGCAGTCAAAAAAACCGTCCGCCGTGACAATGATAAGGTGGGCCGTAACGACCCATGCCCATGCGGCAGCGGCAAGAAGTATAAGCAGTGCTGTGTTAACAAAGTAGGGTAGGGGTTATGACCGCCTTCCAGATTGCTGCGCTGGTTATATTAGTGCTAATAATTGTGCCGCTACCGCTGGTTTGGCTAATCGGGACGCTTTTTCCTAACGGCTATACCCATGAACATACCCGGCGCATAAGCGAGATTTTTTGCAAGGAATGGAAGCGTGTACTTCTTTGCGGCGTGGTTATTGCATTAGTGTTTGTTTTTGCAAGGGATAACGCGCTGCAGGCGGCGCTGTTGGGTGCGGCTATCTTGCTGGGGCGTTTTATTGCTGTTAGCCGTAATAGGCAATAAAGAACCTTTGGCCAATGAAGCAGCTTGCCGTTAACCTAATCATCAAAACCGAAAAGGTTCATCATTAGTATCAAAACCGAAAGATGATCGCTTTTATCATTAATATCAAAACATAAAATCGCCTTTGACCAAAGTATCAAAACCGGAGCGATAAAATATCAAAACCTAAATGCCCCGAAGGGACCAAACCGCCCACGCTGGGGCGGGGCGCGCAGGCACAAGCCTGCGGAGCGTAGCCGGGCTATGCCCGGCGGAGCGAGGGAGTTTGAGGGCGGAGCCCTCATTAAAAAGGAGTGAAAAAATGCTTGCATTGGAAGAACTAAAGCGCAATCTAGCGCCATACAAGGCCAAGCTAATAGAAATGGGGGATTCACTTTGACTTGGCTAACGCCAAAGTTCAAATAGAATCCCTAGAAGCCCAAACTGCTGCCCCTGACTTTTGGGGTGACTCTACCCGATCCCAAGATGTTTTGCGGCAGATAAAGGTCTTGCGATATAAAGTAACATCTTACGAAAAATTAGAATCTACCTACGAAGACGCACTAACCATGTGTGAGATGGGTATTGAAGCCGCAGACTCAAGCTTAGTTCCCGAAGCGGATGAAATGGCCGAAGTCTTCATAAAGGCCTACGACCAACTGCGGGTAGAAACCCTGCTAAGCGGCGAGTACGATGCCATGAATGCAATTGTCACCCTGCACCCAGGCGCAGGCGGCACAGAATCCTGCGACTGGACAGGTATGCTACTACGTATGTACAGCCGCTGGGCAGATAGCCGCGATTTTAAATTCGAACTGCTGGATTTGCAAGACGGTGAAGAAGCCGGGGTAAAGTCAGCCACTTTCCAAATAAGCGGTGACAACGCCTTTGGTTACTTGCGCAGCGAAAAGGGAATCCATAGGCTGGTGCGGATCTCGCCATTTGATTCCAGTGGTAGGCGGCACACCTCCTTCGCATCCTGTGACGTAATGCCGGAGTTGGAAGAAGCCGATTCTATAGACATAAACCCGGAGGAACTTAAAGTCGATACCTACCGAAGCGGGGGTGCCGGCGGCCAGCACGTAAACAAAACCGAATCCGCTATACGTATAACCCACATCCCAACAGGGATAATAGTCCAGTGCCAAAACGAGCGCAGCCAGATACAAAACCGTGACCGCGCTATGAAAATGCTAAAGGCCAAGCTATACCTCAAGCAAAAAGAAGAGGAAATGGAAAACTTGGACCGTATACGTGGCGCAAAAATGGATAACGCGTGGGGCAGCCAAATACGTTCATATGTGTTTCACCCGTACAGCATGGTAAAAGACCACCGTACAAGCGAGGAAACAGGCAATGTGCAAGCAGTTATGGATGGCCAGCTGGATGCCTTCATGAATGCGTACTTGATATGGGATCACAAAGGCCGTGACTAGACTTACAATAACTGCTACAGATACAGGCCGCCGTTTAGACAAATTTCTGCTTGCGTATATGAGTAGCGCAACCCGCACATTTATATATAAACTGCTGCGTAAAAAACGGATTAAACTAAACGGAAAGCGGGCCGAGGGTGGAGAACTACTAAAAGCCGGGGATGTTATAGAGTTTCACCTATCCCAAGAAACAATGGAAAGTAGCCGAAAAAATAACGATAGCATAAATCCCATCCACAACACCGCGCATGGTGACACGTTGCGCAACCTGCGGCGTGATGAAGAAGACATTGCGCCTAGCAAAGGTAGCCATCCCCATTCCTATGACAGCGGACTACCCCCAATAGTATACGAAGATGAAAATCTCCTGATAATAAATAAGCCCGCGGGCCTAGCTTCCCACGGCGGAATGAAAAGCACTACCCCGCATCTGTTGGCCCGTGTGCTAATCTACCTTGGGCAAAAAGGTGACTACTCCCCATATGCTACATTCACACCCGCCCTATGCAACAGGCTGGACGTAAACACAAGTGGCCTTGTAGTATGCGGCAAAAACTATCAGGCCATTAGGGCAATAAACGCCCTGTTCGCCACCCCTAGCGCTATAGAGAAGCAATACCTAGCAATAGTTGAAGGTGAGCTTACAGGTAGTGCCACCCTTGAGGGCCATTATCATAAAGATACCAACACCAATATTGCACGCATAACCCAAGGTAGTAATCTACCACAAGTTATTACACAATACACGTCCATATCTGCATCCACAAAGTACAGCCTGATATCTATAAACCCAATAACAGGCCGCACTCATCAAATCCGCGCCCACATGGCGGCAATCGGCCACCCGTTGGCAGGTGACAAAAAATACGGCGGTAAACCTATGTATAGCATGAAGGGCCAGCTACTACATTGTAATATGTTAAAGCTAACTATGCCTGTCCTAGATTACCCTGCTAGCACAACATGGACAGCAAAACCGCCACAAGAATTTATAAAAGTGGCAGAAAAGATGGGTATATCATGGTATATATAATCGCATTAGGTGTGGTCGCCCTTTTAGTTGGGGGCCTGCTTGTTTTCGGGCTGGTTAAATTATTTTTGAAGGCCAGCAAAATCCAAAGAATACTGTTATCCATCGTTATTGCGCTATGCATAGCTTGGTGGCTCCCTATTGGCAGTTTAACAGGAACGTGGCAGTTAAGCTCCGGATTTTCCGCTAACCCTATTCATATCCGCCCCGCTCCGCAGTCCATGCAATTTAATAGCGATGGCACAGGCATAAAAGTTGACCACGAAGGATATGAGTTAAGCTTCGAGTGGCGTATAACAGACTTTGGCGAACTTAATATGAGTACAAGGCCACACAGCTTTTATATGATCAGGTTTCGGGGCTTTGGAACGCGCATGTCTCTTGAAGATTCGCTAAGGGGCGAGAGAACCATTGGGCGTTTTGATACACAAAGGGATTTTACCGCAAATTTTAGGCGACGTTTTCGGAGTTAATAATTTAAAAGGAGTTTTCATATGCACCCACAAGACACAACAATAGTAATAATGGCCGCAGGCATGGGTAGCCGCTATGGCGGGTTAAAGCAGCTGGAGGCCATTGGTTCGAACGGTGAAGTCTTTATGGATTACGCAATCCACGACGCAATCCAAGCCGGGTTTAACAAGGCGGTATTGATAATCAAAAAGGAGAACGAAGACGACTTTAGGCGGATAATAGGCGGCCGTATCGAAAATAAAATAGACACAACATATGTATATCAGGAACTCCCCACCCACAGAAGAAAGCCATACGGCACAGCTGAAGCTGTGCTATGTTGCCGAGATGCGGTTAAAACCCCATTTGCTGTGCTAAACGCAGATGATTTTTATGGCCGCGAAGCCTATGTAAAAATGCATAATCATCTAACAACTTCAAAAGACAGCGCAATGGTGGCTTACTACCTAAAAAACACCCTATCTGATAGCGGTACCGTGGCAAGGGGAATATGCAAAGTAGACGCAAATGGGTACCTGCAAGAGGTAGACGAACAGCTAGCCATCCCAAAAAACAATGACTATCCCGCAGACACCGTGGTCTCTATGAATTTTTTTGGCCTGCATCCGGGCATATTCCCGCTGCTGGAAGAAGGATTTGAAAAATTCCTCAAAACCGCCGACAAAGCCAAAGACGAATATCTCCTCCCAAAGGAAATAGACCTGATGATAAAGACGGGCAAGTTGAAAATGAAAGTGCTGTCCTCAAGAGATTTATGGCATGGTATTACTAACCCCGAAGACAAAGACATAGTAATCGCCTCAATAAGAGAAATAGAATCAACAGGCAAATACGCAGGTATTTAACCTCATAAAAATATATCAAAAGGAAGGTAACTCCATGAACATTATCCGTACAAAAGTAGTAGAGCTGGAAGTCATCCCGGCCGTAGCCTACAAAATCAAATTAAAATCAGGTGGCAGCGGCATAAAAATGCACCGCACAGACCAAGACATGACAGTATTTGCAGAGGTAGATAAGCGCACCGGTGACATTATCATTGATGGCAGGGTAGACGAAAACCTCTTCCCGTACCCGGCCTTTGATGAAGCCATGGACTTGCTTGCGGGCCTGCCATATTCGGGGCGTGGCAAGGTAAAAATCATGGTTTCCGATGAAGTGGAAGACGATGAAGTTTGCACAGACGGCACAGCAGACGAACTGCCCACCGCCGCGCAAATGCTGGAAAGCGACGAGTTTAAGGCCATTGTAGACCGCTTCAGCGATGAAAACGGCAAACTCAACTATGCATTGATGAATAAGCAATTCATGCAGTTCGCCCAAACCAGCAAGGTAGTGGGCGATATGATGGGCAAGAAGGAGTCTGAAGGTGATATCCGCTTGTTTATACTAAAAAACCGTGCGGCATTTTTGGCTAACAAACGCGAGCATCTTTCTGATGATGAAGCCACGGCGCTTTTGGATGCGCTTAATGAAATTAACCCGCGCAGCGCGTTTAAGGAACTTAACCTGTATATCCGTAAGCGTATGGCTAGGTAGCACAACGAAATCATAACTATCAACCGAAAAGAACTGATTCGCTTTAAAAAGCCTCTGGCCTTATGAAAATCTGGCCAGAGGCTTTTTTAGTGAAATAATTTGCTAGAGTTGACAGTATAAATATACGGGACATACAATACACGGTATAAGGAGTTGATAATAATGGAAGTTGTAGTGTCAAGACGGGGAAACTCATCAGCGATAAGAATCCCTAAGCTATTTTTAAAAAAATTGGGTATAGATGAAAACGACACTGTAAAACTTAGTGTTCGCGATAACGTGATAACAATAGAGAAGCCGCTAAAAGTACGTAGCATTCGTGAAATAGTGCAAGCAGAGGCAGGAATGAGCCTTGAGGATTATGCACAAGAGTATCCCTACGATTATTCCAACTACGTAGAGTTTGGCAGGGTGGGGAGTGAAGAAATATGATACAGCAAGGAGTCATTGCGTGGTTAGACCTAGATCCGCAATCCGGCCATGAACAAAAAGGGCGCCGGCCGGTGGTTGTGGTAAGCAATAGCGATTTTCATATAATAACTGGCCACAAGCTTGCCATGGTATGCCCAATCACTAATACCGCACGTGGAAATCTGCTTCATGTCGAATTGGATAAGCAAACTACGCGTTAGCATTTAGAGTAACATTGCTACGGGCTATTCTTTCGAATTTTGCTCCCTTATTTTATAGTTAATTTTAGCTACTTCATGCTTGCTGTACATATAAAAGCCAAGCCATATAACAAAAAATATTAACACCCCAGATACAAGCGAAAATACAATGGCAATTGGCGAAACCGTAGGCAGCCAGCCAAGGCTAAAGGCGACCACAAAAAATGTTCCTAACCCTATAACTGCATGTATAGCAATTTGCTGCCATCTTCGCATGCGGTCAATTTCGTAGACAATAGGGGTGGAAGCATTTCCTATACCTATTATTATAGAGCCTAAAACATGGATAGTAAAATTCTCTAAAAGGTCTTGCAACCCATCCGGATAAGCAAAATCCATTATTATACATATAACCACAAACCAAAGGCAGCCCCAAGTAATTCCTTTAATAAGATATTTTATTATCAATTTAATCATTTTTTATTCATGCCTCCTTCACCGGCGGAACGCACTCTACTTATAATCCAAAGCGCTTCTTGAAATCACCTAAATATTTTCTTGAAATATAGTCACTAACACCATTTTTCATAACAATGTACATAGTGCCGTTAAAAGAATTTGATAAATGGTCAACACGGCTAACGTTAACAATAGCTGATTTGGAAATGCGAACAAAGCCGCTTCCTAGCCGCCCGTGAATTTCATGGAGGGGTTTAGTAAGCATATATTCTTGTGCTTCTCTGTTATAGAGCTTAATATCTCCGCCCTCTGTTCTAACAATTTCTATTTGTTCTGGTTCTAGGACAAACAACTTGTCATGACTTCTTGCAATCAATAAAGATGACTTATCCTCTATCCCCTCAAACATGTCTACCCACATCATGACTTCAGGCGTTATTTTAGGGGCGTGGATAACAATAGTTGGTTCACCTATATTTGGGTCAATCTTAATTTCCACTCTCATGAAATCCCTCACTTTACCTGACCATACTTTAGCACAGCAACAAGCCGCTTCTCAAGTATTTCACCGCCATATAACGCATCTTATACCCAGAAAACCACCATTTATAGAAATATCCGCGACAAGGCCATTATCGAATTATACAATTACCATAGCGATTTAAAGGTGAATTGCTATATTTCACTATAAAAACATTCGGAGGTGGAAAATGTCACTTTTGGCAAAGGTAAATAATTTAAGCGTACAGTATGGTAATAATCTAGCCGTTGACAAAATTTCTTTTGAGGTTAATGCGGGAGAAATTGTAGCCGTTGTAGGGCCAAACGGCTGCGGTAAAACTTCTTCTATGGAATGCCTAGCAGGGTTGCGTAAGCCCAGTAACGGTACTATCGCAATATTTGGGAAAGACCCGAATGTGGATAGAGAAGAAATCTACAAACAACTAGGCGTACAATTGCAAGAAGCATCTTATCCCGAAAAAATTAAAGTAGACGAGATATGCTCTTGGTTTTCATCATTTTACACAAACCCTATAGGTTATGAAAAATTGCTGGTGCAATTGGGGCTGTACGATAAGAAAAAAAGCTATGTAAGCAAATTATCAGGCGGTCAAAAACAGCGTTTATCAATTGTGCTGGCTATGCTAAACCGCCCTAAACTATTGATACTGGACGAACTAACTACAGGACTTGACCCCGAAGCACGGCGAGACATTTGGGAGATATTAAATGTTATAAGAAATGGTGGCATTGGAATATTGCTAGTATCACACTATATGGAAGAAGTTGAGAAATTGAGCGACAGGATAATATTCATGCAAAACAGTAACATTATTTTTTCAGGAACACTTGCAGAACTAAAAAATTTCGCAAAAGAGAATTTGCAACCGGAATACTTAAAAACAGATATGAGTTTAGAGGAAATATATCTTGCTTTTGCTCCAAAACAAAAATTTATACCATTGGGGGAGTTAATATGACAGTAAAGTCCTTTTCCAAAACAGCACAAATGATTATCAAATTATATATACGGGATTTTGCAAGCCCGTTTTTCGGGGTAGCATTTCCTATAGGTATGATATTGCTTTTTGGGGGTATTTACGGCAACGAACCAAGTCCTCTTTTTAATTATGAGCATGGGGCTATGGATGCTATGATTCCGGCACTTATAGGTATGATTATTGCGGTAAATGGCATAATGACTTTGCCGCTAAATTTATCTGAATATATGGCGAGTAAGGTGTACAAACGCTTTGACGCAACGCCTATAGGCAAAGGTAATATAATATTAGTACAGGTTTTAGTTTACTTATTAGCTGCACTTGCAAGCACTGCAATTGTTGTTATTGTTGGCAAGATAATCTACGACATAAATATTATGGGCGCCTGGTATATAATTCTCCCATCGATACTGCTGTCATGTGCCGCTGTTTTTGCTATTGGTTTTTTTATTGCGGCTAGATTTAAGAGTGGCAAACTTGCGCAAATTGTCAGCTATATAGTTTATTTTGTCATGCTTTTTTTATCAGGGGCGACTATTCCATTAGAGATAATGCCAGAAAATATCAGAACAGTTGCAAATATTCTCCCCTTAACTCATGTAGTGGTTTTATTGCAAAGTGTATTTAATGGTCAGCCCATAGGGGAGCAATTAACTGCTTTGTTTATACTTCTAGCCATAGCCACTATTGGTAGTATTGTAGGGGCAATTTTATACAGCCAGAGAAAATGGGCGTAGGAAATAAACAATAAATCATAATATTCAACACCTGTTTGACAGCCCACAGCGCAAGAAGTATCATGCGCCTATATAAAATTATGAAGCAAAATAAAATCACATCATCAGGAGGCATGCATGGAACAAAAAATTTACCCAATACCACAGCGTATAGTATATCAAACTGGGATATCTATCTATGGAGCGTTTACTCTGGGTGCGGTACATGTAAGTATTACGGCAGGGGCTAATAAGGCTACCCATGATAGAATCCGCGCAGTGATGACGGAAGCGGGCATCACAGACGTTACTTACTCTACTGGTCTGCAAGAACCTGTGGGGCGCAACCATATTATACTAGGCATTGCGGGAGATGATGAAGCATTTACTACGTGCTTTAACAGTATGGGCTTTGCGGACACAGGGGCATTGGCTCCTGCTTCGGATAATTTTGACGCATATGTATTGGGTACCTGTGGCAACGATATCATTATAATGGGGCGCGATGGAGCAGGGTTGTTTTGTGGATTAGCCACCTTACGGCTCATGATGCTGCATGTGCCTGAAATCCCGCGCGTGCCTAAGATTCCACACGTGCCTAAGATTCAGCATGTACTTATCAATGACTATGCAGACACACAAGTACGTGGCGTAGTAGAAGGCTTCTATGGTATCCCATGGCCACATGAGATACGGCTCAATATGATAAAAATGATGGGCAATTTTAAGATGAACTCCTTCGTATATGCGCCCAAAGATGACCCATACCATTTTGGCCCCAAATGGGCAGACCCTTACCCCGCCGATATGCTGGCAGAGCTAAAAGAGTTGGCTGCTGTGGCCAAAGCCAACGGGGTTTCGTTCGTTTGGACAACCCATGTAAGCGAGCATATGGATTTCTTTGATGCCGATGACGCATTCAACGCCACACGGCACGAACTTGAAGCGCGGCAATGGTTAGAGCGTGACCGCGCCACAGGCCGTGCCGATACAAGCGACCCTCGTGACGCGGGTGATTTGGACTTTCCTATTGCTAAGGGCCAGCACAATATCGATTCATATAGCGAGGAAGAAAGCTACGCTAAGTTATTTGCTAAGTTTGAGCAGCTATACAGCATAGGCGTACGGCAGTTCGGCTTTCTAATAGATGATATTAACTTCCCACAGGCACGGTTTAATATCCCGTTCCATGTACTGGCCGCCAACAAAATAGCCGCGTGGGGCAAAGCTAAAGGTGACGTAGCCCCGCTTATTGTATGCCCTGCCTACTACCACCAACAGGACATCGCATACAACGGCCGTATCTACATGCGCACCATCAAGGGCGACCCGTATGCCGACCCGCTGGTGGTTGTACCTGCTACTGCCAGCAACCCCGAATGGGAAGGCGAAGCTGTGACAGTCACACAACCCGGGCTGGATGCAGATATCCAAGTTATGTACACAGGCCGCCATGTCATGGCTGATGTAAATGGCGATGATTATCGCTGGTGGATTAACGGCAATAGTACTATAGAAGGCACTCCGGGGCCGGACGGCGACTCTAATGGCTACGGCCAAGCCGGGATGCGCCGCCTGCCGCTGATATGGTGGAATTACCCTGTCACAGACTACGATGGCAACGTGAACCGCATACTCATGGGTCCTACACCTGTGACACGGGATGACAGTGGTGCTGTAACCGCGCAAGCGTTATGCAAAAACGCTAAGGGTACCATGTGCGGCGTGCTGGCCAACCCTATGCAACAGGGGCATTTGAGTGAGATAGCGCTGTTTGGGCTGGGCGACTACGCATGGAACATAGACGCGTTTAACCCGATGCAAAGCTGGGAGGATTCATTCCAATATTTATATTCCGAAGTTGCCAAAAGCATGTTCATTTTTGCGCAGCATAATATGCGGCGTAACCGCGGTGACGAGCATATGTTGAACCATAACGGAGAATCATTTGCACTTAAAAAATGCATCGATGCATTTGAGTCAGCCCTAAACGAAACGCCGCGTGAACATTTTTATATAGCTAAAGCCAGACAGAATCTTGCGAAAGAAATCAGCACTTTGGCCGATGCGGCATCTCATATCAAAGGCAGGGGCTCGTATCTCTTGCGGCACGATATTCTTCCATGGGTAAATAAGACGTTAAGTTTATGCCGCGTACTAGATGCGGCCGACAACTTTTTTGGTGCATGGATGAGCCACGAAAGGGACAAGGAGACCATCCAGCCATATCTTGACGCCATGCAAGCAGAAAAAGCTAGCTGGCCCAACATTACTGTCCCGCTCATAAATGGCAAAACGGTAGAGGCTGAAGTGGGTCTGGTTCATCTCAAACCCTTTGTTGATAGTGTAATCGCTAGGGTGGAAGCTTTAGTGAATAGCGTGTAATTTAGCACATGTGAATTTCCTTTTGATGAATGTTGTACAAAGCTGACCGGGATATTGAAGTTGCCGGAGTTTGTGGATTAAGCTTAGTGTTA
>Ga0131853_10001105_pt1 | contig 49003 bp, 56 predicted proteins | sample TergutLab28metaG_FD_92764 | JGI IMG/M metagenome (GOLD analysis project Ga0131853, IMG submission 92764) | Labiotermes labralis P1 segment gut microbial communities from Petit-Saut dam, French Guiana - Lab288 P1 (version 2) (version 2) | ecosystem: Host-associated > Arthropoda: Insects >... | reverse complement strand
TCCGTGTATGGTGTTGTGTGGTAACTACAGTTTACACCGCGGCCGTCATGTTGTCTTCTTTTTATTCACGTGTTGCTCTTAGTAGTGTAATCTACCGTGCCGCCCGCAGGCGGCGGGTGTTTTTTCACCACCGCACACAAGACGAGATAAATCCTCAGTCAGCGCAACACGCAACTCCTTTACGAAAGGAGCTTATGTTCCTACGTAGGGTCAGACCTTGTGTCTGCCCCTACATGACAAAAAACGAGCCGGAGATTTTCTCCGGCTCGTCTGATACTGCTTTTACTAGTTGAGATACCCAAACCAGTGTTGGTTGCCTGATACGCTACATGCAAGGATGCGGTATGTGCCGTCACCTTGTGGGAATTGGGCTTGGAATACCACGTTTGATGGTAAGAAACGCTCACCATTTAGAAGCCGCTGTGCATTGGCAAAGGCTCTCTCTGAGACGAAGCTGCGATTCCATGACCGCGTCGCCCAAGGGTACTGCCCGGCTTGGTGGACGACACCGTGTATCGTCGTTGGCGGGAATCTGTGATGTGCTACGCGGTTTAGTACCACGTTGCCTACAAAGAGTTGGTGCTCGTCATCAATCCAATCTGATCCGGCTTCGTGCATGATGGCAAGTGCCAGCCAGAATAAATCGTCATCTCTGCCGCCTTGTCCCGTTGCCGGTGCGGATGATCCTGCTTGTCCGCCATCTGCACTCGTCTCGCCGTCGCCTGTTGCTTGGTTCACATCGCCGGGCAGGACAGTTTCTGTGGCCGCTACGACGGGGAGAATGATTACTTCACTGCCATCAAAAGGCGCTAGATGGATGGCTGTGCACCAGCCGGTGAGTTCGCCGTCTGTGACGCGAAGCCAGCCGTCTTCGTCTCGTCCAAGGAGGGTCACAACTGTGCCGCTTGGGAAAGATCCAATGCGCTCATACTCGTTTTCAGGGCCGGAGCGAAGGTTTTTGCTGGAAGCCACAATACGGAGTTGGAGCGGTTCGCCGTTTAGTTCTGTGATGCCGTGTGCGATGAGATAATCTGCAATGGCTACGGCAATTTGTTCCGCGCTTGCTTCCTCATCTTCAAAGAAAGCAGCCTCTTCAAACTCATATGCGCTCACTGCAAGTTTTTGATTCCAGCGGGCTTCTGCCGCTCTGCCCGCTGCCAGAAAATCCGCCTCGCCGCTCATGACGGCTTCCATCATTTGTGTGATGTATGTGAGGCTGGGCTGGTTTTTTTCGTATCCATCATATGATGCTGCTTCCGCATCTGTGGGAGCAGCCAGCGCTAGAGGTGCGCTTAGAAGTGCAAGTAATAGACTAAAACAGATCAGTCGTCTCACGCGTTTCATTTTTGTAACCTCTCTTCTCAAATGATTACGATTTTGTGTTTCATTTGTAACCATTTGTAACAAGATTACCACAACTTGCATCAAATTGCAAGCACTTTTTCAAAACTCAATTATGGTAAACCACACTTTCACGCATCCTTTCGATGCTTTTTTGCATCTTTCGATTGATTTTCCATAACTTTACAGCATCATTCCCAAATCTCGCCATCGTTCTGCCCTCTCACATAATTTTGCATAATAATCTTATGTTACCCCTTTTCATGGATATACATAAAATTTACTTCCAAATCATTTACATCTTTTTTCCTATCACTTCTGTATATGATTTCTATAGGGCAAGGTACGCCATTCGCTGCCGCCCCGGCGATGGATCGTCTCTCGCCAACAGAGGGCTTGTAAATCTGTCACGGTGCTTTCTATGGTGAGCATACGCCGTGCCGTATCGCCCAATTTTTTTACCTCGCCCGGACGGCTTATGATAGGCAATGTGTCTCGCTTTGTGATTTGCCGGAGCAGTGCCTGTCCGCGCTCATTTGCCGCAAGGACGCGAATATAGGGCGGGGTCTCCGGTCGGTCATTCGGTGTTAGGCCAAGACACATGGTCAAGATGAGACGGCGGATGCGTGAAAGGTGGTAGCGTTTGGTTTTGGCTTGGGTGAACAACTCATCCAAGCTTGCAACTTGAGCCGCTATATTTACGATGCGATTGCTGAGCCCCTCGGAATCGTCCAAATATCCCGCCGCGGGTGTCGGGCGTAGACGCAGGAGTGTGAGGATAGTTTGTTCAAGCTGTTTGAGTTCTACAGGATTGCGTCCCGCTTCGAGTTCCCGTTGAAACACTTCTTGCGCCGCTTGGGGCATGTATGCCCACGCCTGTGATTCCTCCCCTGCGTGGAACAGGGTGCGGAGATGGCTTGCGGACGCGTAGCCGTCTGCGGGGATCTCGCTATCATGCGCCACGCCCTCCCGTTTTATGGGTAGGGGTATAATGTCCGCCCCCAGGCGATGGATGGCGCGGATGTATTCGATGGCAAGTAGGTTGTTTGGTGTTTGGAGTAGTGCGCCTTGCGTTCCGCTTGCGTCTAATGCCTTTTGACAGGCCATGCCGTAGGACAGACCCTCGGTCATCCCTGTTTTGATTGCCGCTTGGGTTTCGGGTGTGTCTAACTCGCGGGCGACTTGGACGAGCGCTTCTTTGTCCGGGGTCTCACAGCCAAAAGCCAGATAGCTTTCCGGCTCTCCCAAGGCTTGTAGCAAGGCGATCCCGCCGCGGGCGAATGGTTCGGCTGAGCCCAGCACGTAGGGTGCGGGCAGTTCGATGACCAGATCCGCGCCGCATTTGATGGCGGCTTCGGCGCGGGCGCTTTTATGAAAGACCGCCAAATCCCCCCGCTGAACACAGTTGCCGCTCATGATGCAAACAACTTGTCCACTCTCCCCCACGGCCTCTCTTGCCCCTTGGATTGGGCGGACATGCCCTTTGTGAAAGGGGTTAAATTCGGCTATAATTCCGGCAATTCCCATAAAATTCTCCTGTGGACTTGTTTTTTTTGTCAAATGGGTTTAGAATTGAATGATGTTATTTGCCGTTTCGGCAGGCGGGCGGGCTGACCCCGCCCCTACATTATAATATAAGAGGTGTCAAAATGAAAGTTCTTGTCATCAACGCAGGTAGTTCGTCTCTCAAATACCAGCTCTTCGATATGTCTGACGAGCGTGTCTTAGCCAAGGGGCTTTGTGAGCGCATCGGGATCGACGGACATATTACCCATAAGCCGCAAGTGGAGGGCAAACAAGTCTTTGACCAAGACGTACCCCTTCCTGACCACGCGGCGGCTATCGCACTTGTGATGGAGAAAATGATGTCCCCGGAATACGGCGTGATCTCTGACGTTTCCGAGATCGGCGCTGTGGGTCATCGTGTGGTACACGGCGGGGAGCATTTTGCGACCTCTTCCCTCATCACCGCCGAAGTACTCCAAGCGATTGAGGACTGCATTCCCCTTGCGCCTCTGCATAACCCGGCAAATATCACAGGCTTTACTGCATGTAAGACTGTTTTGGGCGGGGACATTCCGCAGGTTGCCGTGTTTGATACAGCATTCCACCAAACCATGCCGGAACAAGCCTATACTTACGCGATTCCCCACGAATACTATGACAAGTACAAAGTCCGCCGGTATGGCTTCCACGGTACGAGCCACAGCTACGTGGCAAACCGTGCCGCCGCTATGTTGGGTAAACCCATTGAAGAACTCAAGCTCATCTCCTGTCACATGGGTAACGGCTCCTCCGTCTGCGCGGTTGACGGCGGCAAGAGTGTAGATTCTTCCATGGGCTTCACGCCTCTGGCCGGCCCTCCTATGGGTACGCGTTCCGGGGATATGGATGCGGGTATTTTGGAGTTCCTGAGTGAGAAAGAGGGGCTTGATATCAAGGCGCTTGTGAATATCCTGAACAAGAAGTCCGGCGTTTTGGGTATCTCCGGGGTTTCTTCTGACTTCCGTGATTTGGATAATGCCGCAAACGAGGGCAATCACCGCGCTCAATTGGCGCTTGATGTGTTCCATTATAGCATTGCAAAGTTGATTGGCGCATACGCTGTCGCCATGGGCGGCGTGGATGCTGTGATCTTCACTGCCGGCATCGGTGAGAACGGTATTGGGGATAGAGAGAAGATTTGTAAGAATCTGGGCGTACTTGGGATTGAGATTGATCCTGTGAAGAATAAGGTGCGCGGGAAAGAGACAGATGTGACTGCTGAGGGCTCTCGCGGTAAGGTACTTGTTGTGCCGACCAATGAGGAGCTTGTGATTGCACGGGATACGGTGAAGATTGTGCAAGGATAGGTAATCGTAGGGGACGCACACCCGGGCGTCCCGTTCTTTCGGCTTCGGTGCAGACTTGGGACACGGGACGCCCGGGTGTGCGTCCCCTACAAATATAGGGGCGGCATTACGCCGCCCCTACGTGTTTATTCACCTACACCGAACACCTCAACCATCAACCGTACCCCGTAGCGGACACCGTTTGTGAAGCTGTCGTTTGCCCGTTGCCAGGCGAGTAGGTTTTTGTCGTCTATGATGCGGAGCAATCTCCGCACCTGCCAGTCGTTGAAGTCTTTTTCCAGCATTCCCATGTTCGTTGCGATGCTTTGCAGAACGTCGGGGTCTTCTTTTCGGGCGGTATCGTGTTGGTGGAATAGGTCGTCTAGGATGCTTGGCATGGTGATGGCCTCCTTGATTTTTTGGTGGTGGGGTGGTATTGTTATGTGGTATTGTTATTCTGTAGGGGCGGCGTTAGGCCGCCCGCGGACGCGCAATGCGCGCCCCTACGAACTAGGTTCGTTTTGAACTTGTTTCCATTATATAGGTTCACATTGAACTTGTCAATGGTTTTTATATTTTTATTGGAGGTGTTGTTTGTGTCTGTTTTTGCTGATAGATTAAAGAAAGCTCGAAAGGCAAAAGGCTTTACACAAAAGGCAATGGCAGAACGCCTTGATATGCAAGAAGCATCTTATCAAAAATATGAATATGTCATGCGCGAACCCAATCACGCAATAACCGTTAAAATTGCCGATATTCTGGATGTGTCGGTGGATTACCTCTTAGGCCGCACGGACAATCCGCGCTGGCACTAAAAGCCTCCTTTGGCAAAGGAGGTGGCAGGCGAAGCCTGACGGAGGATTTGTGTACCGCTAGCAAAACGCACCTGTGTTGCAAAGGTCAAGAGCAATCCTCAGTCGCTCCGCGACAGCTCCTTTGGAAAAGGAGCCTAGGGCATCGCACATCCCTGTACAAACCCTTGACAGCCCTACCCAAATAATGTTATACTAGCAAGGCCGCTTTGAATGGGCTCTTTAAGTGGGTTTTCCCCGCCCGGGATAGCGAGATTATTTAAGAGCAGGTGTACAATATGCACGCAATTATCGAAACCGGTGGTAAGCAGTATCGCGTCACAGAGGGCGACACGCTTTTCATCGAGAGGCTGGCGGAAGTAGATGCCGGTAAAGAAGTAAGTTTTGACCGTGTCCTCGCCGTATTTGACGGTGACAACTCACAGTTCGGCGCTCCTACTGTTGACGGCGCGACTGTTACGGCGGAAGTTGTCAAAAACGGTAAGGCGAAGAAAGTTATCGTCTTCAAGTTCAAACGCAGAAAAAATTACAAGCGCAAGCAGGGCCATCGTCAGCCCTATACGCAAGTGAAGATCTCGAAAATCACTGTTTAAAGGGAGGGAATGACAAATGGCACATAAGAAAGGCGTAGGTAGTACCAAGAACGGCCGCGATTCAGAGTCAAAACGACTGGGCCCGAAAAGAGCGGACGGTCAAATGGTTCTGGCCGGTAACATCCTCGTCCGCCAACGCGGCACGAAGATTCACGCGGGCACAAATGTTGGCCGCGGTAAAGATGATACCCTATTCGCCCTCAAAACCGGCCGCGTCCGCTTTGAGCGCATGGGTAAAGATCGTAAAAAAGTTTCCATCTATGAGGAAATCACGCAATAATTGGCGCATTATTCGTACTATATATGGGGTTGACGTGTTTGCGTCAGCCCCATTCTTCAAATTGGGGCGGGTAATTCGCCCTTATAAAGGGCAAGGCCACTCCCTCAGTCGCTATGCGACAGCTCCCTCAAAACGAGGGAGCCAAGGGTCAAGGACAGCCAAAGCCTCCTTCGTTTACGAGGGAGGTGGCAGGCGTAGCCTGACGGAGGGAGGAAAGCCTAAGGGCGCGGACGCGCATTGGCGTCCCTACTACAAGAACGTTTGAGGTATAATTATGTTTGTGGATAAGGCAACAATCAAAGTCAAAGCCGGGAACGGCGGGAATGGCGCAATCACATTCCATCGGGAGAAATACAACCCCACCGGCGGCCCGTCCGGCGGTGATGGGGGCAAGGGCGGTCATGTGATTTTACAGGTGGACGAGCATATGTCTACCCTGATGGACTTCCGCTATAAGCGCAAGTACGCTGCCGGGGCTGGGATGAACGGCAGCGACAACCGCAAGAGCGGAAAAGCCGGTGAGGATCTCATCATCCGTGTCCCTCGGGGCACTTTGGTGCGGGATGAAGCGTCCGGGGCGATTATGAAAGACATGAGCGACGGTGCGCCGTTTATCGTCTGCAAAGGCGGCCGGGGCGGATGGGGTAATCAGCATTTCGCAACCCCCACCCGGCAAGCGCCTCGCTTTGCCAAGTCCGGCAAGCCGGGCGAGGAGCGGACGATTATTCTGGAACTCAAGCTTTTGGCTGATGTAGGCTTGGTGGGCTTTCCCAATGTGGGGAAATCTACCATGCTATCCGTCATGAGCCGTGCCCGGCCGAAGATAGCGAACTATCATTTCACCACCCTCTTCCCCAATCTGGGCGTGGTATTTGCGCGGGATGATGTCTCTTTCGTCTTGGCGGACATTCCCGGTCTCATCGAGGGCGCAGCGGAGGGCGCGGGTCTGGGGCATGACTTCTTGCGGCATGTGGATCGTTGCCGCCTCATTGTACACGTGGTAGACGTGTCCGGCAGTGAGGGGCGTGATCCTATTGAGGATTTTGAAGCCATCAACGCGGAGCTTCTGGCTTACAGCCCGGAGCTTGCGTCACGTCCGCAAATTGTGGTGGCGAATAAGATCGACATTGTGCAGGATGATACCCTATTAGACACATTCCGTGCCGAGATGGCGCGGCGGGAGCTTCCATTCCTCACCATCTCCGCGGCGACACATCAGGGTATTGGTGAACTGATCAGTCTGATTGCTGAAAACCTCCAAACCCTCCCGCCCATCAACATTTATGAGCCGGAATATATCCCTGTGGAGGAAAAACCCGCTACGCCGGAAGAGCTCACCTACCGCATCGTAGACGGCGATGTCTGGCTGGTTGAGGGTCGGTGGCTAGAAGAGCTAATCGGACGGATTAACTTTGATGACCAGGAATCCCGGATGTACTTCGAGAAGCATCTGGAGCAAGCAGGCGTTTATGCCCGGCTGGAAGAACGCGGCATCACAGACGGCGACACGGTCAGTCTGGATGGCTTGGAGTTTGAATATCACAAATAGGGTGATTGACACCGTAGTGTTTTGCGCATACAATTGTTTTAATTAGCCGTAGGGGCGAACAGTGTTCGCCCGTGCCCTTATTGTTAGTCAACTGTGAACTGCGGGCGAACACTGTTCGCCCCTACATTAGCTATCTATACTAAGGAGGAGCAGAATATGAAAGAGCCCAACTTAACCCTTACGCTTACCCCGAACCTCACAGATGCAACCCCGGCAGCGCCTACGGCGGACATGGTCAAAGTGGTTGACGCGCCTGATGCTGTGTCTACCATCTGCCAAGAGCTTGCCCAGCTTTCAGAGGAAGAGCAGGCCACAGTCAAGGCTTTCTCCGAGCAGATTGATATTACAGATACCGCTATGGTCTTACACTACGGCGCGGCGGCGCAGAAGCACATTGCGGACTTCTCATCCTCTACACTGAGCAATATCCGCACAAAGGATATGGGTGATGTGGGCGGTATGCTCTCTAGCCTTACGGTGGAGTTGCGGGGTTTTAATTTCAGCGATGAGGAGAAAAAGGGCATTCGCGGTCTGTTCCGTCGAGCGCAGAATAAGCTTGCGTCGATGAAAGCGCAGTTTGACAAGGTGGAGAAGAATGTGGACAGAATCGTGTCCGCGCTTGAGAACCATCAGGTTATCCTGCTCAAAGATATCACGATGCTTGATAAGATGTATGATCTCAATGCGGGCTATTTCAAAGAGCTGACCATGTACATCCTAGCGGGCAAGCAGAAGTTGCAACACGCCCAAGAGCACGACCTAAAGCTGCTGCAAGAAAAGGCCGCTCAAACAGGACAGCCGGAAGACGCCCAAGCTGCTAATGATTTTGCGAATATGATCAACCGCTTTGAGAAGAAAATCCATGACCTAGAGCTCACACGTGTGATTTCCATTCAAATGGCGCCCCAGATTCGCATGATTCAAAACAATGACGCGCTGATGTTGGAGAAAATCCAGACCTCTATCGTCAACACCATCCCGCTTTGGAAGAGCCAAATGGTGATGGCAGTGAGCCTACACCATTCCCAACAGGCCATGCAGGCACAGCGGAATGTGACGGATGCGACAAATGAGCTACTCCGCAAGAATGCCGAGAAACTGAAAACCGGGACAATTGAGATCGCCAAGGAATCTGAGCGCGGTATCGTTGATCTGGAAACGCTACAGCAGACGAACAACAACTTGATTGAGACGCTGGATGAAGTCCGGCAAATCCAAGTTGAGGGCGCGAAGCGGAGAGAAGAGGCTTCTCACGAGCTTGCTAAGATCGAGGGTGAACTGAAGCAGAAACTGCTTGACGTTGCCCGTGGGGAATAATATGTTGCTTGTAGGGCGCGACGACCCGGCGCGCCGGTACATGTAACAGATAGCGTGTGGTTTCTGTTACGCACGGCGCGCCGGGGTCGTCGCGCCCTACACCGAATATTTCAATCATAACGTTTTATGATACACAAGGGGGATTTTTCCGATGGATAGACTAAAATTACACAAACTATTTGCCGACCCTGCCGCATATGGCGGTCAAGATGTGACCGTCTGCGGGTGGATTCGGTCGGTGCGGGATATGAAGCAGGTTGCTTTCGTACAGCTTAATGACGGCAGTGCGTTTTCTGATCTGCAAGTCGTGCTGGCAGAGGACAAGGTGTCCAATTTCGCCGAGATCGTGTCACAAAACGTGGGCGCAGCCCTCTGCGTCCGGGGGCGTGTTGAACTGACCCCGGATCGCGGGCAACCTCTTGAATTGGTCGCAAGTGAGATCACGGTAGAGGGTACGTCCTCTGCGGACTATCCGCTACAGAAGAAACGGCACAGTGTGGAGTTTTTGCGCACTATCGCCCATTTGCGTCCGCGGACGAACCTGTTCCGGGCGGTGTTCCGCGTGCGCAGTGTGGCGGCGCAGGTGATTCATCAGTTTTTCCAGGAGCGTCAGTTCGTTTACGTCCACACACCCATCATCACGGGGAGTGACTGTGAGGGTGCGGGTGAAATGTTCCGGGTGACCACCATGGATCCAGCCAACCCACCACGGGATGCGGACGGTAAGATTGACTATTCCCAAGACTTCTTCGGTAAGGAGACAAACCTCACCGTGTCAGGTCAGCTTAACGTAGAGGGCTATGCCTTGGCCTTTGGCGATGTGTATACCTTTGGCCCTACCTTCCGTGCTGAGAACTCCAACACGGTACGCCATGCGGCGGAGTTTTGGATGATCGAGCCTGAAATTGCGTTCGCGGGTCTCACGGAGGACATGGCGTTGGCGGAAGATTTGATGAAATACGTGATCGCCGCCGTTCTTGAACAATGCCCGGAGGAGATGGCATTCTTTGACCAATTCGTCCAAAAAGGTCTAATTGACCGTTTGCAGCATATTGTAGATTCAGACTTCGCCCGTATCACTTACACGGAAGCCATCGAGGCGCTGCAAAAGGTGCAGGATCGCTTTACCTTCCCTGTAGAGTGGGGACTGGATTTACAGACGGAGCATGAGCGGTATTTGACGGAGGAGTACATCGGCCGTCCTGTGTTTGTGACGGATTATCCGAAAGACATTAAGGCGTTCTACATGCGCTTAAACGATGATGGCAAGACTGTCGCCGCTATGGATTTACTTGTCCCGGAGATTGGCGAGATTGTGGGCGGCAGTCAGAGGGAAGAGCGGCTGGATATCTTGGAGCAACGTATTCAAGACATGGGACTAAACCCGGAGGACTATTGGTGGTATCTCGACCTGCGGCGCTATGGCGGAGTGAAACACGCGGGCTTCGGGCTTGGGTTTGAGCGTTTGGTGATGTATCTCACAGGTGTGAGCAATATCCGCGATGTGCTCCCCTTTGCGCGCACGGTTGGTACGGCTGAATTTTAAGGCGAACACGTAGGGGCAGACCTTGTGTCTGCCCTGTTTGATGTGCAGGTACGCAGGGCAGACACAAGGTCTGCCCCTACAAAATGGTGGCACGCATATTTTAGACGAGATTTTAGCACTGTTCCACGCCGTATAAATAAATTTGAATTGGAGGATGACCCTAAGATGAAAAAGCTTTTACTAAGCCTGTTCCTTGCCCTTTCCCTGGTGCTCGTTTTGGCCGCTTGCGGCGGCAACGGTACTCCTGACCCAACACCAGAACCCACACCTGCCCCAACTGAAACCCCAGCTCCTACCCCAGAACCAACACCAGAGCCTGAGGAAGAAGATGAGGACGATTCCACCGAGGCCGGCTGGGCTGCGGATCTCCGCGGCACATGGGATGGTTTTGTTTACTCAAACCCCTCTTTGGGTCTGCAATTCACCTTGCCTGATGGCTGGTTCGCGGCTACGGATGAGGAAATTGCCAATGTAATGGGTATCTCCGCAGACATTTTTGACGATGAGGCTTGGGAAGAAGTCTTTGCGCAACTGGACATCTTAGCATTGATTGATATGATGGCAATTGATCTGCAAACCAACGTGAACGTGAACATTACCATTGAGCGGCTTGTGTTCCCCAATAACAGGCTGACGGAAGCCCAGTATCTACAACATATGGATGCCATGTCTGACTTAATGGGTATGGACTTTAGCCTCGATTTTCCAAGCCCTGTTCGGATTGGTGCGTATGACTGGCATGTTTACGGCGCGGAAATGCTCCTAATGGGCTCAACGGCGCGGGGCTTTATCAATATCCAGAATGGCTTTGCACGGATTATTACGATTACCTATAACGGTGATACGGATGCGCTGGAAGAGGTTCTGGCGGCCTTTGGGGACTTAGTGATGTAGGCTAGGCTGACAATGAAACATGCAGCTCACATTGTGTGGGCTGCATGTTTTTGTTGCGTGTGGTGATACATTGTAGGGGACGCACACCGGGCGTCCCGTGGTTGTGGTTTCGACTGCATTGTTGGTTGGCATATAATTGGTCGGTGCATAATTGGTTGGTGCACGATTGGTCGGTGTACGATTGGTGGTGCACGATTGGCGGCGCACGATTGGTCGGTGCACGATTGGTGGTGCATAAAAAATTGAAACATACGGGACGCCCGGTGTGCGTCCCCTACGAATCTGATGGAAGAGTGTATTTGATTTTTGGCAGTCGTAAAACCAAAGCCTCCTTTCGTAAAGGAGGTGGCAGGCGTAGCCTGACGGAGGTTTTTTGCCACAAAGCCAACAATTAAAGCAATTTGCAAGATGTTGCAAGAGCAATCCTCAGTCAGCTTCGCTGACAGCTCCTTTACGAAAGGAGCCTAAGGGCTTGGACGTATTTACGCTGGGATCTGCCGGCCTGTGAGCGATACCGTAAACGCTGTCTGGTGCACCAGCTCAGACAGCGGGATGAGATCATAGCCCTTTTCACGTAGACCCTCTATCATCTCCGGCAGTGCCGCAACCGTCTGCTCTAAATTCGAGTGCAGCAACACGATCCCGCCCGGGAACGCGCCTCGTTGCACTTGTCTTGCAATGATCTCTGCATCAAGCCCGCGCCAGTCTCCGCTGTCGATGCTCCATTGGACGGTGTGGAGGCCTAAACTTTCGGCGAGGGCGACTAAGTTGTCGTCATACTCGCCATAGGGCGCGCGGAAGATGGTAGGTCTCCGCCCTGTTATCTCTTCAATGGCAGTGTTACAGACTTCTAAGTTTTCCCGTATGGCGGAAGCGGACTGGCGGCGTAAAAAGCTGTGGTCGTCGCTTAAGTTCTTTAGCTCATGCCCGTGCTCTATGAGCCGCATAGCAAGTGCGCCATTCTCCCGCACCCACGCCCCTGTTACGAAGAAGCTTGCGCGTACGTCATAGGCGTTTAGTATCTGCATGACTTGGAGGGTATAGGTATCCATCACTTCCGTCACATTGAACGTGAGGCTCATAGCTTGATCGTCCCGATAAACGCTATAGATCGGCAACACGCGCTCCCGCCCGCTGACACCCACGATGGCGGGGTGGTTCACAATGTAGAATATGGCAAGCACGGCTAGAATCATGGCCACTGCGACGACATATTTGCGCCGGATGAGCAGGACTTTTCCTCGAAACGGTTTTCGCATCGTCCCCCTCCCCTCTCCTAAATTGTAGGGGCGGCGTTAGGCCGCCCGTGGGTTGCAGAAAGCTGCGGGCGGCCTAACGCCGCCCCTACTGTATTGCTATGCTTCCACGGACGAGGATATGCTTGTCAGCGGACACGTAAGCTTGTATAATGAATGCTAATGTAGGGCGCGACGACCCAGCGCGCCGTTTTTCCACCTAAATGGAGGCCTAGTTTATGCCCGATTTATCCACAGATGTCCGCTATGTCAAAGGCGTCGGCGACGCCCGTGCAAAATCTCTTGCAAAGCTGGGGATTACTACGCTGGGAGACCTGGTCTCCTATTTTCCCCGCGCCTATGACGATAGACGGAGTTTTTCTTCCATCCGTGATCTCACCCTGGGCGAGACTACGTCCGTCCGGGCGATTGTGGCGAATGCGCCGACTTTACAGCGCGTCCGGCGGGGACTGGATCTACTCAAATTCCGCGCTGTGGACGAGACGGGACAGCTTAACATCACCTTTTTTAACCAGAGCTATCGCAAAGACCAAATCAAAGCGGGCGAAACTTACGTGTTCTACGGCAAAATATCCGGCACACTCCGAGCCCCCGCCATGCAGAACCCCGTCATGGAACGAGAAGCGGACGAGGGGCGGCTCACAGGCCGCATTGTGCCCATTTACCGTCTTACCCAGGGGGTAAGCCAGCCTTTACTCATAAACGCCGTCTCACAAGGTCTCACGGCCTGCGGCGACCTCTTCCCCGATCCCCTGCCGGAGGATGTGCGTAGCGCTCATGGACTTGCGCAGACGCGCTTTGCCTATCACAATATCCACTTCCCGGAAAACGAAGAGGCTTTGGAGCTTTCACGCCGGCGGCTGATCTTTGAAGAACTCTTCCTCCTCTCCACGGCTCTACACTTCCTGCGAGATCGGCGGATGGAGACTACCGGCTGTCAAATCCCGCCTGTGGACATGCACCCCTTTTATGACGCGCTCCCATTTACCCTCACAGGTGCGCAAATCCGCGTCATCGGGGAAGCTTTGGCCGACATGGACGGCACGCGCCCCATGTCTCGCTTGGTGCAGGGTGATGTGGGCTCGGGTAAAACCGTCGTGGCGGCCGCCGCCGCTTGGGCTGCGTATCGTGCGGGATATCAGAGCGCGTTTATGGCGCCCACTGAGATTCTGGCGGAGCAGCATTTTAAAACACTCTCCGATTTGCTCACCCCTCTTGGTATGCGCGTGGGACTACTCACCGGCAGTCTCACCGCAAAGAAAAAGCGCGAGATGGGTGATCTCATCGAGACGGGTTATTTCCATCTGGTCATCGGCACACATGCGCTGATTTCCAGCGGGGTGAATTTCCAAAAGCTGGGGCTTGTTATCACAGACGAGCAACACCGTTTCGGCGTGGATCAGCGCAGCGCATTATCAGAGAAAGGCAACCAGCCTCATGTGTTGGTCATGTCCGCGACCCCTATCCCCCGTACGCTGGCGCTGATCATCTACGGCGACCTAGATGTCTCCATCCTAGACGAACGCCCGCCCGGACGGCAGGAGATTGACACCTTTGCCGTGGACGAGAGCTACCGCCAGCGAATTTTTGATTTCACGCGGAAACTTCTGGGTGAGGGTCGGCAGGCCTATTATGTCTGCCCTGCCATCGCGTCTGACCCGGAGGACATGTCTAACGGGCAAAAGGCCGTGGAAGACTATGCAAAGGACTTACAGGAAAACATCTTCCCTGATCGCAAAGTGACTTTTTTACACGGCAAGCTCAAGCCGAAAGAGAAAGAGCGCACCATGTCCGCTTTCGCTGCCGGTGAGATTGACATTTTGGTCTCCACCACCGTCATCGAAGTGGGGGTAGACGTCCCGAATGCGGCACTTATGGTGGTGGAAAACGCAGAGCAGTTCGGCCTCTCCCAATTGCACCAACTCCGGGGACGGGTCGGACGCGGGGCACATAAGTCTTACTGTGTGCTCTTTTCCTCCAATCAGGCCGAGAGTGTTCAGTCCCGCCTCAAGGTGATGTGCAACACCAACGATGGCTTTAAAATCGCCGAGGAGGATTTGGCCTTGCGCGGGCCGGGTGATTTCTTCGGTTCACGGCAACATGGTTTGCCGGAGATGCAGCTTGCCAGCCTCACGTATAACATGAATGTCCTCCAAGACGCGCAATTGGCAGCGGCTACGCTATTGGCGGATGATCCGAAACTGGAAGCGCCTGCACATCAGGCGTTAAGGGCGCGGATACAGGAATTGTTTGCGGTACATGGGGCGTCATTTCATTAGTGAGTGTGCTCGATGAATGTGGGATGTGTCTGTGTTTCGTATTTATGAGTGTGTTCAGTTTATTGTAGAATTTATATTAGGTGCAGTGCACTTTGTAGGGGCGATTATCAATCGCCCGTGATTTCAGCGTTGTTGGCAGTGAGGGCGTAAAGGGCGCGGGCGATTGATAATCGCCCCTACAGGTGCATCCATATCACACAGCCTAAGCAGTAGCTACACCCTTGTCATGCATAAATCCCCAAAATCCGCCAACACTATTTCAATCTGCACGGACAAACGGGGGTGAATACATGTACAGCCTCGCAATACTCGAATCATCTAAAGGCAAACTCACAACTATGTTACGCGATCGTCTGCTCACCTGGGAGGACGCGCCCTCTGTCGTGCTCACACGAGGTACACAGCTTTCTGACTTTACGGGGACATATGATCTCTTCGCCGTTCTTGCGTCTGACTGCGCCATCTCTCCCCTGCCGCCTGACCTGTCTTGCCGCGCATTGCTTTTGCCGGGAGATGCGGAGGCGGCACATTTTTCGCTGATTCCATCTAAATGGGCGGTGAGTTTCGGGCTATCTGCCAAAGATACTATCACCGTCTCCAGCGTTGCGCCGGACTGCGCTGTGCTTGCCCTCCAGCGTGAGCTTGTGACTTTAGATAATCAGGTGATCGAACAGCAGGAAATCCCACTCTCTATCCCGCAAGCCACGGGGGCACAAAGCGTGATGGCCTTGGTTGGCAGCTTACTCCTTTTAGGGATGCCTCCCGAAAAGCTCACGGTCTAAGCTCGTACCGCCTTGCATATACTTCCAATGACTGATCACCGAGAATGGGGTGGACGCATTGGAAGAGAAGCGGATTAATAACATAGTAACGCTCTGCGGTGTCTTAGCCGGACGGCCGCTATTTTCTCACGTAAGCCGAGATGAGACCTATTACCTTTTCCCGCTTGAGGTGGAACGGCTGAGCGGGACATTTGACACAATCAATATTATGGCACGGGAGACGCTCTTAAACCAACTAGTGCTTGAACCACGCGCGAAAATCAGCATATTGGGAGAGCTTCGCTCCTTTAACAACAAGACGGGCACGGGCAGCCGCTTGGTCATCACTGTGTTTGCACAGGAGATCGCACTCTCTGAGGAAGAGGATTTAAATCTCGTCGCGCTGCGGGGCGTCCTCTGCAAACCGCCCAATCTGCGCCGTACGCCTATGGGGCGAGAGATTTGCGATCTCCTCATCGCCACGGCACGCCGATATGGGCGTTCTGATTACCTCCCCTGTATCTCCTGGGGACAAAACGCCGCCCAATCCGCCGCCTGGCCGGTGGGCGCTACCATCGAACTGTCGGGACGGATTCAGAGCCGGACTTACATAAAGCAGGAGAATGGGATATCCACCGTGCGGACTGCGTTTGAGGTTTCCATGATTCAGCAGCAGTTGGTGGTGGATGAGTAGGGGATTTATAAACTGTGTGATGTCAATTGTAGGGCGCGACGACCTCGGCGCGCCGGTATATGTAACAGATAGCGTGTGGTATATGTAACCCACGGCGCGCCGGGTCGTCGCGCCCTACGGGTGCATCCGATACCGCACAGTATTAGCCGCAAAAGAGCCGGGCGATTGCCCGGCTCTTTCTGTGTGCTTACTGCACTTCTTGCATATACCGCATGAGTATAGTCGCCGCCTGTGCCCTGCTGGCAGTGCCGACTGGTTCTAGCAACTGTCCTGTACCTGTAATCAATCCCTCATACACTGCCCATCTGAGCGCGTCTTGCGCCCATGAACCGATGGTGCTTGCGTCCGGGAAGTTGAGGGTGAAGCTTCCGGGTACGCTTGTATTTATCCCGCTGAAGTTTGCAAATCTGTACATAAACAGGGCGAAATCTTGGCGGGAGACTGCCTGTCCTGTTCCAAAGGTTGTGGGGCTTGTGCCTGTGGTGAGACCGTTGTTGAACGCCCACGCGATGTACGGCGCGTACCATCGTCCTTGCGCTACATCCGTAAATGGTGTATTTCTTGGATCGCTTGCATTGGCGGGTCTGCCGTTGGCCATCCGAAACTGTGTGGCTAGAACCATTTCGCGGCTGAAGTTGGCGTTTGGTGCGAATGTGGTGGGGGATGTGCCTGTCATGATGCCCTCGTTGTAGACGAACTCTACAGCAGATGCGTACCATGCATTGGCACGTACGTCTGTGAATGGGTGGTCTTGTGGTGGGACTGGTGCTTGTGTTTCTCCTGGGACAATGACCCAAGAAAAATCTGCTATAATATCCTCTCTTGGAGAGAGGTTATTTATATTTATAATAAATGAGCCATCTGGACCAAATTCAATCTCATAGGGAGCGTGCCATTCAGGATTGCTGGCTCCAGGAATGCCCCCGCGCCGCTCTTCAATGACAAATCCATCTGGAAAGTCAATTGCTATTGTGATTTCTCTCAAGCCGAGAGGAAGAAGGCCTTCCCACCATGTTGCCCGCTCAGAACCATCGGTTGTAAATTGGAATACAACAGTATTGTCTGCTCGAACGGTAATTTCAGCACCTTCAAAGAGACCATCGTGCCCCCAAACGGTAAAACCCAAGTATGTCATTGTTTGGTTTCCGGTGGCCGAAGCCACTGACGCCACACCAACGAGCAGAACAAGTACGAGTAAAATGCTGAGTAAACGCTTTTTCATAATGAACCCCTCTCCAAAATCATGTTGCGTACACTATACAACGCTTTCGCCAAATAGTCAAGATATATCTTCACTATTGATGTATCTTAATTATTTTACTTCTGCACTTAGGGTAAAATTCATTGAGGTGGTCTGCGTGATTCAACTAAACGTTCAGAACTTGCTGGACAGCAAAAACAAAACAAGATATTGGCTTGTAAAACACATGGAATCCAATTATGAAACAATAAATCGAATTTGCGATAATCACACCGTTGCGCTCCAATTGGAAACCATAGAAAAATTATGCAAGGTGCTCGACTGCACACCAAACGACTTGTTCACAATCAAAGACACAGAAGAATAAAACAGGGTAGCAAGCAATCGGCTCGCTGCCCTGTTTTTTTGTCCGCATTTGTGTTACACTGAACACTGTCCAATTTCTGGAATCGGAGGAACAAGCAAGCATGAACTTTGCCGAAGCATTAAGCCGGGAGTTTGATATCAAGCTCCCGTTTGCCCAAAACATCATTGAACTCTTAGACGGAGGCTACACCATCCCCTTCATCGCCCGCTATCGGAAAGAACAACATGGGACGCTAGACGACCAAATCCTGCGCCAAATCGCAGATCGGCTGGTCTATTTGCGCAATTTGGAAACGAGAAAAGAGGAAGTCCTGGCCGTTATCACCGAGCAAGGCAAGCTGACGACAGAACTGGAGGCGGACATCCGAAACGCCCAAACATTGACCCAAGTGGATGACCTCTACCGCCCCTATCGCCCCAAACGACGCACCCGCGCCACTGTGGCGCGAGAGCGGGGGCTTGCCCCTTTGGCAGAATGTATCTTCGGCCAAAAGCTTGAGGATGACTCACTCGCGGAACTCGCAATGCCATACATAAACGAAGAAAAAGACGTACATACGGCGGAAGACGCCCTTGCCGGCGCGAAAGATATCATCGCGGAGGACATGTCCGACGATGCGGTTGTACGGCAGTCGCTCCGTGAGCTGATCGCCGGGTACGGTACAATCTCCGTCCGCGCTGTGAACCCGGAGGAGGATTCGGTCTATCGTCTGTATTACGAGTTTAACGCGCCGTTCAAGTCCCTCTCCAGCCATCAGATACTGGCAATCAATCGGGGCGAGCGGGAGAAAGTGCTCAAAGTTTCCGTGGAGGTAGACGAAGCGGAAGCATATGCCATTTTGCACAGGACATTCGTATGGCCGGGCAGTATCACCTCCGATCTGGTAGCGGAAGCGGCGCAGGATTCGCTGCATCGCTTGATTTACCCATCCGTCGAGCGGGAAATGCGCGGACAGCTTACCGACACAGCGGACGAACACGCCATCGCCATGTTTGCGCTGAACCTAAAACCCCTCCTCATGCAGCCGCCGGTAAAAGGCAGGGTGACATTGGGGCTCGACCCGGCGTATCGCACGGGCTGTAAGCTGGCAGTGGTGGACGAAAACGGGCGTGTGCTGGACACGGATGTGATCTACCCCACACCGCCCCTCAGCCAGACACAGGAAGCCGCCGCCGTATTGCAGGAGCTGATCTCACGCTATGGTGTCACTTGCATCGCCATCGGCAACGGCACAGCCTCCGGCGAGGCGGAAGCTTTTGTGGCAGATGTCATCCGCGGCATGGACGGCAAGGTGGGCTATATGGTGGTAAACGAGGCCGGGGCATCGGTTTATTCCGCCTCCAAGATCGCGGCGGATGAATTCCCGGATTTAGACCTAACCCTCCGCTCTGCCGTTTCCATTGCGCGGCGGCTGCTAGACCCCTTGGCGGAACTGGTGAAAATCGACCCTAAGAGCATCGGGGTCGGGCAATATCAGCATGACATGCCGGGCGCACGCCTGGGGCAGGCGCTGGACGCGGTGGTGGAAGACTGTGTAAATCAGGTGGGGGTTGATTTGAACATCGCCTCCGCTCCCCTCTTAGAGCAAGTCTCGGGACTGACTGCGGCCACGGCCAAGAATATTGTCACCTATCGGGAAGAGCATGGGCCGTTTCCAAACAGGAAAACCCTGCGCAAAGTGCCCAAGCTCGGCCCAAAAGCCTATGAGCAATGCGCCGGATTTCTGCGTGTATCGGAATCCAAACAGATTCTGGATAACACCTCCGTCCACCCGGAATCTTACAAAGCGGCGGAGACCTTGCTCTCCCTCTTGGGCTACACCTTGGACGATGTAAAAGCCGGTCGCTTAGACGAACTACAAGCCCACCTACAGGCAATCGGCATCCCCGAAGCCGCCTGGCAATGCGAGGTGGGCGTACCAACGCTCACAGATATCGTAACCAACCTCCTCAAACCGGGCAGAGACCCCCGGGACGAACTACCGCCACCCCTCATGCGGCAGGATGTGATGCGCATGGAAGACCTCACCTCGGGGATGACACTCCCCGGCACGGTACGCAACGTGATTGACTTTGGCGCATTTGTGGATATCGGCGTCCATCAGGATGGCTTGGTGCATATCTCAGAGCTTGCAAACCGTTTTGTTCGCCATCCGTCTGAGGTGGTGGCTGTGGGGGATGTGGTGAACGTGTTGGTGCTACAGGTAGAGCCGGAGAAGCGTCGGATTGCTTTGAGTATGAAGCAGGCATGATAGCCTCATGGCGAGATAGATTCTGTAGGGGCGGCGTCAGGCCGCCCGCAATTAATCCAACACCTGCAACATCAATTCAGTCATAACCATCTGCCGGGTTGTGGTATTCAGACACAATAACGGCAGGCGGACTAACCCCGCCCCTACAACAAACACCCCCGTTCATCAAACGGGGGTGTTCTCATTTACAGCAACTGTTGCCCATTAATCGTCAGCGTGAACCGCAGCTTCAGCATCTCCGCCGCCCTGCGGCAGAGGGACATGCGGGTCAAGAATATCTCAAAGTAGTCCATAACCGCACAGTATGCCGTGTCGATGGTGAGATCAAGGTTGATTTCCGTTCTGTCCTCGGAAATGGTGAGGGCGGACTGCTTCACGGCGTGATTGACACGGTCGTGGATATCAAAAGTTTGTACATCCCGGTTGCGCACGCGTCCCTCACGCACGTCGCTCTTATCGGCAAGGATGACAGCGGCGCAGATGGGGCTCACCGGGACAGATGTCCCCTCGTCATGGTTGCCGATGGCGGTAATGATGGTGGCGATTTCTTCCGGCGCTGCATCGAGTTCTTCCAGTAAGCGAAAAGCCAAGACAGCACCTGTTTGCGCGTGTGCCGTACGGTTGACCACGTTGCCGATATCGTGGAGATATCCCGCGATTTGCGCAAGCTCCGCCTCCCGCTCGGGATAGCCCATGGTACGCAGAATATCAGCGGCTTCCGTGGAGACTTTGGTCACATGACCAAAGCCATGATCCGTAAACCCTTGCACGGCGAGGGTTTCATCCGCTCGTTGGATATAGGTTCTGATCTTCTCACTCTGCTTTACGTCTGAAAAGCGTATCATATACATGTCCTCCTGTCATTTGTTACCAGCATACACAGTTTAGGAGGTGAAGTCAACTGGGAACATCGGTGAGCGGGGCAACAGCATTACCTTTTTTAGAGAACCTTTTTGATATCTCCCCCTGTATATCTCCCCCTGTCGCCTGCGGGCGACATCCCCCTCGTAAACGAGGGAGACAAGGATCTCTATAGTCTTTTGCCTCCCTCATTTATGAGGGAGGTGGCCGCCGTCGGCGGTCGGAGGGAGTTAAAAAAGGTAGTACGCTTGCCCTGGCTGGCAAGGCAGTCCTTTCTATTGGACAGGTAGGTGTGGTATAATGATAGAAAATTATATTTGCGGAGGGTATGATGAACCCAAACAAAAGAGTTGTACTTGGAATTTTGATTATGCTGATACTTATTTCTGGTATTTTTGTCGCTTGCTCAAATCAAAATGCACATAGTGCAGAGGAATCTATCTCAATTTTATTTGTAGGCAACAGCCATGTACGCACGGGTAACGTGCCGGGGCAATTACAGGCACTTGCAAACTTGCATGGCATTGAAATGACAGTTGTAGACGTTTCCATAAATGGCCCGGGGTTTATTTACGGTGAGCAACGAGGAGATAATGCAATAAGGGAAATGCAAAATAGAAACTTTGATTATGTTGTTATAGGGCCTGCTGCGGGACGGGGTCGCAATGTAACACCTAATGTTGATGGTTTTTTTAGTAATATCAGAGATTTCGCCGAGATAATAAGAGAACATGGGGCGATACCTGTATTATATAACACCATATGGATGGGTGTAGACGGTCGTCCTAACGAGGAACTTCATCGTATTTTTTCAGAAATGTTCAAACAAGCCGCCTATGAAAATGATATTATTTTAGTAAACGTAGGCGATGCTTGGGTTTACGCCTACAGGACGATTCCCGGGATATCTCTTTATGCCAGAGACGGAATACACGCAAACCATGCCGGCGCTTTTTTCGCCGCGAACGTGTTTATGGCTACATTGTTTGATTTGGATATTGAACATATTCCTACAGGCAATATAATCGACAATGTGCCAATGCTAAATATCATAACGCTTATAGGTCTTGCAGTTATAGCACTTACCTTTACCTATCGTCTCGTCAAAAAACAGCCTTTGCATTTGAAACAACTATTTATCGTGGTAATTCCACTTGCACTGTTCCAAGGGATGAGCTTTTTCCCACATGTGTTTCTATTTACAGAGGGCGGCAGTCGTCTTCTGCTACTATATGTCGTAGGATTTGCGCTTTTAATGGCGGCGCTTTATTCGATCTATCGCTTTGTACGGGTTAAATTACTAGAAAAACAATCATGGGAATCTGCTCGAAAATATCTTTTCTACTTTCTTGCTTGTGGTATTATCTACGGTTTAACATTTATTCCGGCTTTGGAGCTGCGTCTCCCCCTATACAGAGGAGATCATGCCCTTGCGCTTGCCCAAGCCGCCTGGAACTTTGTTAACCCTTTCTAACAACACGAGGCACAAACATGCCCAGTTCGCTAAACCAAAAGATGAAACTGCTCTCTCATGTAAAGTCCTATTCCAAATAAAACAACTCTTCAAACTTCTTGTCTAAGGCAATGCAGAGGATCAGCGCCAGCTTAGCCGTAGGGCAAAACTGCCCTGTTTCTATGGAACTGATGGTGTTCCGAGACACACCAACCAGTTCCGCCAAAGCTGATTGTGAGAGGTCTTTTTCTGCCCTTGCTACTTTCAACTTGTTTTTTAATACGATTTCATCTTTCATTTTAGCCCCACCACCCTTGGAGCGTTCCTACATCCCGCACGAATAAAAAGGCGAAGCAGCCTCCAAAAAGGACACCGAAGATAATTGCGCCCATCATATACCTTTTTTGTTTGAAATAGCGATATTTAGCGAGAAAATCCCCGAAGCCATGAGCGCCATAAAGTGTAAGCAAAGCGTATATGGTAAGGGTTTGCCCGGTAATCAAACACAATAAAATCAATAGAAAACCTATTACTTCGGTGTAATAGTTACCCAACTTTATCCCCTTGTTTGCTGCATATTCTATGCCCTCGTCTTTGCTTGACTGCCTGCTCTTTGCCAGTATTTCCTCCTTACGATTATCCTTATTTTTTTCGGCGTTGCTCATAAAAATACCTCCAAGTGTTATTGTTGTTTTGACAAGTTTTATTGTCACCCCAAGGATAACACACGCCAAGTGTACTTGTCAACAAAAATGTTTCGTAATATTCAAAAACAGGAGATGCAAACATGCCCAGTTCACCAAACCAGAAGATGAAACTGCTCTACCTCATGCAAATCCTGCTGGAGCGTTCGGACGAGGATCATCCCCTCACCGTGCAGGAACTGATACAAGCCCTGGCCGAATATGACATCAAAGCCGAGCGGAAGTCCATCTACTCGGACTTGGAGCTATTACGCCAATACGGCCTCGACATCGAGACGCGGCAGAGCAAGACTTTTGGGTATTACATCGCCTCCAGACAGTTCGAGATGCCGGAGCTCAAGCTTTTGGTCGATGCCGTGCAGAGTTCCCGCTTTATCACCCAGAAAAAGAGCCGTGAGCTCATCCAAAAGCTCTCCTCCCTCACCAGTAAGCCCCAAGCGAAACAACTCAAGCGACAAGTCTTAGTCGCTGAACGTCCAAAGGCGATCAACGAGAGCGTGTATTACAGCATTGACACCATTCACCTCGCCATCCATGACGGGTTCAAGATTAGCTTTCAATACTTCGACTATGACCTTAGCAAAGCCCGCGCCTATCGCAGAAACGGTGCGCACTATAATCTCACGCCCCTGGCACTATGTTGGAATGACGACAATTACTATCTCATCTGCTACAACGCGAAATACGATGACTTCAATCACTATCGGGTGGATCGGATGAGCAGTGTCTCCATCAGTACGGAAAAGGCGGACAAGCTGGATCAGGGACGCTTCAATGTAGCGGAACACATGAAGCGGGTCTTTGGCATGTATGGCGGAGAGCTGGTGCGGGCAAAACTGCGCTTTGATCAGAGCCTCATTAATCTCGTCCTCGACCGATTTGGGATAGATGTCCCATTGCACAAAGTGGGAGACTGCTTTGAGGTGTCCGTGGAAATCTCAGAAAGCCCAGTGTTTCTCAGTTGGATTGTACAATTCGGTGATAAAGCTGAAATCATAGCGCCGGATAGCCTGCGGGAATCCATGCGGGAGCTGATTTGTAGTCTAAGTGAAAAATATAACTGCAATCCATAGTCACTGTCCGTACTATGGGACACCTCTTCTGTTATGATAAGCCCATAAACAAAAGAGGGGGACACAGAAATGACAATAGCAACACATACAGGAGAGCACAAACGAGCCGCCGTGCGCAGTGTGACACGGGCACTGCAAAAGGGTTTACGTCAAGAAGAGAGCACGGGTAACTTGAGATGGTATTTCGACCACCTCCACCGATTTGCACAGGCGGGGTCTGTCATCCGCATCTACGGCAATCATGCGTATGTTTTTCATGGGGACACCCTCATGGCGCTTTATACCTTGCCAAGTGAGTATCAAGCAGATATACAGCAGATCATGGCGGGGAGATAGGTATATCTTGACTTTGCTCAAATTTATAAAACGTGTCTTTTTTCTCAAACATTGAACTTGCTCTATATTGATATTCCGCATCACAAAAGGAGAAAACAAATATGGCTACCATCCCATTGGGCATATACCGCCACTACAAAGGCAAGCAATACCAAGTACTCGGCATCGCCCGCCACAGTGAGACCTTGGAGGATATGGTGATCTACAAAGCCCTCTACGGCGAGGGCGGCACTTGGGTGCGTCCCCTTTCCATGTGGGAGAATCTGATTGCAGTTGATGGGAAGACTGTAAAACGATTCGAGTATGTGGGTGAGGCTTAGATATCATGACATATACCAATACATGTAAAGGCACGTTCATCGCACGTCCGAACCGCTTTATTGCCCATGTGGAGATAGACGGCAAAGTCGAAATCGCCCACGTAAAAAATACGGGGCGGTGTAAGGAATTGCTCATTCCCGGGGCAAGCGTAGTGCTTCAAAAAGCGGATAATCCTATGCGGAAAACGCCCTATGATTTGATTGCTGTTTGGAAAGGTAGCCGGCTCATAAACATGGATAGCGCAGCCCCGAACAAAGCGTTTCTGGCGTATTTGCAGTCGGGTGCGCATATAGACGGCATTACGCATATCAAACCCGAGGCAAAATATGGCACTAGTCGTTTTGACTTTTATGTGGAAGTGGGCAGTCGCAAGATTTTCATTGAGACAAAAGGCGTCACCTTGGAAGAAGACGGCGTAGTTCTATTCCCCGATGCCCCCACAGAGCGCGGTGTGCGGCATTTGCAGGAGCTTTCTTCTTGCGTGGTTGAGGGTTATGAAGCCCAAGTTGTCTTTGTGGTACAGATGGGAGATGTGACCTATTTCACCCCCAATAACACAATACACCCCGCCTTTGGGGCTGCCTTACTTGCAGCCAAAAAAGCGGGGGTGGAAGTATTTGCCTTTGATTGTGTTGTGGCGGAAGATAGCCTCACAATCGGAAAGCCTGTGGGAGTGCGCTTGTAGGGGCGATCGACCCGATCGCCCGCCTGTCTGGCCGCTAACACATCCTCGTAAGAACCACAGCAAATTTCAATTTTGATGTCATTCTGCATCTCGGATTTCTCCTTTGATTTCCGCCCTAGCAAAATGCGCCGGCAGATGGAAGTTCGGCTTCTCTGTAGGAATCGGGTTATATGCCATATAATGCCCAATGACAGGGTCTTCTGCAATTTTGTAGAAGTTGCAGAAGAATGTATCCCCCGCTTGAAATGCGAACAATCCCAGCCGTTTTAGTAATGCGTCCGGCACGAGTAATTCCACTGTCCAGCGATCCGGTTCGATGACGGCGCTTATGCCGGTGAGGGCGTATTCTTCCTCAGTCAAAAACTGTCTACCTTGGCGGCCGTGTCCGTATTTGGCATGCATTGCGCCATTGGCGTTGATTTCAAAGTTTAAGTATAGGCTGTCATTGGATGGTTGCTCAGTCTGTTTAAGTTCCGGGTCGGGGAATGCGAAGAAGGCTTCCACCGCGCTGTCTCTACAGACCATATCTCGGTGATTTTGCAATTCCCGCTTTGGGTTCTGTTCCACACAGGTCATGCGTATAAACAGCCCCTCCCCGTCTAGGTAGGCCATCTGCCCAAATGTTTCCGGCTGTCTGCTTGAGTTCCACAAGACATGGTTCACTTGGAAGATGGGGCAACGGTCTAGCTCTTCTTTGGATTTGATTACATAGGTTTTATACATCATAGTTTCATCCCTACTGCCTATTAAAATAGGGGCGGATGCTGCCTCATCCGCCCCGTGCTTTTTATTTTAGATCATTTGTACGCTTATAGCAACTTTTTCATCGCGTCTGAAACAAACTGTACTTTTGTTCCGACGATGATCTGGACAGAAGTCTTGCTCGGACGCATGACGCCTGCCACACCTGCTGACTTGATCTTCTTCTCGTTGATGGCGAGATAGTCTTTCACCTCAACGCGAACGCGTGTGGCGCAGTATTCCAGGCTATTTATATTTTCCTTACCGCCTAAGCCCTCAACAAGGATTTTCGCAACTGCGTCGTAGTCGTCGCTTGCGAGGTTTGCCGCTGCTTCCGCTGCTAGATCTTCTTCATCTTCGCGGCCTGGTGTTTTCAAGTTGAACTTCTTGATGGCGAAGTTGAAGATGAAGAAATAGATGAAGAAGTATGCAATACCAAGTGGAATCAGCATGAACTGACCGACTGCATATGGTACGGGGATGCTTAGGATGTAATCAATGAAGCCTGCGCTGAAGTTAAAGCCTGCGAACCACTGGAATGTGGCGGTGATGAACATGGAGATACCAGTCAGAATTGCATGGATGAGGTAAAGAACTGGTGCAACGAACATGAAAGAGAATTCGATTGGCTCGGTGACGCCTGTTAGGAAAGCTGTGAACGCACCAGCTAGCATCAAACCGGCAACAACTTTTTTGCTGTTCGACTTGGCGTTTCTGTAGATCGCCAAACATGCACCAGGTAGACCGAACATCATAACTGGGAAGAAGCCTGCCATGTACATACCGACTGTGCCGATATCCCCTTCTACAACTGGTCCCCAGAAGCGACCAAGGTCGTTGATGCCGGCTAGGTCAAACCAGAATACGGAGTTTAGGGCGTGATGTAGTCCTGTTGGAATCAATAAGCGGTTGAAGAAACCGTAAAGTGCTGCGCCGAACGCGCCTAGGCCCGCAAACCATTGACCGAAATTGAACAATGCACCGAAGATAACCGGCCAAACAAACAGCATGATAATTGCAACAACACTCATGGCAACGACTGTTAAAATCGGCACAAGTCTCCGCCCGGAGAAGAACGATAAGGCTGCGGGCAGTTCCCTCTGATAATTTCGATTGTATATCCACGATACAATACAACCGGTCATTATGCCAAGAAACGCATTGCCATTATTGGCACGTCTAAACGCCTCGAATTGAATATCAGTGAGTTCCCGTCCGAGGAATCCTGCCGCTGCGCCGGGTGCTAGCATTCTGGCAAGCAGCAAAAAACCGACCAAACCGGCAAGCGCTGCCGCGCCGTTTTGATCTTTGCTTAGACCAAAGGCAATACCAACTGCGAATAGGAGCCCCATGTTGTCGAGAATCGTACCACCTGCATGAACCAAGAACGCGGCAACAACTGAGTTTGCACCCCAGCCTGTTGGATCTAGCCAGTAACCAAGTCCCAGCAAGATACCGCCGGCGGGTAGGGCTGCAACTGGTAGCATAAGGGCTCTACCTAATCTTTGCAAATGTCTCATCATAATGAAAGTTCCCCCTCCTAAAATTGCTTTTCCTATATTTTAACGCACCATACCTGCTTGGCAGTGCCGGAACGGCGCGTTAATGACACTTATTTCTTGGTCAAATGTATGATCTCTTCTCCCTCACTGACGGTTTTTTTATCTGTCAGCGCATCCACGGTCTCATAGTCGTCGCTGTTTAAGATGACGATGGGTGTCACGGTGTCATACCCCGCTTCTGTGATCGCCGCGGGGTCAAACTCGATTAGTAAATCACCAAAGGTAATGGTGCTTCCTTGCTTTGCGTGGGCTGTAAAGTGCGCCCCTTTGAGCTTTACCGTGTCGATCCCAACGTGGATCAGTACCTCCGCCCCCTCGTCAGAGAGTAGGGTCACAGCGTGGCCGGTCTCAAATACTTGTACCAAGGTCCCATTCACCGGCGACACCACCCGCCCTTTGGCCGGACGAATGGCGACACCTTTGCCTAAGAGCCCCTCTCGGAAAGTGGGGTCATTGACCTCTGTCATGGGAATGAGTTCTCCCTCTATGGGAGCTAGAATACTGCTCTCTCGTCTGTGTTTATTGAAAATCATAGATTGTCCGCCTTTGTTTTTTTCTTTTGCGCTTACCAATCGAATGTGGATGGCAAGTCGGCTGAGTTCTTCTTTGATTAGGGTATAGTTGTGGTTCTTCTCTATGGCATCCGCCACCACGATGGCACAGGCCATCTCATCCGGGTACTGGGCGGACAGCATTTCAAACAGTCCATCATCCCCGTATTCGTCTAAGGGTTCACCTTGGATGATGCATTGGGCCATGTAGCGCAGATGACGGTAAAATCGCTCGCTGTAAAATTCACTGACACTCATGGTATGCCCGGTCTCTGTTGCGATGATGGCGATGATTTCATCCAATAGTCTGGTGATACGGAAAGTCTCGCTAATGGAAATGTCATACTCTGCATTTAGTATATGCATGGCAATAGACGCCGCTTCATCATCGGGCATGTGTATGCCCAGTTTTTCATTCATCAAGCGCAGGGCGTACATGCCGATTTCAAACTCTTTCTGATAAAAGCGCCGGACTTCCGGCAAGAGAATGTTCTGGAACTCCATCCCCTGGCAATATCGCTCCACGGCAAAGCTGATGTGGTCGGCTAGAGTGAAATACGCGGCCTCATTGAGACGTTTTTTCAAATGCTGTTTGGCGTATTCAAATATTTCATCCGTCAGCGCAATGTATTCCGCCGGCAGAGAGCCGAAGAGTTCATTGAGCCGATCTAGGTTGCTTTGGCTGCTCATGACAAATATTTTGTCAACCTTCTCTAAGGGAATTTTGGCTTCCGGCTGGACTTTGAATCCAATCCCTTTGCCAATAGCAATAACTTCCCTGCCGTTTTCATCTAAGGCACGGACAACATTATTGTTGATTGGCTTGATTACTTCCATACATTCTCCTCGTATCCCGAAAAAATCAAAAACCAAACTTTGCAACCTCGCACCCAGCGAAATTGTAAAATTTGGTTATGCCTGCTTTTGCAGTTACAGCCCAAGCGTCTTTAATTGACTGTATTATATCCATCTGTTCACAGATTGTCAATACTTCTCATGCAAGAAATGGTAAAACCCTCCAACATTATATAGTTTGCACATTCTGTCTTGCCCACATTTATCAAAAGTGACAAAATGCTATCTGCTAAGGCTGTGATATAATGGGAGTGGCATAATGCCTTGCCCATCCGTAGGGGCAGACCTTGTGTCTGCCCGAAATGGTAAACTAGCAGGGCAGACACAAGGCCCTGCTCGAAATGGTAAGCTGACAGGGCAGACACAAGGCCCTGCTCGAAATGGTAAACTAGCAGGGCAGACACAAGGTCTGCCCCTACAATTGGAGGATTCTATGAACTTTATCTTTGATATAGGGAACGTACTAGTGGATTTCAAGCCCCGCTTGTTGCTTGAAAATCTGTTTGATGATCCATCCATGGTGGAGGCCATGCACCAAACCATCTTCCAAAGCCCGGAGTGGGAACAGATGGATCAAGGACTGCTCACCCACCAAGAGGCGACTGCTATCTATTGCGGGAGAGAACCCGGGTTTCGCTCTGCCATCCGGCACACCATGCAACACTTGAACGATATGTTCACTCCCCTCGCCGATACGGTGGCGCTGCTGCCCCAGATCAAGGATGCCGGACACAAGTTGTACTACTTATCCAATATCCACACAGAGATTCGAGATCACCTGCTCTCTGCCCATTCGTTTTTTGATCTGTTTGACGGCGGCGTGTTTTCCTGTGATGTCCGCATGATGAAGCCATCCGCTGATATCTATCGGCATCTACTGGAGGTCTATCAGCTCTCCCCGGAAAACTGCGTGTTTTTTGATGATATGGAGAAAAATATAACAGCCGCGCAAAATGAGGGATTACAGGGTGTTTTGTTCACCGATGCCGCCTGCGTCAAGGCTTTTCTGGACAGCACCTTATAAGTACCTTTACTTTTAAGCACACAGTAAAATGGGTGCAACTATCTAAGGAGGAATGTAAGAGGGTGTCTTTGACACAGAAGCATTTGCCGAGGCAGGGGCGGATATCATCCTCATGCCAGCCCCCGGTACAATGCCCGGTGTTTCTGAGGAGGATTGCCGGAACGCCGTACGCGCCGTCCACAAAGCGGGCGCATTGGCTCTGTCCGCCATCGGTACAAGCCAGGAGAGCGCCGACGTCCACACTGTACGGGAGATCGCCCTCTCCTCCAAACGCGCCGGGTTCGACATCCAGCACATCGGCGACGGTGCACCCAGCGGGGTGGCTGATTCGGAAAACTTGATGGCTTTGTCCATTGTGATCCGCGGCAAGCGCCACACAGTGTTCCGTATGGCGCAGAGTGTGTTACGGTAGCAATAGACATGGCTCACATATTGCAGAGTGTGCTCAATTTTTCTTAAACGACTTCAATAACAAAATATAGAGCAAACCCAGTTTTTTAGATGGGCAAATAGCGTTGATTTTATGTAGGGGCGAGCGACCACTGCGGGCGAACACAGTTCGCCCCTACAAGGCTACGCCAACGCATTTGTCCGCTCCTGTTTTTAAAAAACACTTGACCTTCCACTCAATGGATGGTGCACAATATATGCATAATGTAGAACTGTCTAAAGGAGGAGTTGTCACATGCGTATTAAAGAAGTGGAAGCCTTAACCGGGATCACGAGCAAAAACATTCGCTTTTATGAGAAAGAGGGCTTGCTCAGCCCAAACCGCAATGATGAGAACCGCTATCGGCACTATTCCGCCGAAGATGTGCGGCGTTTAAAGGAGATCAAACTGCTTCGCAAACTTGATGTAAGTCTTGCAGACATCAGAAGCATTCTGGATGGCAGTCTGGACTTTTGTGACTGCTTGGAAACATATCTGTCTGTGTTTGTACGCAAGAAAGCAGAGCTAGACAAGACAATTGAACTATGCACCCAGATTCAGAAAAATGAAACCAGCCTACAGGCTATGGACACAGATTTCTATCTCAACGAAATCACCCTTGCCGAAAAGGCCGGGGCAAGCTTTAAAGACATTGCGAAAGATTTCTTGAGCCAGATACACACAAAGCTATTCTTTGAGCCGGATGAGCCGATTCTAAATCAAAGCGATTTCATGCGGGAGCTGGAAGCATATGCTGAGCGGAAAAATAAGTCTTTGAGCTTTATCAGTCTCGGGATGCGTCCCAAAATATTACTTGATGGGAAAGTATACGACTGCGCTTTGGAGATGCCGCGGATGCTGCATTTTCCCTTCTCCATCTTCTTTGCCGCCAGATACAACTTCGGCTTCCGCTGGGTGTATCTCTATGCGGACAAAGAATACGTGTGGTAAATTATAGAGGTGATACAAATGAAGTTCTTTCTTATCATAAGGAAATTACAATGGCTGTGGGTACTCGGATTTATTGGTTACTTGATTGGTAACCCCATACTCATTTGGTTTTCTCTATTCGCCTTGTTCCTATTCATTAGCCCTACCTTCTGGCAATCCATGGCGCAGATCTGCGGCAATTTTTATGTGAAAATTGCGTGTGGTTCTAGCCTGCCGTCCAAAGAAAACTATACCTGCAAGGGCGATTACATACTGCCTTTCACCGGGAAGTGGACACTCTGGAATGGCGGCGTGGATAAAGAATTATCTCATTCCTGGGACATTGTAGGCCAGCGGTATGCGTATGATTTTGTCATTGTAGAGGATAATGGGAAATACTTTGACGGAGACGGCACACAGGTACAAAACTACCTATGTTACGGCAAAGATATCGTCGCCCCTGCTGATGGTGTTGTTGTGAAGCTGAGCAATAAGCATAAAGACAGTCGTGTGAGCAATGGTCAAAAAGTCTTTTGTGACACATGGGATATCAGAGGTAATTACATCGTCATCAAGCACCATGACAAGGAATACAGCACCACTGCCCATATCATGCAAAACAGTTTCACCGTTCAAGTGGGCGATCAAGTGAAGCAAGAGCAAGTCATTGCCAAATGCGGCAATTCAGGGAATACATCTGAACCGCATATTCACTTTCAACTTCAAACAGGAAAAAGTTTCTTCTTTTCCGCGGGGCTTCCCATTGCCTTTTCTAATATCAAGGCGGAAGAGAGCCTTGGTTATCAGGTTTTAAGCAAGCTATCCTGTGCGGGCAATTTGCAAACAGTGGGCAATAAAAGCTATCTCGGGCGGGGATTAAATGTCTCAAACGCGGATGATACATAAACATTACACAGAAAGAGCCGGGCAATCGCCCGGCTCTTTCTATTGGGTGTCCTCTTGCTTGGAGGAATTGCATCGTGTCCGGCATAACACAACTGCAAATAAAAAACAGGGCAGCGAGCTGATTGCTTGCTACCCTGTTTTATTCTTCTGTGTCTTTGATTGTAAACAAGTCATTTGGCGTGCAGTCGAAGAGTTTACAAAGTTTTTCAAGTGTATCAAAGCGCATTGCACTTGTGTCATTTGCAATCATTTTGTTTATGACAGTATAGTTCGTCCCTAATTCTTGTACTAACCAGTATTTGCTTTTTCCTTTTTCTTTCAATAGCTTTTCTATATTCAACTGTACCATTTCATCACCCATTATAGAGTGTACAGAAAACTCAAATGGATTATAAGTATAGTGAAATTGACAGTATAATAAACTTGACAGTATAGTGCAATTGAGTTATCATGGTGTGCATAGAAACAACTTTTGAAAGGGGTTCTGTTTATGAAAAAGCGTTTACTCAGTATTTTGCTCGTACTTGTTCTACTCGTCGGCGTAGTGCCGATGGCTTCGGCTTCAACTTTGGGAGTATTTTCATTTATATCTTTTTGGGTTTCTCAAGGTGACCCTGCAGTAGCTGCAAATCCTATTGGAGTTCCAGGTGCAGTAGTTACTGGAACTGGAGGTGGCACTCAAGTGTTCAGAGTCACTACAGATGACATGGGATTTGCACTATGGTACGGAAATATTCCCAGTGGAATAAATGAACTTCGTATAACAGTTACAATCCCATCTGGCTTCCGTGTTGAAGAAAGACATTTTACAGACTTTGAACATGGACCATTAGTCATTACAGAAAGACCAAACAATGAATTTACTATAACAAACATCTCCGCAGCACCATATGCCAGTCTTGATTTCACCTGGCTCGTTGTTCCGGGTACAGAAACACCACAGCCACCCACTCCGCCACAGCCACCGACCCCCGGCAGTCCATTCACAGACGTCCCCGCCAACGCATGGTTTGCCCCTAACGTACGTTTCGTATATGAAAACAACATCATGACAGGCACATCCCCCACCACATTCGCGCCAAACGCCAACTTCAGCCGCGAAATGGTTCTGGCCACACAGTTTCGGATGGCCAACGGCAGACCCGCCAATGCAAGCGATCCCAGAAACACGCCCTTTACAGATGTAAGAACAGGCGCATGGTACGCACCCTATGTGGCATGGGCGTTCAATAACGGCCTCACCACAGGTACAAGCCCCACAACCTTTGGAACAGGACAGGCAGTCTCACGCCAAGATTTCGCCCTGTTTATGTACAGATTTGCAAACTTCAGCGGGGTAAACACAAGCGTACCCGGGAACTTCACACTCACATTCCCGGACGCAAACGCCGTCGGCTCATGGGCGCAAGACGCGCTCAGATGGGCAGTGTATGAGGGATTGATTACAGGTACAGGACAGTTGCTAGAGCCAGTCGGCACTGCCAGCAGAGCACAGGCGGCGACTATACTCATGCGGTATGTGCAAGAAGTGCAGTAAACCCTCTATAGGGATGGATATACCTTGCATCACACAGAAAGAGCCGGGCGCTTGCCCGGCTCTTTCTATTGGGTATCCCCTAGCTTACAGATTGTTTTCGTAAGCTTGGATCATTTTCTTACTCGTGTGGCCTGTACGACCTTTGAGTTTGAGTAGATACTTTTCGGTCATTTCGCCAGTAAAAACCTTGATGTCTAGGCGCATTGCGCCCTCTTCCACGGTAGCATAGATTTTGTCAATGTATTTCTCTACAAACTCCTTGTTGATCATCCCCCGTGTAGCATCGGCTTTGGCCTGTTCGAGAACACGGCGGATTTGGTCTAAATGTTCCTTGTGTTCCGCTTTTGAGTTATACTGTTGCTCTAACTCAAATAATTGCCGCTCTAGCTGGTCGATTGCGTGTGTACATTCCGTATTCATGCGCTTAAAATCTGCGTCTGAAATCGAATCAGAGGTTACTAGGTCTAGGAGTTTACTCTTTTTCTTGAGTTCCTTGTCAATCTGTGCTTTGACCCTGTTCATTTCATCCTGTAAGCTGTTTTCGCCCTCTAGTTGCTGATAGAGTTCCGTGTAGACCTCAATCAATGTATCGGCGGCGACTTCAGCAGTTTCTTTGAACACTTCAAACAAGATCGGCTTAATTTCACTCTCATAAATCCCAAACGAGGGACAAGCATCTGCGCCTCCGTTAATTTTCCCACTACATACCCAACGACTATTGACATTGCCGAGCTTATCCTTGTTATCCCGTCTGTAATATGTGCGCCCACAATGGGTACACATAAGCTTGCCCGTGAGTAAATTGGGGTGATTGACTAGGTTCTGCCGCCGCTTTACGTCTTTACTCCGGCGGCGCAAAACTTCATTCGCCCGTTCCCATAAATCCTCGTCCACAATAGCGGGTACAATTTCGCCCGTTTCGTCTTTGAACATAACCCATTCTTCGGGTGGTAAAAACTTCTGCTTCTTCGTGAACATGTCCACGATCTTTACCTTGTTGCCGACATAGTACCCCTTATATTTGGGATTCGATATGGCGTTGGACATGGTGGAGTGGTTGATTTTCTTCCCGTTGTGATTGCGATAACCCCGCGCCCAGAATAAATCTTCAATCTGCTTCATGCTGTATTCATTGGTGGCATAGAGTTCAAAGAGTTCCCGTATCATCTGTGCTTCCGCTTCGTTTATGACAAGACGCTTGTTGTCCTTGTCATACCCAAACATACGCCCATTGCCTAGTACCACGCCGTTTTTGATCGCTTGCTGGTGTCCAAATCTCACGCGGCTAGACAGCCGCCGCAATTCGTCCTGTGCAATGCCAGACATAATAGTAAGCCGTAGTTCGCTGTCTTCTTCAAAGGTGTTAATATTATCATTCTGAAAGAACACGCCTACACCGTGAGTCAATAGTTTGCGGGTGTACTGAATACTATCTAGCGTATTACGGGCAAAGCGGGTGATTTCTTTTGTAATAATGAGGTCAAACACGCCAGCTTGGGCATCTGCTACCATGCTATGAAAATTCTCCCGCTTGGTGGTAGAGATACCAGATAAACCCTCGTCTATATAGCCGTCTACAAAAGTCCATGCAGGGTGGCTCTTGATAAATTCGGAGTAGTAAGACACTTGATTTTCTAGGGAATTTAACTGCTCGTCTTTGTCCGTAGACACACGGGCGTAAAAGGTCACACGCAGGGGGATGTCATAGATAGACTTCGTACGCATTAGTTGGCGGATATCATAGGTATCCATGAGGAGGCCTCCTAAAGTTCGTTTTGTCATAATGCGATTATAACATATATGGAAATTGATTGCAACGCTTGAATGTGTATTGACAAATACATGCGGACATAATACAATGTAAATACATCAAGTGAAATGAGGTTGATTCTTATGTCGAAAACGATACAAGTCCGTGTAGATGAGAAATTGAAAGATTCCGCTGACGAGCTGTTTTCCTCGTTGGGTTTAGACACTTCCACAGCAATCCGTATGTTTTTAGTTGCGTGCATGGAGGCAGATGGGATTCCTTTTGCCGTGCGTAAAGAGAGCTGGGAAGAGCGGGACATGCGTCTGCAAGCCGCAGTTGCCTACCGTGAGGCTGGCGGGAAGTATCTAACCGCCGAAGAAAGCCTAGCTAACATGCAGGCGGCGATGGAGCGAGGACGCGCAAAGCGCAAAGAAACGGAATGGAGCGCGGCAAGTGGAGAATAGAGAGTATTTTGTTTCCGTTTTCCCAAAGGCCGAGCTAAAGCTTGCTGGCTATCTTGAATTTTTGGCCTTTGTTAGCGAGAGCGCAAGCAGTAAGCTCTATCAAGAATACGGACAAGCCCTTACATTTCTCACGCATAGTCCCGAAAGCTGTCCGCTTTATGTACCGAATCCGAAGTATCGGTATAAGCTGTTCGGCAAGCGTTACCGTATTGTGTTTGAGATCGTGGGCAATATCGTCTATGCCGACGACATTCAAGATTGTCGTGAGGATTTAGACAAGAGCCTCGTGTAATAGATTCTGCTTGTCGCTTAGTGAACTTGGAAATGCCATGTAGACCTTGCCTCTCAAAAGGGCAGGGTCTTTTATTCATTTGCGCTTTTTGTGGCATATACCCGCCGACCGATTAGATTCTTCATTTTATTGCGCTCGGATTCGGTGATAATATTCTTCTCAAATAGGTATTGATTGAAATAATTTAGCCACAGTTCAGCCGCTACTGTTTGTGTTCTGTTTAACTTCATGCCGCCTACCGCCTTTCGGCTAGTATTTGAGCGGCTCTGGTAATTATACATACGTCTGCTCTTGTCCATATTCTCAAGACCTGATTCCATGCAACTCTTCAAACATCTGTCTTGCGTAGTCGATACATTTTGTACCGTCACAAGTAGTGCAATGCTTTTGCATATCTGAATCTGTCATAATTATGATGACACCGCGCCCTTGTCCCCAGCATGGGGGTGTAAAGTTTGGAGGCAGTGGGGACGAAGTTTTAGGTGCCTCATTTGCTCTATAGGCACTTTCAACCTCGCCCCACACGTCAGAAAACTTGGCTTGGACTTCTTCTTCGGCTTTGTCTGCGGCGTCACGCTTAATTTGAACAGGGTTCATTTTTTCACCGTTCGCCCTTCGTCTGTTCACTTCGGTAACATAATGATGCCGTGCGCGTATCGCTACCTCTTGGATCGCCGCAAGTATTCTCTCGTTTTCAATGTGCTTGAAGTATTCAGATAGAAAAATAGTATGATTTTTTGCAGAGAATGAGTATCCCCCCGGAATGTGTCCGGGCTTGTACTGGATTTTGACTGTTTGTTGTGACATGTCTGACTTCTCCCTCATTTTTGAGTCCACGCATGGTGGCGGGAGACGATACCTATCATCTCCGATAGGTGTTTATACGATTTTGTCCTCGATTTCTTTAATCGGAAAGTCCCTTGCACAAAAACAAAAAAGGACTTAAACCCAATGTTTTCAATGGCTTAAGTCCTTTTGGAAATTATTTTGATTATCAGTCAAATTCGGAGAGGTCAAGAGGTTCTTCGGCTTTGGCACGAGCCTTCTCTTGTTTCTTTCTCCGTTTTTCTAATTCATATGTTGCTGGTGTCCAGTCTTTAGATATTCTTTCGTGCCATACAGTAGTTTCCTCTTTCTCTGCTAGGACAACTAATTCCTCGTAAGTCATGCGTCCGTAGCGTTTTAATCGTTCTTCTTCTTTTTTATCTTCCCTTTTCGCTTTGTCTACGATTTTTTTCGTATATGCCTCTCCTAATGTATCATCATATATTTTGAAGTACTTATATATACTCTGACGAGAAACCCCGCACCGTCTGGCTAGTTCCTCTTGGCTTATTTTCCCGCACTCGTATTTGTCCTTATGTATTTTGAATAAGTCTGGCAAATCATCTATTGTCTTTGCGGGTCTGCCCCGATTATGGCTCTTCGCCACAGCTATCTCTCCCTCTATTACACGCATATATTACTAGCCCCTGCTCTGTCAGACAACCTTTGGCTAAAAAATCTTGATTATATTCTACGCCGCGTTTTTTGAACAGTTCGATTTGTTGCTCTGTAGCGGTGTATTTTTCTGTTTCGCCGCCTTGTTTGCAAAGACATTCGGCTATCACATGCATTTCGGGTAGCGGACATTCGATTATACACGGCGGGTAGATGAACATGTCATCTATTTTCTTGTCGGGGTAGATGTAGCTTTCTTCTACAATTACATATCCACCCTCACCGAAGATAGGGCGTTCAAGCGTTATGACCGCCTGTTGGCTTGTCAGAAACAGAACAGGGTTATACCGCCATTCATAGTCTGCAATGCGGCATGTGGCACTTGCTACACCCTCTTCCAAATCCATGTAGTACGGTTGATAATATGCCCTAACAACTCTCTGCCGCCTGTCAAGTTCAAACATGCCTATTTCCATCAGAAACATAAGGCGTGCTACAGACCCATCACTATATAAGAAATCTTCGTGCCGCCCCCAAATGCCCAATAGCCAGTGATCGGCGTTGACGAGTAGGGCATTACAGACCTTTTCCTCTTGTGATAGATCAAAGCTGGCGAGGATTTTATCAGTATCCACCGTTTGCCAGAATGTGTACGAATCTAAGACGGTGTAGAGTAGTGATTTATCTGGTGTGCGGCAAGTTAGAGTGTACACGCAGTTTGTATCTTCATGGTATGAGAGTAGGTGCGTCGAATCAAGCCAGCCGAGGATTCTTCCGAACCCCTGATAGACTGCGCCGGAACACTGAGGCGGTCGATGCTGCTCTTCCACAACAGGAGCGGCGATCAAGTAGTCCCAATAATTGGGGTGTTCCAATAGGAAGTCTGCAATGATTTCCATACCAGATACCTTGAGTGTTTCAACCCAAGTTGCGCTCTCGTATAGCAAGTCTTGCAGTCCTTCTGGCAGAAACACGCTGATTTCATCACGAATCACATCCCTAGAAGCAGGCGCGGCCTCTTTGATATTATGCTTAAAGTACCACCCATCCCTTCTATAGTACCGCCATTTTTCATTAGACTGATATATGGAATTCATTATTACCTCTCCTTATTATAGCATACGACATACAGAATTTCAAGTAATTTCGCTTACGCATTGTAAACACACTAAAACGATAAACTATATGGTATTACTCATTTCTTTCACTCTACGAATGAGATAAAATCCATAATTTCTTTTACGTTAAATCGTTAAAATAATATTGGATTTTAAGTTGCAACACCACGCCTCGTGATTTATGGACGATGTACGAGCAAGGCACAAGCACTTACGGTGGTGGCATGAAGAAAGCTCCTTGCCTCATGCAGAGAACAGGGAGCCTTCTCAGTTATTACACTCTTTACTATTACTTCCTTTCTCTAATTCTTTTTCTTTTTCTTCTTTTTCTTTTTCTTTTTTGGAATGATTGATGTTTGTTTTTTGTTTTTTATTTATTTTTGTTAAATAACCCGTTGCAGTGGGTGAGCCTGTAGAGCTGACAACTCCCTCTTTGTATACAGTTGGGACGACTGCTGCTGTGTGACGGTATATTGTTCCTCCTTTCCGTGAGATTTGCCACACGCAGATATATATACACTTTTTTCCCGCATCTCCTTAATCCACTGTTATTTTGGCTTAGAGGTCAACAGAGGGTTAGTTTTACGTCCTGCCTATGGTGTAAGGCTCTGATTAGCCTGATAGCCTGGTCTAGCGTACATTTCCCCGTTATGTCCTGGGTGCATTTTCCAAAAACGCTCTTTAGGACTTGACCCTCTATCCGCTCATCTAAAGTAGGTTCTTCGTGGATTCCGCTGTGCAGTTCAATCAGTTGCTTCGGGCTGATAACACTTGCGTCCAGTTTCGCCCCCTCATATAGGGTGAAATAGACCTTATTGGGGTTCGATACTTTTAGACTTAGCTTGGTGTTTGGGCTGTCGATCATTTATTTCCCTGCCTTTTCTATCATTTTGTTGTATATGTTGGTTTCTGCTCTGGTTAAAGGGATTCCAGCCGCCATCTTTTGTGCGACCAAAGCCTCTTTCTTCTGGTCTTCCTCTTTCATGGACATAAATGTTGAGATAGCCCCGATAATCCCCGCTATGGGCGAAATAATCACAATCCACATCAACCCTGTGATGATCCCAAGGAGTGCGGCTAGAGCCGTGCAGATTGCGGCTACGATTAGAAATACAAGAATTTTACCTACTATTTTCACTGCTACCACTCCCTTCTTTAGTAACTAGCACCGGATAGTGCCGTGCATCTTCTACCAGCCATGATGGCCTAAACGATACCATGTATCTATCGGGTCATAGCCTCCAAAATTGTAAGCCAGTAATTCTCCAGTCTCTCTGTTCACTAAAATACTTGTAATCCATGTGTACCAATCGTATACGTGGTACAGCGAAAACGCAAAATGCTCTGTGCCATGATACCACATAATAGGCTCATCTGGTCGGGGCGAGGGATAAAGGGCGGTGTCTCGTCTAAAGCGAGTACCATCTAGCCAATTCCATACTGCTTGCTCTGCCTGTTGTTCGGTCAGAAGCGTTTGCGTTGCAGGAGATACTTCCGCACCTGCCGATGCTGTAAGTGTTCGGGCTATGGTGGTTATGATTGCTTCGTTAGCGGCAAACAAAGGTTTGTCACCATCATAGTATAGGCTCAATGCCAGCCATAAGTCGGGGTGTAGCCAGACAACCAACGTGTCAGATTCAAACAAATGCCCTTCCAACATATATCCGCTACTCCCATCATCAAAGGAAAATACTGTTTGTGAGGAAAATTCATTTATAATCATATCAAGATTGCCAACCGTCGGCGCCCACACAGCCATACGAATAGAGCCGCCTACACCTTCACCAAATATTTCTAAAGCTCCCCTGCCATCTTCGATATAAGTCCATGTTGTAGGTATGCTGATTTCAAACCCTTCCCCCCTTGCAGTAATCCAGTTCGTGGTCGCTGGCGGTTGCATCGCCAATGGTGAACCTTCACGGATAAACGGGTAAATCTCTTCATCTGTTAGCATTTGAGACGGCTCTACTTCTCCTGCGAAGTATGTCGGGTCATGTACTGTAACGGTTACATCTGCATCAGAAATCGTTACTAGGGTCACTTGCGAAAGAACACGCCCAAAACCCTCATGGTAGTAATGATTAAAGAACATCACCGACATCGTGCCTGGCATCACGAACACCTGCGTGCGCCTATGCAAAATGCAGTTTTGAAATTCTCTTTCCCCAATCGTCACATTTTTAGGACCGAGAATTTCATTGTACACTCGTTGGAGTTCTGAGCGGTGCTCATATATCGTGCCGATTTCCATATAAAGCGGCAATTCTAGGGTAGAGAATCTGTCGGGAGAGTTCCAAGACACCTCGCCATCGTACTCTATATATCCAACTACATCTATGGTATCGCCACTCACTTCATAGAGGGTAGTCGAGCCCCTGCCGATGACATGATTAGCACTACCAACGGCATAGACCTCTCTACCTTCCACAGTTCCTCGCCCTAAATGTTGACGCGAAAAGGGAACGTCCGAACCCTGCATCCAAAATGCGTTTTGACTATTTAAGCCCCTGTATTCCAGCATGTTGACCGTCTGTATGTCCGCATCAGATTCTTCTATGCTTATGTCCACGTCCATAGGTTCAGCTTGCCTATTATCGACCAGCTCAAATGTATAGCTACTCAACAATTCACCATCGGCGGCTTGTTGCATCAAATTTATCACAGTATGGATTTCAAAGTCGCTCAGTCCAAACTCCGCTAGTTGCGCGGTGATCGCTTCTACTTGTGACGGTTCGCTGACTTCATCGGGCGCATCACCACCGAATATGCCGATAACAACAAAAAGCACGACCACTACGACAAGCGCGATAAACCACCATCTTTTATAGAGGGGTTTCTTGATTTTCACCTTTTTCTCCTTCATCTTTCCATTCCTCCCACTGTTTTTTTGACTGGGGTATGTGTCCTAAATGATTATACAAGATTTGCGCCTATTTGTCTATTGGGGATAGTTGTTATGCCCTATGTGCCGTTTCGCTAAAGCCTAGAACCCCTTACTATGTAATGGGGGCGATAAGATGGATGATAAACTCATAAATTACAGGGCACTAGGCGAACGAATACAACAGCGGCGGCAACAACTGGGCTTTTCTCAACAGTATGTTTCCGAAAAGCTGAATTTGAGTGTGTCATTTTATAGCAGGGTCGAGAGAGGCGAGAAAGTCGCAAGCCTTGAAACGCTTATCCGCATTGCGAATTTCTTTGCGTTCTCCCTTGATTTTCTTCTACAGGATTCCTTACAACAAAACATGTCGGACAAACTACAGGCCGAGCTTGCGCAGATTTTCGCTGACAAGAACACGGAACAGTCTGAGCGTCTTGTGAATTGGCTAAAGGTACTATCTGAAAATTTTGACCGATTGGGCTAGTGTCTTAGGCCGTGAACATACGATATATCGCCAATTAGTTTAATGATGGCGGCGTTGATTAGTTCCTCCCATGTTTTGTCAAGTGTCGTGCTGTAGTGGTCTAGCCGTTGCAATACATTGAAGTCACAGATTTCAAAGGATATAGTGAGCGACTTCTGATCTAAGTCCTTTTGATTGAAGAATGCCTTAAATTCTTTTTCGTCCACGTTCTTCTCCCTTCGGTATTTTGTAAGTTCTAATACGTCTGCTAAGAAGCCGTGTTTAATGGACTGATTGTATCGCATATAATAAAAAATCCATGCTCTCAAATCGGGAGCATGGATTTTGAAATTTTAGGCTGTCAATCTAGCTTTGTATGTAACAGGTTTTCCGTACCCTTTTTCCGTCCTACTTGTTCGGTTGAATCTCATAAGTCGTACGGGACACATGATATTAACCATTTGGCCGCCAACGCTACCAACTTGGCGGGCAGTTAGGTCGCCGTTGTAACCTTGTTTTAGGTTTACGCCAACTTCATTTGCCGCTTCCATTTTGAAGCGATCCATTGCTTCGCGTGCGTTTGGGTTTAGAATACTATTTGATCTAGCCATAATAAATACGCATCTCCTTCTGATTAACGGGTGACAGAATCAGCTTTGATTCCATCTCTCCTTTTCGCGAGTTGCCTATCTTGGCATCTCCGTACTATCTTTGCCCGCCCGCCTCTTTCTATGCAGCGTTTTTTGTGGAAATTTCTGAATTTGACTATAGCTCTATCACTTGATACGCGTTTTGCATCTCGTCTTTTTTGTCATATACAAATACCCGTGTTTTCCGGTCGTAGTCGAAGAACTCCACCCGCACATTGTGATACCAAGGCTGTACACTTCTGCGAAAGGTTTCTTCCCCGCGCTTATCGCGGTTTACTGCGATCTCATCCGGCAGCACGTTTTTCGTATGGAAAGTCAGTGCGTCCAGCTTGATGACGTGTTCTGCTTGCGCTTTGTCCATATGTTGAAGCAAAAAATGAAGCAGGATCGTATACGCCTGTTTGGGCGATACTTTCAGGTTTTTGCCTTTGCAACAATCAGCCAGCGCTTCAAAAAATGGATAGGCGCACCCAAATCCGTGGTCTATGGCATAATTTATTGTGTTGACAAATACACCGCTATTGTAAAATTTATCCACGACCGCTTCGATCTCTTTTAGTTTAATCATCTCTTGAAAATTTATGCCATCACTGCAAAACACCTCATAGGGCGCAAAATCGTTGTATACATAGCCATATTCGGCGCGGTTTTCTCTGATTTTTGTCCCTTTCAGCAGTTTCAAAAAACCCAGTTGCAACATGTGGGGACGCACACTGATACATGCATCTATGCCCTTTGCAAAACTTTCCATCGTCTCAAACGGCAGACCTGCAATGAGATCCACATGGATATGGCAGTTACCAAAGCCGACTAGCGTTTGAATATTTTGGAGCACTTCCTCAATCTGCATTTTTCTGTCAATCTCGCTCAAAGTCGCATCGTTTGTAGATTGTATGCCGATCTCAAATTGCACGCGCCGGGTCGGCATTTGGGAGATGAGCGTTAGGAGCTCCGGATCAAATAAGTCCGCCGCTACTTCAAAGTGGAATGTACATGTGGTCTCCATGGTAAGGATATGCCGCAAGATTTCCGCTGCACGTTTGCGATTTGCGTTGAATGTGCGGTCAACGAATTTGATACAGGTTGCACCGTGTGCAACTAGATCGTCTAATTCTACTAGCACACGGGATATAGGGAGCTCGTCCACACCTTGGAACGAGGATGACAGGCAGTATGTGCAGGAAAATGGACACCCCCGGGCGCTTTCGTAATATACCAACTGGTTTTGGATCGCCCCCATACGTCCCGCTCCAAATGAGGCGTAATACGCTTCCGTATAGGGCGAGGGTAGGTCGCGCATTGGTACAGGGCAAGATGTTATGATCTCCCCATGGGCTGTTTTGCCGTCCATTAGCTCCGTGATGAGGCCTGCAAGCGCCGCTTCGCCTGCGCCTTGGATGATGTAGTCTGCAAAAGGATAGTTGCTGCAATCCGCCTCAAAGGACACTTCCGGCCCGCCTAGTATGATGATACATTGGGGGAGGTATTTTTTGAGCATCTGCGCTGTTTTCACTACCTGTTCTATGTTCCAGATATAGCACGAAAAGCCCACCACATCAGGTGCGGCTTGGAAGATTTCTGTTACGATGTCTCCCATGTGATCGTTGATCGTGTGTTCTTGCACAATGACCTCACAGGCTGGGACGTGAGCGTCGCAATATGCTTTTAAGCACCAAGGGGCAAGGGTTTTGTGTATGGCTTTGGCACTGAGTGCTGTCAGTAAAACTTTCATGGGTTCTCCCGTCTTGTAGGGCGCGACGCCCTCGGCGCGCCGGTATATGTATCAGATAATGCCATGGTGTATGAAACACACAGCGCGCCGAGGGCGTCGCGCCCTACGAGCCTCCATTGTATATGCCCCACCCTATTGCGTCAAGTTGACAGTCTCTCCCCTCTCCCTGTATAATCAGCGGTGATTATATCCTCGAGGTGTCTCCCATGGAACTCTGGTTACTCTACGCAATTGCCGCCGCTATGTTTGCGGCACTGACAACGATTTTGGCGAAACTCGGTCTCAAAGGTATTGACTCTCACCTTGCGACTGCTGTGAAGACTATCGTGGTGCTCGCCCTTGTGTGGGCTATGGTCATGATAGCCGGCACACATCGTGAAATTCCCTATGTCTCCACACGGACATGGGTGTTTCTCATGCTCTCCGGCCTGTCAACCGGCGGGTCTTGGCTTTGTTATTTCCGCGCCCTTAAATTAGGGAGCGTTTCCAATGTTGCGCCCATCAAGAAAGGCAGCACGATTTTAACTGTCCTCTTGGCGCTCCTTTTCTTAGGTGAGCCTTTGGGTGTCCCGCTTTTTTTCGGCATTCTTCTCATGGGTTTGGGCACTTGGCTCATGCTGGATCGTGACAAAAAACCGCGAGAGACCGGCTCTCACGGTTGGCTTTTCTTCGGGGTTTGTTCCGCTTTATTTGCAAGCTTGACTGCCATTTTCGGTGCGATCGGTATTGCGGACATTGACCCAACCCTAGGTGTTGCCATCCGCACCATACCTGTTTTGCCCCTCGCCCTTGTGATGATGTTCCTTGTGGGTTCGCAGAAAGAACTCAAGTCGGTAGCGGGGCGAAGCTGGTTGTTCCTCTTGCTCTCCGGCCTGGCAACTGCCGGATCGTGGTTGCTCTTCTATCGTGCGTTGCAAATCGGAAACGCAAGCCTGGTTGTCCCCATTGACAAACTCAGCATCGTACTCACCATCGGATTTGCGCGGATTTTCTTTGGAGACCGCTTGTCCGCGAAAAGATTGATCGGGCTCACCCTGCTTGTAATCGGGACACTGCTCCCTGTCCTTATAGGGTGACCCGGACATAGATCAGCATTAATACCGCCGCCACGGTTAAAATACCGCTTGCGGCGACGAATACCTTGCCTAAGGTGCGGCTGAAGTGGAAGTTTTTCCCGTCCAGAAACGCAAAGCGCCAGAGGAGAAATCCCAACACCAGAAATACGAAACAGATCACCAGAAAAAATAAGGCGATTATGGTTTGAATATTAATATTTGTGTGAAAATGCGTCATCTTATTTTATAAACCTCAAACTAATATCTAGTGCGCGGACTGTATGGGTCAGTGCGCCGATGGAGATGAAATCTACCCCTGTCTCCGCCACCTCGCGCAGACTACGATCACCCATGTTACCCGAAGCCTCTGTCACCGCCCGTCCGGCGATTTGTTGGACGGCTTTTTTCATGGCGGCGCAATCCATATTGTCTAACATGATGATGTCCGCTCCTGCGTCAATGGCTTGGGCGACTTCATCCTGATTTGTGGTCTCTACCTCGATTTTCACCGTATGGGGTACGTTCGCCCGGGCGGACGCTACCGCTTTTTTGATGCCGCCGGCGGCTATGATGTGGTTATCTTTAATCATCACACCGTCAAACAATCCAAAGCGATGGTTCGCACCGCCCCCTGTTTTAACAGCGTATTTCTCCAAGGCACGGAGCATGGGTGTCGTCTTGCGCGTGTCGCAAATTTTGGTCTTTGTATCTGCCACTTGGGCGACTGCCTCGGCTGTTCTCGTTGCGATGCCGGATAGGCGTTGCAACAGGTTGAGCGCCACTCGCTCGCCCGATAGAATACTGCGGGATGTACCCTCAATCTCGGCGATCACATCCCCTACTTGCACACGTGCACCGTCTGCCACGCGGGCTGTGACTGTGACATCTGCGTCAAGGAGGGCAAATACTTCACCTAGAATCTCTATGCCGCAGATTACGCCTGCTTCTTTGGCGATGAAGCGGCCTTTTGACCGGGCATCAGGTGCAACGCAGCTTTCTGTTGTGATATCTCCGTGACCTAAATCCTCCAGCAAAGCGCGGCGGAGCAAGTCGTTTAATTCTAGCTTTGTCATGTTCTGTCCCTCCGATAGTGTGCGCCCACGCTTTCCTCACGGGCGACTGCTCCCTCCAAGATTGCTTCCGCCACCGTTATTATGTTAACTAATTCGATGTATACACGTCTGTCATCGAAACCTTGTTCCACGGCGGCGCGGATGGTGCGGATTTCGTTTAGGGCTTCCAGCAATCCCGCTTTCTCACGCATGACGGCTGCATGGGTATGCATCAGTTCCTGTACACGGTGGCGGATGGCTGTTTCGTCGATTTGGACGGTCTCGCGGACGGGGATATCCGGCACGGGACACGGGACGCGCGGGGGCGCGTCCCCTACGTCTGCGTTGATGGCTTCGGCGGCGCGTCTGCCGAAGACGAGGCATTCCAGCATGGAGTTTGCGGCTAGGCGGTTTGCGCCGTGTACGCCAGTTGAGGCGGCTTCCCCGCAGACGTAGAGGCCTTGGACATTAGTTTTGGCGTAGAGGTCTGATTCGATCCCGCCGATTAGATAATGCTGGACGGGAGTAACCGGGATGAGGTCGCGGCTCATGTCGATGTCCAGTTTTTCGCAGTTTTGGAAAATTGTGGGGAATCTGGCTGTGAGGAAGTCTCGTGATAGATGGCGCATATCCAGATAGGCACAGGGTTCGCCTCTTTCTTCCATCTCCTTGAAGATCGCCCGGGCTACAATGTCCCGTGGGGCGAGGTCTTTGCGGGGGTGGGCGTGTTCCATGAAAGCTTCCCCTGCTCCGTTGCGGAGAATACCGCCCTCACCGCGGAGGGTCTCGGAAATCAAAAAGGTCTGCCCTGTCTGCCCCGCTTGCCAGAGGCCTGTGGGGTGGAACTGGACAAACTCCATATCTTTGAGTTTTGCCCCTGCCCGTACAGCGGCGGCAAGGCCGTCTCCTGTTGCGACTTCGGGGTTTGTGCTGGTGAGATATACCTGTCCGATGCCACCGGTGGCGATGACTAAGTGGCGGGTACGGATCACCCGATATGCGCTCTTAGAGTGGATTAAAGCGCCACAAACCGCGCCGTCCTCGTCTAAGAGCACATCCACCAAAAAGGCGCGTTCCATGAATGTCACATTTTCCCGCTCCGCCACGACAGCTCTGAGGGCTTTGACGGTTTCTTTCCCCGTGGCGTCTCCCCCTGCGTGGAGGACACGCCGCCTGGAATGTCCGCCCTCTTGTGCGATGCGGAGGCCGCCCAAGGTGTCTTGGTCAAAGGGGACTTGCATTTCTACCAGTGTACGAATGTCCGCCGGGCCTTCGTCTACCAGAACTTGCACGGCTTCCGGGTCACAGAGCCCCGCGCCTGCGACTAGGGTATCTTCTAAGTGCAGGCTGGGGGCATCGTCAGCAGCGATTGCCGCGGCGATGCCGCCTTGGGCGAGCCATGAGTTTGATAGGTCCAGCCGTTCCTTGGTTAAAATACAGCAGGAGCGGGTGTTGTCTATGTGCAGCGCCGCATAAAGCCCCGCCAGTCCCGCTCCGATGACAACAACGTCAAAATCCAGGGTTTCTTTGATCTCAATGTGCCCGCTTACCGCATATCGCATGGTAGAAAAGTCCTTTTCTGCTTTGTTTCCCTATATTGTACCAGATGATTGGGATTCGGGCAAGGTTTGGGGTGTTTTCGTTTTTTATTAAAAAAGTCATTGACTTAATGGGGGTAGTAAGTTATAATGCACTTATTACCCCCACTAAGTGAGGTGATATTATTTTGGGGAACAAAAAAATGGGACGTCCGACCGATAACCCGAAGAACGTATCCATTAAATTTAAAGCTGATGATGAAACGGTGAGAAAATTGCAGGAAAGCAGTGAAGCGCTCAAAGTTTCAAAAGCTGAAATTTTACGGAAAGGCGTTCACAAGGTTTACGACGATCTCAAAAAATAGAGGAAGCGGCGCAAACTCCCACAAAGAAATCACGCCACTTCCCAACGCCAACAATCACCTAAAGGCAATGTAGCGTAAATATTTTACCATGCGTTGCGATTTCTTTCAAGGTGTTGTTGAGAAACATGAAGAAAGGAATTGTAGGGATACAATAGATATTGGACAGTAGGAGGGAAAAAGAGAGCAGTGAGAGGACACATCGGTTAAAATAGAGTTCCCCAACTTTACGAAACCGAAAGGAAGCGTCCTTCACTGCATG